>Ga0302326_10002521_pt1 | contig 44478 bp, 37 predicted proteins | sample Palsa_T0_3_FD_202264 | JGI IMG/M metagenome (GOLD analysis project Ga0302326, IMG submission 202264) | Peat permafrost microbial communities from Stordalen Mire near Abisko, Sweden - Palsa_T0_3 | ecosystem: Environmental > Terrestrial > Soil > Palsa > Peat permafrost | place: Sweden: Abisko...
TCCAGTGGAGCTCAAGGGAAAGGACCTTCGGGCCTCGCCCATCCGGAAAGGGTCGGACCCGGGCGTCCGGCGGCCTGTCTCCGGGGCACGTCCCACCCCGACGGGGCTGAAGCTGCGCCGCGGGGAGCTCCGGGACAATCTCCCCTCGCTCATCTCCGCTTTTTACATCTCCGGGGAGACCGGGGAGCTCGGTTGTCAGAAGGGCGCCGTGAAGAAGGTCGTCTTCTTCGAGAAGGGGCAGCCCGTCTTCGCCCTCTCCAATCTGCTCGCCGACCGCTTCGGCCAGTTCCTGGTTCGCACGGGTCGAATCCATCCCGACCAGCTGGCCGATGCCGCGCAGGTTGCTCAGCGCTCCGGACGTCGCACCGGAGACATCCTCGTCGAGCGCGGGCTGCTCACCGACGCGGACCGGCCCTACTATTTGGGCCAACAGGTGAAGTCCATCATCTACTCCCTCTTCGCCTGGGAGGAGGGAAGCTACGTGATGAGCTTCGGCGCCCCGGCGCGCCAGGAAGTGCTGAAGCTCGACGTGCATCCGGCCACACTCATCGTCCGGGGAATGAAAAAACTCTACAAACCCGAGCGCGTCCGACGTCTGCTCGCGCTCGAGGACCGGCTCATCCCTTCGCGCGAGCCCATCTACCCGTTCCGCGACATTCCCGTGGAACGCTGGGAATCGGAGCTTCTGGCCCTGGCCGACGGCAGCCGGACGGTGGCGGAGTTGATTGCTCTGGTCAAACGGCCCGAAGGCTCGGTCCAGCTCTCGCTGGCCGTGCTCTTGGCGCTCCAGGTCCTCGAAAAGCGCTAGCCGTTACGCTGTCTTGTGGACCACCGAGCGCACGGTCAAGGCGAGAATGAGCCGGCTGATGCCGCTGAAAATCATGCTCACGCCGACGAAGGCGGCGATGATGACGTCCGAGTTTCCCGGCCAGTTGACGAGGATGAAGATAGCCAGAGCCAGGGTGACGATGGCATCGAACAGCCACAGCCCCCAGCCGGCCTTCGGCCGCACCTGGAAGGCCAAGACGGCGAGCAGTCCAGCTTCGATGAGGAGCATCCAGCCGAAGAAGAATGCCAGCGCGAGGATGCCGGCGCCGGGACGGAAGAGGATGTAGCCGCCAGCGACCACGTAGAGTATGGCCAGCAGCACCTTGAAGATGATGTGCCCGGTGCCATCCTTGTTGGTGAAGGCATAGATGGCCTGTGCCACGCCGCCAAAAATCATCGCCCACCCGAAGAAAATGGCGACGACGGCGGCAGCAAAATACGGCGCCGAGAGAGCCACGATGCCAGCGAGGATGAGCAGCACTCCGGCCACCATCGTCCAGCCCGCACCGGCCCTCACCGCTTGAGCCGGAGTCTTTAATTCCGTTGTCATGTGCCCTCCCTGGGGATTTCGCGGCCCCTCCACGTCCCTCCTTCCACAGGAGGGCCGTCTTGGCCGGCCGGCATCCGAGCCACCTTTGCCATCCAGATGCAACCTCAAAGGGCAGAACCTGATAGAGGGCGGGCGCAAGCCAATGCCGAAGCCCAGCCTGCAGTGCCTCACCGCCCTCGGCGGGCTCCTCCTCATCGCCGCTGTGAGTCCGGCGGCCGGAGCCCCCGCTGCCTCCACCGACGCCGAGGCCGCCGCCTTGGAGAGCACCCTGCTGCCGAGCGCGGTGGTGGAGGGAGTCCCCCCTTGGACGCTGGCCGAACGGATGCGCCACTACAACGTCCCAGGAGTGAGCATCGCGCTCATCCAGGATGGTCGCATTGCCTGGGCACGCGGCTATGGCGTGCTCGACGCCACCTCGCGGATTCCAGTCACACCGAAGACGCTCTTTCAGGCCGCCTCCCTCAGCAAGCCGGTGACGGCGATGGCTGTCCTCCGGCTCGCCGACCAGGGAAAGCTGTCGCTCACGGTCCCGGTGAATTCTCTTCTGGGGAGCTGGAAGCTCCCGGAGGGACCCTTCACGGCCAAGGTGACGCTGGAGCGAATCCTCAGTCACAGCGCCGGGCTGACGGTGGGGGGCTTCTCCGGTTACCCACCAGGCGCGGTGTTGCCGACGCTCGTGGACATCCTCAACGGTCGGCCACCGGCCAACAACAAGCCGGTTCGCGCTGACGTCGAGCCGGGAACCGTCTTTCGCTATTCCGGCGGCGGCTACGAGGTTGCCCAGCAGATCCTCAGCGATGTCGCCGGACAGCCGTTTTCCGGCTTGATGCAGCAAAGTGTCCTCGGGCCGGCCGGGATGCAGGACAGCGTCTTCCAGGAGCCGCTGAGCGCGGAGCTGGCCGCGCGCGCTGCCAGCGGCCACGATGCCGACGGCAAGCCATTGCCGGGGAAGTGGGACGTCTACCCCGAGCTCGCGGCGGCCGGCCTTTGGACCACCCCTTCTGACCTGGCCCGCTTCGTCATTGCCTTGCAGCAGTCGCGGGCCGGTGCGCCCGGCGCGCTCCTGTCCAGGGGAATGGCCACCCGGATGCTGACCGTAGCCACCGCCGGCGACCTGGGCCTGGCGCTGGGCAACGGGCTCGGCCTCTTCATCGACCAGCGGGGCAAGGGAACGTTCGCCCACGTCAGCAATCAGCGGCCCGGGGGGTCGGAAGGCTTCCGGGCGCTCCTGGTGGCGAGCACCGATGGCGGCTATGGCGTGGTGGTGATGACCAACGGAGATGGTGGCGCCAAGCTCGCCGACGAAATCGTCCGCGGTGCTGCCGCGGTCTACGGCTGGAAAGCGCTTGCCGTCCCGCCGCTGAAGCGAAGCCATCCCTCCGAGGAACAGCTGAGAAAGGCGGTTGGCCGTTACCGCGTCGGTTCGGACGAGGTCCTCGCCGTGAGCGCCGGCCGCGGCGTCCTTCGGGTACAACCCCTCGTCGGCGAAGCGTTCGAGCTCTTCCCGGTCGAAGGGGGGGATTTCGTCCGGCCGGAACCGCCGGCGCGCTACGCCTTCGACCTGGCCGGACTCGTCGCCACGAACCTCTTCGAGCAGCAGACCGGCGTGCGCGTCACCCCGGGGGACACCACTCCACTGGAGCTTCTCCTGGCCGGCAAGGTCGAGCGGGCGCTGGCTGGCTATCGGAAGCTGAAGGACCTCAGTGTCACCGACCCGGCCATCGCCGAGCTGCGGCTGAATGCGCTCGGGTACGAGCTCCAGCAAACGGCTCCGGCCAAGGGGCTCGCGGTCTTCCAGCTGAACGCCGAACTCTACCCGGAGTCTCCCAACACCTGGGACAGCCTAGCGGAGGCGTTTCTGGCGGTGGGAAAACGGCAGGAGGCGCTGCGCTGCTACCGCAAGGTGCTGGAGACCGTCCCCAAGGATACCCATCTGCCCCCGCAGCTCAAGTCGGCGCTCCTGCAGAATGCCGAGAAGAAAGTCCACGAGCTTCAGGGCAGCTAGAGAATCGGCGAGAACAGGCGGGCCCCTCGTACCGCAAAACGGTAGGGCCAGCCCTTCGCAGCAATCTGTGCCGACGTCACAGGACGGGCACGCGCGAAGTCGCGTTCCAGCATCGTCGCCACCTGCGCTGCGAAGGGCTCATCCACGACGAGGGTGGTGAGCTCGAAGTTGAGCCGCATCGACCGGTTGTCCAGGTTGGCCGACCCCACCGAGCTCAGAGCGTCATCGACCAGCATCACCTTCTGGTGGAGAAAGCCGTCCTGGTAGAGCAGCGTCTTGATTCCGGCTCGCTCCGAGGCTCCGAGGAAGGAAAAAGAGGCGAGCTTGATGACTTGGGAGTCGTTCTTCTCCGGGAGCAGAAGCCGGACGTCGACGCCCCTCAGCGCTGCGAGCCGCATCGTCTCGAACACTGGACCGTCCGGGACGAAGTACGGGTTGGCGAACCAGACACGCTTTCTTGCCACGGTGATGCACTGCATGAAGAAGAGTTGAAGCCGCGAGTCGACGTCCGCCGGACCCGTGGCCAGGACGAATATCGGGACATCGCCCTGCGTCGAGGGTACCGGGTGCCAGTCCAGCTGGGGCGGAGTCCTGGTGGCCCAGTACCAGTCCGCCATCCAGGCCACCTGCACCGCCTGCACCGAGGGCCCTTCCAGCCGGACCTGGGTGTCGCGCCAGTGTCCGATGCGGGCATCCCGCCCGAGGTACTCGTCGCCGACGTTGCTCCCGCCGGTGAAGGCAACGCGGCCGTCGGCCACCAGCACCTTCCGGTGGTTCCGGAAATTGAGCTGGAAGCGGTTCTGTCGGCCGCGCGTCGTCTGGAACGCGGACACCTGCACGCCGGCAGCGCGCAGCTCGGCAATGTACCTTCCCGGAAGCGAGAACGAACCAATCTCGTCATAGAGGAGGAAGACCTGCACCCCAGCGCGTGCCCGCTCCATGAGCGCTTCCTGGAACTGCCGACCGATGGCATCGTCGCGGACGATGTAAAACTGCGCCAGGACGTAATGCTCCGCCGCGGCGATGGCGGAAAACATCGCCGCGAAGTAGTCCGCGCCGTCGACTAGCAGCTGAACGTCGTTCCCGGCAGTGCAGGGCGTCCGCCCCAGATGGTTCAGTACCCGCAGGTCCCCTTCCCAGCGTCCTGGAAGGGCGGCGCGGAAGGAGCGGATGCGTTCGAGGTTTTCGTGAACACCAGCGATGCGTTCCACGGATTGGGAGCGAAGGGCCTCCACGTAGCCCCGGAACCGGGCGCGCCCGAACACCAGGTAGAGCGGAACGGCCAGCTCCGGGAGCAGCACCAGGCCGAGCGTCCAGGCGATGGCCCCTTGCGCGGTCCGGGTCTTGAGGACGGCGCGGACGGCGAAGAGGATGCCGAGGACCTCGAAGAGCCCGAGGATGACGTACCAGGCGACGTGGAAGACTTGGGAGTACATCCTCGAGGGTCGTCCCGTGTCCCTTCAGTTCACCACGCCGCGCCCGGTGGGGTCAGGGCGTTCCGCCGCTTCGCTCGACAGTCCCTCGGCCAGCAGGCGGTGCTCGGGACTTCCGAGAGCCGGGACCGCAAGTCCAGCCGGATGCGCGAAGCGCGCGACCAGCGCGTCGATGCGCTGGTGCGCCTCGGCAATTCGGCGCCGAGAGACGTGGCCGGCTTCCACCGCGCGCACCAGGGCCTCCAGGCAGCGGCGCTGCACCTCGACGTTCTCGCACACCAGGAAGACGTCCACCCCCGCCCGCGCTCCTTCCACCGTGGCCTCCTCCACCCCCATGTGCTCCGAGATGGCCTTCATCTCCAGGTCGTCCGAGACGCAGACACCGCGGAAACCGAGCTCGCCGCGCAAGAGGTCGGTGAGCACGCGGTGGCTCATGGTGGCCGGTAGCTCTTCCCCCAGGGCCGGGAAGCGGATGTGGGCCGTCATCACCGAGGCCAGGCCGGCCGCAGCGTAGCGGCGAAACGGGACCAGCTCGACGGCGCGGAGTCGTTCCAGCGAGTGGGTGAGGACCGGCAGCGTCCAGTGGCTGTCCTGGCGGGTGTCGCCGTGCCCGGGAAAGTGCTTGCCGCAGGAGGCCACGCCGCCCTCTTCCAGGCCCATGGCCAGGGCCACCCCCAGCGTCGCCACGTGCTCCGCCTCGCTCCCCAGCGCGCGGTCAGCGATGACCGGATTGTCCGGGTTGGTGTCCACGTCCAGCACCGGCGCGAAGTCCCAGTCGATGCCCACCGCGCGCAACTCGTATGCCAAGAGCCGTCCCGCTCGCCGCGCCAAGTCTGCGTTCGCGTGCCGTCCCAGCACCCGCATCGGCGGCAGCGCGGTGAAGGGCGCGCCGCGCAACCGGGCCACCCGTCCGCCCTCCTGGTCCACCGAGAGCAGCAACGGGCGTCCGGCGCTGCGCTTGAGCTCGGCCACCAGCTCGGCCGTCTCCTGGGCAGAGCCCACGTTCCGGGCGAAGAGGATGGCGCCCAGCACGCCGTCGCGAACCAGCGCTGCGACGTCCGGACCGACGGTCTTGTCTTTGAAACCGACGACGAAGAGCCGCGCGCAGTCCCGTTCGAGGGGGGAGGCCACGTGTGGGCCTGACAATAGCAGCAGCGCAGCAGGGAGCGCGGCTCGCCCCCAGGGATGGGGAGAAGGTGACCGCCGGGCCCCGGACAGGCCATTCTTTGGCTGCGGCGCAACCGCGCCGTGGCTATCCGGTGCTTGGCGCCCGGGGGCTCTCCCCAGGGGCGAGAGGAAAGAGGAGGTTGCAGGGTGGCCCCCAGCGAGCGCCTGAACGTTGGCTTCCTCATGGACCCGCTGGAGCGGGTGCTGGTGCACCACGACACCACCTTCGCGCTGATGCTCGCCACCCAGGCGCGGGGCCACCGCATGCTCTGCTTCGAGCAGTACCAGCTCTCCCACGTTCAGGGTCGCCCGACTGTCCGCGCCCGCGAAGTCGAAGTGCAGCCGGTCCAGGGAGCCCACTTCCGGGTGGTGGGCAACCACACGCTGGGACTGGACGAGCTGGACATGGTGTGGCTGCGGAAGGACCCGCCGGTGGATGAGGCCTTCCTCCACGCCACGCAGCTCGTGGAAGCCTCCTCAGGCCGGGCGCCCCTCTTCATCAATGCTCCGGGGGGGCTGCGGGGCGCGAGCGAGCACCTCTGGGCGCTGCGCTTTCCCGACCTCTCGCCGCCGACGCTGGTGAGCTGTGACGTCGCCGAGCTCAAGGCCTTCATCGAAGCGGCGCCGGCCGGCGCGGTGCTCAAGCCGGTGGAGGGCCACGGCGGTGAGGGAGTGGTGCTCCTCAGCCGAGGCGACCGAAACACCACCTCGCTGCTCGAGCTGTACACCCGGCGCGGGACGGAGTGGGCGATGCTGCAGCGCTACCTGCCGGAGGCTCGGGTGGGGGACAAGCGCATCCTGGTGCTGCAGGGCGAGCCTCTGGGCGCGGTGCTCCGCGTGCCGCGCGAGGACGACCACCGCGGCAACCTCGCTGCCGGCGGGACGCCCGTGCGTGTCGCCCTCACCGCACGGGACCGCGCGCTGTGCGAGCGGCTCGCACCTCACCTCAAGGCCGAGGGCCTTCACTTCGTGGGGCTCGACGTCATTGGGGACTGGCTCACCGAGGTGAACGTCACCAGCCCCACCGGTTTGGTCGAGGTTGCCCAGCTCGACGGCACTCCCCTGGCCGACCGCGTGGTGGCCTCCATGGAGCACCTGGCCCGAACACGCTGAGGTGTTTTTCCGCAAGCCTGACGCAACGGGACACCTGGGTCGTTCCTCTCAGGACCTCCTCAGCAGCGTCCCTTCGAGGAAGAAGACGAGGGCCGCGGCCGCGAGCAGCCACGTCCAGAGCGGCACCCTGGTTTCCGCCGCGCCCGCTGGTCCCTTCACCGCCTCCTCGCCGAAGTAGGCGGCCAGTGCCTCCGGCTTCACCCGGGTCAGGTCACTCTGGGCTGCTTCCAGCACCACCGCGAAGGGTGAGAGCGCCGGGCCGCCAGCCGCGTCGAGGGGGCGGTAGATGCCCGGCTCGCTGAAGGGACCGACCCGAAGACTCCCGTCGGCCTCGGGACGAAGGGGCACCTTGCCGCCCGACGGTGAGCGCACCTCGGCCACCGCCCCTGGCACCTCGGGTCGAAGCACCAGCGTCTGGCCGATGTGTCCCTCCATCCGTTCGTGCTCGTCCAGGCCGCCGGCCAGGTACGCCGCCGAGCGCTGGACGAGCGGCAGGAAGCTGGTGCGGATGGCGAAGTCGGACCAGTCCCGGTCGACGGTGGAGGTGAAGAGCAGCACCCGGCCCTTTCCCCTCCGCGCCAGGAGAAGGGCTGGCGCCCCGTCGTCAAAGGCCGCCAGCACCTCGGCTGTCTCACCGGAGCGCTGCCCGGCCTCCACCAGCATGTACTTCGAGAAGCGAGCCGCCAGGAGTCCCTCGCGCGCCCTGTCGGTGAAGGGCAGGAACAGCGGGTGCTCCCAGGCGACGTCCCCCAGGCGGGCGGGCCGGAGCGCCGTCTCCCCCGTCGCGCCGGCGCTCTTCACCAACCGCAGAGGCCGCGGCAGCAGCGCTCCGAGGCGCTGGTTCCAGCTGTCCGTCTCCACCTGGTCCCCCATCGAGATGAGGAGTCCTCCCCCGGCCTCGACGAAGGCCTTCAGCCGTGCCGCCGCCTCGGGCGCTGGCGCGGGCACATTGAGGAGAGCCACGACGTCGTAGTCGGTGAGCTTCTCGCGCCACCCTGCCTCCGCATCGCGCAGCGTGGGGCGTGCCGGCGAGCCGGGCGCGGTGAGCGCCGCCTCGTAAAAGAAGGCCTCGTCGCGGTAGCGCACCGAGCTCGGTGCCCCGTCCACCACTAGGACGCGGAGCTCCTGGGGTACCTGGACGACGAAGTCCCGTCGGTCATCCTCGGCCAGCGCGTCGGGCTGCAGCACCACCGCGCCACTGACGGCGCCGCCGGCCTCGGCGCGCGCGCTGAGCGACTTCTGCGCAGTGCCCCCGGGCGCGAGGGCGAGGAAGGCCTTGGCGACGGGCCGGCCTGCGAGTTCCAGGGCCGCTGGCACCTCGTTCGCCCCGCCGGGCGCGACATTGCGCGCGGTGAATGTCACCTGCACCATGCGCGGCCCGAGTTGGGGGGCCGGCTCGGCCTTCACGTCGAGGAGGAAATGGTTGGGCAGGGCTTCTGCGTGGGCGACGTCCCGGAGAATGATTTCCGGTTGCACCAGCGTGTCTCCCACCTTCACCCGGGGCGGCGGGGACTCGAGGCGCAGCGACGCCGCGGTGAAGGCAGAGATGACGACCAGCCGCTTGCCCGGGAGGGGGCTGTCTTCCAGTGCCTTCGCGGCCAGCCCCAGGCAGCGGTTCAAGTCCGCCCCCCCGTAGGAGGGTTGCATCCGGTCGATGGCCTGCCGCAGCCGAGCTCGGTCGAAGCCGGGCGCGGCCGGTGACTCGACGTCCGGGCCGCAGGGAACCAGCGTCACCGGTTCCTCCGGAAGCAGCGCCGCGAGGGCCTCGCGCGCCTCGTCGCGGGCGCGCTCAAAGAGGCTCTCGCTGTCGCGGAAGCGCATGCCCAGGGAGCGGTCCACTACCACCGCCGTGGCCGCCGGTCCGGAAGTGCGGGTCCCCGCCGCGCCCGGACGGAGCAGTTGCGGGCGGGCCAAGGCCACCGGCACGGCCAGCAGGAGAAGCGTGCGCAGCGTGTAGAGGAGGAGACGTTTCAACCGAAGCCGAGAGGTGGTGCGACGGTGGCTTCGGAGGACGAAGGCGATGGCAGCGAAGGGACGCGGCTTCGGCCGCCGACGGTCGAAGAGGTGCACCAAGAGGGGCAGGAGCGCTCCTACGGCACCGAGGAGCAACCAGGGGTGGACGAAGCTCACCTCCGGCGCCCCTGCCGCCTCGACAGGAATTGCAACAGCACCGCGTCCAGTGGCTCATCGGTGCGGACAAGCTGGTAGTCGACGTCCGCCTCGGCGCAGAGGGCCTTGGTCTGGGCGAGAAAGTTCCCCACCTCCTCGAGGTAGCTCTCCCGAATCTCTCGCGCGTTGACTTCCAGCCGCCGGTCGTCCTCCATGGAGAGGAAGAGCGTTGGGTCATCGAAGGGGAACTCCAGCTCGGCCGGGTCGAGAATCTGGAAGATGGCGACGTCATGCTTACGCGCTCGAAGCTGGAGGAGGCGGCGCAGCGCGTCCGGGGCATCATCAAAGAGGTCGGAAAACACCACCACCATCGCCCGTCGGGGTAGCCGCTCGGCCAGATGGTCGGCGGCGTCGTGGAGCTGGGTCGAGCCCTTTGGCTCGAGCTGCTCCAGGGCCTCGAGGAGGGCCATCAGATGTCCGGCCGCCGAGCGGGGCGGGATGTCACTCCATCCATTGCCGCCCAGCACCGACAGACCGGCAGCGTCCTGCTGGCGAACGAGGAGGTAGCTGAGCGCGCCGGCCAGCGTGGTGGCCACCTCCAGCTTGGACAGGGTGCCGCTGCGGTAGCCCATGGAGCCGCTCGCGTCCACCACCAGCACGGCTCGCAGGTCCGTCTCGTGCTCGAAGCGTTTGACGTAGAAGCGGTCGAACTTGGCGTACGCCTTCCAGTCGAGGTGGCGGAGCTCGTCGCCCGGTGCGTACTCCTTGTGCTCGGCAAACTCGACGCTCTGGCCCTGGTGAGGGCTCTTGTGCAGCCCGGAGAGCACGCCCTCCATGACGGCGCGGGCGCGCACCTTGACCCCAGCCAGCTTGGCGATGGTAACGGCGTCGAGGAGGGCCACGCTTCTTAGACTCCTACGGCTTCACCAGCTCGAGCACTTGCTCCACCAAGTGCTGAGCGGTGACGCCCTCGGACTCGGCGGTGAAGTTGGGAAGCACCCGGTGGCGGAGCACTGGCTGGGCAAGCGCGCGGACGTCATCGACGCTGGCCGCGTAGCGGCCCTGCAGCACCGCGCGCGCTTTGGCCCCCAGGACCAGGTACTGGCTTGCCCGCGGTCCGGCTCCCCACGCGACGTGCCGGCGGATGAACTCCGGCGCTCCGGGCTCCTTGGGGCGCGTATGCCGCACCAGCTCCACGGCGTGGCGCACCACGTGGTCCGGCACCGGGACGCGCCGGACGAGCTCCTGCAGGGCTAGAATCTGCTCCGGCGAGAGGACCTTCTGCAGCCTTGGCCCATTGCCCCCGGTGGTGGTCTTGACGATGTCCACCTCCTCCTGTGCGGAGGGGTAACCGACGTCGACGAAGAACATGAACCGGTCGAGCTGCGCCTCCGGGAGAGGGTAGGTGCCCTCCTGCTCGATGGGGTTCTGGGTGGCGAAGACGAGGAAAGGCAATTCGAGCCCATAGGTCCGGCCGCCGGCCGTCACCTTGTACTCCTGCATCGCCTGCAGGAGCGCGGCCTGCGTCTTGGGAGGTGTCCGGTTGACCTCGTCGGCGAGGACGATGTTGGCGAAGAGTGGGCCGGGGACGAAGCGGAAGTCCCGGCGCCCGGTGGCCCGGTCCTCCTCGAGGATGTCGGTGCCGGTGATGTCCGAGGGCATGAGGTCCGGGGTGAATTGGATGCGATTGAAGTCCAGGTTGAGGACCTCGGCCAACGTGGAGATGAGCAGCGTCTTGGCCAGTCCCGGCACACCGACGAAGAGGCAATGCCCCCGGGCGAAGAGCGCGACGAGCAAGTGCTCGACCACGGCATCGTGGCCGATGATGCGCTTGGCAATCTGCTCGACGATTTGGCGTTTGGCCTCGGCCAGCGCTTCCACACTGCGCAGGTCATCGCCCGGTTCATCGGAGGGGGGGGAGGGGAGGGGAAGCGTCATGGTCAGTTGGTGGGTGGCGCGGGCCTGCGGGTGGGGACCGGAGCCGGCAGTTTCGGGTCCGGTTGCGCCGGTGGAAGGTCGACGTTGGAGAGGTCCGCCTCCGGGCCCGGGAAGCGCCGCACGAGCGCGTCCAACCGCTCGGCGGGCAGTCCGGTGAGGACGGTGGCTGCGCTTCGGGCGCGCTCAGTCAACGGCCCGTCCTTGAGTCCCTCGGCAGCGCGGATGAGTGCGAGGTGGATTTCCGGGTCGAAGGGGTCCTGGGCAATGGCAGCCCGGTAAGCATCCTTGGCGCGTCGCCAGTCGCCGCGGGACAGGTAGATGCGGCCGAGGTGCACCTGGGTGGCGGCGCTGCCCGGGTGCTCCTCCAGCGCGGCGAGGAGCACTTTCTCGGCCTCGTCCACGCGACGGATGGCGAAGAGAGCCAGCGCGTACTTGTTCGCCAGCGACTCGTATTTGCTTCCCACCAGCAGATGGGCGTGGCCGAACTCCTCGGCGGCGGCGGCGAAGCGGCCCCGCTCGCGAAAGAGCTCTCCCAGGTGGGCGTCTCGGCGGGCCGCCGGCTCCTGGATGTCGGCGAAGTCCTGAAAGCTGATTTCCCGGCCCTTCGCCTCCGGCGCGTTGGGCGGCGCCTTGGGGTCACGCAGCACCAGTTTCTCGGCGCCAGCCGGCGGGGCGCGTGGGACGGGCTGGGCCTTGAGGTACGCCGTCCAGTTGCGCTCGAAGGCTGCAAAGCTGTGCCCGGTGACGCTCTCCACCGCTTGCTGGTCCGAATTTCCCGTCCCCATCGCATCCACAATCCCGCGCAGCGCCTTCCGGCCATGCTCGCGGTCGAGGTACTCGGCAGCGAAGAAAACCTCGGCAAACGCCGTTGCGGCGTCCTGCCATGAGGGAAGCTTGGCCATCGAGGGGTGCATCTTGGCGAAGGGAATGAGGGTGTTGCGCTTCACCCGTTCGGCGAGCAGCGCCCGCGTGGACGGGGGAAGCGACTTGCCGGCCGGCCCACGCCAGCGGGACTCGAGGTACTTGGCCAGTGCTTCCTGCAGCCAGATTGGAACGCTGTTGTGTCCTTTCTGCGTCACCACCAAGTGGGTGTACTCGTGGGCCAGCGTGTCCAGCCAGTCGTAACCCCGAAGGACGGCTTTGGGGCTCGTGACAATGAGCTTGTTGAACTTGCAGATGGCGATGGTGCCGGTGGCGTCAATCTCCTTCTTGGAGAGGGTGGAGGCCCGCGCTAACTCACTGGCGTCATTCACCAGCTCCACCCGCACCTTGCCGGGTGGCGCGTAGCCGAGGTCCTCCAGGAGCGCCGTCCGCTGAGCCTCCAACGTCTCCAGAGCCCAGGGAGCGAGGACACTGTCCTTGCCGGGCGGGTAGAAAAAGACGAAGTGCTCGCTCTCGGCGCGCCAACTGTCTTTCATCAGCCCCAGCGTGTCGCGCGCCAGACGGAGGTAGGAGCCGGGGCGGTCGTCCCCGCCCGCTGCCTCGAGCAGCTCCACCGCCTCGGCGTAGCGTCCCTCGCCGAAGGCGATGCGGCCTCCGAAGAAGTCGAGCGCCTCGGCGGCGTCGGGGTGCTGGACACGGAGCTCCTCCCAGGCCGCGTGCGCGGCTGGGTAGTCCTCCTCGTCGAGGAGGCTCTCCAGCGTATGGAGTCGCGCGCGCGCCTCGGCCGCCGGCCCGGCGGCGGCCGCGCGAGGGAGCCCGACAGCCAGCAGGAGGACGAGAAGCGCCCGCGTCACTTGACCAGCTCCTCGTAATAGCTCTTCACCTGCTCACGGTAACGTTCGGGCGTGCCCTGCTTCATCGCATCCAGGAGGTCCTTGCGGAAATCCTGGAAGGCAGTGCCGGGGTCCGGCTCGGGAATTTCCACCTTCTGCTGCGAAATCTCATTCCCGTTGTCGCCCTCTCTGCCGGCGAACATCGGCAGGGGAAGTCCGCCCTGGCCGCCACCGCGCTGGGCTTCCTGCATTTGCTGCTGGAGTTGCTCCAGCCCGTCGAGCGCCGACCTCTGGTCGCCGTAGCCTCGGCCCGGGTCGCGTCCCTCCAGCCGCTCGGTGGCGCTCGACATCCGTTCCCCGACCTGTTCCAGCTGCTCCACTCCCCGGTCGCCGAAGAGCGGCGCCAGCTTGTTCAGTTGCTGCATCTTCTGGACCAGGTCCTGCGCCCGGCGCTCCAGCCCGCGCTGCTCCTGACCGAGCTGCTGCACGCGCTGACGGTCCTGGCTGGAAAGCTGCGAGCCCACCGGCGGGAAGAGCTGCTGCAAGGTGCGCTGGATGTCATGCAGCTTCTGGGCGTCCTGCTCCATGCGCTGCGCCATTCGCTTGGATTGGTCCCGCTGTTCGCCCGGGTTGCGGTACGTCTCGTTCAGCATGTGCTGCTGCTCGGCGTCTCGGGCAATCTCGTCCCCCGCCTGGCCAGCCGAATGCGCGGCGTCGGCGGCAAGGTCGAAGTCGTCCGAACGCAGAGCGCTCTTGAGGTTCTCCAGCTCGGACTGGGCGTTCTCCAGGGCGCGGTCGCTTCTCGGCCCGAGTTCTCCGGGCCTCGTCTTCCGGTAGTCCTGGGCCACCGCCTCCAGGTCGCGACGGATTTGGTTCTTCAGCGCCTCGCCCTTGTCCCGCAGCCGTTCGCGGAGCTGCTCCCGGTAGTGGTCCCGGATGCGCTTCGTCTCCGAGGCCACCCGCGCCTGCTCGTCGTGGGTTTCCTTGAGGCCTTCGGCGAAATCCCGAAAGCGCTTCGACAGCTCGGGGTCCACCTGCCCCAGTTGCTCGTCCGCCTTCCGCATCTGACCTTCGGTCTGGGCCTGGAGCTGCTGCAGTTTGGCCAGCGCCTCCTGCGTCTTGCCCTCGCGCAGAAGCTTCTCGATGTCGTCCATCGTGGCGCTCATGCTCTCGCCCATGCTCTCCATGTTGAAGTGCTCGTCATGGACGGCGTGCGCCATGGCCATGCTTCGTCGCATCAGCTCGTTCATGCGCTGGCGGAGGTTGGCCACCTGGTGAAGCATCTGCTCGCGCAAGGCGGGGTCCTTTGTCTCCTGGAAGCGCTCGATGAGCTGAGCGAGCTCGCGCTGGGTGCGCGACAGCTCCTGGTTGAGCTCGCGAAGCTCCTCGACGCGCTGCCGGTCCAGCAGGGACTCGAGGTAGAGGACATCCCGCTCCACTTCGGTAATCTCCTCGGTCGCGGCGCGGGACAACCGAGCGGCAGGGTCATTCTCCCCCGGCCGGCTGCCGACGCGGAGGTAGATCCGTCGGGCGTCGGAGGTGCTGCGCACCGAGCGACCCAGGCGGTCGCCGATGTTGGCCAACGCGGCCACCAGCGCCTCCACCCGGTCGCGCTCCTGGCCAAGCTGGCGACCGGTGGCCACCAGGTCGCCCGAAAGGGCATGGCCGGATTCGTCCACCGCCGTCTGGGCGGTGACTGCCTTGAGGTCCTTGGTGCGCGTCCGGTCCGGTCCCTCCATCCGGTCGGCGAGGTGCGTCACCATCCGCTCCCAGAGCGCCTCCACCTTGCGGAGCGCCTCCTGACGGTGCTCGGCGGCGCTGTAGACGTGGAGGGCTTGCGCGCGACTGGTGCCCTTCTGGGGGCCATCGACGGCGTCGTTGTCCACCGCTTCGAGGAAGTAGGTGACGCGGGCTCCGGGTGACAGCTTGAGGCCAGAGAGGGCCCAGCGAAACGTCCCAAGGCTCCGCCTTCCGGCCTCCAGGGGCAGAGGGACCCGCGCTTCGGTGCCTCCGGGTGGCTGGTACACCAGCGCCAGCGCCGACAGGCCATGGTCGTCGGTGGCCTCCCAGCGCAGCACCACCTCGGCATCCGGGTCGACCTCCAAGTCCGACGCCGGCAGCAGCAATGACACGTTGGGGGGTGCGTCCGGCTCTGCGGTCAGAGGCACGTCTGGCCCGCGGACCAGTTCCCGCCCGGAACGGCCATAGAAGGCCACCGCGTAGGTACCCGACTTGTGCACCACCAGCGTTCCCGAGAGGTCGCGCGCGTTGTCCACCCGCAGGGGGAGGGCCTCGCCATTCACCAAGAGCCCGGCCTGCACCACCGGGCGGTCCGAGCGCGTCCGCAGCTCGACCACCGTGCCCGCCGGGGCTGAAATCTCTCCGCCCGAGCCGGAGACGGTGCGCGGCAGAAGACCGACGTAGGCCGGGTAGCGGTAAGTGAGCTCGACATCCCCGGTGATGGGCTCCCGCGAGAGAGGACTTCTGGCCTCGGCCGGACGCAGGAGGCCGACCAGCGGCCGCAAACCCTGAGGAGCGAAGAGCGCGCCCAGGGCCAGCATGCCGAGCGCTGCTGCGGCCAGCAGGACCGCCAAGCGGGTTGGCCGTCCATCCACCACGTGGCGCGCGTCCAGAGCCGCAGCGCGGAGGTCCGTTCCCGCCAGGTAGGCCCGGGCCAGCTCCTGCGAGAAGGTGTCGGCATGGCCGAGGGCGGCGCGCAGCTCGAGCGCCGCCAGGAGGTCGAGGCTCACGCCTGGCAGCCGCGTCGCCACCAGCCGCGCAGTGCGAAACTGGTCGCCGGCGCTAATCCGCGCGTGCACCAGGCCCCGCCAGCCCAGGAGGCCGAGGGCGCCGAGAACGCCCGCGGCCAGCAGCACCCGAGCGGACGTGGGCGCGCTTTTGGCCAGGAGGGCCGCGGCCAGGGCCGTCACAGAGAGGGCCGCGAGCGCCAGGAGCGCACCCTGAAGGAGAAACGCACGCCGCTGCCGGCGGCGCACGGCGTCCACGAAGTGCTCCACGGCGCTCCCCGGCGACCGCACCGGCACACCCGCCGGGGGGACGGGCACTGGCGCGGAGGGTTGGGGTGAGGCGTTCACGGTAAGGCGCGAGGAGTGGGGCGGTGCTCCGGGCCAGCTGGCTGGAGCGGTGTCGTGGGGTTGACCTCCAGCATGACTGGCGGCGGCGCCGTGCGAAAGCCCCTGGCCGTCACTTCTCCGCGAGCGAGCAGAAAGGCGAGCGCCAGAGGCCTTGGCGCAGCCGCCCGTTCACGCCCCGGGGCCGGACTGACACTGGGAAAGGCCAGGCGCGTCAGTCCACGAAGAAGTCCGGGAGGAGCTCTGCGGTGGGGTCGATGGCGTAGCGGCTGAAGTCTGTGACGCCCTCTGTGCGGAGCACTTCTTCGTCGATGAAGAAATTCCCGGTGCAGCTTCTGGCGTCCCTCACCAGGATGGCGTGCGCGGCGTCGGCCATGATGTCCACGGTGCGGCACTGACGCCGGATGTCCGGACCGCCGCCAATCATCTCCATGGCGGCGGTGGCGATGGCGGTGCGCGGCCAGAGGGCGTTGACGGCGATGCCCAGGGGCTTGAATTCCTCGGCCATGCCGAGCACGCACAGGCTCATCCCGTACTTGGCGATGGTGTAGGCGACGTGGCCCGAGAACCAGTGCGCCTTCATGCTGAGGGGCGGCGAGAGGTTGAGGACGTGTGGGTTTTTCGCTTTCTTCAAATGGGGCAGACAGGCCTGCGTCGTGACGAACGTGCCGCGGGTGTTGACCTGGTGCATGAGGTCGAAACGCTTCATCGGGGTGGACTCGGTGTCGGTGAGGCTGATGGCCGAGGCGTTGTTGACGCAAATGTCGATGCCGCCCCACTTCCGCACCGTCTGTTCCACCGCGTCTGCGACCTGCTCTTCGTGTCGGATGTCCACCGTCAGCGGCAGGGCCTGGCCACCGGCACGTTCGATTTCCAGGGCAGCGGTGTGGATGGTGCCTGGCAGCTTGGGGTGAGGCTCGGAAGTCTTGGCGGCGATGGCGATGCGCGCACCATCCTGTGCGGCGCGCAGGGCGATGGCCAGGCCGATGCCGCGGCTGGCACCGGTGACGAAAAGAACCTGGTTCCTGAGAGTCGACATGGCCGCTGCTTAGCACGCTCGTCGAAGTCCATTGGCGGTCGGAGCTGCTTGAGAAAACGGGAAGGAGGTGGTTGCGCTTCAGTGTGACGCTTTGACTAGAGGTTGTCCCAGCCGAAGCCCTCCGCCTCGAAGGCGTGGTCGGCAAGGCGCTTAATCAGCTCGTCGTCGTTGTCATCGATTTTCCCGAAGTTGCTCTTGACCCGCCGTCGCACCTGGCCAGCGAAGACTTCGAGAATTTCCCGCTCCCGCACTGCACCTTCGACCCCCAAGCCCTTCACTGCGCTGTCCACGCGAGAGAGCACGCAGGCCAGCACGAAGAGGTCAATCATGATGTCTGCCAGCCGACGGGTGGCGAACTGCATGTCGACAATTCGCTTTCCATGTTTGCGCAGGATGCGGTCGGCGGCGGTGGCCAGGTCGCGGGTGGCGTCCTCGAAGACTTCGGCCGAGTCCCGCAGCGCCGGGTGAAGCCGACTGAACGCTCCCTTTCCCCGTCCCACGTTGGTGGCCAGAGCTGCGCGGCGCCGCGCGTAGTCGCTGAGCAGGCCAAACCCCTTGATGGGGTCGGCGAGCACGTCCTTGAGGCCCGTGGCGAGGTCGGTCAGCTGAGCTCCGACGTCGTTCATTGCCGTCAGGGCGATGAAGAGCCGGAGAATCTCGTTGGTTCCCTCCCAGATGCGGAAGATGCGGCAATCACGCAGCGCGCGCTCGTAGGGGAATTCGCGCATGAAGCCGTTGCCGCCAGCGACCTGCAGGGCCTCGTCGGTGGTACGCCACAGCGCCTCGGTGGCGAACACCTTGGAGATGGCAGCCTCCACCGCGTAGTCCTCGTACCCCTGGTCACTCAGGCCGGCCACCATGTCCACCGCAGCTTCTGCGGCGTAGGTCTCCACCACCATGTGGCCCAGCTTCTGCTTGATGAGCCCGAAGTCGCTGATGGGTTTTCCGAATTGCACCCGGCCCTTGGCCTGCTTCGCGGCCAGCTCGACCATTTTCTTCATCCCGCCCACGCAGCCGCCGCCGAGCCCGCTTCGCCCGTTGTTGAGGATGCGCATCGCGACCTTGAAGCCCTTTGCTTCCTCACCGAGGAGGTGGTCGAGCGGCACGCGCACGTTGTCCAGGAAGACCGCGGCCGTGGAGCTGGCCCTGAGCCCCATCTTGTCCTCGTGGGGCCCGGTGCTCACCCCGGCCATGTCCCTGGTGACGATGAAGGCCGTCAGCTTGCCTCGCTCGTCCAGCTTTCCCGTCTTGGCGAAGACGGTGAAGAAGCTGGCCAGGCCGCCATTGGTAATCCACAGCTTGTTACCGTTGAGCAGGTAGGCATCGCCGTCGCGTACCGCAGTCGTCTTCACGCCCGCGGCGTCCGAGCCAGCTCCGGGCTCGGTGAGACAGAAAGCAGCAATCATCTCCCCGGTCGCCAGCCTCGGGAGGAAGCGGCGCTTCTGCTCCGCCGTGCCGAATAGCAGGAGTCCGCGCATCCCGATGGACTGGTGAGCACCGATGGTGGCGGCCACCGAGCCGTCGTAGCGAGACACCTCCTGCAAGGCCCTCGAGTAGGCGGCGCTTCCAAACCCGAGCCCGCCAAATTCCTCGGGGACCACCATCCCGAAGAGGCCGAACTGCTTCAGCTCCTCGATGAAGGTCGCCGGCATCTCACCGGCCACGTCCCAGGCGCGGAAGTCCTTCTCCTTCGGCCCGAGCAGCTGAGCGACCGAGGCGATGACCTGACGCAGGGTCTCGGCCTCTTGGGCTGGAATCTTCGGGAAGGGCAGCAGGACGTCCTCCTCGATGTCGCCCATGCACAAGGAGCGCATGAAGCTCGTGCTGTGCTTGTCCGCCATTGCTTGGTCCTCCTGGGCAACGGTGCTGCGCGGGCCAACCTCGCGTTCTAGCGCCCGCCGGGCTGACCGATGCAAGGGCGAACTCGTCCTCGGCCGGGTGGCGAACCCCTATAAGCTTCCCCCCCAGGGCGCTTTGGGAGGTGGGCATGAGCTTCAGCTGGGGGCTGCTGTACGTGCTGAGCGAATGGGCCGTTCGTCTGGTGATGCTCGTCTACGTCCCGCAGCGACGCAGCGCGGATGCCGCCCGAGCTTGGCTGGTGCTCATCTTTCTCGTGCCCTGGGTGGGGCTTGTCTTGTACGCGCTCATCGGCCGGATTCGCTACCCTCGAGAGCGGCTCGAGGACGAGGCGCGCGCCGACCTCAGCATTCGCAGCGTCCAGGCAGAGCTCGGTTCCCAGACTGGATTCCGTCCGCCGGAGCTGCCCCACCAGGCGGCCCGGACCGCGGCCCTCGTCGAGCGCCTGGGCGGGTTTACTCCCCTGGGCGGCAACCAAGTGGAGCTCCTTCCCGACTACCAGCCCGGCCTCGACCGGCTGGTGCAGGACATCGAGGCCGCAAAGCACCACGTGCACCTCTTGTTCTACATTTTTGCCGCCGATGCGACTGCCCGGAAGGTTGGCGCCGCCGTGGAGCGTGCCGCACGTCGTGGCGTGAGCTGCCGGCTGTTGTTGGATGCCGTGGGCTCGTCCGCCGGGCTGCGTCACCTCGCCCCCGAGCTTCGTCAGGCCGGCGTCGAGGTGATTGCCCTTCTGCCCGTCAACTACTTCCGCCGCAACGCGGCCCGCGCCGACCTGAGGAACCACCGGAAGCTTGCCGTCATCGACGGCAACATTGGCTACGTCGGCTCCCAGAACATCGCCGACCCGGGCTTCATCCCCGCCTACCCCAACGAGGAGCTCCTGGTCCGACTTCGGGGTCCGGTGGTGATGCAACTCCAGTCGGTGTTTCTGGCCGACCGCTACCAGGAGACGGAGGAGCGCCTGGAGATTCCGGCCGAGTTTCTCCCCTCGGGCGCCTCGGTGGGGGAGTCGCCGGCGCAGGTGCTGCCCAGCGAGCCGGGCGATGCACACGAGAACCAGCAGACGATGCTCGTCGACCTGCTCCACGAAGCGCGCGAGCGGGTGGTGATGACCACCCCCTATTTCGTCCCGGACGAGCCCTTCCTCGAAGCGATGGAGACCGCGGCCCTGCGCGGAGCGGAAGTCCGCTTGGTAGTGCCCCAGCACAGCAACAAGCTGGTCACCAACTGGGCCCAGGAGTCCCACTACGCCCGGCTGCTAGCGGCGGGCATCCACATCCACCTCTATGCGCCACATTTCCTGCACGCCAAGCACGTCACCGTGGACCGTTGGGTGGCGGTGGTGGGCTCAGTCAACATGGACATCCGGTCCTTCGCGCTAGACTCGGAGGTGAGTCTCCTCGTCTACGACAGCAAGGTGGTGAAAGCCTTCGAGGCCGTGCAGTCCCGCTACTTCGCCCACAGCCAGGAGGTGTCGAAGGAGGTGTGGAGCAAGCGGCCTCGCCTTCGACGGGTGGCGCAGAACACCGCTCGGCTGGCGGACTCGCTGCTATAGAAGCCCCCCAGCGGGCCGTCGCACTCCCCGGGCCTGGCCCCAGGCGACCTCTAGCTCGTGGTGCAGATGGGGCCATCCGCTCCTGGCTGCGTGTTGCAACTCGCCGGGTTGATGTTGTTTTGGCTGTCCTGGCAGGACTGGTCCTGGAGGTCATTCAGGCACTGCTGCGCGGCAACACCGCTGTACGTCCCTGCCCCGCAGTTGGCCGTATCGCAGTCGGCTTGATTCTCGAGCAGCTGGGCGCAGCTGTTGACGTCGATGCCGCCTTCGCACTGGTTCAAACGGCTACACGCCGCGCATGAGAAGGACCTGCAGGCGGTGATGGGGTTCTCGATGTCGGTGGTGCAGGTGTCCCCGCAGGCGGCGAGGGTGACGGACAGACAGAGGGCCAGACGCAGACGACGCACGGGGACTCCCTCGACGGGGTTTTGGAGGAATGGGGGCGGACAGTAGCCGGAGCCGTCGCCGGATGTCTGCCCCGGAAGGTGCTCGCTCAGCCGCGGGGCGGCCAGGCGAAGGAGGCTGTTGGTCCGCTACCCACCGACAGCTCGCCCTGGCGGACGGCGCATCGGAAGACGGATGCGTCGTACCGCGTCTCGCGTCAATTCGAGACGCAAACCGTGCCGCAGCTTGCCGGGAGTCCCTGCTCGACGGTTGTACAACTCTGGGCGTTGATGTCGCTGATGCACTGGTTTGCGGCACTGCTGCTGAAGGTGCTCCCGGCGGCGCAGGCAGCGGTCGTGCAGTTGAGCTCCTGCTGCCCAGTGGTGTTGCACTCGGCGAGCGTCAGCGTGCCCAGGTCGGTGCAGGCCTGAAGCCTGTTGCAGGTAGCACTGACCGCAGAATCGCAGGCCGCCATCGGATTGCTGGTGTCGGAGCTTCCACAGGCGACAAAAGTAAAACTCACAAAGATGACGGCAAGCGAACGGCGCATGGGAGCCCCCTCCGAAAAGAAATGCTGACTTCGGCCAAACCCTAGACGCGGGGTGGGCCACTTGTCTGCTACCAAGTGCACTTGGGCAGCGTCGCCCTCCGAGGTTGCAGCGCGCCCAAAGCCAGGCCCCACCCGCTCCTGTCCAGCTGGGACACGCTTCGACAGCCGCGCGGCGAGCTGACTTGGAAGCCATCTCCAGGCAGCTGTCTGCTTCATCGCGGTATGACTTGCGCCGGGCCGGCCGCCCATGCGACACCTCGCGTTGCCTTCGGGTGCCCGTGTTGGGCGAAGAGGGAAGCCGGTGAGAATCCGGCGCGGTCCCGCCACTGTGACCGGACGGCCCTGAGGAACAGGGCCCGCATAGGCCTCCGGCAGTCACCACTGCGGTCCCTGGTCGGGGCCCGCGGGAAGGTGGGGGGCGCAAGGCGTCGGGCGCAAACGCACCAGTGGGGTGCAACAGCGTCCGGGTACCGGAAGCCAGGAGACCTGCCCCAGGTACGGGCGACTCTCTGAGTCGCCCCGTGTGGCCTTCTCTCTTCGTCGGAGAGAGAGGAAGGCGTGTGGCATGGCGTTCTGGCGGTGGGCCCGGCGCGGCTTGGGGCCGGCATTGGGGGTGGTCTCGCTGGCCTGGGGACAGTCGTCCTCGGAGCCGGTGCTGCTGGCCCCCGTCAATGTGCCGCTGCCGTCCGCGCCACCAGCGCCGGAGTCGCCCACGGTGCGCGACCCCACCGGCCAGACTTCGGTGGTGGACATTTCCGGCCGCCGCGCCGAGGTGCTGTCCACCGGAGCGCTTCTCTCGCAGGTGCCGGGGGCGGTGGTGGATAGCTCAGGAGGACTCGGGCAGAGCGAGAGCATCTCCCTTCGTGGCGCGCCCAACACCGGCGTGCTGGTACTCCTCGACGGCATTCCCCTCAACGGTCCAGGGGACATCGCGGATGTGAGCCTCATCCCGCTGTCCATTCTCGGCCGGGCCGAGGTGCTCCGCGGCAGCGCGTCGTCCCGCTACGGGCCGCTCGCCACCGGCGGCGTGGTGAACCTCGTCACCCGCACCGTGGGGGATGCGCCACCCACCTTCGCGGACGTGAGCGGTGGAAGCTTCGGAAGCTGGCGCGGAAGCCTCGGGGCCGCTGGTCCCAACCTCGGCGGCAGTGGCCTCTTCGTCCTCCACGCCGCGCACTCGGATGGCGACTTCACCTACCTCTACGAGCCCCTGCTCGGTGAAGCCCCCTCGGTGGGGCAGGAATTGCGACGGATGAACAACCAGTCCACCTCGGGCGGGGGGCTGCTGAAGCAGGGCTGGGACGTCTCGGGCTGGGCGGTGGACGCGCTGCTCGAGGGCAACCTCCTGTCTCGCGGGCTCGCCGGGACGGAGGACAATCCCTCGTCCAACGACGAGCAATCCACCTCACGGGTGCTGGCCTCGGTGCGCGCGCAGCACAGCTTCTCCAATGGCGCGGCGCTGTCGCTGAGGCTGGACGCGCGCCGGACGACGGATGACCTCAGCGGAGGGGACTTTGCCAAAGGCGAGAACGACCGGCTCTGGCAGTCGGGCGCGACCGCGGACCTCTCCATCACGCTCGGGGCGCACGCACTCGACGCGACGGCCACGGCGGGCTTTGCCAGGGTGAGCTCGACCGCCGGCTCGCCCACCTGGGCGCTGACGTCGCTGGCGCTCCAGGACGAGTGGCTCCTGTGGCAAGGCCAGGTCTCGCTGGTGCCGGCCGTCCGCGTCGACCAGACTGGCCCCTTCGCGGCCGTGTCCCCCAAGCTGGGCGTCTCGCTCGGGTTGCCGCTTGGCTTCTCGGTGCGGGCCAATGCCGGCTACGGGTTCCGGCCCCCGTCCTTCTCCGAGCTCTACCTTCCCTCCGGCACCCTGGGGGTGAATGCCAACCTTCAGCCCGAGCGCTCGTTCTCGGCGGACGGAGCGCTCCTGTATGCGGGCCGCTGGGCTGCTCTGAGCGCGGGAGGCTTCTGGACCCGCTACCAGAACCTCATCATCTACGAGTACTTCCCGCCCTTCTTCGCCAAGCCCCAAAACGTCAGCGCCGCCGATGCGTGGGGAATGGAGAGCGAGGTCCGCGTGCGGCCCTGGCCCTGGCTCGAGGCCAGTGGCAACTACACGCTTCAGTGGACGGAGGACGTGCGCGACGTCGCGCCCTACTTCGGCAGGGAGTTGCCCTACCGGCCGCGGCAGATTGGCTCGGCCCGCGTCCAGGCTGGTCCAGACTGGCTCCACGCCCGGGTCGAGGTGGAGGGCCGGTCCATGGTGACGGTGAACCGTTCTGGCTCGCTGAGTCTTCCTGGCCACGTCTTCGTCAACACCGGGCTGGACGTGGTGGTGTTGAACCGCACGCCCCGTCTGACGGCCTCCGTGCAGCTGAACAACATTCTCAACGTCCAGGGACAAGACCTGGACGGCTACCCACTCCCGGGTCGCGCGGTGTTCGCGACCCTGGCCCTGGCGCTCGGAGAGTCCGGGGCAAACTCAGTCCGTGAAAGCGAGGCACCGCGGTGACTTCCATGAAAGACGCGAAGAGAGGCTTGCTCCTCACGCTGGCGGCTGTGGCCCTGGTGTTTGGCCTTGGGCTGTCGGGGTGCCTGCAGACCAGTGCACTCGAGTGCATGGGGGGCACCACCGAGTGCAACGTCACCTGCGTCTACCTCAGCGTGGACCCGTTCAACTGCGGGGGTTGTGGCAATGCGTGCCAGCCTCGCGCCATCTGCGTCGCACCGACGGATGGAGGAAACCTCGGGGCCTGCGAGTGTCCGGTGGGGAACCCGCTGCCGGACGGCGGCCAGACCATCCTTCTCTGTGACGGGGCGTGCTCGGACATCACCACCGACCCCAACAACTGCGGCGGGTGCGCCGGTGCCGGAGGCACCGTGTGCTCGTCAGGCCAGGTGTGCGCGCCCACCGACGCTGGCAGTGGAGCGTGTGAAACCTCATGCGGGACGGCCACCGAATGCAACGGGGCCTGCGTGACGCTCAGCACGGACCCGAACAACTGCGGGGCCTGCGGAAACATTTGTCCCCAGGGCTACGACTGCCATGCGACGCCCAACGGAACCGCCCCTGGCACCTGCCTACCGGACGCTGTGGTGGCGTGCATCTCCAACACCGGCACGGTGGCCCCCATCTTCGACAGCCCGGTGCAGCCGGTGGCCGGTCCAGGTGTCCCGGGCGGGACGGTGCCTGAAGCCCTCGGCATCCTCGGCGACGGGCTCCTCGTCGGCGCCGAAGGGCCGCTCGGCGAGCTGGCCCTGGAAAACCTGAGCCTGGTTTCGCCAGAGGCACCGCCGATTAATGCGAGCGGTCCCACCTTCATCGAAGTCGACACCCGCTCCGACGCCGGCTCCTGGGTGTACGTGGTGGATGGAACCGGAAACACGCTCATCGTCCTCACCGGTCCCCCGTCGGCGTCGGCGCAGGTGCTGCTCCCGGACGGCGGCCTCCAGGGACTCGGCCTGGTCTTGGATGGCGGCTTCATCTTTGGACAGAACACTGACCCGCAGCCGTACGCGCGGGTCAACAACGAAATCTTCGTCCCGCTCTACGGAGGCTATCCGCCCAACCAGATGGGGAACGGCGGGACGGTGGTGCGACTCGACGTCACAAACCCCAGCGTTCCAGTGGTGGTGGGCACCTACGACATGAAGCTCGCGCCGCTACAGACCTTCGATGGCGGCCTCTCCGACCCGCGACCAAGCCAGGCGCTGCTGCACGAAGGCCTGGTGTACGTGGTGCTGCAGAACCTCGTCGTTGACCCCGACACCGGCGACTACGACTCCGCCGGGCCGTCGATGCTCGTGAAAATCGACCCCACGCAGCCCCCGGACGGGGGATTGGGCGGGGTTTCTCAATACGTCACCCTCGACGCCGGGGTCTGCCTGAATGCCGGGGCCATGGCCGAGAACTCAGTCACCGGCGGCCTGCTCGTGTCCTGCTTCGGACAGGCGCAGTTCGACCCCAGCACCTTTGCCACCCTCTCTGTGGACCGCTCGGCCGTCCTGTCGCTCGACGTCAACGACGTGTTGCTCGCCTCCTGGTCACCGCAGTGTCCGGCGGGGGGTGCGGCATGCACGCCGCCCATCGCCGGGCCGCTGGCGTTGGTGAATGGACGCGTCTACGTCGGAGACTCGAGCTCGGGACGCGTCTTCGTCGTCAGCCTGGGAGCCATAGGGCAGCTCACGCAGCTCGTCGGCTACGGCCCCGACGGCGGGGTGCCCTTGCAGCCCTGCCCCACCGGCATCTCCGACGTCTCGGCCATCATCACCGTGCCGTGAGCCCGGCCGCTGCCCTTCTCGCGCTGGGCGTGCTCGCTGCTGGGCCGGGCGAGCCGGCGGCCGTCCAGACGCTGGGACCCCGGGCCCCGGGCCGGGTGCGCAGGGTGGTGACGCTGGCGCCCTCTCTCACCGACGCCGTCCTGGCGCTCGGAGCCGGAGACCTCCTGGTGGGCGTCTCGCGCTTCGACGAGCAGCCCGAGGTGCGCACGCTGCCGCGGGTGGGGGGCTTCGTGGACCCGAGTGTCGAGGCCGTGGCTGCGCTCAAGCCGGACTTGGTGCTGGTGCAGCTCGGCCCGGGAAACCAAAGGCCGGTGGCGGCGCTCGCGGCGCTGGGGATTCCTATTCTGGCGCTGCGCCTTGCCTCCATCGACGACGTGCTGGCCGGGCTGCGTGCCGTTGGCGTCGCTCTGGGGCACACGGACAAGGCCGAAGCGCTGGCCCGGGCCCTGGCGGAGACGCGGGCCGCGGTGCGCGCGCGCGCCGGTGGGTTTCCGTCCGTCCGCGCCCTCTTCGTCTATGGGTTTGAGCCTCTCGTCGTCGCCGGCCCGGGCAGCTTCGCCGACGAGCTGCTCCGCGATGCGGGAGGCATCAATGTGGCCCAGGACGCACGCAGCGCGTATCCGGTGTGGTCGGTGGAGCACGCCCTCGCCGCCAAGCCTGACGTCGTCCTGGACGCGACACACGGCGTGGGCGGCCGCGAAGCGCTCCAGGAACTGCCCGGCCTGCGGCAGGCGCGCTGGGTGACGCTGCCTTCGCCCGCCCTCTTGCATCCCGGGCCGGCCCTCGGCCAGGGGCTGGAGGAACTCTTTCGTGCCCTGCACCCGGTCGTCCCGGAGGCAGGCCGGTGAGCGTCGCGCTCGCGCCGCGCCGCTTCGCCGTGGCGCCCGGGGTGAGGTTCTCCGGGGGGCGTGCCCTGGCCATCCTCTCGGTGCTGGGACTGTGCATGGTGGCCGCGCTGCTGGCCTCGGCCGTCCTCGGCGAGTACCCGCTCGGCCTGCGGCGGGTGCTCTTGGAACCGCTGTCCGTGGACGCCACCGTGTTTTGGCGGCTTCGCGTGCCCCGGGCCGTCCTCGGGGCGGTGGTGGGCGCGGCCCTCGGGGCGAGCGGGAGCGCGCTGCAAGGGCTCTTGAAAAACCCGCTGGCGGACCCCTTCATCCTCGGAGTTTCCGGCGGTGCCGCGCTGGGGGCCACCCTGGCGCTGGCGGTTGGACTGACGGCCTTCGCTGGTCCCTCGCTGTTCGCCTTCGTCGGCTCGCTGGCGGCCATGGGGCTCGTCCTGGCCGTTGGCCGCACGCGCCGCTCGCCCTATGCCGCCCTGCTCACCGGCGTCATCTTCAATGCCTTCGCCTCGGCGGCCATCACCGGCATCAAGACGCTCATCTCGCCGGACAGGGTGGGGGAAATTCTCTACTGGCTTGCAGGAAGCCTCGGCTACGAGTCGCCGCGGACGCTGGCTGGCGCGGCCATCCTCCAGGTGGCGTGCGTAGGCGTGCTGTGGCGTCAGTCCGGGCGCCTCAACCTCCTCTCCCTGGGAGACGAGGATGCCTCGTCCCTCGGCGTCCCCGTGGACAGGACGCGCGTCGTCGTCCTGGTCGCCACGTCGCTCAGCGTCGCCGGCGCGGTGGCGCTCTCGGGGCTGGTGGGCTTCGTCGGCCTCATCGTCCCGCATTTGTTGCGCCTGCTTGTCGGGCCGGACCAGCGGCTCCTCGTCCCGGCCAGCGCCCTGGGCGGCGCGGCCTTCCTCGTCCTCTCGGACCTCCTCACCCGGCTCCTCTTTCCTGTGTTTCACGCCGAGCTCCCGGTGGGCGTGGTGACGGCAGTCCTGGGCGGCCCACTCTTTCTTTACTTGCTTCAACGCGCCGAGGCCCGGACATGACTGCCTCGCTTTTGGTCCGAGGGCTGGCGGTGGGCTACGGCGGAGTGCCGGTGGCCACAGGACTGGCTTTTGACGTCCAGCCAGGCTGCTTGCTCGCGGTGCTGGGGCCCAATGGCTCGGGGAAGAGCACCCTTCTTCGCACCGTGCTTGGCTGGCTCCCGCCGGTGCAGGGCGAGGTCCTCCTCTTCGGCCAGCCGGTGTCGGGCTGGGAGCGCCGCCGGCTTGCCCAGCGCGTGGCGTGGGTGCCGCAGAGTTTCGAGGCCGACGCCGGCTTCACCGGGATGGAGCTGGTGCTGATGGGACGCGCCCCGCACCTCGGGGCGTGGGGCCTTCCTTCCGAGCGCGACGTGGCCCTGGCCCGCGGGACGCTGGAGGAGCTCGGCGTCCTGCACCTCGCCGGGCGGCGCACGGGCGAGCTCTCCGGCGGCGAGCGCCGACTGCTCCTGCTGGCCCGGGCGCTCGCCCAGGGCCCGGAGCTCTTGCTTCTGGACGAGCCGACCGCCTTCCTCGACCTGCGCCATCAAGTCCACGTCCTGCAGCGGGTGCGAGCCCGGGTGGACGCAGGGCTTGCGGCGGTGGCGGTGCTGCATGACGCAAACCTCGCGGCGAGCGTGGCCGACCACGTGCTTCTGCTGCGAGAGGGAAGCGTGCTCGGGCACGGCCCGACGCAGGAGTGGCTGTCTGCCGAGCGGCTCGCGGCCCTCTACGGCTTGCCCATGGTGGAGGCCGTGGCCGAGGGCGGAGCGCGGGCCTTCGCCCCGCGGTGGACGCCATGAGTCCCCCGCGGACACGCACGGCCTTGGCCCTCTCCGCCCTGATGCACACCACCGTCCTGGGCGCCCTTCTCCTCAGCGTCCGTCCACCGCCGTCGTTGCCGAGCCCACTGCTGGTGCGCTTCCTGAAGGTGTCGGCCGGGGCCGAGGCCCCCCATTCCGAAGTGTCCAGCCTCACCGAGGCCGCACTCGGGCCAGCGCGGCCGGCACGGGGGCCGACGGCGGCACGGCCTCCGAAGACTGCGCCGGCGAAGAGCGCCGGGCCGGTGCCCGTCGAGCTCCTCCCTCCTTCCACCTTGATGGCCACCCTGGGGGTGCCGGGCGGCCCGGCGCTGGAAGAGCGTCCGGGCGCCGCCGAAGGCGGAGGTGCGCAGGCCCGGGCAGAGGCCGGGGGCTCGCTGGCGCATGGCGCAGCGCCCTCGGCCTCGCGCCTCGGCGAGTTGCACCGCCGGCTGGCCGAGGCAGCAGCGCGCTGCTACCCGGCGGCGGCGCGACGCTTCCGGCTGCAGGGGCAGGTGCCTTTACACTTCTGCCTGGACGCGGCCGGAACGGCCACGGCACTCAACCTGCAGGGAAGCACTGGCTCGGCTGTGCTGGACCGTTCGGCCCTGGAGTGCGTGGTACCGGGGGCGCAGCCGCTCTCCGGCTTCGAGGGGTGCTTCCTCGTCCCGGTGCACTTCGGTGGCTAGCCAGGAGGCCAGCAAACCCTGGCTACTTCTTTCCAGGCGTGGCCGGTGTCGCGGGCAAGGGGTCCGACAACTCGGAGGCCGTCAGCTCGCGCAGCTCGGCACTCTTCAGCAGCTTCAGCTTCCCCGGGCCGCCGCTTCCAGGCATGGGGTCCACGCTGGGGCCGGTGTCGACACCGTTGATGAAGTAGTGGTCCGAAGGGCGGAAGACGACGCCGCGTGCCTGGCCATTGCGCAGCTCGTTGGGCGCGTCGAGGTCCGCCTGGGGCAGGGTGTTCCCGAAGCCCGGTCCGCCCAGGCCTTCGGCGTAGGCCAGCTCCGGCATTCCCAGCTGGAGCTCCTTCGTCTCGTCGTCATCGACGTCGGCGGTGGTACCGGACATGCCGCTGCGCTGCGCGTGTCCCGGGCCGTCGGCATTCGCCATGTCCAGGCCCGAGGCCGCCATCTGCCGGCCCCGCAGCGTGACGGGTTCGACGCTGCGAGGCCGCGGCGGCTCGGTGTACGAGTAGCAGCCGACGGCGAGCGGCAGCATTCCGAGCAGGCAGCAGGGGCGCAGGACGAGCTTCATGGGTGCTTCACATAGCCCGAGCGGCAGCCGCGCGGCCAGCGCCCTTTCACACCAGGTGGGGCGGGCCCCAGGGCTGGGCCGTCAGTCCCCGCGTCCGGAGGTGGCTCCTCCCCGGAGGGGCTTTCCGCCCAGGAGGTGCAGGTGCAAGTGGAGGACGGATTGTCCGGCGTCGGGGCCGACGTTGGCCACCAGCCGGTAGCCCGTCTTCTCGATGGCCCTTTCCCGGGCGTACTTCGCCGCGGACAGCATGAGCTGGCCGACCGTCAGGGTGTCGGCTTCCGTCATGCTGCTCACGCCCTCGATGTGGCGCTTGGGGACGAAGAGGACGTGCACCGGCGCGACGGGGTGGATGTCCTCGAAGCCAATGGATTGCTCGTCCCGGTAGACGACTTTGGCCGGCACCTTTCCCTCGATGATTTTGCAAAACAGGCACTCCGGCATGTCCCCTGCTCCTTCCCACCTGCACCAGCGCCTTTGACTGTAGCGGTGCTCAGGGCAGACGCCACGAGAAAGCTGGGTCCGGCGCACAGGGGCCACTCGAGAGTTGCGCCAGCACGAAGGGCCCCAGCGCGGCCCGCACCGAGCCGACGGGCACCGCTCGCTCGACGCTCAGCACGTAGTTGTACTTGCCCGAGGCGCGCGGCGGTCCGAGGTGGGAATAGAGCCGGGCGTCCTTGTGAAAATAGGTGTAGCCCCCCGCCCAGGCCATGTGCACGGCCTCCACCTTCAATCCGCACAAGTCGGGCAGCGTTCCAGCCAGGCTGAGGAGCCGGTTGACGTCGGCAAAGTCCTGGTAGGCGCTGGCCTGCGGTTTCAGCATCTCGTAGGCGCCGAGGTCCCCGAAGGTGAGGCGGTGGAAGCCCCAGGCGGAAACGGCTGCCGCCAGCAGCGCGGGCGCCACCACCCAGCTGGCCAAGCCCGGCCGGCGGGCGGCCAAGAAACGCGAGGCCGAATCCAGCCCCACGCCGGCCAGGGCCGCGCATGCAGGAAGCACCGGGAGGATGAAACGCAGCTCCTTGTGCGGCACGAGCGAATGCAAGGCCAGGAAGGCCAGCACCAGCGCACACAGTCCAGGCGCCCGTCTGACGGCCAGCGCACCGCCCACCACCAGCACCGCCGTCACCCCCGGCATGGAGCGCCACAGCACGCGGAGGTAGTAGCTGGCCTCGGAGGTCCCCCACAGCCGGCCTCCTCCCTCCACGACATTGAAACGTAAATTGACGAGAGCGGACTGAAAAGGGCTGCCCCAGGTGACCCAATCCAGAAGGCCGAGCCCCAGCGCCGCCAGTGTGAAGACGGCCAGGACGTCGAGGGCCGCCCGGCGCTGGCCCCGGCCCAGCAGGACGAGCAAGAGCCCGAGGCACAGCAGCGCGTCCTGAAGTCGTAGCAGCACCGCGACGCCCAGCAGCGCTGCGCCAAGGAGGCGGCGCCGCCGCGACACGTCGGCGGGCCAGGCGAAGAGGAGCCCGAGCGTCACCGGGAGGGCGGAGATGGGCTCGGAGAGTCCCCGCGTCGAGAAATAGATGGCCGGCCCGGCCAGCGCCCACAGGGCACCGGCGGTCGCCGCCGGGAGCGGCCCGGCCCCCAGGGCGCGGGCGAGGCGCGCCGCCGCCCAGGCGGTGGCGACGCCCACTGCGGCGAAGAGCAGCTTCACCGCCGGGACGTATGTCCCCGGGCTCGAGACGCCCAGGAGCCGGAGCAGGGCCCAGGGGAGGGCCACCAGGGCCGGCAGCGTCCAGGGCCTGGCCCCGGCCGAGAATTCCCAGGCCACCAGGCCGCGTCCCCACACCAGCCGGTGGGCCGGCTCGAGCGACTGGTAGATTTCATCCGGCCAGTAGATGCCGGCGTCGGTGAGGGCCAAGAAGGCACGGAGCCCCGCACCGGCGGCCAGCGCCGTCCAGAGGACGAGCGCGGCGGTGCGCTCGGGGGTCCAGCTCGGCACGGAGGATGGAGCAGGAGGCACGGGGAGGGGGCTCGTGATTAACTCAAAGGACCCCTCATGGGCTCCATCAAGATTTCCCGACTGCTGGAGGACAGGGACTTCGGCCTGGAGCTCACGCTCGTGGAAGGCGCCGAGGGCCTGGACCGCCTCATCGCCAGCCCCCGCATCCAGAAGCCCGGGCTGGCCCTGGCTGGCTTCACCGAGCACCTGCACCCTGAGCGCGTCCAGGTCTTCGGGAACACCGAGGTCAGCTACCTGGAGACGCTGACGCTCGAGGAGCAGCGCGCGGCGCTGGACAAGGTGCTCTCGGACGCGGAAATCGCCTGCGTGGTGGTCACCAAGGACTTGCCACCCCCGCCGCCCCTCGTCGAGGCCTGCAAGAAGACGGGGCTCCCGCTGATGAGGACGCCGCTCATGTCCTCCACCTTCATCGAGAAGGTGGGTGCTTTCCTGGAGGAGGCGCTCACCGACGCCACCAGCCTGCACGGGGTGCTGATGGACGTTTTCGGTGTGGGCATTCTCTTGCTCGGAAAGAGTGGCATCGGCAAGAGCGAGATTGCGCTCGACCTCATCATGCGCGGCCACCGCCTGGTGGCCGATGACATCGTCGAAGTCACCCGGAAACCGACGGGAACCGTCTACGGCACCGGAAATCCCATCATCAAGCACCACATGGAGATTCGCGGCCTGGGCATCATCAACATCAAGGACCTCTTCGGGGTGGCCAGTGTCCGGGACCGGAAGAAGGTCGAGCTCGTCATCGAGCTGGTGGAGTGGGACCCGGAGCAGGAATACGACCGCCTCGGCCTCAAGGACCGCTTCTTCAGCGTGCTGGGCGTGGACTTGCCGCTCTCCACGCTGCCCGTCCGCCCGGGCCGGAACCTCACCACCCTCATCGAGGTCGCCGCCAGAAACCACCTGCTCAAGCTCCAGGGCCACCATTCGGCCCGGGACTTCGCCGAGCGTCTCAACCGGGCCATCGCCGCCGGCGCGATGCGTCGGCCGCTGAAGGACGAAGTGGAGTGAGCGACGTCAGCAAGCGGATTGTGGTGCTCACCGGCATGTCGGGGTCGGGCAAGAGCACAGCAATCCGCGCCCTGGAAGACGCCGGCTACTTCTGCATCGACAACCTTCCCGTCCTGCTCGTGCCGCGGCTCACCGAGCTGGCCGAGCTGGCCGGAAGCGCGACCCGGCTGGGGCTGGTCATCGACGCTCGCGAGGGCACCATGTTGGCCGAGGCGCCCCGGGTGCTGGCCGACCTCCGGCGCGAGGGCCACCAGGTGGCGGTGCTCTTCCTGGACGCCAGCGACGAAAGCCTGCAGAGGCGCTTCTCGGAGACACGGCGGCGCCACCCGCTGGCCCCGGAAGGGACGGTGGCCGAAGGGCTGCAAAGAGAGCGGCAGATGCTGCGCGAGCTCCGGCTGATGGCCGACCAGATCATCGACACCTCGGCGCTGACGGTCCATGACCTGAAGCGGGACGTGCAGGTGCGCTTCGCAGAGAAAGGACAGGGCGAACCCAGCCTCACCCTGTTGTCCTTTGGCTACCGTTACGGCGTGCCCCCGCAGGCGGACCTGATGCTCGACCTCCGCTTTCTCCCCAACCCCTTCTTCGTTCCGGAGTTGAAGGGTCTGACCGGGCTCGACCCCAAGGTGTCGCGCTACGTCCTGCAGGCCGACGGCGCCTCGGAATTTCTGGCCCGGGTGCAGTCCTTGTGCGAGTTCCTCTTCCCGCGGTACCAGCGCGAGGGGAAGGCCTACCTCACCGTCGCCCTCGGCTGCACCGGCGGAAAGCACCGCTCGGTGGCGCTGGTGGAGGAGCTCCTCCGACGTCTCGGGACTGACTTTCCGCGCATCCGGGCCGAGCACCGCGACATCGACAAGGAGTAGCGAGTCCTGGGGGGACTGGTTCCCCCCTGGGGGTCAGGGGTGCGCCATCTGGACGTTGCCAAGACAATGCTTACACTGCTGTGGAAGGACTGATGCCGCCACCAACGGCGGGCTTGCGGTCGCCGTGGGACGGGAGTATTGGCCCGCGCGGGGTTGGGAAGAGGTGAAGCATGGTCGGGCTTGTCGTGGCAGCCCATGGACGTCTTGCAGAGGAACTGGTGGCGACCGCCGAGCAAATCGTCGGCCCAATCACCGGTGTGAAGACCGTCGGCATCGAGCCGGGGAGCACGCCGGAAGTCATCCGCCAGAAGATGCGAGATGCAGTCCATGAACTCGACTCGGGCGAGGGCGTGCTGGTCCTGGCCGACCTCTTCGGCGGGACTCCGTGCAAGGAGTCGCTGATGCTGCTGCAGCGAGAGCACCTGGAGGTGCTGGCGGGCGTGAATTTGCCCATGCTGCTGAAGGCGGCCTCGTTGCGGAAGGAACACCTGCCGCTCCCGGAGCTGGCATTGACGCTGGCCGCGTACACACAGAAGAACATCACCTGCGCCTCGGAGCAGCTGCGGGCAGCCGCGGCGCGTGCCGCGGCGGCAGCCTCGGGGACCATCCCCGGTCATTCCTGACCGCCGCGGTAAAGCCGCGCTGACGCGCGCGGCGCCCCCCGAACAGTGAATGGTCCGTGGCGTCAGTCCGTCTCTTTAGCGTCATCTGGCTCACCTGAAGCGGAGGGCGCCAACGTTTGATTTCTCACGTCCGCATCGACAGTCGACTCATCCACGGCCAGGTGGTGGAGGCCTGGCTGCCGATGCTCAAGGTCGGCCGGGTGGTGGTGGCCGATGATGAGGCAGCGGACAGTCCGTTGATGCGGGCGGCGATGGGGCTGGCCGTGCCAGCCGGCTTGGAGGTGGACATCTCCCGGCTCGACGAGGTGCCCTTCGCCCGCCTGGAGGCAGACCGAGTTCGGACCCTGGTTCTGCTCCGGGACCTTCCCGCGCTCTTGCGCGCCCGGAGCCGAGGACTCGTCCTGCGGCGCCTCAACCTCGGCAACATGCACCACGGACCTGGCCGTCGCCCGGTCTCCGCCTCCGTCTACCTCACCGCCGAGGAGCTGGAGCAGCTGCGCGCCCTGGACGCGAGCGGCGTGGAGCTGGACGTCCGTGGGGTGCCGTCGGACCGACCGATTCCTTTCGCGGAGATGGCCGAGCGCTTCCAGAAGGGCTAAGCCGCCCCTCCAGCCATGGTGGTGCACTGGCAGGACGTCGCCGCTGCTGGGGCGTGGGGTGGCCTTCTCGCACTCGAGCGCCGCGCCTTTCTCCAGGCGATGCTCAGCCGTCCCTTGGTGGCGGCCACCGGGATGGGGCTTCTGCTCGGCGAGCTGGAGACCGGCCTCTACATTGGGATGCTGCTCGAGCTCTTCCACCTCGGGAGCGCGGCGCTCGGTGCGGCGCTGCCAGAGAACGAGACGCTGGCCGCCACCGGGACCACCGCGGCCTCGGCCTGCATGGCCACCGGGGAGGGTGGCGGAGGGACTCCGGCGCTGTGGGCGGTGGCCCTTCTTCTGTTCGCCGCACTGGGCGTCCTCGGACGGCTGGTGGAGCGACGCCTGCAGGGCGTCTCTGCCCAACTGGCCGACCGGGCGCTTCAACTGGCCAAGGAGGGTGAACTGGAGCGGGCGGTGCGCCTGCACGGGTACGGGCCCCTCCCGTACGTGGCAGCCTTCGGTCTGCTCACCGCGGGCTGCGCCCTGGCCGGCTTCGCGCTCAGTCCGCTGGTGCACGCTCTGCCTCTGCTGGAGCTGCGGGGACTGGCCTGGGCCTTTCCGGCCATGGCCTGCGTGGCCGCCGCGCTCGCCGCGCGGGCCAGCCATGCGCAACGCGGTGGCCTGTGGGCAACCCTGGCCGGGGCGGCGGTGGTGCTTGGCTCGCTGGTGGCCGGGTGGTTGGGGCGATGACAGAGGAGCGCAGCACCATTCCCCGGCGCATCCGGTGGCGTGTCTTCCGTCGCTCGCTTTTCCTTCAGGCCAGCTGGAACCCCAAGGGGATGCAGAACCTCGGACTGGCCTGGGCGCTCTATCCGGCGCTGTGCTGGCTGTATCCGGACCGCCAGGCGCGCCAGGCGGCCGTCGAGCGGCACTTGAGCCCCTTCAATACGCACCCCTACGTGGCCGCGGCCATCGTCGGCGGGGTGCTCTTCCACGAGGAGCGCATTGCCCGTGGCGAGGAGGGGCCGGAACGGGTGGAGGCCTTCAAGCGGGCGTTGATGGGGCCCCTGGCGGCGCTGGGGGACGGCTTTTTCTGGCTGTCGCTCAAGCCGGCGGTGGGGGCCCTGTGCTGTGCGCTCGTCCCGGTACTCGGCGCCTGGGCAGCCGTCCTCTTCGTGCTGCTCTACAACGCCGTCCACCTCGAGCAGCGCATCAAGCTTTTCCGTCTCGGAGTGCACAAGGGGGACCGGCTGGTGGAGGGCATTGCCGAGGAACACCTTCCCCTGTGGGGCGCAAGGCTGCGGGCGGTGGCGGCGGCGTGCGCCGGGGGCATCGCCGCCTGGCTGGCGCTCCAGTTCGGGACCCACCAGGGCGGCTGGACGGGGCCGCTCCTGGCGGCGGGCTGCTTGGGCCTGGGCGCGATGGCCTATGGGCTGGTGGCCAGGGGGTTATCCACCTACCTGCTTCTGGTGGTGGCGGGGCTTCTGGCCGGCGTCGCGGGCGCCTTCCTGTAAGCTCCGGCGACCGCCAAGGACATGGAGGGGAAGGCCGAATGGAGCAGGTGGAAGGCGAGTACGAGGTTGTCAATGAGCTGGGCCTGCACGCGCGGGCCGCCGCTCAGCTCGTCCAAATCACCAACAAGTACCCCTGCGATGTCCAGCTGGAGTGCGAGGGACAAATCGTCAATGGCAAATCCATCATGGGGGTGCTGATGCTGGCTGCCGCCCAGGGCATGCGGGTGAAAATCACCTGCTCCGGGGGGCAGGCCCAGGCGTGCCTCGACGAGCTGGGGCGCCTCATCGCCAACCGTTTCGGAGAAGCCCGGTGAGTGAGCAGGCCACACGCAGCTGCAGCATCCAGGGCATTGGCGCGAGCCCGGGCCTCACCATCGGACGGGCCTTCGTGCTCGACCGCCGGCGGCTGCGCACTCCCAAGCTCCGCATCTCACAGGCCGAGGTGGAGGCCGAGCTGATGCGGATGAAGACGGCCATCGACCTCTCGGACCACCAGCTGCAAGAGCTCAAGGAACAGCTGGAGCGGAGCGACGGGAAGGACCACGCGCTCATCCTCGAGGCGCACCGGCTGATGCTGCGCGACCCGATGCTCCTCGACGAGGTGAATCGGATGATTCCCGCCGAGCGAATCAACGCCGAGTGGGCGGTCCGACGGGTGACGCGCAAGCTGAAGCACGCCTTCGACAACATCGCCGATGAGTATTTCCGCGAGCGGCGCGCCGACGTCGACTTCGTCGCGGACCGGGTCGTCCGAAACCTCATGGGGCAGGTGGTGGACGTGGCGGTGGAGGTGCCGGAAGGCTCGGTGGTGGTGGCCCATGACTTGCCCCCGGCCGACGCGGCGATGCTGGCGCGGACCGGCCGGGTTCAGGCCTTCGTCACCGACGTGGGGAGCCAGACCAGTCACACCGCCATCGTGGCGCGGGCCCGCGCCACCCCGGCGGTGGTGGGCGCGGTGCGCGCCAGCGAGACCATTTCCCCCGGTGACCTGGTGGCGGTGGACGGCACCCGGGGCCTGGTGCTCATCAACCCCCGCCCGGACGAGCTGAAGGGCTTCGAGGCGGCCCGGGTGCGCTGGGCCGAGCTGGAACAGCAGGCGCTCGGGCTGCGCGAGCTGCCGGCGGTGAGCACCGACGGCTGCCGCGTCCGGTTGTTTGGCAATATCGAGTTTCTCGAGGAGCTGCCCTCGCTGCTCGAGCATGGAGCCGAAGGGATTGGGCTGTACCGCACCGAGTTTCTCTTCCTCGACCGCTCCGAGCCGCCAACCGAGGACGAGCACTACCAGGCCTACCGCACCGTCCTCGAGGCGATGGGGACCAGGCCAGTCACCATCCGCACCCTGGACCTCGGCGGCGACAAGGTGCCCGGCAACCGCCGCTGGGAGCGCGAGCCGAATCCGGCCATGGGCCTGAGGGCCATCCGCTATTGCCTCTCGCGGCGAGACCTCTTCCGGACGCAGCTCCGGGCGCTCTTGCGCGCCAGCATCCACGGGAACCTCCGGGTGATGTTTCCACTCATCTCCGGCATGTCCGAGCTGCGCGAGGCCCGCACCGAGTTGGAGGCCTGCCGCAGCGAGCTTGGCCGTGAGGGCGTCCGGGTGGGGGGACGCTTCCCGGTGGGCATCATGGTGGAGACGCCCAGTGCCGTCTGGCTTGCCGACCGGCTGGCCACCGAGGCCGACTTCTTCAGCATCGGCACCAACGACCTCATCCAGTACACCCTGGCCATCGACCGGCAGAACCGGGACGTGGCCTACCTCTACAAGCCGCTTCACCTCTCGGTGCTTCGCGCCCTGGACCACATTCTTGGCGCGGCCCGGGTGGCCGGCATCCCCGTTGCCATGTGCGGGGAGATGGCCGGGGACCCGCGCTACACCCTCGTGCTCCTGGCACTGGGCCTCGACGAGCTGTCGATGACGGCGGGGCAGATTCCGGTCATCAAGCACAGCATCCGTCGCTTGAGCCGCCGTCAGGCCCGAGCCGCGCTCGAGAAGGCCATGGAGTTCACCACCGCCGAGGAGATTGAGCGCTTCCTCGACGAGACGGTCGAGCGGCTGGAGTTGGCCGAGCTTGCCTCCGGAGACCAGCAGCCCTCACGGCAAGAGAAGAGCGCCTCTTAGAAAGGCGAGACGTTCGGCCCGGGCCTGGGGCACGTTGAGGCTGTGGTCGGTGTCGTAACTCCTCACCGTGTGGCCCGGTGGGGCGGCGGCGGCGAGCGCCGTGGCGGCGCTGGGCGGGACGTAGGCGTCGTGAACGGCGAACTGGAGCAACACCGCGCCGGTGAGCTGGCCGATGAAGGCCACCGGGTCCAGCCGGGCCATGGTTACCCGGTATGCCTGGGCGTCCTTGGGCTTTGGCCCATAGAAGGCCCAGTCCGAGAAGTGGGGCGTGGCCGTCACCAGCACCCAGGCGCGCGGCCGGTGCTCGACGGCTCCGGCGAGAATGGCATGCATCGCCCCGTAGTCGTGTCCCACCACGCCCAGGCGTGCCCCATCCACCCCCGGCTCGGCTGAGAGGAGACTGAGGGCGCGCACCAGGCTCTTGGCCTGGGCGATGGACGCGGCGAAGTCCGCTTCGGGGATTCGGGCCTGGTACCAGCCCGGCGCGCTCCACAGGGCGTCCACCAAGAGGGAGACGACGCCGTGCTGGGCCAGCTCCACCGCCTCGGAAAGAAACTCCGTGTGGTTGCTCGTCGCTGCGTCCCCCAGCCAGTGCACCCACAGCACACCGGCGAAGGGCCCCGGTCCCTGCGGCCGGACGCGCGTGGCCGTCACCCTCGAGCCGTCCGCGCCGGCGAAGCTCAGCTCCTCCACCGTGGCCAGGGAGGCCGCTCCTTTGGAGCGCACCTGGACGTCCAGGAGTGCCCACCCGCCGCCGCGAAGGCGCGCCTCGACGGAGGGTTCTTGAGGAGGGGGCACGCCGCGGGCTCCGGCGCAGCCGAGAAGCCAACACCCCACCAGCCAACTGCTTCTGAGCGCCATGTGTTTTCCTCCGCGCCCTGCTACCCCAGCCCTCAGTGTGCTTGTGGTACAGGAGTGCGAGCCCTTGTGGCCTGAGTGCGTGCCGTCCGAAAGATGATTGCACACCCCCCGCCGTTGCCCCTGTTGTCCGAGCAGCGCGTAGCGACCGCACGGTGGCGGCTCTGGACCACGGGTCGACTCCTGCCGGTGGCGGTGGTGGCCGCCGTGCTGGCCGCCGGGCTGGGCTCGCCGGCGGGCGGGACGCACCCCGACGAGCGGCTCTACCTCTCCCTGGCGAACGAGATGCAGGCGCATGGGAGTTGGATGACGCCCACGCTGGAGGGACAGCCGGACTTCACCAAGCCCCCGCTGCTGTACTGGGCCTCGGCGGCGTGCCTGCGCGTCTTTGGCCGGCACCTCTTTGCGGCCCGGCTCCCGGTGGCGGTGTGCGCGCTGCTTCTGGCGCTGGTGGCCGGTCGCCTGGCGCGGCGCTTCGGGGGGGAGGCGGCCTTCGTCCGGGGCGTCCTCCTCGTCGGCACCTCGCTCGGGGTTCTTCGCTATGGCCGGCTGTTGATGATGGACGTGCCGCTGGCGCTGGCCCTGGCGCTTGGCGTGGAGGCGGCCTGGGTGGCCGCCACCGAGCGGCGGCCCCGACTTTTTCTCGGTGTCGGTCTGGCGGCCGGCGTCTCGGCGCTGCTCAAGGGACCGGTGGGCCCACTCCTCGTATTCTCCATCGCAGCGGTGGTGGTCGCCTGGCGAGCGCCGGCGCTTCTGCGCAGCTATTGGGCCCTGGCCGGGGTGGTCCTGGCCCTGGGGGTGAGCCTCCCGTGGTTTCTGGCGATGGTTTTTCGGCACGGCTCGCCGTTTCTCGACCGCTTCATCCTGGTGGAGAATTTCGGAAAATTCGGCGGCCCCTGGACGCTGGCCTCCGAGACCTGGCTTCTGGCCGTCCTGTTTCTGCTCGCGCTGCCCTGGGTGGGCCTGTTGCAATGGCGCGGGTGCTCGTCTGACTTGCGGTTGCTCGTTGGGGCCTGGCTCGGCGTGGTGCTCCTGGTCTTCTCCCTGCCCGGCCTGAAGCAGTCGCACTACGTCGTCCCCTGCCTCGTTCCCTTGCTGCTCCTGGCGGCTGTTCCGGACCGGCCGCTGCACCTGCCTGCCCGGGCCACGGCGGGACTGCTGATGGTGGTGGCGGCGGTATCGTTGCTCGCCCTGCGCGTTCCCTTTCCGCTCGCGACGCGACTGGGACTCCTAGGGATGGCTGTCCTGCTTCTCTTGGCCGCGTTCGCGCTGTGGCGGCTTCGCCCGGAGGCTGCGGCGGTGGGCTTCGGTGGGGCGACGGTGCTGGCTCTGGCCCTGGTGCTTCCGGTGCTCAATCCGCCGCCCGTCCCGGAGGCCGCCTGGGCGGCCGCCGGGGAAAGGCCGGTCGTCATCTGGCGGCAGGAGCCCGGACTCTACGAGCTGTTGTCCGATAGGAAGGTGCACCGGGTGAGTAACGCCGAGGAGACGCAGGCCGCCGTGGCGCAGGGGGCCGCGGCCGTCCTGCCGTTTCAGGACTTCGCAGGCTTGCCAGAGGAGGTGCGCGACGGGCTCGAGCCACTCGCGCACTGGGAGCGCCTACGGCCGCGCCTGTTGCCGAACGACGTCCTGCAGGCGCTGCTCGCGGGCAGTCCGGTGCCACTGCAGGAGGAGGCGTTGCTTTTGGTGCGCGTCCCGACGAATGGGCGTCCCTGAGGCCCCAGGGTCGAGTCGGCCCTGGTTTGACGCGCCACGTCCTACTGCATAGTGTCCGCGCCTCTTTTTGGGAGCACGCCATGCCGAAGGACTTTCTCTTCACATCCGAGTCCGTGACCGAGGGTCACCCGGACAAAGTTGCAGACCAGATTAGCGACGGCGTGCTCGACGCCATCATCGCCAAGGACATCCACGGCCGGGTGGCCGTCGAGACGCTGGTGAAGACGGGCTTCTGCGTCGTGGCCGGCGAGGTGAGCACCACCAGTTACGTCGACATTCCGAAAATCGTCCGCAGCACCATCGTTCGCATCGGCTACACCGACAGCGCCATGGGCTTCGATGGCAACACCTGCGGTGTGCTGGTGGCCATCGAGGGCCAGAGCCAGGACATCGCCCGGGGCGTGGACAACAACAAGGAGCAGGGCGCAGGCGACCAGGGGATGATGTTTGGCTATGCGTGCAACGAGACGCCCGAGCTGATGCCGGCGCCCATCCACTATGCGCACGCGCTCACCCGTCGGCTGGCGGAGGTCCGCCGCAAGCTTCACCCCTGGCTCCGGCCCGACGGCAAGAGCCAGGTGAGCGTGCAGTACCTGGACGGAAAGCCGGTGCGCATCGACACGGTGGTGGTCTCGACGCAGCACGCCGAGGAGGCGTCGAACAAAAAGATTCACCAGGCGGTGATGGAGGACGTCATCGCCAAGGCGCTCCCCCGGCGCCTGCTCGACAAGAAGACGCGCTACCACATCAATCCCACCGGCCGTTTCGTCATCGGCGGCCCGATGGGCGACTCGGGCGTCACCGGGCGAAAAATCATCGTCGACACCTACGGGGGAATGGGTCGGCACGGCGGCGGAGCCTTCAGTGGCAAGGACCCTTCCAAGGTGGACCGCAGCGCGGCCTACATGGGCCGCTACATCGCCAAGAACGTCGTGGCCGCCGGGCTGGCCGACCGCTGCGAGGTGCAGGTGTCCTACGCCATCGGCGTGGCCGAGCCAGTCTCGGTGATGGTGGATACCTTCGGCACCGCCCGGGTGGACGAGGCACGCATCGCGCAGGCGGTGCGGCGGACGTTCGGCCTCAAGCCGCGGGAGATTATCGAGCACCTGGACCTGCTGCGCCCCATCTACCAGCGCACCGCTTCCTACGGACATTTCGGACGGCCGGACAAGGACTTCACCTGGGAGCGCACCGACCAGAAGGAAGCGCTCCGGGATGCGGTTGGTCAGCGCCACCTGCGTGCGGTGGGCGCCTAACACTCGCCCGGCGGGGGCCGGATGCGCGCCGCACCTCGGCCTCGCTTGAAGAGGGACGTGCCCGACCGGGCCTCCTCCGAGGCGAGACGGTGCCTCCTCGGGGCGCCCAGCCTGCTGTTCGCCGCCCTCGTCCTGGGATGCTCGGCGGGGCCGCCTGCGCTGTGTGCCGAGGGCCTCCCGGACGGCGGGTGCAGCTACCACGTCGAGGTGCATTGCGGAGACGACACGGTGTGCAGCCCGGGCAGCGTGCAGGTGCTGGACGCTGGCACTTGCACGCGTGACACCGCAGCCGACGTCATTGACTGCACCTAGCGCGCGGCCACGGTGAGCAGGCCCCGAGGTGCCCTCATTCCACGGCCGCTCTTTCGACCTGGGAGGCGGCGGCGGACTGGGCCAGGGGTGCCACCACGCCCACCGACACCTGAAGGGCAAGCAGCAGCCACACCAGCGTCTGGAAGACGCCGAAGAACAACTCGGGGGAAGCAAAGCGGAAGAAGTGGGAGCGACGCATGGGTGAAACCTCCTCTAACCCTTTAATGGCTAGATGAGGGTTATATGCTCCAGAACCTCTAACCTGTCAAATCTATTTTGTGGGTTATAGTCACCTCACCATGCCTGCCCCTCCTCCTGTCACTTTCGAGCTCAGCGGTGGCCACCCGGCGCTGGACTTCGTCAACACCGTGGGCGGCGACCGCCAGGTGCGGCCCCGAGAGGACCTCCACCGCTTCGCGGACCTGCTGGCCTGGGCGAGCCTGGCCGGCGTCGTCACGCAAGTGGAGGCCAAGGCGCTCGGCCGGGAAGCCGCGGCCCACCCGGCCGAGGCGGAGCGGGCCCTGGAACACGCCCGCGCTTTCCGGGAGTCTCTCTACCGGCTGCTGCTGGCCCTGGTGGAGGGACGTCCCGCTCCTGCACCGGAGCTGGCCATTCTCGACACCGAGGTGCGGCGGGCCCTGGCCACCCGGCGGCTACACAGCGTCGGGGGTGCGTGCGCCTGGAGTGCGCCAGAAGTCTCGCTCGTGGATTCTGTGGTTCCCCGCGTGGCCCTGGCTGCCGCCGAGCTGCTCACCGGCCAGGGGTTGAAGCGGGTAGGCGTGTGCGAGGCGACCGGTACGGACGGGTGCGGCTGGCTCTTCCTGGATGAGACGCGCAACCACAGCCGTCGCTGGTGCAACATGGCGACGTGCGGAAACCAGCACAAGGCGCGGCGGCACTACGCCCGGGTGCGCGCCCGGGGGTGACGCCTCCGTGCCCAGGGCCTGGCGTGACTGCGGACCGGGGTCGGCCCTGACGCTGCCCGAAAGCTGAGGGCGGCTTGCCCCGGGAGGTCCGCCCACGGTAGACGGTCCCGCCCCACACCACCCCGCACCGAGGACTGTTCCCGCCATGGCCGTGCCAGCCCGCAGGGTCGTTCAGCTCAAGAAGAAGCCCCCCAAGGGCGCCGCCGTGGACTGCGACGTGAAGGACTTGTCGCTCGCCGAGCGCGGCCGCTTGCGCATCGAGTGGGCCGGCCGCTCCATGCCGGTGCTGCACCAAATCCGCGACCGCTTCGCCAAGTCGCGGCCCTTCAAGGGCATCCGCATGGTCGCCTGCCTGCACGTCACCACCGAGACTGCCAACCTGGCCATCGCCCTCAAGGCAGGCGGTGCAGACGTCACCCTCTGTGCCTCCAATCCGCTCTCCACCCAGGACGATGCTGCCGCCTCGCTGGTGGTGGACCATGGCATCCGCGTCTTCGCCATCAAGGGCGAGGACAACCAGACCTACTACCGTCACATCGCGAGTGCGCTGGAGAGCCGCCCCCATCTCACCATGGACGATGGCGCCGACGTGGTGGGCATCCTCCACTCCGAGCGCAAGGACCTGCTGAAAAACATCATCGGCGGAACCGAGGAGACCACCACCGGCGTCATCCGCCTGCGGGCCATGGCCAAGGAGGGCGTGCTCCGCTACCCCATCGTCGCGGTGAACGACGCGCTCACCAAGCACCTCTTCGACAACCGCTACGGCACGGGCCAGTCCACGCTCGACGGCATCATCCGGGCCACCAACCGCCTTCTGGCCGGCAGCGTCTTCGTCGTCGCCGGCTATGGCTGGTGCGGTCGCGGGCTGGCCCAGCGGGCCAAGGGCATGGGCGCCGACGTGGTGGTGACCGAAATCGACCCGCTCAAGGCGCTCGAGGCGGTCATGGACGGCTACCGGGTTATGCCGATGAAGGACGCGGCGAAAATCGGCGACTTCTTCTGCACCGTCACTGGCAACGTCAACGTCGTCCGCCAGGAGCACTTCGAGTCGATGAAGGACGGCGCCATCGTCTCCAACAGCGGCCACTTCAACGTGGAGCTCGACCTCGAGTCGCTGGCGGCCATCGCCAACGACCGGAGCATGGTCCGCGACTTCGTCGAGCAATTCACCCTCAAGAATGGCCGCCGGATTGTGGTGCTGGGAGAGGGCCGGCTCGTCA
>Ga0302326_10002523_pt1 | contig 44461 bp, 36 predicted proteins | sample Palsa_T0_3_FD_202264 | JGI IMG/M metagenome (GOLD analysis project Ga0302326, IMG submission 202264) | Peat permafrost microbial communities from Stordalen Mire near Abisko, Sweden - Palsa_T0_3 | ecosystem: Environmental > Terrestrial > Soil > Palsa > Peat permafrost | place: Sweden: Abisko...
CTGGGCTTCCGGCGGTGGAGTACGCGGAGCGATCGGATCCCGGCCGCGATCCCGACAAACAGGTCAACGAGGATGCCTGCGGTCACCGCGAGACGCGCTTCGGCCATCTTTGCGTGGTCTGCGACGGCATGGGCGGACACGCAGCTGGGCGCGAGGCCGCGGAGCTCGCGGTGGTGACGCTCTTCGAGGTGTTCGACGCCGCGCCCGGGGAGATGGCCCCGGGCAAGCTGCTGGAGCGGGCCGTCCAGGAGGCCAGCCGCCGGATCCACGTGATGCGCACCAGCGAGATCGCTCTGGGCCGTCCCGGCTCGACGGCGGTGGCCATCCTCATGCACGCGGGGGGGACGGAGGTCTGTCATGTGGGCGACAGCCGCGTGTATCTGGTCCACGAGGGGCAGATCATCCGCGTGACGCGCGACCACTCCATCGTGCAGGAGCTCGTCGATCGCGGGCTCTTGGCGCCGCAGGAGGCCGCGCACCATCCCGACGCCAACCGCATCACGCGCGCTCTCGGAATGTCGTCCGACGTGAGCCCGGAGCTGCGCCCGCAGCCAGTGCACCACGTGGCAGGCGACGCGTTCGTTCTCTGCTCCGACGGTCTGTGCGATCTGGTGGAGGACGATGAAATCCTCGCCATCGTGGCGGCTGAGCCGGCCGCGCAAGCGGTGGCCAAGCTGGTCGACCTGGCCAACGCGCGTGGGGGGCACGACAACATCACCGTCATCGTCCTCCGCGCGCGCGAGACCGCGGGGGCTGCGGGCACCGGGGTCGGGCAGACCCTCGCTGAAACCGCAGCGCCCACCCCGCCCGTGACCGTCCCCGGGGCGCTCGCCAGCCCGACTCTCGTCGAGACCACCGGGGATCGCGTCACCCAGCCGACAACACCGGTTGCTTTGATTCCTCCCGCGCCCGAAGCAATGCCGGGGCCGCCCGCGTCGGTCGCGCTGCGTCGGCGTCGCCGCACCAGCCCGGCCGTGCTCGTCGGCGTGGTCCTCGCCGTCGCCGCGCTTGCGCTGCTCGGCGCGATGCTGCTCGCGCACATCGCGGAGCGGAGCGGCAAACGCAACACGACGACGCTGCCGCTGCCGCCCGGCGAGTCGCCGGCAGCCCCGCCGGCTCCCCCCGTCCCCTTGGTCGCGGAGAGCGTCGTGGTGCCCCCGGCCAGCACACCGCGAGAGCCCATCGTACCGCTCGAGCCGTCGCCCGCGCCGAGCAAGAGACGGTGAAGGGCCGCCATGAAAGCGGCACCGCGCTGATTGTCATCCCGACCGGCCCGTGGGGCCCTGGCTTCCGCCGGTCCCACCGGGTCCACCGCTCCCATGATTGCATGTGACCGAGGTGCCTGCTGTTCCTCCGCCGGCTGGGGTCGCATAGCAGAACGAGTCTCCTCCCGCTCCGCCTCCGCCGGTCCCACCTTGGCCACCCGCGCCGCCTTGCGATCCCGCACTGCCGGAGCACTCGACAATCGAGTTGGTTTGCCCGCACAGCTTGACTCCATCCGGGTTAATGAACTGGCCGCACGCGGTCGTCCTGGTGCCCCCTCGGCCAGTCGTCCCCAGACTGCCGCTCCCGATGGTGCCGCCGGACGCGCCGGGTCCGCCCGCTCCACCGGTTCCTGTCTGAATCGATACCGGACTTTCGAAACTCACACTCCCGGCAGCGACGAAGACGCCAATGCTCGCCCCTCCCCCGTAGCCGGGCGTCCCAGGCCCCGAGCCGCCGCCTCCGCATCCCACTGTTCCCGCCGTGCCACAACACTCCGCGGCAACATTGCTCGAGGTGCAGTTCGGCGGTACGCCGGCGCAGCTCAAATCCGTATAGTCGATGCATGCGGGGGCGACGGGCTGGGTTCCATTCTGGCCCGGGCCCCCCGCGAGGCCGCTGAGGCCATTGCCGGGGGTGAAGCCCATTGGAGAGTAGCTTCCCTGAGGCCCGAGCCCGGCCGCCGCGCCAACAGCTCCCGCCGCCCCCGTACCGGCCGAGCACACGCTGCTGCCTGGCGCACCTGCCGAGCCCTGCGAGCCGCTGCCGCCGGTGCCGCCCGAGGCAACCTGGATCGAGACGTTCTTCAACGTGACCGTGCCTCCCACGACGAACACCCCGTAGACGGTCTGGCCGGGCGCGGCGACCGAAGGCGTGTTGAGCTCGTCGATCGTCAGGGTGTCCAGGGTCCATGTCCCGGCCGATACGGTCACCGCGGTTGGCGGAGGCGGCGCGCTGATGGGCGCGCTGATGATGGACGAGGTGCTCGCGCCGTTGTTGCATGTCGTCCAGATGTTCGGGGCAGTGAAGGTCCAACCGCCCTGGATGGCCATGTTGGCGGTCGAATCGAGCGACAGCGCCTCGCTGTAGGTCCCCTTGTCCAGGTACACGGTGGTCTCGCCGCCGTTCATCGCGACGCCGATGGCGACGCTGATGCTGCTGCAGGGGGCCGCCTCGGTGCAAGCCGCTCCGCTGCCGCTCGGCGAAACGAAGACGCCGTTGACGGGTCCAGGAATGCATGTGCTGCCGCACGACACGAAGCCCGTGTTGCACGCAAACACGCACTGGCTCCCCTGGCAGGTCTCGGAGGCGTTCTTCACCGCCGTGCTGCAGATGTGCCCACAGGTCCCGCAGTTGCTCGTGTCCGTCATCGTGTTGGCGCACTCGGTCGGGCCGACGACCGGGCACGCCGTCAATCCCGCGTTGCAGTCCAACGTGCACGCACCCTTGGCGCACGCCGCCTGCCCGGCACCGCTCGTCGGACCGGCGCACATCTTGTTGCACGTGCCGCAGTTGTTCGCGTCGTCTTGCTCGTTGACGCACGCTGTCGGCGCAGCCGGCGGCGGCGGGCAGCCGGTGAAGTCCGCGTTGCAGGCGAACGTACAGGCGCTGTTCGCGCAGGTGGGTTGCGCGTTGGCGACCGCCGTGGTGCACGCCTTGCCGCACGCATCGCAGTCGTTGGCGTTGCTGGTGGTGTCGACGCAGGTGCTGCCGCACAAGACCGGTGTCTGGGTCGGACAGCCGGTCACGCAGGCGCCCCCGGCGCATTCCGGGTCGCTGGCAGAGCATGCCTTGGTGCACGAGCCGCAGGCGCTCGGCGTCGTGATATTCGTCTCGCAGCCGTCGTCGGGCTGCCCGTTGCAGTCGGCCCAACCCACCGCACACGCGGAGGGCGGGAAGGTGCAGGCCCCTCCCGCCGTGCAGGAGGTGGCGCCCGCAACGTGCGCCAGGTTCGTGCAATCGTGGCCGCAGGTTCCGCAGTTGTGCACGTCGCTGGGGACGCAGGTCCCGCCGCACTGGATGTCGCCACCCGGACAGCCGGGGGCCGCGCCCTCGCCGGCTTCCCGGCCCGCCTCCTCGCCGGCTTCGTCGCTGCCTCCGCCGTCCCCCGCATCCGTCGTCGCCGTCGCGTCCGGGATACTCGCCTCCGGGGCTGGCCCTTCCGTCGCCGCATCCCCGGGTCCCCTCCCGACGACCACGGAGGTGGACGCGTCCGGGCCATCGCTCCCCGCGTCCGGGGCCTGACCGGACGAAAACGAGCTGCCGCATGCCGCAAGGGTCGCGGTGGCGAGTGACAGGATCCACGAGCGGACGAATCTCATGAGCAGCTCTCCTTCGCGTGCACGGTTCCGTAGAGCTCGCCACCGGTCTACCACATGGGGTGACACGCCAGCACCTTGCCTTCACCCCCCCATCGACCCTGGCGCGCGGAGGTTGCGCTGCGACAAGGTTCGCTCGCGAGCCGCACTCGCCGGCTTGCGCCGACGGGCATCGGGCCTCATGGCACCTGCAACCGCTCCGACCATGTACGATGGCGGGAATGCCGCGGATGGGTGCCCTCGCCGTCGCCGCCTTCGCGACGGTGGGCCTCCCTCTTGCCGCAACGCTGCCGGCCGGCTGCAAGCATTCGACGCACGCGCACGTCTCCTCGTACACGCCGCCTCCCGTGCCGGCCGGCTTCGGCGAACAGACCGGCGCGGGATGGCGCATCGCCGTCCCTGCGACCTGGAAGGACCAGAAGACGTCGGTGGTCTGGGCGGTATCGGATCCCCAGGCGGTGGACGACTTTCACGCCAACGTCAACGTGGTGACCGAGCCGTTCACCGACGACTCCTACGAATACGCCCGCGCCAACGAGGCGGCGCTGAGGCGCGAGGGGCGGGCGGCCGTCGAGGTGGTCCGCGAGGACATCGTCGACGGGGATCCGACTCTTCTCATCGAGTCGCGATGGACTCCCGTGCCACCCTCTACGGTGGCTTACCGTATCCTGCAGAGCGCCCTGGCCTCGCGCGGCAGGGGCTACGTCGTGACCTGTTCGGTGTCGACCAGCGCGTTCGAACGCTACCGCTCGACCTGCGAGTCGATCGTCCACTCCTTCGCCGTGGAGCGCTGACGTGCCGTGCGCAGGCGTCGTCGCGCTACCTGCCCCTGGACGGAGCGCGGTAGACTGCCGAACCGTGAAGCTTGCACTTTTCCAGCGCGCAGGCGCGCTCCTCCCCCTGGTCTTTCTCCTCCTCGGCGGTTCCGCTTGCGCCGGGCTCCATCTCACGTCCATCAAGATGACGCAGCAGAAGCCCAGCAACGTCGCCGTCTACTTCAAGGTGCAGGACGGGAGCGGCAATCCCGTGGGCGGCCTCACCGCCGCTCAGTTTCGCATCTACGAGGACGATCAGCTGGTCTCGGCGTACGAGAGCAAGCAGACCATCCTCAACCCCGAAGTGGCGGCGGTGCACTATACGCTGCTCCTCGTCGACATGAGCGCCAGCGTCAGCGAGAGCGGCAACGGCGAGGCGGTCGCCCTGGCGGTGGGCACCTTCACCGAGCGGGTGCAGAAGCAGCAAAAGGTGGCCATTTACGCCTTCGACGGCAGCGCCGACCTTCATCCCATCGTGCCGTTCACCGACCAGGCGGGGAGCGCCAAGGCCGGCGTGCAGCAGCTTGCCACCTTCAAGCCCCGGGATCCGAGCACCAACTTGAACGGCGCGGTGGTGAAGGCGCTCGACGAGCTCGACAACGCGCTCGGCAAGACCAACCAGCCGCTCAAGTTCGGAACGCTAGTGGTCTTCACCGACGGGACCGACCGCGCCGATCGCGTTCCCGAGGCGATCATGCGGCAGCACATCCGCGAGAAGCCGTTCGACGTCTATGCCATCGGCCTGGGCGCCGAGATCAAGGAGCCGCTGCTCGAAGAGATCGGCAAAAGCGGGACGGCCATGGCTGCCGACCGGACGGCCATCGTGAAGGCGTTCGACGACGTTGGGACGCGCGTCGAAGCGCGCACGCGGAGCTATTACCTTCTCTCCTATTGCTCGCCGGCGCGCGCCGGAAAGCACGAAGTGCGCATCGAGGCGGTCTTTCAGGAGCCGGGAAAGACCGAGACCTCGGGGAGCCTGAAGAGCGACTTCGACGCGACCGGCTTCTTGCCCGGTTGCGACCCGAACATGCCGCCCGCCTTCGACGTGACCCGGGGCGACGCGCTGGCGCCGGTACCCCCGCCCATCGAGGAACGGAAGAAGGAGGAGAAAGAAGAAAAAAAGGAGGAGAGAAAGAAGGACGAGAAGAAGGACGAGCGAAGAGACGAGAGGAAGAGAGACGCGAGACCGCTGCCTCCCCGGCCGGCACCTCCGCCCCCCGCGCCCCCCCCTCCCGCGCCGCCTCCGCCGCCCCCTCCGCCCGCCGCGACCACCCCGCCGCCTCCGCCGGACTTCAACCCCTAGCCAGGACGGGGACGGCACTCGCCGCCGGCGTCGGGATCAGCGCTCGACGATGGCCTTCGCCACGGCTTCGGCGGTGGTCCGCGAGAGCAGGATGCCGTTGCGGTAGTGCCCTGTCGCCAGGTAGAGCCCGTCGAGCGGCGAGGCTCCCACCATCGCGCCGTTCTCGGCCTGCGGACGGAAGTTGCTCCACGTCCCGGTGAGCTCCGCCGACGCGAGGGAAGGAACGCAGGCCAGCGCGCTCGCGAGAATCGCCTGGACGCCGCCGGCGGTGACCCCCTTCTGGAAGCCCACGCCCTCCGTGGTCGATCCGCACAGGACCCGACCGTCGCCGCGCGGCACGAGGTAGCCGCTCGCCCCGAAGACGATGGTGCGCACGCGCGGCGGTCGCTCGTCGAGCAAGACCATCTGCCCTCGTACCGGCCGTACCTTCGGCAGCGCCGCGGGGACGCCCTGCACGAGCGACGACCAGCTCCCGGCCGCGAGCACCGTCGCGTCGGCTCGCAGCGCGCCGTCGTCGAGCTTCACCCCGACGCAGCGGTCGCCCTCGACCAGGAGGCGCTCCACCGTCGTGCCAGACCGTACGGTGACCCGGCGATCGCGGGCGAGGGTGGCCACCAGCGCGCGAAGGAGCGCCGGCGGATCGACCTGCGCATCCTCCGGGAAGTGAGCCGCGGCGATGACGCTCTCCGCGAGCTCCGGCTCGACCTCGCGTGCGCGGGCCCCCTCGAGCAACTCGGCGTGGAGCCCGCGCGCTCGTTGCCAGGTCACTTCGCGTCCGAGCTCGGCCCTTTCCGACTCGCTCCTCGCCACCCGCAGCACGCCCGATCGGCGCCAGCCCACGTCGATGCCGCTGGCGTTGCGCAGCGCCGCCGCCCAGGCTGCCCAACCGTCGCGGGATCGCACGAAGAGCGCCTCGTTCTTGCTGGCGTCCTCGATCCCGTGAAGCTCCGCCTGGGCCCCCAGGATGCCGGCCGCCGCGCTGGATGCTTCGGCCCCGGGCACCGCCCGCTCGAGGACCACCACGTCCACTCCCAGCTCGGTGAGCGCCAGTGCCGTCGTGCACCCCATCACCCCGCCGCCGACGATCGCCACCCTCACGTGACGAATCTCTAGCCCGGGCTAGCCCGGATCGCTCACCCCCGCAGGAAAGCCCTGGCACTCAGCGCCCCCCGGGAAAGTCGCCCGTCTGGGAACCATGACCTTTTCTCGTTTCGGTGCTTCCATGCCCTGGTCGATGAAGAACCTCGTCGCTCTGCTGGGCGTCGCCGCTCTCGTGGCCGGCTGCAGCCACCCACCGCCGCCCGCACCGCCGCCTCCTCCCATCGTCGCGCCGCCTCCGCCTCCGCCGCCCCCTCCGCCACCGGCCAAGTGCGAGGCGCCCAGCGAGGGATGCACCGGACAGAACGGGACGCTCGCGCGCGTGCGAAAGTCCGGCTTCAGCATCGGCGTTCCGAACGGGTGGACGTACGCCCAGATGGAGGACGCGACGGTCATCGCTTCGAACGAGGCGATGATGGTGGTGAGTACCTTCGAGATAGGCCCCGGCGCGTCCAACCGCGAGGGCGCGCTCGTCGCGCTGATCAACCTTTTGGGTGTGTCCCCGCCCAGGCACCACGTGCTCTGGGCGCATCCTTCCAAGAAGTCCAAGGTCGGGGCCATCGAGCTGCTCTTCTGGCAGGCCGACGACGTGACCAAGGGTCTCAAGAAGGGCCCCGTTCTTCTGTTCGGCGCCGAGCTACCCGACAAGACCTGGCTCATGGGCGCGGGCTTCGTTCCGGACGACGACAAAAGTGACGCCGACAAGGCCATCCTCAGCGCCGTGGAGTCCATCGGCCCCACCCCCCCTCCGCCCCCGCCGGCGTATCCTTGACCGCGCCTCGCCTCGCTCCCGGTCAGGTCGTCGCCGACAGGTACTCCATCCGCGCGATGCTGGGGTACGGAGGCGCGACGGCGACCTACGCGGCGGTTCTCACGCCCGGGCGCGAGGTGGTCATGAAGGTGCTCTCGCTGCAGCTGGCCCAGCGCGGCGACGTTCTGGGAGTGCTGCAGCAGGTGGCGGCGCTGACCAACGGCCTCGCCGACTCGACGGCGCCCACCCTGGAGAGCGGCTTCGACACCCAGACCGGCACGCCCTTCATGGTGACCGATCCGGTCCCCCTGCCGTCGCTGACCCAAGCCCTCCAGCACGGTCCCTTCTCGACCGCCGACGTGGTGCTCTTGCTTCGCGGCATCGCGCGTCCGGTCGATGCGGCCCACGCGCAGCGCCTGACCCATGGAGCTCTCAAGCCGAACAACGTCTTCGTCGGGCCGGCGCCCCAGCGTGCGGTTCGAGTGGTGGACTTCGGCGTGGCGGTGGCGAGGGCGGCGCTGCGCACCAACGAGGGGTTTGCCGTCGCCGCGCCGTGGATGGCGCCCGAGCAGATGCAGGGCACGCCCGGGGGCCCCCCTGCGGACATCTTCTCGGCGGCGCTGGTGGCGTTCTTCGCGGCCACCGGGCGGTCGTACTGGCGGTCGTGCCAGGGCCCTACGCCCAACCTGGCCGGGTGGCAGCAGGAGATCGTGGGGACGCATGTTCCGCCGTCGGTGCGTGCCGGCGAGCTCGGGGCCAGCTTCCCGGCCGCCTGGGACGGGGTGCTGCTGCGGGCGCTCGCGCTCAACCCCACCGAGCGGTTTGCCAGCATCGCCGAGCTGACCGACGCGCTGGCGAGCGGCGCCGGCCCCGGTCCGCAGAAGATGGCCCTGGCCATGACCATGCCGCTCGGGGCCATGCCGCAAGCCGCGCAGGATCTCCTGCGTCAGCACGGGGCCGCCGCCGGCGTGGCGGGGGCTGCGTTGGGCGCCGGGACGACCCTGGCCATCCATGCGCCCTCCGAGGCGCAGTGGCCGCCTTCGCAAGGTGGCGCAAGCGGGATGCCGCCCGCGCCCATGGTCGCGTTCCCGTCGGGCATGCCGCCCGTCATGCAGGCCGCTCCGCAAGCGCGGTACTCGCTGGGCCCGCCGTCCGGGTCGGCGGTGGTGCTGCCCAAGTCCAAGAGCGGGCTCTACGTGGTGCTGGCTCTCGTCGCGCTGCTGGTCATCGGCGGGGGCATCGCGGCTTTCCTGGTGACGCAGCGGCACGGCGCTGGGGCGGCAGTTCCCCCGGGGATGCGACCGGACACCTCGCAGTCCGCTGCGGCCTCCGTGCCGCCTCCCGCCGAGTCGTCGTCGACGGCCGCGGTGCCGCCTCCCGTGGAGACGCAGGGCGCGGCACCGGCCACCCAGGCCACCGCCGCCGCCCCCGACGAGCCCGACGCCGCCCACGTGGCGGTCGCCGAGCTCACCATCCTCTGCGCGCCGGAGTGCGATTCGGTGAAGGTCGACGATCGCATGCTCGACGCCAACGACGCCGGGGTGGTGCGCGCCGATCCCGTCGAGGTCGCGGTCGGACCGCACACCGTCACCGCCGGTCGCGCCACGTACGTGTCGCAGACCAGGACGGTCACCCTGAAGGCCGGACAGAAAGCGAAGCAGACCTTCTTCCTCTCCCGGACCGGCGCGGTGGCGCCCCTCCCCAGGCCGTGCGGCAAGTTCCTGGAGCGCTGCCCGAACTGAGCCCTGGCCCGGGGCCTAGCGGCGGCGAATGCCGTCCGCGTCATGAATCGTCACGACGGAGTCTGTCGGTGCTTTGACCGACAGTCTCCTAGCGAACGGTGCGCACGATGCGCGCGATGGCCATCCCGTTCCACACCGCGAATCCCAGGAAGAGAATCGCGAGAAGGAGCGTCCAGCGCGCGCTCTCCGGGTCTTCCCCGTCGATGATCAGCCAGGCTCGAGGAGGCACGCCGCTGCCCGTCGTCCGCCCGATCGCGCTCGCCAGACCGCGGTGTCGCGGACCCGCTCCGCCGAAGCGCACCAGGCGGCCGGTGAAGCCGCGCGGAGGCTCCCAGCGCCCACTCTCCAGCCCGGAAGGCACGCGGACGTCGACCCAGAGGTCGTCCCGGCCCGCCACCGGCAGCGTGCGGAACGTGTCGTCGACGAATGGCCGCTCGTAGCGAATGCCTCCCGCCGCACCCAGCATCCCTTCCGCGTGCACCAGGCGGTTCTCGTTGCCGGCCAGCGTCTCGCTGCTCGTGGTCCGGAGCTCCCCGATGCCGGCGGGCGTCCTGTCGGCCAGGGCGTACGCCACGTCGCCGCGCAGGGCGAAGACCATGGCCAGCGAGAGGGCCGCAGCAAGGGCCAGGACCACGACGGTCAGCGTTCGCTCGCGCCGCGGCGGATCCGGCAGCGCCAGAAGCTCCGGGTCGAGCTCGTCATCGAGCGACGCGGCGAGCTCCAGCGCGGAGGGGACGGAAGGCATTTCTCGCGGCACGCCGCTCACATCATAGCTCGACACCGGGCCCAGGCGGTTGTTCCCGCTTGGCGGTCGCCTCGCCTCGGCGTTAGCGTGTAGCCAATGGCCGTCGCCAAGCCCGTCGTCTGTCCGTCCTGCGGGTTCACCAAGAACCCCCCCGGCTCGGTTCGATGCGCCTCGTGCGGCGCGAAGATCGACGATCTCGTCCGGAGTCGGCGCACGCGCGAGGACGAGCTGGCGCGACGCTACCAGCAGGAGGGGGTGAGCGTTCAATGGCTCCTCATCGCCTTCCTCGTGCAGGCGGTGCTCACCGCGGCGATCATCTTCGGCTTGCCCATGGTGCTGCCGTTCCTCGACTTCGAGGGGCAAAACGGGATGCTCGTATGCATCCCGGTGTGGTTTCTCGGGGGGCTGCTGGTGGGGATGATCTCCCCGGGGCGCACCTTCATCGAGCCCGCCGTGGCCAGTCTGCTGGTGGCCATCCCCACCACCTTCCTGCTCATCCAGAGTCAGACCGTGCGCACGATGCCGCTCTTTCTCTATCTCATCTTCGCCGCCATCGGCATCCTGCTGACCCTCATCGGCGCCTACATCGGCGAGCGCATCCAGCTCGGCCCTCCGCCCAAGACCGCCGAGTAGAGCTGCGGGCGCGCGTGACGTACGACAGCGTGGTCGTGGGGGGTGGGCCGGCCGGGTCGGTGTGCGCGGCGCGACTCGCGGCCAAGGGCCGTCGCGTCGCTCTGCTCGAGCGCGACCGGCACCCGCGCTTTCATCTGGGCGAGTCGCTGCTCCCCAACACGGTAGGCGTGCTGCAGGCCATCGGCGTCCTCGACGCCGTGAAGGAGCGCTTTCTCGTCAAGCGCGGCGCGCGCTTCGTCGACGGGCAGGACGAGACGCGCTTCACGCGCTACGCCTTCGCCGAGGCCTTTCACGCCCGCTGGGATCACGCCTTCGAGGTCCCCCGGGACGCCTTCGACGAGCTGCTGTTCCGTCACGCCGGTGCCTGCGGGGCCGAGCTCCACGAGGGCTGGGAGGGGACCCGGACGCTCCGCGACGGCGAGCGCGCGACGGGTGTCGAGGTGCGCGCCCCGGACGGATCGGCCCACCAGATCCAGGCGCGCTTCGTGGTCGACGCCACGGGGCGCGACGCCATGACCGCGCGCGCCAGCCACGACGTCGAGCGCATCGCCCAGCTCGATCGCACGGCCCTCTACACCCAGGTGCGCGGGGCCTGGCGCGACTCCGGCGAGCGGGAGGGGGACATCCAGATCGTCGTCCTCGGCGGCGAGACACGGCACGGCTGGTTCTGGCTCATTCCCTTCGCGGACGGGCGCTCCAGCTGCGGCGCCGTCGTCTCTCACGCCTGGATGCGTGCGCGACGCGAGGGCGGAGCGGCGAGCCCGGAGGAGCTCTTCGATGCCGCCGTGGGCGAATGTCCGACGGTGGGGCGGATGCTGGCGGCGGCGGAACGGCTCTTCGCGCCGCGGGCCACCAGCGACTTCAGCTTCCGGGTGCGGCGGATGTGCGGCGACGGATGGATCGCGCTCGGCGACGCGGCGGGCTTCATCGATCCCCTGTTCTCGACGGGCGCCCATCTGGCCATGCACGGCGCGCTCATCGGCGCGGACGCCATCGACCAGGCGCTCACCGCGGGCGACGTGTCGGCGGCGCGCTTCGCCGGATGGGAAGCGACCATGCGCGTGGGCGCGGACCTCTTTCTCGGCGCGGTGCAGGCGTTCTACGAGGGGGCGCTCACCGAGCACCTCTTCGCGGAGATGCAGCATCCCTTCCTGCGGCGCGCCATCACCTCGCTCCTGGCGGGCGACGTCTTCGACCCCGACGCGGTATGGGCGCGCGGGATGCGTGCGCGCTTCCCGGTCCGTCCCTGAGCGCCGAACGTGAAGGCGCTACCGGGGACGGCGCGGCGTGCCTCAGACGTCCTTCTGATCGCGGACGCGGGCGGCCTTGCCGGCCAGATCGCGCAAGTAGAAGAGGCGCGCGCGGCGGACGACGCCCCGGCTGATGACTTCCACCTTCTCGATGCGCGGCGAGTGCGAGAGGAAGATGCGCTCGACGCCGACGTTGAAGCTCACCTTGCGCACGGTGAAGGTGCTGCGCGCCCCGGCACGGTGGCGCTTGATGACGACCCCCTGGAAGACCTGCGTGCGCTCCTTGTCGCCTTCGACGATGCGGTAGTGGACGCGCACCGTGTCGCCGACGCGGAACTCCGGGAGATCCGAACGGAGGAGCTTGGACTCGATTTCGCCGAGCTTGAGGGACGTGAGCATGGGGGGGTGGCCCTGGGCTGTCGCCGCAGCGGGCTCCTAGGAAGGGAGCGGGCTTAAAGCATGCAGTCTCTCGTGTGTCAAACCGCCGTCTCGGCTGGCTGGTTTCCGTCGAGGCCGGTCGCTCAGTCGCCTGTCGAGTCGCCTGCCGAGGCGGCCGTGGCGGGCGGGGCCGCTCCCTTGACGGGCCCGCGAAGGAAGGTAGAGTCCGCGCCCCCTCTGCCTGAACGCGCCGCGGTGATTCACCGCTCGTCCCTAGCTGATGGACGACGCGCGCCGACGGGCCACGTCTCGGAGATTGGACCCATGAACACGCAACCCGGTATCTACGGCCGCAAGCTCGGCTGCACGCAGATCTTCGAGGCTGACGGCTCCGTCACTCGCGTCACCGTCATCGAGGCGGGTCCGGTGGTGGTGCTCGGCAAGCGCACCCCGGAGAAGGACGGCTACACCGCGCTCGTTCTCGGCTTCGAGGACCGCAAGGACAAGCACACCAGCAAGCCGCTGGCGGGCTACTTCAAGAAGACCGGCTCTCCGGCCAAGCGCCTGGTCAAGGAGCTCCGCTGCGACACCGCCTTCGCCGCCAAGTGGGAGGTCGGTCAGACGCTCAAGCTCGACGAGATCTTCAAGCCGGGGGAGCTCGTCGACGCCCGCGGCACCACGCGCGGCCGCGGCTTCACCGGGGTCATGCGTCGCTGGAACTTCGCCGGCAACGTCACCACCCACGGCACCCACGAGTACCGGCGCCACGGCGGGTCGATCGGCACCAACATGACCCCCGGTCGAACGCTGCCCAACCTGAAGATGGGCGGCCAGTACGGCAACGAGACCATGTCCGTCCTCAACATCCGGCTGGCCCGGGTCGACGCCGAGAAGCACCTGCTCATGCTCCAGGGCGGCATTCCGGGTGCGAGGAACGGGATGGTGCTCATTCGCACCGCGGTGAAGACGAAGAAGCGGTCGACCAAGCGGTGATGCCGTCATGCCCAGGCTCATCGCCCGCCCGACCCAGGTCAAGGCCGCCGGAAATAAGCCCAAGCAGATCGCCGAATACGTCGGTCGGGTGAACAGCGCGACGGCGGCGGTGAGCATCGCGCACATGAAGAGCCCGAGCGGCTGGGTCGAGCCGGGGCAGACTCCCGAGTTCGACGAGTACACGCTGGTTCTCCGGGGGGCGCTCCGCGTGGAGGGAAAGAGCGAGACCCTCGACGTGGACGCCGGCCAGGCCGTCATCGCGGCGGCCGGCGAGTGGGTCCGTTACAGCTCGCCCGGCCCCGAGGGCGCCGAGTACGTCGCGGTCTGCCTCCCCGCATTCGCGCCGTCGACCGTGCACCGCGATGGGACGACGAAGGGCGACTGAGGGCGACGCGACCGCGGGCTTGACGGGGGCTCCGAGGGGGGTGAGTCGCGTGCCTGTCCCGCTCGAATGCGCGGGAAACGGGCGCGTGTCCGGCTGAGGGGGGTCCGTCTCAGCTTCATAGGCGTCCCTGTCCACGTCATGGGCGCGTGTCTTCGCTTCATAGGCGTCCCTGTCCAGGTCATTGACGCGTGTCTCAGCTTCGTGTCCCTGTCCGCGTGATTCACGCGTGTCTTCGCTTCATACGCGTCCGTCTCGGCTTCATTCACGTCCCTGTCCGCGTCATGGGCGCGTGTCTTCGCTTCTCTCGTGTCCCAGTCGCGCCCGCGCCCGCGCCCGCGCCCGCGCCCGCGCCCGCGCCCGCGCCCGCGCCCGCGCCCGCGCCCGCGCCCCGCGGGGTCTACATGCACGTCGTGGCGTCGGGCACCGTGCACGTGCCCGCCGTCCCCGTAGCCGATGCCGGGACGCATTTCGCTGGTGCGAGGCACGGCGGTCCCTTCGTCGGATCGCTGTCGCATGCGGCGCCGTCGGCCGCGGCCGCAACGCAGACGCCCGAGGCGTCGGTGGTGGCGGCCTTCACGCACAAGCCGCCCGCTTCACAGTCCGCGAAGCCGGTGATGGGCGCGGCGCCGAGGTCCCCGCAGGTCGCGGCCGGGGCGACCAGCTGGATGTTCTGGCAGGTTCCGATGGAGCTGCCCTTCGCGGTGGGAATGCACACCAGGCCGAGGCCGGCCTCGCAATTCGGCGCAGTCTTTCGGGACCCGTCGCACGCCGCGCCCAGCGCCGCCTCGGTCGCCTGGCAGGTGCCCGTGGTCATGGCCGTGGTGTCGTCGCCCACGCAGGCAAGGCCGGACGCGCAGGGGTTCACCCCGCTGAGACACATGTCGCCGCTCGCGACGTAGGCCGCGCACGTCCCCGAGGTGGCGCCCGTCGGCGTGGCACAGGCGAGGTCTCTTCCGCAATCGTCGGCGACCTGGCATGGCGCGCCCACGGCGGGCAGGGGCTGGCAAGTGCCGCAGACCTGGTACTCGGCGACGGCGCAGAAGGTGCTCGCGCACTGGGCGGAAGCGCCGCAGGCGGTCCCGGTGGCTCCGGCGCCGGCCGGGGGCGTACAGGCGGCGACGGGGTTGTCGTCGAGGAAGTCGCCACACGCTTCGCTGGGATATGCGGCGGCGCACGATTCGAGCATCACCGGCGTCTGCCCCGTTCCGGTCGCGCCCAGGGCCGACACACACGGGACGGCGGTGCGTGTTTCGCAGGTCATCTCGTCGGGATAATCCCGGCGAATGGCGAATCCCTGCGAGCACGAGCTGCGCTCGGTGCAGACCGCATGCGCCGTAGCGGCACATGCCTGCGCGGCAGTGGGAGCCACCGACGCGTCGGCGCCGCCCGGGATGCTCGCCGACGTGCCGGAGCAGCCCGCGAGGCTCCCTATCGTGGCCGCCCCGGCCATGCCGACCATGATGACCACCGACCCGCTCCATCTCGAAGTGCGCATGCCGGATACCCTCAACAATAGATTAGCAAAAAAAGGCCATGCCCGAGCTCATCGCCCGTCGTCCCCCCCTCGTCGGGACCGCTGGAAAGATGAAGAGCCCGAGTTGCCGGGTGGTCATCGCGCCCGTGCCCGCGCTCCCCATTTCCCCCTCCCGCCAGCGCCGCGACCTCGCCCACGCTACGTTGGGGCCTTCCCGCCCGCATGCCCCACAAGAAAAACCCCTACGCCCAGCCCGACCACTACACGCGCGCCGCGAAAGAGCGTGGCTTCCCTGCGCGCAGCGTCTTCAAGCTGGAGGACATCGACCGACGCGTCCGGCTCCTCCGCCCCGGGATGAGCGTGCTCGACCTTGGCGCCGCGCCGGGGAGCTGGGCCATGTATGCCGCGCAAAAGGTAGGGCGCGCGGGCCAGGTCCTGGCCGTCGACCTCGAGCCGCTGAGCACGGCGCTGCCGCCCGGCAACACGGTGTTCCTCCAGGGGGACGCGCTGTCGCTGGAGAACGAGAAGCTCGCGCTCTACGCGCCGTACGACGTGGTCCTCAGCGACATGGCGCCGCGCACCACGGGAAATCGCGTGACCGACCAGGCGCGGAGCTTCGAGCTCTTCCAGCGGGCGCTGGCCGTTGCGGCTACTCTCGGGAAACCGGGGGGGGCGTTCGTGGGCAAGATCTTCATGAGCAACGACTTGCCGGAAGCCCGCGCTGAAATAAAGAAACACTACGCCGCCGAGCGCCTGATACGGCCCGAGGGGACGCGCGCCGGGAGCATGGAGGTCTTCGTCGTGGGGCTGGAGAAGCGTCGATGACGGCTGCCCAGTCCCAGCCGCTGGCCGGGCGCTTCGTCATCGAGCGCGAGGTGGGGCGGGGCGGAGTGGGCATCGTCTATCGCGCGCTGGACCAGGTGAGCGGGCAGCCGGTGGCCCTCAAGGTCATCGCGCTCCCCGGCGTCGACGCCGGCGAGGAGGCGCGTTTTCGCCGGGAGGGGCGCGTCCTCGCCGGGCTACACCACCCCGGCATCGTGCGCGTCGTCGCCTTCGGTCAGCTCGAGGAGGGGCAGCCGTACATCGCCATGGAGTGGCTGGAAGGGGAGGATCTCGCGCAGCGCCAGCGCCGCGCGCCGCTCGTCCTGCACAAGAGCCTCCTGGTCGCGGCCGACGTCTGCGACGCGCTGGCGGCCGCGCATCAGGCGGGCATCGTCCACCGCGACGTCAAGCCGTCCAACGTCATCCTGGTGGGCAGCGGCCCTGGCAAGGAGGGACCCTTCGAGGTCAAGCTGGTCGACTTCGGCGTGGCCGCGGCGGAGGACGCCAAGCTCACGCGCACCGGCGCGATCATCGGCACGCCCGCGTACATGGCGCCCGAGCAGGCCCGCGGCGACGGGGAGATCGACGCGCGCGCCGACATGTACGCGCTGGGGGCGACCCTCTTCGAGCTCATCACCGGGCGGCCGCCGCACGTGGGGCCGACGCCCATCGCCATCCTCGCCCGGCTGGTGACCACGCCTGCGCCGCGCCTGTCCGAGGTGTTCGTGGACGCTCCGGAGCGGCTCGACGAGCTGATGGCCAGCCTGCTCGCCACGGTCCCCGGCGAGCGGCCCGACTCCGCCGTCCAGCTCGCCCGCGACCTGCGCGAGATCGCCGAGGAGATGGGCCATCACTCCAGCGACCGCCTGACGCGCGGCGAGGGCCACGACGCCATGCCGGCGAGCCTGACCACCGGCGGCCGCACCGGCGGGACGCGGCTCATCACGTCCATCGTGGCCACGCACGTGCCCAAGGGTCCGGCGCGCGCTCGCCTGCTCACCCACCTGCGCGCGCGCGGCGCCGACGCCACGGAGCTCGGCGGGGACGCCATCGTGTCGCACCTGGGCGTGCGCAAGGCGCTGGGCGACGAGGCCATGCGCGCGCTCGATCTGGGCTTGCGCATGGCGAAGCTCAACGCCACGGTCGGCGTGGCCACCGGGCGCACGCGCATCGATCGCACGCGGCCGACAGGTGAAGTGGTGGACCGCGCCGCCGCCCTGGCGCGCGACGCCCTGCGCGGGCAGGTGCTGGCCGACACCACCACCACCGAGCTGACGCGCGGGCGCTACGAGCTGCAGCTGCGCGGTGACGGGAGCGCGGTGGTGGGGACACCGGTGCGCGGACGCCGCGACAACGTGGGCGGGGCGCCCTTCGTCGGACGCGAGGCGGAGCTGGCGCAGATCGTCGCCGCCTTCGAGCGCTGCGTGGACGACCGCACGCCCATCGTCATCACCGTCACCGGCGCGCCGGGCATCGGCAAGACGCGCCTGCGCCGCGAGGCCCTCTCGCGCATCGCCAGCCACGCCGGCGCGCCGCGCATCGTCCTGGCGCGCAGCGAGTCCTTCGCCAAGAGTCACGCCCTCGGCGTGGTCGGGGACGTGGCGCGCGGCCTGACCGGCGTGGCCAAGGGCGCACCCCTCCAGGAGGCGCTCGACGCCACCGACGTGCTCATCGCCCTCAGCGAGGTGCCCTGCTCGGAGTCGGCGCGCGAGCTGCTGGCGCGCCTCCTCGCCAACGAGGCGCTGCCGGAGATCGACGACACGCGCGGCGCCCGGGACGCGCTGTGGCTCGTCCTCACCGACATGACCGTCGGCATGGCGCGAAATAACCCGCTGGTCGTGGTGCTGGAGGACGCGCAGTGGGCCGACTCCGAGAGCCTGGCCTGGGTGGATCACCTGCTCGCGCGCTCGGCTGGACGCCCGGTGTGCGTGCTGGCGGCGGCTCGACCCACGCTGTGGCGCGACGACCCCTCGCGCTTCGAGGGGCGTGACCACGTGCGCATCGAGCTGCGGCCTCTGTCGCGCAAACACTCGCGGGCCATCGCGGCGTCGCTCCTCGGCGAGCGCGGCGTCGGTGAGCGCGGGGAGGCGCTCATCGACTCCATCGCGCAGCAGTCGGCCGGCCTGCCCCTCTTCGCCGAGGAGCTGGCGCGCCTCTCCGCCGCCGGACGCGACGCCTCCGACGCCCCCACCATCGAGGCCGCCATGCAGGTGCACCTCGACGCGCTGGACGACTACGGGCGCGACGCGGCGGCCAAGCTGGCGGTGTTCGGCCTGGTGGGATGGGACGTGGGGCTGGAGGCCATCGGGGTGGCCAACGGAGCGGACGCGCTGCGCGAGCTGGCCGCCGCCGAGGTGCTGGTCGAGCAGGCACACGCGCGCTTCGCCGGCACGCGCGAGTTCGCCTTCAAGCACGCGCTGATGCGCGAGGTGGCGTACGCCTCGCTGGGGGAAGACGCGCTGCGGGAGTGTCACGCGCGCGCCGGTCGGTGGCTGGCCAAGATGGGGGAGGACGACGCCATCGTCGCCCGCCACCTCGATCTCGGCGGCGAGGGCGCCTCCGGCGCCGTCTATCTGGAGAAGGCGGCGCGGCGGGCGCTCGCGGCGCACGCCCTGCCGGAGGCGGTGTCGCTGGCGGAGAAGGCGCTGGCCTACGCCGAGGACAAGGCCACCCAGTTCGCGCGCGCACAGCTGCTCGACGAGGCCTGGAACCGCCTCGACGCACGCGCGGGCGAGCGCGACACCGCCGTTCGCGCCATGGAAGAAGCGATCACCGACCGGGCCAGCGAGGTGCGCGCACGAGGGGCCCGCCTGCGCTACGAGGACGCGTGCGGCGGCGACGCCGAGACCAGCGCGCGCCTCGACGAGGTAAGGCGCGCGGCGCAGGAGGCGGCCCTGCCCGACGAAGAGGCGCGCTGCGGGGCGGCGCTGGCAGCGCGCTACGCGTACGCGGGCGAGCTCGACAAGGCGGCGGAGGTGGCCGACGGTCTGCTCACGCTCTCGCAGCGTCACAATATCGCCGGCGCTGCCGTCGACGCGTGGCAGACGCTGGCCGTGGTGCGGCAGGCCCGTGGCGAGGTGGGGGCCGCGCTGGAGGCGAGGCGCAGCGCGGCCCGGGCGGCGAGCGCGGCCGGCCTGAAGGCGCGCGAGGCCACGCTGACCATCAACGTGGGTTTCGCACTCACCACGGTGGGAGCGCGCGGCGAGGCGCGTCTGGCCATCGAGAGCGGCATCGCCCTGGCCGAGGCCATCGGGTCTCCGGGGGTGGAGCGTCACGGGAAGATGATCCTGCTTTGCTGGGCGGCGACCTTCGGCAGCGACGTCTCGCTCGCCGCTCCCCTCGCCGACGCCCGCGGCCTGGCCGATGCGGCGCTGGCCGGGAGCTGGGTGCCGCACGACCGCGCGACGCTCGGCGTCCTCTTTTATCGCGGGATGGAGCGGCTGCGCGCCGAGGACGGCGAGCAGGACGCGCGGACGCTCCTCCGTATTGCCGCGCGCGGTTACGGACAGACCAAGATGCTGGACGTCCTTCCGGTCGCCCTCGGTCTCTGGGCGGAGGCCGAGCGGCGCTGCGGCAACGGGGTGCAGGCCCGCGACCTGGCCAGCCAGGCGGCGGCGCTGTTCGACGACGGCTCCCCCAGCCTGCTCAACGAGGCGCCGGTGTTCCTCGCGCTGCACGACGCCTGCGTGGACCTCGGCGAGCTGGAACAGGCGCGTGGTGCCATCGCGCGCGGCGTGCCGCGACTGGTGACGCGCGTGAAAGGACTGGCCGGAACGCCTTACCCGCGCGCCTTTCTGACGCAGCTTGCCCCCAACGCCGGTCTACTCGCCGCCGCCGAGGCGTACGGCCTGGTTCCCGACGAGGTGACCTCCGCGCTGGCCGACGAGGGAGCGTCGTCGTCGAGCCCCACCGCGGCGTAGCCTCGCTCCGCCACGGGTCTCGCTCCGTCGCCCGCGCGCTCTCGAGCGCATCGGCCGCGACCGCTACAACTCCCCGGCGAGTGTGCGTAGGATGCGCCCATGCGCGCACTCGTCCTGCCACTCGCCGCCGCGTTGCTCTCGCCCGATGCCGCCGCGCCGATCCAGCGGGCGGAGCTGTCCGATTCGCACGCGTACGCCATCGTCCGCTCGCTCTGCGACGAGGTGGGCCCGCGCCTGGCCGGTTCTCCGGCGGACCGAGCGGCGGTCGCCTGGGCCACGCGCACCATGCAGGCGCTCGGCCTCGCCAACGTGCACACCGAGAGCGTCCGCGTGACGCACTGGGAGCGCGGCGAAGGGCGGGCCGAGCTGGTGTCGCCGGTGGCGCAGCGGCTGGTGGTGGCGGCCCTCGGCGGCAGCGTCGGGACCCCCGCCGGCGGCATCGAGGCCGACGTCGTGGAAGCCGCGTCCATCGCCGAGCTGGAGAAGCTGGATCCGTCGGCGGTGCGCGGGAAGATCGTGTTCCTCGATCCCATCATGCGGCGCGCGCGCGATGGCGCCGGGTACGGTGAGGCGGTGCCCAACCGTTTCGGCGGAGCCAAGGCTGCAGCCAAGCTCGGCGCGGTGGCGCTCCTCCTGCGCTCGGTGGGGACCGACCACGATCGCCTGCCGCACACCGGCGCGAAGTCCCGGGACGACCACGAGATACCCGCCGCCGCCATCTCGGTGCCCGACGCGGAGATGCTGCACCGCATGGTCGCGCAGAAGAAGACGGCGCGCGTGCGCCTGGTGCTCGGGGCGCGCAAGCTCCCGGACGCCGACAGCGCGAACGTGGTGGGCGAGGTGACGGGCCGCGAGCGGCCGGGCGAGATCGTCCTCGTGGGCGCGCACCTCGACTCGTGGGATCTGGGGACGGGGGCCATCGACGACGGCGCGGGGGTGGCCATCGCGCTGGAGACCGGGCGCCTCTTCGCCGCGCTGCCGCAGAAGCCGCGGCGCACGCTGCGCGTGGTCCTCTTCGCCAACGAGGAGCACGGCCTGGAGGGGGCGAAGGAGTACGCGCGCGTGCATGCCGCCGAGGTCGCCGCCCACGTCGTCGCCACCGAGGCTGACTTCGGCGCCGACGCCGTCTATGCCGTTGCCTGGCTGGGGGATCCCGCCCAGCGCGATCGCTTCGGCGCCCTGGCTCGGTTGCTGGCCCCTCTCGGCGTCGAGCGGGGGGACGGCAGCGCACACGCCGGCGCCGACGTGACGCCGCTGCTGGAGCTCGGCGTCCCCGTCCTCGACCTGCTCCAGGACGGGACGCGCTACTTCGACATCCACCACAGCGCGAACGACACCGTCGACAAGATCGACCCCGGCGTCCTCGCCCAGGCCACGGCGGCTTTCGCCACGGCGGCGTGGGCCGCGGCCGAGATGGAGGGAGACCTTGGACGGGTGCCTGAAGCGCTGCGCAAGGGAGAGCAATAAGTCTGGTAAGCTCGCGCCCCCCATGAAAAGGACGATGCTCGCCGCGGCGTGCCTCCTCGCTTCGACGGCGGTCGCCTGCGACGAGGGGAAGTCGGCCGGCTCGGCGGCCCTGGCGTCGGCCACCGCGACCCCGCCTCCTCTCCCCACCGTCACGCCCTCCGAGCCCCCGAGCGCCCCCGCGCCCACCTGGAAGAAGAAGGACGCCGCCGACTGCAAGGCGCATCCTGCCATCGTCGATTTTGGCGACAACGCCGCGCTGGAGGCCGAGGTGCGGCGAAAGCTGGGGAAGTCGAGCGGTGCCCTCGCTCCGGGGGATCTGGCGAAGATCAAGTCCATCAACCTGTCGGCCGCCAAGGTCCACCAGATCGACCCGTGCGTCTTTCCCATGTTCACGGGGCTGAAGGATCTCTTCCTGGGGCCGGGCGAATACGACGATCTGACCCCCCTGCAGAAGATTGCCACGCTGGAGTCGCTGCGCCTCTCGATGAGCCAGGTCAAGGACCTCCACGCCATCGAAGGGCTGAAGAGGATGGACCGCCTCGACCTCTCGCACACCCTCGTCGGCGACGATCAGCTGAAATCGGTGGGCTCGCTGATCAACGTCACGGAGCTCATGCTCGACGAGGACAGCGTCACCGACCTCTCGCCCATCGCCAACCTGAAGAAGCTCGAGCGCCTCAGCGTGAAGAAGACCGGGGTCAAAGATCTCGCGCCGCTCTCCCAGCTCAAGACGCTGAAGTTTCTCTACATCGCCGACACGCCGGTGACCGATATCACACCGGTGCAGCCCCTCATTGCGAGTGGGCTGAAGCTCATTCAGAACTGAAGAGGCGGCGCCCCCACTCCCATGCGCATCCTCTATCATTTCCGCCATTCGCCGTTCTCGCGGCGGACGCGACTGGCGCTCGCCCACAAGGGCCTCGACTGCGAGCTGCGCGAGGCGCGCGAGTCACCGGCCTTCCGCGTGGAGGCCGCGAAGCTGAGCCCCTTCCGGACCGTCCCGGTGCTGGTGGACGACGGTCGGGCGCTCGGCGACTCGACGGCCATCGCGCACTGGCTCGATCGCGCCTATCCGCGCGCCGCACGCCTGTGGCCGGACGGGGAGAGCGCGGCCGATGTGCTGCAGGTCGCGGCGCTGGTGGACGTCGTGCTGAACGGCGTCATCGACGTCGGAACGCGCTATTACGCGCTGCGAAAGGACCCGGCGTTTGGGGCGGTGACCGAGGAGATCCTGGGTCGTTCCGAGCTGGCCCTGAGGGCGCTGGGCGAACGTGCGGCGGCGCTGGGGGGGGCGACCGTGGCCACCGACGGATGGTGCGCGGCGGACATGTGGCTGCTGACCCTGGTGCTCTGGTTCCAGGGGTTGCCAGGGCGTGCCGCGTCGAATCCGAACATCCGGCAAATCGTCGACCTGGGCGTCGAGGTGCCCCAGGCGCTCGGCGCCTGGGCGGACGTCCACCGGGGCCGGGACGATGTGAAGGCCCTCGACTGAGGGCGGCCCCGCCCGGGCGGCCGCGTGCATGGCGTCGCAACGATCGACTGGGCTGGGCTAGGCTACGCGGGATGTCCCGCCTCTCCCGCTATTTCGAGACCGTCCTCGGCGCCGACGGGAGCGCGCGCATGCTGGTCCGTCTGGACGGCACTGCGCTTCTCCGCATGCCTCTCCTGAACAAGGGGACCAGCTTCCCCCAGGAAGAGCGCGTGGCGCTCGGTATCGACGGCCTGCTCCCCCCCCACGTGTCCGACATGGAGGGCCAGATCGACCGCACCTACGCCGCGTTCCGCAAGGAGCCCACGCCGCTCGCCAAGTACAGCAACCTCCGCGCGCTGCAGGAGCGGAACGAGATCCTCTACTACGCGCTCCTCGAGCGACACCTTGCCGAGATGCTGCCCATCATCTACACGCCGACGGTGGGCGAGGCGGTGAAGAACGCCTCGGCCATCTACCAGAACGCCCGCGGCCTCTCGTTCTCGCCGCTCAACATCGATCGCGCGGCGAGGGTCGCCGACAATTGCATCCTCGACGACGTGCGCATCCTGGTGGCCACCGACTCCTCGGCAATCCTGGGAATCGGCGACCAGGGCTGGGGCGGTCTCGCCATCTCCATCGGCAAGCTCGCGCTCTACACGGCGGCCGGCGGGGTGAGTCCCTATCGCTCGCTCCCCATCGGGCTCGACGTGGGGACCGACCGCGGAGACTTGCTGGAGAGCCCGTCCTACCTCGGCGTGCCCCAGAAGAGGCTGCGCGGCGCGGCGTATCTGGCGTTCATGGACAAGTTCGTCGACGCCGTCCGCGGACGGTGGCCGAACGCCGTCCTCCAGTGGGAGGACCTGTCGAAGGACACGGCGTTCGAGGTGCTGGATCGGTACCGGAAGAAGCTACCGTCCTTCAACGACGACATCCAGGGGACCGGGGCGGTGGCGCTCGCCGGTCTGGTGAGCGCCTGCGCCCTCCGCGGACGTAAGGTGAGAGACGAGGTGGTGGTGGTGCACGGCGCGGGGGCCGGCGGCGCGGGGGTGGCCCTGGCGATCCGCAACGGCATGGTGCGCGAGGGGCTGACGCCGGCCGAGGCGCGCGCGCGCGTTCTGGTCCTGGACTCGAGAGGGCTGCTGGTCGAAGGGCGCAAGATGGAGGACTACAAAGTGTCGCTGGCGCAGGAGACGGCGCGGGTGGCGGGCTGGGGTACGGCGCCGCTCATGCTCGAGGAGACCATCGTCCGCTCGCGCGCGACGGTGCTCCTGGGGCTCTCCGGTCAGGCGGGGTTTTTCACCGAGCCCATGGTCCGCGCGCTCTGCGAGCACACCGAGCGCCCGGTGGTCTTTCCGCTGTCGAACCCCACGTCGTCGAGCGAGGCCACGCCGGCCGACGTGCTCGCCTGGAGCGGAGGGCGCGCCATCGTGGCCACCGGGAGCCCGTTCGACCCGGTGAAGGTCGACGGGCGCGAGGTCCCCATCGGTCAGGGCAACAACGCCTTCGTCTTTCCGGGCCTGGGGTTCGGCGCCATCCTCGCCATGGCGAGCGAGGTGACCGACGGAATGGTGGCCGCCGCCTCCTACGCCCTGGCCGAGTACGTGAAGCAGAAACATCTGGCCCACGGTCTCGTTTATCCGCCGGTGGAGGAGATGCGCGAGGTGTCCGAGCGCGTCGCGACGCGGGTCATCGAGCAAGCCTTCGCCGACGGGGTCGCGAGAACGACGAAGATGACGGCCGCCTCCGCAGCCGCCCACGTCAAGGCCAATGCCTGGCGACCGCGCTATCTGCCCTACGAGAAGGTCGCGTCGATCGCCCACCCGCCGCTATGAAGGCAGCATGAAGGCCAGAGGCGTCGCCCCTGGCCCATTTCTCCTGCGGTGGTGAATAGTCCGGGCCGGCGTGATCAGATGCCGTGCTGGGCCGCGTAGATGCCCTGCTCGGTCAGGCGGATGGCCTCCTTGATGTTGCGGATGGCGCGCGCTTTCAGGCCCGACGCGTAGGCGTTGTCCTCTTCCTGGTTCACGTCGGCCAGCGAAGCACGCAGCGCTGCCAGCGCCTTGTGCAGCCGGCCGGCCCAGGGCTCTCGCGCGTCGAGCGGCGGGTGATCGTCGAGGTTCTTTCCGTCGTCGATGGAGGCCTGCTTGATGTCGCCGATGGCGTGATCGATGGCGCCGATGGCGACCGCCTCGTCCCACTTCACGGTCGGGTCACCGCCCTTGCGAATCAGGTTGTAGCGCGCGTTGCGCAGGTCGGTCAGCGCGTGTAGATACGCGGGGTGGACGGCAGGGGGCGGGGGAGGAGGGGGCGGCGGTGCAATGACCACCTGCGGGGGCGGCGGCGGCGGAGGTGGCGGAGGCGCCGCCACGATCACGGTCGCCGGGGGGGGCGGCGGCGGCCCCTGCACTTCCACCTGGCCGTGCGCAGAGCACGCCACGGCGGTCAATCCCAGAATCGAGAGAACGGACCTGCGAACAAAGCTCTGCATGGCGTACGGGTCTCCATTTCTGCGCGGCCGGTGCTCCGGCGCCTCTGCGACGGACGCGACCGCGAACGGGCATTGAATCATCGACGTCCATGCCGGCCTACTGTTTTTCACGGCCAGCGGGCAGAACCGCGTCCAGGTTCGAGCCCGACCGGGAATCGCCTGGGCCATCGACCGGCTCGTGCGACACTCCGCCATCCTCGAATTCGGCGGCCGCGGGGGGTGAGGCACCATGCCCCGAACGCGCAAGCCGCGTACGTCGCGAGCCCGGAGACGGCCATTGCGGCGGGCGTCGGCGGTGGCGGAATGTAGAACGACGCCACCAGCACCGCGGTCATGGCGCCCAGCACGATGGCGGCGCGAGGGTGACGGTTCTCGCGCGGTCGCATCCAGACGCACGCGGCGAGCACGAAGAGCCCGCACTCGACCATCAGCGCCAGCTCCCGGTGGCGCCACAGACCGAGCCCCCACTTGGTTCCCATCGTGCCGATCACCGGGAGGTCGGGCACGTGGACCACCAGATCGAGCAGAAAGTGCGAGGCGACGGCGAGACCGACGATCAGCGCCTCACCCCGGTGCTGCGGCGAAGGGCGAAGCGCCCGCCACACCAGCGCCAGCCCCACCGACCACACCACGGTGGCCAGGAGTCCGTGCGAGTACGGCATGTCGTAGAGGTCCAGCGGGTTCGATTCCGTGAACCCGGGCACCATGCGAGCGTGCTCGACGCCGGTGAGGATGAACCCTCCCCACAGGATGTCGACGGCCTGCGCGGCGACGAAGAACGCCCACAGCGGGATCGACGGTCGGAGGCGGTGGAGGACCAGGGCCGGCGCGTAGTGTCCGATGAGCATGGGGTCTCGTCAGGCGGCGAGCGCGCAGGGCTGGGCGTCGAGAGCGCGGAGCAGAGCCTCGCGGAAGCGGGCGGGCTCTTCGAACTGCGGCATGTGCGCGCTGGCCTCGAACCACTCCAGTGACTTGCCCAGCGGCGCGTCGAGCGCGTCGACGTAGCGGGCCACGAGCGCGGGGTTGGTGGCGACGTCGTGGCGACCCTGGAAGAACACGACCGGGACCTCGATGCGCGGGACCGTCACCCGGAGGTCGAAGTGGTTCACGGGAGCCAGCATGCGCTCCTGTGTCGTCCCGATGGCGCGCAGGGCCTGCACCGCTTCGCGGAGCGAGTAGTGCGGCGAGATCAGGAGCCTCGACACTGTGTCCCAGAGCAATCCGAGAAACCCGCGGCTCCGGTGGATGCCGCCGTACGTCGTGACCCATCGCACGCGCGTGAGGAAGCGCTTCGAGGTGTCGTGCGGTGGCGCACCGATCGCCCGAAGCTGCCGCTGGGCGCGGCGGTCGCCACGCCGTGCCGCCTCGTCGCAGGCGAAGGCATAGGCGTAGCGCTCGCTCTCGCCCCAGTCGACGTCGACGCCGACCGCGACGACGTGCCCGATGCGCGCGGGGTCCTGTGCGGCGGCCAGCGCGGCCAGCGTGCCGCCGATCGAGAGTCCGAGGATGTCCACGCCATCGACTCCAAGGCGCGCGCACAGGCCATCGACCATGGCGCGCACGTCAGCCACGAGCTGCACGAGGTTGATCGTCGAGGGGTCGGCATCCCACGACTTCCCGGTGCCGCGCTGGTCCCAGTAGGCGACCACCGCGCCGGTCTCGAGGTGCAGACGCTCCTCCAGCGCACTCGCCTCGTGGATGAGCGGGAAGCCGGGCCCCTGCTGCACGATGAGCAGCACGCGCCGCGAGCGCAGCTCGCCGCGGAGGAGCACCCACTGGGCCATGCCGTGGATATCGAAGGATTCGAGGGAGTCGATGCGTCGCGTGGTCATCGTGTCGCCTTTCGTGGTGTGCCGAACGCGCACCATCGCAACGTGCATGCCGCTCGTCCCGAGCGCCGTTCTGCTGAAGAAAGGCGCGTTTGCGTCGACCCTCCGCCAGACACCTGTCCGGACACCTGTCCGTGTCCGGGAGCCAATGGCGACGAAGCCTCGGGCCACTCCGGCGAGGGGTTCTCGCCGGAGCCGGTCGACCGCTACGCGAACGAGGGGAACGGCCGGCGGGCTCATCGAGGGGAGCAGGGTCATGCGGGACGAGGTACGCGACGGCACTCGCCTTGCTTCATCGGCTGGCATGACCCTCGTAGAGCTCATCGTCTATCTCGTCATCGCTGGCATCTGTGGCGCGATCGCGCGTGCGATCGCCGGAGGTTCGGGAGGAGGGTTCATCCTCTCGGTGCTCCTCGGCTTTCTCGGCGCATTCCTCGGGACGTGGATCGCGCGCCTGGCGCATCTGCCCGTTCTCTTGATGGTCGAGGTCGGGGGACACCCGTTTCCCATCGTATGGTCCATCCTCGGCGGCATCGTGCTGGTGGCCATCTCGCACGCTCTCACGCGGCGTACCTACGTCAATCGCTTTGTTCCCTGACGCGCGCGGGGATGGCCGGCGAGTCGGTTCCTGCCACACCGTGGCCATCGTGATGTCCCTTCCCCGCCGGCAGGGGGCCCCCTGGTCCCCTGTCCGGCTGGCCACGGTAGACATCTCAACCGGATAGAAAGCCGAATACCAGAAACGCTGCGCCCAGCGCGCCGACGGCCAAGCTCACCCACCACAGCCAGCTCTTCCGCGCGAGCGCCGCAATCGCCGCCAGGGCGATGGCCACCTGGAAGATGGTCACGCTCTTGGCGAACCGATGGTGGCGATCGAGATGGCGTCTCGATTCGGCGTCGGCATCCCGCACATCGCCTGCGAGCTTCTCCGCTTTCGCTTTCTGCTCGGCCTTCTTCGCGCCCTCGTCGCTCGCCAATCTGGCCCACTCCGCTGCGACCTCGGGACGCGGCGCGAGGGGGATGAGCGCGCGGTACATGTCCTCCTTGATCGACCGGGCCTGGTAGAAGGACCATGCGTCGTCGGCCGCGGACTGGGTGAGCGTCGCGTCGGTCTTGATGACGATGGCCTCGTTGGCGTGGTCGCCGGACTCGAGGGAGGCAATGGCCGCCAGCACGGCGAGCACGGCGGTGGAGAGCGACAGCCAGGTGAGCCACGGCGCGCGCCGCTCCTCGGCGTTCTCCCGGGCCTCTTCGAGCTTGTCCTTGAGCTCCTGCGTCTCGATCCCCTCCTCCGGCATGGCTCGTCTTCTTCGTTCAGCGCGCGAGGTCTCGCAGCGACGTGGCCGGCAGCAGCGCTTCCACCGTGCCGAAGCGCACCAGGCTCGAGGCGCCACGCGCCTCGATGATCTCCACGCGCGCACCCTCGGGAAGCGGGGTGGCGCTGGGCATGGCGATGCCGCGGTCGTCGATGGGGCGCGCGCTCGCCGTCACCACCACCGCCTCGCGCAGGCCGAGCCGATCGTGACGCGCCGCCAGCGCCATCGCCACCGACACCGCGAGCACCGGCGCGGCGACGCCGGCCGCCACGGCGCAGGCCACGCGGACCCGCGGCACGCTGGCCAGCCAGCGCGCGAAGAGCCCGAGCGAAAGAATCGCCGACGCGCCCACCGCGAGGTCGGCCCAGGTGTCCTCCCCCAGCAGGGCCGCCACGGTTCGCCCGAGAGATCGACCGGGGTCGACCTCGACGGGCTGTCCTGCGCGCGTGCGGCGGCGGGCCACCTCAGAGCGCACCACGGTGAGCGCGCGCGATGCGTCGTCGGCGAGCTTCGCGTCGCGGGTGAGGTCGCGGGCCTCCTCGAAGCCGTGTGCCGCGCGCCCGAGATCGCCCGGCACCTCGGCTCCGATGCGGACCCGCGTCGCGTACGCCAGGCCGCGATCGTAGCTGGCCACCGGGTCGATGACGCCGCGGTCGGCCAGCGCTTCGTACGAGGCAATGGCGTCCGTCGCCCTCCCCTCCTTCAGGGTCAATGTGGCTTGCGCGAAGAGCGCGGCGGTGTCGTCTGCTGCGCTCGCGGGCGGAGCGAGCGCGAGGAGGCAGAGACCGCAGAAAAGCGAGACGAAGAAGAGGAGAGGGCGCGTCGTGCCCCTCCGCCCCGTGGGCTGCCGTCGGGCGGTCATCGCTTCTCCAGTTGACGGATGGCACCCTGGGCGCGCTGCCAGCGGTCGCGGGCGGAGGGAACGTCGACCGAGTCGGGGGCGAAGCGGGCCGCCTCGCACTCGCGCAGGAGCTCCGCCACCCGCGTGGCGGCGTCCCCCGCGACGCCGGCGCCCTCGAGCTGGTGCACCAGCTCGTCACCCACCGCGCCGCGCACGTTGACTCCCGCGTGCGCGATGGCAGCGGCCTCCAGGGCGCGGGTGATCGCCGCGTCGCATGCGCGCGCGTCGTCGCCGTTGCACGCCGCGTTGGCCGCCGTCACGCGGTCCCTCAGCTCGCTCGCGGGCGAGGCTCTGCGGGTCCGCCACGCGCGCGAGAGACGACGACCGGTCGCCCGACCGGCCACGGCGATCCCCAGCGCGGCCGGCCACGCGCCCACCCCGAGGAGCCAGACGAGAGGGCGGTCGTCCAGGTGCGCGCGCGACGGGACGGTTCCTTCCAGCGTGTCGCGTGGGGCAGGCAAACCTGCCAGCAGCTCTTCATCGGGAGCCTGGCCGGCGGCGGGGGGGGCACCGGCGGGGGCGGCCTTAACCTCTAGCTTGCCCAGCGTGGCGCGGGCCACGGCGTAGCGCTTGAGGACCGGCTCCCAGAAGGGGAGGCTCATCTCGCCGAGATCGACCTCGCCGGCGCGTCGCACGCGGACCACATAGTCGAAGGTGCGCTTTCCGCCGAAGACGTCGTGCCCGATGTTGCCCATCTGCTCGTGCACCTCGGGGGCGAGCCACTCCACGTCCGTCCTGGCCGGCGGGGTGATCGACGCGGGGACGTTCCCCGATCCCGAGAGCTCGACGTGAACGCTCACCGCGCCGCCCTGTTCGAGGTCCCGCGGGGCGACCTGAGTCTCCAGCGCGAAGTGCCCCACGTCGCCCAGCGCGTACCCGGGGGGACGCCCGGCGGCGGGGGGCTCCGTCACGTGAAGGTGGATGGTGTCGGTGGTGCGCGTCGAGCCGGCCACGTTCCGCGGGCGGAGCAAGGTGACGCTCATCGGACCGATGACCAGATCGCCCGCGTGAATGGGAAAGAGCGCCCAGCGGCGGACCAGGTTGACCTTCCACAGCCGGCCCGCCACGTTCGCGTACCCGGCCACGGTCGCCTCTTGATCGTCGCGCAGGAGCGAGTGCTTCACGAGCTCGGCGGCGCTGGGATCGCGCACGTCCGCCGCGTCGACCTCGATGTTCGCCCCGGCTCCCTCGTCCAGGTACTCGTACACGCTGAGGGTGACCTGCTGGCCGACCACGACGTTGGTGGCGTCCACCGCCGCGTGCAGGAAATAGAAAGAGCCGGCGGGCGCGTCGAGCGCGAGCTTGGGATCGGTGGTGACGACGGCCCCGCCGCGCTCGTTTCCTCCCGGATCGGCGCCGGGAAAGAGACCGCGCCAGGGATCGAAGGGCGTGAAGCCGGGGATCTGCGGGAAGGGCATGGGGTTCTGCGGTTGCGGAGGCGCGCGCGGCGGCGCCTGGCCGGAGGCCACGACACGGAGGGTCACCGCGTGCGACGCGTATCTCGCGGTGCCGACCAGCACGCTGGGCGGACCGACGGTGAAGACGCCGACGCGCTGCGCCTGCAGCGCCCAGTCGACGTTGAGGCCGAAGCGGTCGATGCGGTTGCCGTTGATGTTGATGTGCGTCTGCGATGGCGACGAGCTCTGTCCGCGTACGGCGAAGCCGGGGGTCGCCCCGGGCTGCGGATCGGTGGGCATGGCGTCGCCGCTCTGCGCGGTGAGCTCCAGGTGCACCACGTCGCCCACGCCCACCGTGTCGACGTCGGCCTGAGTCTGCATCTGCGGCGCGCCTTGCGCCTGCGCCGTCGCGGGGACGAGGAGGAGAGAAAGGAGGACCAGGAATCGGCCACTCGGACGAGGCCACCTCATTTGTCCGCCATGCCGCGAACGCGCTTCTTGCCGGCGCGCTTGGCCTCTTCTTGCTGGAGCGTGGGGGCGCTCTCCAGCTGGTCGAGCATGCGCTCGTCCTCGTTGGTATTCGGCGGGGGAGGCGGACTCCCGGCGTCCGGCTCACTGCCGCCGTCGGGGGGCGGGGGCGGAGTCGACGAGCCGTCGTTGCCGGCGTCGGGAGAGCCGCCGGAGTCCCCGCCCGAGTCGTTCGAAGCGTCGCGCCCTCCTTCCTGCCCGCCGTCGGGTGAAGCGTCCGGGGAAGCGTCGGGTCGCGCGTCGGGCGCCGCGTCCTGACCGGCGTCCTTCTTGTCCTCGATGCGCCGCAGCGCGATGGCCCGGTTCCAGGCAGCGTCGCGCCCCACCGGGTCCCCGGCGTCGGGCTCGCCCGGCTGGAGAACCAGCGCCCGGTCGTACGCGCGGACGGCCCCCTCGTAGTCGCCGTCGAGGAAGGCCAGGTTACCCTCCAGGTAGCGTGCGCGTGCCCGGAGCTCCAGCGGCACAGCCGGGTTGTCGGCGATGGCGTCCACCACGCGCCGCGCGCACTCGATCTGCGCGTGACGCTGCGCCCGCGTCCCATCGTCGGCGCCGGCGTCGATCTCTTCTTCGCCGAAGCGACGCCCGAACTGTTCGCCGAGCCGAAAGAGCGAGAGCCCCAGGTCGAACGTCCCGTCGGGGCGGCGCTCGAGAATGTCGGGCGCGCCGATGTTGCCGTCCTTGCACGACCCCGTCGACAGGTAGTCCTCCAGCTTGCTCGCGGCGCTGGCGGCGTCGCCTCCGTCGAGGTCGGCCATGGCCTGCGTGACCGCCGGGGCGTCGCGCTCGAAAGGGCGCGAGGGATCCCACCCGCAGGCCGCGAGGATCGCGCAGGTCAGCGACGACAGCGCGAGAGCGCGCTTCATGTCGCCCCTCCCTTCGCTCGCCGGCGCGGGAGATCCCCGAGCGGGAGCGCGGGCCCACCGCTCGCCTTCGAGCGCGCCGGCGCCTCCCCGACCAGCGCCTCGGCCAGCAGCAACAGCACCGCGAGCCCCAGCGGCCACGCGTACTCCTCGGCGTACACCGTCTCGACCTTCTCGCTCAGCTCCTCGCGCATCATCTTTTGCAGAGCGCGCGCGATCACGTCGATGCCGGTGTTGCCGTGCTCGGCGCGCACGATGCTGCCGCCCGTCTTCTGCGCGACGCGGGCGAGCTGGGACTCCCCCTCGGCGGAGAGCTCGGTGGTCATCGGCTTTCCCTCCTCGTCGCGCCGGACGCCGTTGAGCTTCCCGTCCGGTCCCACGTCGGGGATCACCTCCGGCGCGCGCCCGCCGATCTGCACCACGTCGATGCGTGTCCCCTCGCGCTGGCAGTTTTCGGCAACGCTCACCGGATCGCCCTCCAGGTCCTCGCCGTCGGTCACCAGCACCATCACGCGCACGTGATCTTTGGACTTGGGGTCGCGCGCGAAAACCTCGCGCCCGCGCTCCAGGGCCTTGGCCGTCGCCGTCCCGCCGACGGGCATGTCGTTGGGATCCAGCTGGCGGAAGAACTGCGCGATGGCCGCGCCGTCACTGGTGAGCGGGAAGCTCATCGGCTCACCGGCGAAGGCCACGGCGCCGAAGCGCGCCCCCGGGAGATCCTGGATGAGGCGCGCCACCTCGGCCTTGGCGCGCGCGATGCGGCTGGGCACGACGTCGCGCGCGTACATGCTCTTCGAATAGTCGAGGACGATGACCACATCGAGATTGGTCGCCGGCACGATCTTCGTCCCGCTTCCGAACTTGGGCCGCGCCAGGGCCACGAAGGCCAGCAGCATGGCCGCCACCAGCAGGACGGCCTTCACCGCGCGCCGGCCGGTCGCGTCGAAAGTGACCAGCCTGGCCAGCAGGTCCGGCTCCCCGAAGGTGCGCGCCGCGCGGGCCTGGCGCATGCCCGCCCAGACGATGGCCGCCCCGTATCCCAGGAACGCCAGGGCGCAGAGCACGGCGATCAGCACGCCGGCGAGCGACCCGAAGTCGTGGCCCCACTTCACGGGAACCTCCGGACCAGCGCCAGGCGCACCAGCGCCTCGAACGCGATGAGGAGCACCCCCGGGACCAGGAGCAGCGGGAAGAGGTCCTCCATGGTGGAAGACTGGGCTTCGAAGCGCGTCTTCTCCAGGTGGTCGAGGATGGCGTGCATGCTCTTCTCGAGGCCCGACTTGTCGGTGGCGATGAAGGACTCGCCGCCGGTCTCGTGGGACATGGTGCGCAGCAGATCCGGGTTCACGGGAAAGCGCCGGCGCTCGTAGACCGGCTGGCCGAAAAGGTCGGTGCCGGTCTGCACGTCCACGTCGTCGCCGTTGCCGATCTGCACGGTGTAGACACGAACCCCCTCCTTCTGCGCCAGGTGGGCCGAGTACTCGGGCGAGATCACGCCCTCGTTGGAGTCGCCGTCGGTCAGCAGCACCACCGCCTTGCTGCGCGCGTCGCTCCTGCGCATCCGGGCCACCGCCGTCCCCACGGCGTCGCCGATGGCCGTCTTGCTGCTGTCGATGACGCCGAGCTCGATCTTGGAGACCAGCCCGGTGATGAGCCCGTAGTCGAGGGTGGGAGGGGAGAGGACGAAGGCCTGCTTGGCGAAGACCACCACGCCGATGCGGTCCGTCTTGCGGCGGCGCACGAAGTCGATCAGCACGTCCTTGGCCACGTCGATGCGCGTCGCGCGATGCCGCGAGGCGGTGGGTCCGCCGCCGGGCCCGGGGACGGCGTTGCCGGGCGCGTCCATGATGGCGGCCATCGAGCCGGAGAGGTCCAGCACGAGGACGATGTCGATGCCCTTCTCTTCTTCGGTCTCCCCGCGCAGGACGCTCTGCGGCCGCCCCAGCGCCAGTACCGCCATGACCAGTGCGGCCCCGCGCAGCATGCCCGGCATGTCGCGCAGCGAAGTCCGCCACCCGCGCGGCCCGATCATCAGCGGAGCCACCGTGGGCAGGCCGAGTCGAGGCACTCGGGCATCGGCCCCCAGCGTCATGCGCCAGACCAGGTAGGGGACCAGGGCCAGCGCCGCGACCAGCGCGACGCACCAGCCGGCACGTGCGAGCCAGCCCAGCGTGTCCGCCGTCGACGGATGCGCCCCGAGCGGACCGGGCCACGCCATCCAGCGCGCGCTCAGCCACGCTTCTCCGCGCGCGAGCGCCGGGAAAAGCAAGGCCAGCACCAGCGCCGACAGCGCACCCAGGGCGACCAGCGCACCGCGGACCAATCGCTGCCGCTTCACGGGGCGCGCGCCTCCTGTGCGAAGGGAGGCATGGCCGCCTGCGCCGGCATGGTCGTGCGGACGATGCGCTCGGCCTGCGTCAAGGCGCGCTCGCACTCCTCGGGCGAGGGGGTCATGTCCGCAAACTTCACCAGGTCGCAGTCCTGCAGAAAGGCCGCTACCTCGGGGAGCGGGAGGCCGAAATGCGGGGCCCGCCGCAGCGCCTTGAGGGTCTCGCCGGTGGTCGACTCCAGCCCGTCGAAGCCGAAGCGCGCGCCGAGGTACTGGCGCACGGCATCGTTTACCCGGTCGTAGAAGTCGGCCTGGCGATGCGTCTCCAGGAGCCCGGCATGACGGACCTCGTCGAGGCGCTCCAGGGCGATCTCCCAGGGCGGGCGCGGGGGAGGAGGGGGCGGCAGCGGCTTGGGTCGCTTGACCCACTTGTACACCAGCCAGCCCAGCACCGCGCCCACCAGCACCCCCAGCGCTCCCCAGGACAGCGCGTGCTGGAGGGCGACCCACTGCTCACGTTGCACGCGCGGCGGAGGATTGGGCTTCGGCTCTGCCTCGGGCGTCGACGAGGTGGGGTCCTCGACGACGATGGTGTGCGGCTTGGTGCAGAGCGTGACCACGTCGTTGTTCGCGCGCGCGACGGAGACGGCGAGGGGCGGCAGGATCAGGGTGTGGCGTCCGGGTTCGCTGGGGAGTGCCAGAAGGGGAAGATCGAGCGTCGTCTGCCGGCGGCCGCTCTTCGCGTCGGTGTCGAAGCTCGACAGACGCGCCGCGCCTCCGCCGTCCTGATCGGGGAACGCGAACCCGGCCGCCACCAGCGCTCGCGCCGTTTCGCTCTCTCCCTGGACCTCCAGGCCGCGCGGCAGCACCGTCTCCCCCTTGCCGTGCGACACGACCACGTGCAGCGTCGCGACGTATCCGCTGGTCCCCCGCTCCGGGAAAGTGTCGACCATCTCCGGACGCGCCGCTCCGGAGGCCGTCTCCACGCACTCGGCCCGGGCAGTCCGGGCTCCGAGCAGGGACAGGAGGAGCGCCGCCACCAGCCACGGCATGAACGGGATTCTCGTGCCGCGGCCTTCGTGCCGGGCTCGGGAAGGGGGAGCGCTCATCGCCGGATCCTCTTGGCGCGTCGCGCGAACAGATCGCGCAGAGGACGCACGAAGGAGCCGCCGGTCTCGATCTCCACGGCGTCGAGCCCGAGCTTGTGGAAGCCCGTCCGGCGTCCGTCACCGATGCGCTTCATGGCCGACGCGTACCAAGCGCGCACGCGCTCATCGCCGGTGTCGACGACCACGCTCTCGCCGCTCTCCAGATCTTCGAAGGTGGCCAGGCCGACGTCGGGCAAGGTGGCGTCGCGGGGATCGACCAGGACGACGGGAACGACGTCGTGCTTCGCCGAGGCGAGGGCCAGCGTCCGCTCGTACCCCGAGTCGAAGAAGTCGCTGATCACGAAGGCGATGCTCCGCCGCCGCGAGGTGCGCACCAGGGCCTCCAGGGCGCCGCGCAGGTTGGTCGCCGCGCCGAGGCGCATCTTGCCCCGCTCGTCGTAGGCGTGGCCTGCTCCCTCGCTCCACTTCGGCTCGAAGCCGAGGATCTCCCGCACCACCCGCATGACGTGCTTCTCCCCCTTCTTGGGGGGGACCATGCGCTCCACCTTGTCAGTGGAAATGATGAGGCCGACGCGGTCGTTGTTGCGGATGGCGCTGAAGGCCAGGAGCGCCGCCACTTCGCTGGCCACGCGCAGCTTTGGCGCCCGTCGCGTGCCGAACCGCTCGCTCGCCGACAGGTCGACGACCAGCATCACCGTCATCTCGCGCTCTTCGACGAAGACCTTGACGAAAGTCTCGTTCATGCGCGCCGAGACGTTCCAGTCGATGCTCCGGACGTCGTCACCCGGCTGGTACGGGCGTACCTCTCGGAACGCCAGGCCCTGCCCCTTGAAGCTGGACGAATAGGTCCCGGAGAGCTGCTCGTTGGCGAGCCGCGCCGTATGTATCTCGATAGTGCGGAGAGCCGCGAGGAGCTCCTTCGGAATCACGGTTCGGGCGGGGGGGGCTGATTGGGGGGCGCCTGGAGGGTGGGAGCGCGCCCTTCTAACACGGGCAGCGGACAATCCGGGCCTGCTCGGTATTCCTGGACGTCGACCGAAGTCCTTGCCCTTGCGGGGAGCGGGCCGCCCGCCGTATAGACCTACGGGTGCGCCTCGAGCACCTGGGCGTAGGGGGAGGCCTCGTGGGCATCGCCATCCTGGCGGGTCTGGCGGGCTGGTGGCTCACCCGCGCTCCCAGGCTGGGTTTGGAACGCCCGCGCATGGTGCTCATCGCCGGCGACGCCACGGTCGACGGCGCGCGGGCCCGTCCGGCGCAGCCCTTCGGGGTCGGCGTGACGCTGCGCACGGGACACGGCGGGGCATGCTTCAGTCTCCGTGCTTCCCGGGTCTGCATGGGCACCAACTCCGAGGCGGTCCTGGCCGAGCTCGACGGGGCATCCGCCACCGTGCGTGCCGATCTGGGCGCCTTCGTGGGGTCCTCCAAGGGAGACGAGCTGCGCTTCGCGCTCCCGCTCGGCGCCGGCGCGGTCGTCGTCCGCGCAGGAGCGGTGGCCATCGAGGATCTGGGGAGCCCCGGGCCCATCGTGCGGGCGCTGGAGGGGAACGTCACCGTGCAGGCCAGCGGACGCCCCGACGTGCTGATCGCCGCCCCGGATCGGGTGGGGCAGAGCGACGGCAAGAACCGCCCCCCGGCTCCGACGCTGGAGGCCGAGGAGCGGGCCGTCGTCCAGCTCGCGGGCTCCTGGCAAGGGACGGCGGGGGCGATCATCGAGGTCGAAGGGCTGCATGGGCGGGTGGAGGTGGACGGTACGCAGCTCGGGCTCGCGCCGGCGTCGGTCCTGGTCGAGGAGGGGCGGCACACCCTGGTCGTCCGCGACAGCGGGCGAGAGACGATGCACGAGACGCTGAAGCTATCCGCCGGGGAAACGGTGGTGCGCGGCGGGTGATCGCCCGGCATCGATCCACGACCTATCACGCCTCCAGGGGCGCAAACAGCGCGTCGATCTCCGCCTCCCCCAGCGCCGCGGCGGCCGGCGCGTCCCCGAGCAGCGCCGAGGAGAGCCAGCGTTTCCTCTCTTGCAGCGCGAGGACACGCTCCTCCACGCTCCCCGCCACGTAGAGGTTGTGCACGAAGACCGGCCGCGTCTGGCCGATGCGGTAAACGCGATCCGTCGCCTGCGCGTGCGCAGCGGGGTTCCACCAGGGATCGTAGTGCACCACCGTGTCCGCGCTGGTGAGGTTCAGTCCGGTGCCCCCCGCCTTGAGGCTGATGAGGAACACGTCTGCCCGACCCCCCTCGAAGGCGTCCACCACGCGCTGGCGGTCGCGTGTCGCCCCGGTCAGAGCCAGATGATCGATGCCCAGCGCGCGCAGCGACTCGGCTACCAGCGCCAGCATGCTGGTGAACTGCGAGAAGACCAGGACGCGGTGCCCTCCCGCCAGCTGCTCGCCCAGCAGAGCGAGCAGAGCGTCGAGCTTGGCGGAGCCGTCGACCCCACGCGCCGCGCTCATGGCCACCAGGCGTGGATCGCAGCAGGCCTGGCGCAGCTTGGTGAGAGCATCGAGGATGGCGACGGTGGATGCCGCGACCCCCTTCGCCCGGATGGCCCGCCGCACGTCGGCGTGTGCCGCCACCCGGATCGCCTCGTAGAGCTCGCGCTGCGCGGGCCCCAGCTCGACGGGGACGGAAAGCTCGGTCTTGGGGGGAAGCTCGCGCGCGACGTCGCGCTTGAGGCGTCGCAACACGTAGGGCGCGACGAGCTGGCGCAAGGCGGCGAGGCGCTCCGCGTCACCGCGCTGCTCCACCGGCTGCCGCCAGAAGCGCCGGAACGACAGCTCGTCGCCGAGCAGGCCCGGCGAGAGCCAGTCGAAGAGCGACCACAGCTCGCCCAGGTGGTTTTCGACCGGGGTCCCGGTCAGGCAGAGACGGTGCGCGGCCGGGACCCGCTCGAGAGCGCGCCGCGCCTGGCTGCGCGCGTTCTTGATGTTCTGCGCCTCGTCGAGGACGACCAGATGGAAGCGCTGCGCGGCGAAGCGATCTTCGTCTCGTACGACGACCGGGTACGTCGTCACCACCACGTTCGCGGCGGGCACCGCGCTCCAGCGCGCGCGCCTCTCCGGTCCGTGCAGGACGACCACGCGGAGCCCCGGGGCGAAGCGGGCGATCTCGCGGGCCCAGTTGCCCACCAGGGTCGTCGGCGCCACCACCAGCACCGGCGCGTCGAGGCGACCCTCGGCTTGCTCGACGCACACGTGCGCGATGGTCTGAAGCGTCTTGCCCAGGCCCATCTCGTCGGCCAGGACGCCGCCGAGGCCCGCCTGGCGCAGGCGCTGGAGGAAGGTGACCCCCTCGAGCTGGTACGGGCGGAGCGTCGCGCGCACGCCGGACGGCACTTTCGCGGGGATCAGCGGCGCGCCGCGGGCGCGAGCTCGCTCGGTGACTCCGGCTCGGTCGGACCAGGCCTCCGGCGCCCCCGCCGCGCGCAGCACGGCCTCGAGCTCGACCAGCGCACCCGACCGGAGCTCGGGGAACACCCGACCGTGGCGCTCGCCCTGGTAAAGCTCGGCCACTACGCGCAGCAGCGCCCGCAGCCGATCGACGGGCACCGTGACGTGGTGGGTCTCGCTGACCGGAAGCGCCCAGGTGGCGCGGCAGGACCCAGCGAGGGCGTCGAGACCGCCGTCGGCGTCGAGCTGCCCGAGCAGATCGAGCAGGACCGGCAGGAGGTTCACACGGGTTCCGTCGACGTCGACGCCTAGCTCCAGGCCAAACCAGTCCGGCGGCGAGTCGCACGGCTCGAGGCGCGCATACCAGGCGGGCTCCCGCTCGACGACCCGGAAGGGGTACGCCGCATCGACCTCCACGCGCCATCCCAGCGCGCGCCACGACGCCAGGGCCCGTGCCGTGAAGGCGCAGAACGAGTGCTCATCGCCGTCGGGGCGGAGCGCATAGTCGGCCTCGCAGCCCTGGGGCGGGGCGATGGCTTCGACGCAGGCGAGCTCCACCGCGCCGAGTCGTTCGAGGATGTGACGAGCTTCGCGCTCGGCCTCGCGGTCGCGCTCGATGGCCTCGAGACCGCCTGTGTCGGAGCGGAAGACGCGCGGACGTCCGTCGGCGGCGCCCACACGAGTTCCGTCGTAGTCGAAGCTCAGCGTGAGCAGTGGAATCAGCGCTTCGTCGAGGTCGCAGGAGAGACCCTCGGTGCGGGTGACCAGCACCTGATCGGCGAAGAGCCGCACACAGGGAGTGCATCGGCGCACATCCAGCGCCGGCGGCGGCGAGCTCGGGAGGGGGAGCGACACGAGTGAGCCACTAGTTTCACGATCCGCGGCACATGTCCAAAGGCTGGACGCTCCCGCCCGACCCTGGCGAGCCGCGCTCCGGCCGTCTAAATGAATAATCCGGGCTACGGGACCTCCACCACCTCGAACACGCGCTTGACGATCTGCTCGGCGGTGACCTCTTCCGCGTCGGCCTCGTACGTCAGCACCAGGCGGTGGCGCAGGACGTCGGGTCCCACGGCTTTCACGTCCTCCGGCGTCACGTAGCCGCGGTGGCGGAGGAAGGCATGCGCCCTCGCCGCCAGGTTGAGGGCGATGCTAGCGCGCGGGCTGGCGCCGTATTCGACCAGGGGCGCGAGGTCCTTGAGGCCGTGCTTGGCCGGCTCGCGCGTCGCGAAGACCACGTCCACGATGTACTCTTTCACCTTCTCGTCGACGTACACCTGCTTGACCACACTCCGCGCGTCGATGAGCTCCGCGGGGGTGACCACCGCTTCCACCTTCAGCGGCTCCGGCTGCGTCATGCGATCCATGATCTTCCGCTCCTCCTCGCGGGTCGGGTATCCGACCTTCACCATGAGCATGAAGCGGTCGATCTGCGCCTCGGGCAAAGGGTAGGTCCCCTCTTGCTCGATGGGGTTCTGCGTCGCCATGACTACGAACGGTTCGGGCAGAGGGTAGGTCTTGTCGCCGATGGTGACCTGACGCTCCTGCATGGCTTCGAGCAGCGCGCTCTGCACCTTGGCGGGAGCGCGGTTGATCTCGTCGGCCAGGACCAGGTTGGCGAAGATGGGGCCGAGCTTGGAGGTGAACTCGCCCTTGGGTTGGTTGTAGACCACCGTGCCAACCAGGTCTGCCGGCAAGAGATCCGGCGTGAACTGAATGCGCGCGAACTTGGCGTGGATGGCGTCGCACAGCGTGCGCACGGTCAGCGTCTTGGCGAGACCGGGGACGCCTTCGAGGAGGACGTGGCCGCCCGTCAGCAGGCCGACGAGGATGCGCTCGACCATGTAGTGCTGACCGACGATGACCTTGCCCACTTCGTTCATCAGGCGATCGGCGAAGGCACTCTCCTTCGCAACGAGCTCGTTCAGGGCACGGACGTCGTACATCGGCATTCTCGCTTCGGCTTGGGGGGCGGCAGCGCCGCGCGGTTTCTACCACGATGGCCACCCACGCTGCAGGCCGACGCGGCAGGTGGGCGGATTATTCCTGCACCCCGTGCATCGCGTCTTGCCGCAGTTCTCCCGCCGGACTTCGACACGGCCTCTTCCAGGCGCGGCAGGCGCGGAAGGTGCGGTCTTTCCTCACCGCCTGCGCGGCCGGTCGTCGCGCGAGGGGACTTTGCGGGAGAAAGAGGAGTAGGCTGGCGGGAGTGGCGCGGGAAGAAACGTCTGGCGGTTCCTCGGAGGCCACGATAGCCTGTATCAGAGGGGTTTCGCATCTGCTCCACGGAGGACCCACATGAATCGCAGATCGCGACCAGGCCTGCGAGGAGTGTAGGAGCAGGCGACCATGGTTAGCCAAGTTCAGGGTGCGTGGCCGACGCGCGGAAGATACCGCCCGATAGCTGAGCTCGGGCGCGGTGGCATGGCCACGGCCTATCTTTGCGTTGCGCAAGGGCCGGGAGGATTCAACAAGTTGCAAGTGTTGAAATACCTGCGACCGGATCTGGCAGCCGACGAAGAATTCCTGACGATGTTTCTCGAGGAAGCGCGCATCGCCGCCCGCATCAATCACCCGAACGTCGTGCAGACGAACGAGGTGGGATACGACGGAATCTGTCACTACATCGCCATGGAGTACATCGAGGGGCAGACCATCGAAAACGTGGTCCGTCGGGCGAAGAAGCAAGGCAACAAGAGCATTCCGCTCGACATGCACCTGAGAATCCTGTCGGACGCACTGGCCGGGCTGCACCATGCCCACGAACTCCTCGACTTCGACGGGACGCCGCTCAACATCGTTCATCGCGACGTGTCTCCGCACAACGTGATGGTGACGTACGACGGGTTCGTCAAAGTGCTCGACTTCGGCATCGCCAAGGCCGCCGACTCCTCCAGCGACACCCGCTCCGGGATGCTGAAGGGGAAATACGCCTACATGGCCCCGGAGCAGTACAGCGCGGACCGCGTCGATCGCCGCGCGGACATCTTCGCCATGGGGGTCATGCTCTGGCAGGCCATCACCTCGCAGCGCATGTGGAAGGGGATCACCGGCACCGAGATCATCGCGCGGGTCATCAAGGGCGACATCAAACGCCCGAGCGAGCTCGTGCCCGACGTCGACGAGCGGCTCGAGGCCATCTGCATGAAGGCTCTCGCGCACGACCCGAATGGCCGATTCGCGACCGCGGCCGACTTCCAGGGAGCGCTCGAGGACTATCTGCGCAGCCGATCGGTGCTCATCTTGTCACGTGACGTCGGGCAGTACGTGGGCGATCTGGCCGTGGAGAGCCGCTCCAGGATTCGAGCCGCCGTGGAGGCGCAGCTGGCGAAGACGTCCGAGCAGACCTCGGCGGACATCCCGGTGCTCTGGCTGACCGCCCCCGAGGCCTCGCGAAGTGGCGAGGTCCCGCCGCACACCACCACGTCGTCCAACGCGCATCCGGGCGGAGGCACGGCGCCCACTGCGCCCGAGCCGAAGCGGAGCAGCCAGCGCGTTCTCCTGGGAGCGGCGGGGCTGGTCGTGCTGGTCCTCTGCTTCGCCGGCATCGCCTTCTGGCCGGGCCGTACGAATCCCTCGCCCGCCATCGCCGCGCAGCCCGTTCGTCCCTTGCCCACGCCTGCGACGGCGCAGGCCATGGCGAGCGATCCACGGGCCGCCACCCCGCCGGCGCCGAGCACCGCGGTGGCCGTGGCGCCTTCCGCCCCGGTCTCGGCGAGCACGAGCGCCCAGCCACCCGCCGTCACCCGAGGCGCCAACCGGGTGTTGCCGAGGCCCTCGACCAACCTGGTCCCTGGCGCGAGCACGGCGTCCGCCAAGCCCAAGACCGGCTCGGAGCTGGAATCGATCGGCGGCCGCGAATGAATGCCCAGAGCCAACTTGGTCCATGACGCGAAGAGGTGAAAGGGTGGTCCCGTCGCTCCGTTCGTGCGGTTTCCTGGCCGTCGTCGCCATGGTTGGCATCCCCTCGGTGGCGAGGGCCGATCACACGGCCGACAAGGGCATCGCCGAGGCTCTCTTTCGAGACGCGAAGCAGCGGCTGGAGGCAGGGGACGTCGACGGAGCGTGTCCCAAGTTCCAGGACAGTCAGAAGATCGACCCCGCGCTGGGAACGCTCCTCTACCTGGCAATATGCCACGAGCGGCAGAACCGCACCGCCTCCGCCTGGTCGGAGTTCGCGTCGGCGTCGTCCTGGGCAGATCGGTCGGACCAGTCCGACCGTGGGGATCTAGCTCGAAAACACATGGCGGCCCTCGAGGCGCGCCTCTGGAAGCTGACGATCCACGCGCCGCCGACGGCGGTCGCCGGTCTGGAGCTGCGGGTGGACAGCGGCGTGATGAGCCTGGCGTCCGTCGACACGCCGCTTCCGCTCGACCCAGGGGATCATGCGATCGAAGCGTCCGCGCCCGATCACAAACCCTGGAGCATCACGGTCAGGGTCCCCAACGAGGCCGGTGGCGCCACCGTCCAGATCCCCCCGCTCGAGCTCTTGCCCGTCGCGCCGCCGCCGGTGGTGGCCACCACGGCGCCGCTTCCCGTCCTGCCCCCGGCCCCTCCCCCCGAGTCGGGCTCGGGCCGCGCGATCGCGACATGGAGCGGTGGCATTCTCGCCGTCGCGGGAGTCGCCATGGGGACGATCTTCGGCGTGCTGACGTTCCAGGAGCGCTCGAACGCCCGGTCGCTCTGCTCCAACGGCGTATGCAAGCCCGGAGGGACGGACGACATTCACCAGGCCTACACCGATTCGACCGTCTCCACGGTCGGCTTCGCGGTGGGCGCCGCGGGCGCCGTCGTGGCCACGTACTTCCTCTTCCAGGGCAAGCCCTCCACGTCGACGGGCGCCGCCGCGCGTCCCAGCCCTGTGATGATCGCTCCGGCCCTTTCGCCGCGCGACGTCGGCTTCGTCGTCCAGGCCCGCTTCGAGTGAACGACGGCCTGGGGCCGTCGTCCTCTTACTCGAGCCAGATGTCGTCGATGTAGAGCAGGGTGGTGGTCGGCGCGGGAGGACCACCCGCCGGCACGACCCCTGTCATTCCCGAGGCGGACTCGATCTGCAGCTGCGACTCGATCTTGCACGCGTTGCCCGTCCGGCATCCGGCCCCAGTTGGAACTTCGCCATTGCCCGCATCGAACTTCGGGTCGCTCAGAAGCAGAGTGACCTCTTGCCACTCCGCATTACTGAAGCTGGGACCGGGGAAGTAGCCTACGCTGGCCCCGTTGTCGTTACTCGCGGACGAGTAGGCGTTCCACTGGGTAAAGTTGTTGTTGTCGTTCAGCGACGGGAAAAAGGGCGCGCCGGCCTCTTTGTCGAGCGCGCCACCGTCGGTCCCGTCGAACGCGACCATCACCCAGTAGTGCAGCTTGGTGAATTTCGTCCAAACCGGGTAGTTCTGAACGTCGTTCTGGTAGTTGTAGCCGAGCGCTACCTGCTGGTAGGCGTACTGGGTGAACGGCACAGTCATGGCGATCGAGCCGGGGCATGTTCGG
>Ga0302326_10002524_pt1 | contig 44451 bp, 34 predicted proteins | sample Palsa_T0_3_FD_202264 | JGI IMG/M metagenome (GOLD analysis project Ga0302326, IMG submission 202264) | Peat permafrost microbial communities from Stordalen Mire near Abisko, Sweden - Palsa_T0_3 | ecosystem: Environmental > Terrestrial > Soil > Palsa > Peat permafrost | place: Sweden: Abisko...
GTGAGCATAGTCACGGCGCGATGGGCGGAGAGCGCGGCGCCTTCCTGCCACCCGACGATGTGGCTCATATGGTCGCCCGCCAAAAAGATCGGATCGTCCATTTGGATAGCGCGTTCGTATCCGGGGTACATGGCAGGCTCGTTGATGTGGACCCAGGATCCCAGGTTGTAAGGGATGCGCCCCCAACAAACGCACACCGGGTTGGCGAGTTCCTTGGAATGTCCCGGGTGAAGATGTTCGACCGCCTGGCGCGAGGCTTGGAATTTCTCCGCAAGATTCATGGCTTCGAGGGGGGTGCCGTTTTCCAGATTGTAGCCAGCGATCACCACGCCCTTCCCCGAAAAAAGCCGGGCGCTCGGATACCACACCAGGTTCACCGGCTGGTCCAGAAACGAAATGCCACCGTAAATCGAGTAATCGTGCTCCCAGAAACGGCGGGATTCCCACGCAATCTTGTAGGCGCGGTCATAAGTAACGGACTTGATGACCTGTCTGAGGTCCGGCGAAAAATCGGCGTCCAAATCCTTAAGGATCGTGAAGGGCAGAGCGCAAACGCAATAGTGTGCATCGATCGTGCGATCGGCGCCGGCTTTGGCGTCGCGATACGCGATGCGAACGCCGCCCGGCGTCTTGCGAATTTGTTGCACCGGACATTCGAAACGGATCATGTGCCCCACGCGCTTTTCAAAGGCGGCCGGGATTCGATCCATCCCTCCGATTGGCTGGAACATCGTTGCCTGCCACGGAAACTGCTCTTCATACATGATCCCGTCCCACAAATTCGCGTCCAGGAGGGCATGCATATCGAGCGGATCGCGCACCTCGCCGGCCTTCTCTCCCGCTCCGGGCGTCACCTTGTAGCCGGAGCGTTCCGAGCCTTTGTAGAAATAGTCCGGCGACAAGTCGCCATACGTCCGCAGGAATTCGAGCATGCGCTCCTTGTCGACCGCGGATAATTCCTCGTCAAGGGCGTTGCGGCGTATCGACTTGGCGAGAAGCTCGGCGACGTGCCCGCGCGTGTCGTTGACCACTTGGCGCTGCTGAACCGCCTTGCCGCCGTTCATGCGGTCGCTTTGCAAGAGCGAACTGCGCGAAGCATTCACCTCCACCTCGAGCGGCACGCCGAACTCGTGGCAGTAGCCGAGCATCGTCACGTGCTGCGAGGGCAGCCGCGCAGGCCCGGCGTTAAAATAATTGCCTTCCCCAAAACCGCACGTTTGCATCGTGCCGTCCGTCATTTCGACGCGCGTGCCATTGCGAATCGTCCAATTACGTCCCCCCGCGCGCCTTCGCGCCTCCAAGATCACGCAGGTGTAACCCGCCTTGGAAAGCTCCCAGGCCGCCACCATCCCGGAAATTCCCGCGCCCAGGATGACCACGCTCTTGCCCTTGCCGAGCGTCTCCGGCAGTTGCAGCACGCTGGCTTTGCTTTCCGGAATCGGCAAAAGTCCCAGCGACTGCATGATCAAATAAGTCGCCCCAAAGCCGCCAGCGCGGCCGACCTGCGTCAGGAATGCGCGTCGCGTAGTCACAGGCTCCTCGTTACGCCGCCTCCATCGCGCGGCCTCCATATTCCGAATTGCGCCATTTCCACGAACAGAGCGCGGAAAAAGCCCCGCACCCTTTTGTCATTCCGAGCGAAGCGAGGAATCTCTCCATCTTTTCGAAGGCGTAAATCCAGGAGGGATTCCTCGCGTCACTCGGAATGACAAAAGGAGTTGCTTTTTCCGCAACCTGGGAAGCCTACAGGGAGCAAGAGCGAGTGTCCAGCGCGTTTCGCGAATCCGGCGGATCGGCTTCTTCTATTTGGATCAAAGCGAAGGAGTAATTGTGGATTACTCCGCACCCGGTCTTCCTGAGAAGTGGGAGAAGAAAAAGGAGCATGGCCCAGATATCGAGAGCGGGATTCGCCGGGCCGCGGCCGCCACGCCAATCGGCGGCGCGCGGCCCAGCTGAATACTATCCATCTATTTACAACTGCCACACGAATTGGAAAACTGGTTCTTTATTCTGCATGAACAACCGCGACTCCGTTGGCTGTGCCACTGATGGTATTCGCAATGATCAGGGTCAGGTTGCCGTCCTCGTCTACGGCGAAGATGGAAAGGTGCGAGAGTGTACCGTTTCCATCGATCACGGCCACCAATCCCTTTCCGTAATCAATATCGGTCGGATCGCCGTTCAAGGTAACCGCAACGGCCGCATCCTGCACGATCTTTTGGCCGTAGACGGCATATCGTGAAACACTCATGCTCGGCGAATTACTTGAAAACAGGAAGGGTCCCTCAAGCGTCAGCCAGCACGGGGCGCTCTGCGTTCCGGAGCCGGTGACGGTCAGGACCGTCCCTTCGCGGACCAGACTGATCTCGTTTGCATGAGCGATGGTGACGTAGGCGTCGTTGCCGCGCGTGACCAATCCGAATGGCGCGTTGACGTTGGACGGAATGTTCGCAACCAGCGTCGGAACCCCGCTCACATCCCCATCGGGCAGCAAGCCCACCGTCTCGATCGTGTTGCTTTTTTCGGTGACGATGAGATGCTCGGGCAAAACGCCAACCTGGGCTGCGGAACCATCCGCCTTGAGCAGTGTAACCACTCCATCGGGACTTAGCCTTATGTAGGAATCGATCATCTTGTGGGATTCCACCGTGGTGGTTCCCAGGATGTAAAGATGATCGTGACCGAAGGCTACGCTGACCGGCGTGGATGCCGTGGGGACCAGCTGAGTCAAGTGAAAGCTGTCTCCCCAGCGCTCGAAGATTGCTACGGTTTGCGATCCGTAATTCACTGCCGCGACGAGGTTGTCTTTCGCTTCGATTCCCCCGGCGTTCCCGCTGGCGCCGCCTTGCCCTTGCGTGGAAACCGTCTGGATCAATTTGCCGGAAGAGTTGTAAACCAGAAGCTGATTCTGGGTAGCGTTGGACGCCGTAACGACCAGCGCGTGGTGACCGGCGTCTGCCTGGACGCCGGGAGCCGCTGCTACCAGCATGATCAGTAGCGCGAGCGAGCAAAATTTCAGAGCCTTGCGATCGATCATCATTTTCTCCTTGGAATGTTTGGTCAAGTGCGCCCCTGTCACGGCCTCGCAGCCGCATACATAAGGGAACGGAGCATGAGTCATCGCAATCTAATTCGCTGACCGGGAGGCAAAAGTTACGGCCCAGATCGCGAATCGAGTGCGTCCTCGGCGCGGTTGCGCCAAAAAACTCCGCGTAACTTTCTGGCGCCGTCCCTCGTACTGACCTTGATAGGGCGTGCCAAAACACTTGTCATTGCCACTGGTAGATCGGACGCGCCGGTTCATTGAATCCGGCTATAATCGGGTGCGCAGCTCCTCCCCCATGAACCCGGACATCGATCTAGAGATGCTGATGGCCCGCTATCAGCAGGGCGATTTGGCTGCGGCCACGGCCCTGATCCATCGCCTAAGCCCGCAGCTTCATCGCTTCTTCGTCGTTCAATTTGCCAGCCGTGGGGATGCCGACGACCTGCTCCAGGAAACCTGGCTCCGCATTCACAAAGCGCGGCACACGTACCGCTCCGGCGAGCCCGTTCTGCCCTGGTTTTATGCCATTGCCCGCAACATTCGCGTGGACCATTATCGGAGGACCAGCCGCACCATGGCCCGCGAACTACGTTTGGAGGAAACGCCCGAGGTGCAGGCGGCGCCCCAGTTGGAATCCGGTTGCACTCCGAATTTGGAAGCCCTTCTGGCGCCTCTTCCAGAGAGCCAGCGCGAAGTGATCGAGATGCTGAAGGTCGCGGGAATGTCACTGGAGGAGGTGGCGCGCGCCACTTCCTCGAGCGTCGGTTCGGTGAAGCAGAAAGCCCATCGGGGCTATGAGAGGTTGAGAGAACGCCTGAATGGCATGGGGCTGGGGAAAGAGCGTACGGGAGGTCCGTCGTGAAGGACAAAGAGATCGACGAAATCCTCAAACAAACCGCTCAGGCTCCCCATGACGTGGACCCGACGCTGCTCGATCGGGTTGCCAACTCCATCGGGTCCTCGCTGCGCCCAGTGCGGCCGTTACCACCGGTATGGGTGCTTACAGGCGCTCTAATCCTGATCTGCGTGGCCGTGGCCCTAGGCGGCGCGGCCCGAGCAGGATTCTATGGCATTCAAAGAATGAGCGATTTGGAGCGCGCGCTCATCTTTCCAGCGTTGGGCATCCTCGTATGGCTGGCGGCATCGGCATGCGTCAAGGAAATGATTCCTGGAAGCCGGCATCGCGTGGCCTCGGGAACTTTGCTGGGGACCGGCTGCCTTTCGCTACTCGTGGTTTTTGCGGCACTATTCCACGACTACCGGACGGTGGAATTCGTGTCGGCGGGCGTCGTTTGCCTAGTGGTTGGCTTGCTCATCGCGACCCCGGCGGCCCTGTTGAGCTGGTTGCTTTTGAGGCGCGGTTTTGCGGTCAATCCCGTCGCCGCGGGACTGGCCGGGGGCACGCTCGCCGGATTGGCCGGAGTCGTGATGCTCGAGCTTCACTGCGCGAATTTCGAGGCCCTCCACATCATGGTCTGGCACACCGCGGTCATTCCCGTAAGCGCAGCGATAGGAGCTCTTTTGGCGTGGCGGCTTGGAAGCCGGTCGGTTTCGGGTGCTCGCGGGGGCGCCGCGACTGATCAAACAGTAGCACCCCCACGAGGATAGGAAACGAGAAATTTCTGGCCTTCTGAAAACGCTGACCGACGAGCCAGTCCCGGGACAATTCCTTCAGGATTTGCACAATCCTTCCTTAGTGGCACATGACGTATGTTTGTCCCTCGGAATTGTAGTGAATGGCAACGTGAAAAACGCTAGCATTGGCTCATTCGCTTTGTGCTAGGCATGGATTCGATCGTTCGGAGCGAATGAAAATAACTGGATTACTCGGGCCCGCCCCGGGCGAACGGTGAAAAGGGAGCGACGCATGCGGTCACAAGGCAAAATCCTGGCGCTGATCATGTTGATAGGTTTCCTCGTCCCGGTCGGCTTTGGCGCGACGATCACCGGGAAGGTGAATGGAGCGGACGGCGCGCCGTTTCAGGGTGCGTTTGTCGAGGCGCGGAACGTGAAAACGAAAATCACGGTCATCGTGCTGTCAGACAGCCAGGGCCGCTACCGCATTCCCGATCTGCCCGCCGGAGATTATCGCCTCCTGATCAAGGCCGTGGGCTACCGCGCCGATCCTCGCGACGCTGTGGCTCTCACCGCCGTACAAAACGCTTCGTTCGATTTCGCGCTTCAAATGGGCGCGGTGCGCTGGAATGAAATTTCCGAATACCAGGCGACGCAACTCTGGCCTCCCGCAAAAGGGAAAGACCTGATTTTCAACCACTGCAACATTTGCCATCAATTTCAGAGCCGTATGGCGTCGGTCCCGCGGGATGTGGATGGATGGAGAGACCGCATTGCGTACATGAGGGAGGCCATGCATTTCACGCCCTTCCTGGGCACGCATTTCAGCGATCAGGATGCCGAGGATGTGGCTACATATCTGGCCAGTCTTTTCGGCCCCGATTCCGTGCTGCCGAAATCCGCGGCGGACCTGCCCGCGTACAAGGGAACCGTGAGGCCATTCAGCAGCGAGGCCATGAACATCGTCTACGTCGAATATGACATGCCCGGACCGAGCCGCATGCCTTTCAGCGCCGCTCCCGACAAAAATGGCTTTCTGTGGATTCCGGATTTTGGCGTGGCGAATAAAATTACCCGGCTCGATCCCAACACGGGAGAGATGAAGGATTTCCCCGTTCCCTATGTTGGCACGGCCGCCGTTCATTCGGCAGTGCCTGCGCTAGATGGTTCCGTGTGGGTGGCCGAGCAAGGCTCGAACAAACTAGGAAGATGGGATCCCGTAACGCAGAAGATTACGGAATACCAGGATTCCTATGTCCCCGGGAAAGAAGGGCTAGAAGAAGGCGGATCGAAACACACGGTGCGGCTCGATCCAAGCGGAAGGGTTTGGGCCAGCGGCGGCTTTTTGACCAGCTTCGACCCGGAGACCGGGAAATTCACTCAATACGAAAATGAAGGCGGCTACGTCTACGACGTGAAAGCGGACAAGAATGGCGACGTCTGGTTCACAAGTATAAACAAAGGCAAGATTGGCAAGGTGGACGGCAAAACCATGAAAATTACGCGATGGCTCACGCCCACCAAGGATTCCGCTCCGCGGCGAATCGAACTCGGCTCCGATGGCATGATTTATTCCGGCGAATTTCTTGGCGGGAAAATGGCCCAATTCGACCCCAAGACGCAAACCTTCAAGGAATTTCCTTTGCCCGGTCCGGACCCAAGCCCCTACGCTCTGGCCATGGACGCCGACGGCTACATCTGGTACGACTCCCACAACATGGACACAATCAACCGCCTCGATCCGAAAACGGGCAAAGTGATCGAATACCCGTTCCCCCATTCCGAGCTGGCCATGCGCGAGTTTTTCCGCGACGCGCAAGGCCGGATGTGGTGGGGCTCCGCGCCCAACAACAAAGTCGGCTATTTCTATCTCGCAGGGAAGACCGATTCCGCCGGTTCCGCAAGCAAGTAACAAGCTGCGGAAAGTGCAGTCTATTTTGTCATTCCGAGCGAAGCGAGGAATCTTTCTGAGGTTTTGCGCCCAGGCAAAGAAAGAGAAATTCCTCGCTTCGCTCGGAATGACGAAATGGGCCGGCTTTTTCGGGGGTCTTAAGAAAGGGAGCAGAGGCCACAGGCGCACGCCGGGCGAAAAGCAGACGTGTACTATTTCCGTTCGGCTTCTTCGTCAGGCTCTCGTTTTATGCCAACGATGTAATCGGACTTTTCGATACGGCAGTTTGTAACATTGCCGGAAACCTGTTCGTTTCCCCATTTCACCGTAATGTGGGACCCGATGCGAACCGCCTGTTTCATCCGCACACTCATGCCCCCATGCGAGGTGTCCTCAAGCACTGCCGGCGCCACCCGAGGAGTCCCGTCCGCATCCCCCCACAGGATATCGACGCGGGCCATGAGGGGAATCCTGAATTCCGCCCTTTTCTCGCTCACACCCTCCCTATCGGCAAAAAATCAGAAAACCCAACTGCCTTTCTCCATGTCCTTACCCCCCTCAGTGTCCTCTGTCTTGAGGTTTTCTGAATTGGAACAAGGCCCCCGAGAGCACCGCCAACGGGAAGCCTGTAGGCGCGATGTGCCGGCAATCCGCGCGTTGTATGCTCCCTCTTGCCCTCGAAATAGGATGGAACAGGTTTTGGAATAACGGGCATCTTTTTTTCATTCCGAGCGAAGCGATCCAGGTTTTGCGCCCAGGCAAAGAAGGAGAGATTCCTCGCTTCGCTCGGAATGAAAAAAAGGTGAGAAAGATTCGTCGCTGAAATCTCAAAGATTGGAAGGCTTCCGTGAGAATCGACGTTCACGCACTATTTTCCGCTGGAATATCTCGACCGTTTGGACCTGCATGGCGCAAGCCACCTCACCGGCCTAATCCGCAAAATGAAAATGGATTCCGCCGATTTCAGAGGCCTCGAGACGCACTTCCGTGACATGGACCGTTCCAAAGTGGACCTGCAAATACTCTCCGTCTCTGGCCAGCTCCCTTATTTTGCGCAGGAAAATAACGCGGTGGACGCGGCCAGGCTGGCCAACTAGATCTACGCGCGCATTGTCCGTGAGTATCCGAAGCGTTTCGCGGCGTTCGCCTGCACGCCGCTGCCGCACGTCCGCGCGGCCATCGAAGAAACGCGGGCTTCACAGGTCGCGGAAAAGTAGCACAGCCACGCTTGGCTGTGCCGTTTTCTCAACTTTCGCACGATCGGCTCGTGCTGAATCTCGAAAACCGCACAGCCAAGAGTGGCTGTGCTACTGTCCCCTCAGCGCACAACTTGCAGCGAGGGCTGGCTGGCCACGCGGCGGACAATCTCCCCGCCGATTCGATCCAGGGGCAGCACTTTTTCAGCCAAGCCGGCTCGCGCCACGAACCCCGGCATCCCCCAGACGACGCTGCTGGCCTCATCCTGCACGATCACGGAAGACCCGGCCGCGCAAAGCGCTTCGCACCCTTTCAATCCATCTTGCCCCATGCCGGTCAGGATCACGCCCAGTGAATTCGCTCCGTACACCGCGGCCACAGACCGGAAGAGCACATCCACCGACGGCCGGCAGAAATTTTCACGCGGCCCTTGGTGCGTTTCCAGCCGTACGCGGCGATCTTCTTCCTTCACGATCATGTGATAGTCTCCCGGCGCGATCCACACGCAAGAGGGGGCCAGCAATTCACCCGGCTGGCATTCCCGCACGGGAAGGGCGCAATTGCTGGCCAGCCGCTTCGCTAGAAGCGTGGTAAAGATAGGCGGCATATGCTGCGCGATCACGATGGGCAAAGGAAAATTCGCCGGAAAGCATGGCAGGAGTTTGGCGAGCGCATCCGGGCCTCCAGTCGAGACCCCAATGGTGACAATTTTGAGCAAGGCCGAGCGCAGGAGAGGCCTATGAAGCCGGATCTCGGGCGGCCGAGCCGGGAAAGTAGCTGGGGACTTTGCCGCCCCAGTCGCCGCGATGGGCACGCCCGCGGGAAAGTGGCATAGCGCCTTAATCTTGGGAACGAGGTCACGCCGTATGGCTTCCGTCGTAGCGGCCATGCTCTCGTCTCTGGGCTTGGCCAGGTAGTCCGAGGCGCCCAGGGCCAGAGCGTCCAGGGTGGCTTCCGCCCCGCGTTCCGTCAGCGTGCTGAACATAATGATCGGCGTACGAGGGAGATTTTTTCGAATCCCGGGAATGGTTTCCAGGCCATTCATTTCCGGCATTTCGATATCCAGCAAAATGATGTCCGGGCGGAGCGTCTGCAGTTTGGCCAGCGCCAAGCGGCCATTGCTGGCCCATCCGGCAATGGCAAGGTCCGGATCGCTGGAAAGCACATTCATGAGCACTTTTCTTACGACCACGGAATCGTCCACGATCATGATTTGAATTTGCGGCATGGGCTATGACTGCTCGGAACTTCCTTCCCGAAAATAGTTCGCGGCAGGAACGGATCCCTGTTTCCCCGTGGTGGGTGTTCACGCCGGAAGTTCGAGGCTCGCAGCTTTGTCTCTTTGCCTTCCTGGCGGGCAGGCGCATCCCCACGCCGCGGCGGGGCCATTCGAACGTTTTTGGACTTTCTTAAGCCGCTCGCCGCCTGCTGCGGCCGTTGCTGCGCCCATCGCCGCTAACCCGGAATTGCTCGACGAGGCCGCGCAACCGCGTGGACATCTGCGCCAGCGCTTCCGCCGCCTTCATCGATTCGTGCGCGCTCGAAGACGTGCCCTGCGCCGCCTGGGACACCCCCGCGATGTTCTGGGCGATCTCGGTCGAGCCTTTGGCCGCCTCGGTCACGTTGCGGGACATTTCGTTGGTCGTCGCGCTTTGCTCTTCGACTGCCGTGGCGATGGTGCCGGAAATTTCGTTGAGCTGGTTGATGATGGCGCCGATGGTGGCTATGGCGTCGACCGCTCCCTTGGTGTCGGTTTGAATCGCCGCGATCTTCTGGCTGATGTCCTCGGTGGCTTTGGCGGTTTGCTTGGCCAGCTCCTTCACTTCGTTGGCGACGACGGCGAAACCCTTGCCGGCTTCTCCGGCGCGGGCGGCTTCGATGGTTGCGTTGAGGGCCAGCAGATTGGTCTGCTGGGCGATGGAAGTGATGACCTTGATGACCTGGCCGATTTCGGCGCTGGAGGCGCCCAGCCTGGAGATGGTGACGTTGGTGGCCTCGGCCGTCTTGACGGCTTCGCCGGAGATGCGCGCGGATTCGGTGGCATTTTTGGCGATGTCCGCAATCGTGGAGCTCATTTCCTCGGCCCCGGTGGCCACGGTTTGCAGGTTGCGGTTGACCTGATCGGTGGCGTTGGAGACAGCGTTGGCTTGAGCGGAGGTTCCCTCGGAGTTGGTGGTGATCTGCTGGCTGACCGCGGAGAACTCCTCGCTGGCATTCGCTACTTGCTGCGCGTTTTCCGCGACGGCGGTAATCATTTTCTTCAGGCTTGCCTGCATCTTGTTCATCGCCTCCGTCAAATCCCCGAGTTCGTCATTACTCGTCGATTCGACGTCATCTCCCATCAGGTCACCTCCCGCAATCGCCTCTGCCTGGCCCAAGGCGGAAGATGCGGCATTCGAAATCTTCCGGCTCAAGTAGATTCCGATGAAACTCCCGAACGCGAGAGCCCCTAAGGCCGTCCCCCATAGCGTCCAAACTAGCGAACGGTTGTCTGATACCATCTCTGCATCGTTGTCCTTGAGTAATTGCTCCATCGAGCTTGCCATGTCCCCCAGGGTCTTCTTAATGTCTTCATTGATCGCGGTTGCCTTTTCCGCGAATTCATCGCCGGCTTTGACGACCGCATCCTTGTCGCCACTGGCTCCCAATTTCATTCCATACTCTTCAGCCTCCCGCAGTTTGGGCAGCTGTTCCTTGAGGTGCGCCAATCGGTCCCGGTTCTCCTGATTTGCCCAGTGCGGCGCGATCCCGGTCAGCCCATCGACATCTTTTCCAATGTCAATCCAACTCGAGTCGAACAGTTTCTCGGCCTCGTCCCTCTTTGTTGGCTGCGTTCCGGCAAGGATCGTCTGCCGCCCCTCGCTTGCCGATTGATTCAAATCGCGCTGCAAATCCTTGACCATTTCCACGGTCGGAACCGGCACTTGCACCATCGATTCTTGGCTTCGCGCGATCTCATTCGCTCTGAAATTGGATGCTACGGCACCGACCAGCATCGGAACGAGAATCGCCCCAAACGATAGGCTCATTTTCTTGCCAATGGTCAGCTTCATAAGGAATGCCTCCTATCCACCTTTTCCAACAAAGACCTTTAACGGCCCAGAATTTCCTGCAGCAGGGAATCCAATCCCTCGCGTTGCAATTTTCTTGCGGCGGGAATGATGGGAAGGGGTTTCAGCAGAGCAATGCCATTTCGCTCTACGGCGTGACGCCCGGCGCCACCGTCTCCGCCGTTTCGCATATTTTTTCCGTGTTCAAGACGTGCAGCAGTTGCTTTTCGAGCTTGTGAACGCCGAGAATGACTTCGCGCACTTTGCCTTGCAGCGTTTCCGGAGGGCGCTCGAAGGAATCCTCGGTGGTTTCCACGACGTCGCCGATCTGGTCGACCAGCAGGCTCACCGCCCCATCCGCGCTGCGGATCACCACGTTCATCGCGTGGATTTCCTCCGACCGGTCCGGCAGCGCCAGGCGCCGGCGCAAATCGATACCCGTGATAATTTGCCCGCGGAGATTCATCAGCCCGCTGACCACCCTTGGGGCCAGGGGAATCTCCGTGATTTCCAAATAGCGGATAACTTCCTGAACTTTTTCGAGCTCCACTCCGAACATGACCTTGTCGAGATAAAACGTGCAAAACTGTTGATTTTGCGCCATGGTTCAGTCGACGAGTTCCGCATGCTTGGTGGAGAGAGTGCGATTGGCCTCGGCAAGCTTTTGCAAGGCCGGAATATCGATGAGTTCCGTCACTCGGTCGTCGATCACCACCGCGCAGATAATGCCTTCGCGCACGGCCGGGATTTTCAATTCGGCCCGGTCCTCGACAATGTCCAAGATTCGTTCGACCACGATTCCGATGGTTCGTCCTTCATCGTTACAAACGAGCACTTGCAGAGGGTCGGGCCCCACGGGACTCTTGGGATGCCGCAACCGGGTTCTTCTCTCTTCTAAAACCACATCCAGACGCAGCAGCGGCAGGATCTTTCCGCGGTACTGAATCACCCATTCGCCCCCGGATTTTTCCACATTCGCGGCGGGGAATTCCTCCAGGCGCGCCACGGCGTTGAGGGATATCGCCATGCGAGCATCGTCCGGGCCGGCGAAGAGCAGGAAGGTTTGCTTTTCGGTTTTATCCTGCACCTGTTTCGCGAGCAATTCGGCGTTATCTTCCGCCAGAACGCGGTCGCGAGCTTCCGAGAGCAGTCTGGCGTTTTGCGCCAAGCCCACCACGTCCAGAATTAGGGCTACCTTGCCGTCGCCCATGATCGTGGCGCCCGCGAACACTTTCAGTCCCCGCAACTGTTTGCTCAGCGGTTTGACGACGATTTCTTCCGAGTCGTTGATTTCATTCACCACCAGCCCAAAGGGGTGTTCGTTCGCCTGAAGCACCACGATATTCGTGGCATCGTCCTCGCTGGCTAGGCTTCCGGCCCATTTGGCTAGCTTGAGTTCTTCGCTGAGGTATATCAATGGCAGCAGCCAGCCGCGCATGCGATAGACCGGAACGCCGTGAACGGCCTCGATTTCCTTTTTGGCGCGGTCCGCATCGAGGCGAACCAGCTCCTGAATGTTGACCTGCGGAATAGCGAAGCGTCTTCCGTTGCTCTGAATGATCACCGCGCGGACGATGGCCAGAGTCAGCGGTATTTTGATCTTGATGGTTGTGCCTCTTCCCAGATTGGTTTGCAGGTCCACGGTTCCGTTCACGCGATCGATGTTGTTCTTCACCACATCCATGCCCACGCCTCGGCCGGACAGGTTGGTGATCGTTTCCGCGGTGGAGAAGCCTGGGAGAAAAATGAGATTGAGAAGTTCGCCCTCACTCATTCGCGCCGCCTGTTGTGCGGTAACAATGCCGCGCTGGATGGCCTTGCTCTTTACGCGGTTCGTGTCGATTCCGGCGCCGTCATCGGAGATTTCGACAAGGACTTGTCCGCCCTCGTGGCAGGCGCGCAATTTCAAGTGGCCCTCTGGGCGTTTCCCGCGAGAGACGCGGTGGTCCGGCATTTCGATTCCGTGATCCACGGAATTGCGGACGATATGAGTGAGCGGATCCTTGATGGCCTCGAGCAGGCTTCTGTCGATTTCGGTTTCCTTTCCTACCATGTCGATCAGCACTTGCTTGCCGCAGTTGGTGGCCACATCGCGGACCACGCGCGGGAACTTGTCGAAGACGTTACTGATGGGCTGCATGCGCGTCTTCATCACTTGTTCCTGCAATTCGCTGGTTAGCAGATTGAGCTGTTGCGCCGGGCCGACTAGGTTGGCGTCACTCTGGCGGGCGGAAACCTGCGTGATCTGATTGCGCGCCAGCACCAGTTCCCCGACAAGATTCATCAGCCGGTCCAGCAGGCGGACGTCGACGCGAACCGTCTCCGAGGGCGAGTTCCGCGCTTGCGCGTCGTCCGTCGGATGCTGCGCCGCTGCGGTCTCTTCCGGCGCCGCTGCCATTGGGGCGGACGGCTCGGGCCGCGCGGCAGGCGCCAGTTCCGCTGGTGGTGCGACGGAAGCAGGCGCAACGGGTTTCGAGGCAATCTCTTTCGCACTTTCTCCTGACCGTTTTTTCGAGTGCTCTTTTGGCGAAGGCGCCTCGGCGGCTGCCTTGGGAGCCGCTTCCTGGCCCAGGTTCATCAGTTTATTCAAGGCTTCGATGAGTTCCGGGTAGGTCTCGGTTCCATCCACCTCGGTGGATTGGATTTCTCCCAGCATGGTGCGAATGGCGTCCACCATGGCCAGCAGGCCGGTAGTGAATTCCGGGGACAGCGAAAGTTTTCCGTCCCGCAGGCGGGACAGAAGGCTTTCGCCCACGTGGGCCACTTTTTCGAGCTTGCTGAATCCCAGAAAACCGCAACTGCCCTTGATCGTGTGGATGGTCCGGAAGATGCTTCCCAGAAGCTCTTGCGAGGACGGATCGGATTCCAATTTCACCAGTTCGCTGTCGAGCCGGTCCAAATTCTCAATGCTCTCGACCAAGAATTCCTTGATCAGGTCATCCATTGCGCCACCTTTTACGACTATTGGTCACGAGCACCTGAAGGCAACGGCGTGGCGCGGTTGGACCCTCGCAGCGAGGGATCCGTTTGTCCGGGCGGCCTGCTAGGTGATACAAACTCCCTCAGGCTACATGCTGTTCATCGTCCAATTCGTGAAGTTTCATTAGAGAGAGGTACGATACAAATCAATTCCAATTGCGAGCCGTCCCGCTTCCGATGGGCGTGGTTCCTAAACCCACCTCCCATATGGATTTAATTTGACCTTGGGAGGTTTGGAAATACCAGCATCCAATTTGGGTTCGTCATTCGGAATAGGCGGTTTTGAAGTCCGCAGTCTAAAATCAATCCTGTCTCAATGTTCTTATGGCGAACAATTGGAAGACACTGATTCGTAAGGAGTTATGTCCGCGTTAACTCAGAATCGACTTTCATCGAATGTAGAAGGCTGATGCCGATGAAATCAATCGCTTGCGGGAAAAAAACCGCCGATTTTGTGCCATGTTGAAGCGGAGTTGATTCTTCAAATCTCAAATCTGTGATTCGTAACAATCTCCCAACGGCGATGCTCCGCTCGGCCGGTCCTCCCACCCGTCAATAGTCACCGGTCACCGTTCGCCTTTTTGCTTCTCTCCTGAAAAACCTCCCGCGCCGCATGAATTCCATTGATGGACGCCGGAAAACCCGCGTACAGCGACATCTGCATTATGACCTCGACTACTTCCTGCTCGGAGCACCCCACATTCAGCGCGCCGTCAATATGCGCCCGGAGCTGCGGTCCTGCGGTGCCCAGCGCCGTGAGCGCGGCGATGGTCGCGATCTCGCGCGTCTGCAGGCTCAGCCCGGGGCGGCAATGAATATCCCCAAAAGCGAATTCCATAACATACGTCCCCAGGTCCGGCGCAATCCCCTCCAACGACGCCAGAAAGGTTTTGGCCAGATCCCCATACATTTCCACGAATTTTGCCAGCCCCCGCTCGTATCGAGCCGAATGGCTCATGGTTTTCTTCTCCTCAATCGTTTCCGCCAATCCTTCGTGCGCCACAATGGATTGCCCCTGGATGCCTCCAATGCGGCGGCGGTCTCACATGATGGTATAGCTTTTCCGCAGAATCCAGGAGGTCAGGAATGGAAGGCGGCAAAGTGGTTCCACAAATGCGCCACTAGGCACCGCTGCCGCAGAATCCGCTAGCAATCCGCTCCCAACCCCGACTCATGGTCCCGTCCTTTAGAACCGTTGAGATGTTCAACCTACTCAGCCGCCTGGGATCATTCGTTGCAGCTCAAACCCAGATACACCGCCGGCTATAATCGGGATCCCCCCCCAACTCTTCAGCCCTTGAGGCGTCAGTCCCTGAAAATGCTCAAAAAGCTCTCTTGGTCGTCTAGCAAAGACTTTTCGAGCCGCAGCGCTGCGGTCTTAATTCACATTGGGGTTTAAGTTCCTGAGTGGGAGATTTTGTTACTTGTTGATCCGAACAAACAACTTCCGCTATTCCATTTTACATATTCTTTACATATTCTGTATGCGCCTGTGGGGCAGAATGGCATTCCAGCCATACGAAGCAACCGATTTCAGGCGCGTTAGATCGCGCGCGAGCCGATATTACTTGATGATGGATTCTGGATGGTCATTCGAGATAGACCGTATCTCGCGCGCGGAATGGGCTCAGTTATTAGAGCAATTCCAGGATGCAAACTTCTATCAAACTTCCTCATACGGAGAAGTCCGCTGGGGGGCGGAAAACCTTAGCCGCCTGGTTCTGAGACATGAAGGGGAACTCCTTGGAATCGCCCAACTTAGGATCTTTCAACCCACGAGGCTCGATTTTGGCCTGGCGTATTTAGGGTGGGGTCCTCTCTGCGAACGGCGAGGTTATGGGCTGTCTCGCGAAGTAGCCGAGCGCATGGCGCAAGGTTTAGAGGAAGAATACTGCGGCAGGAGAGGGCTGTTTTTGTGCGTTGCACCGAATGCGTTTGTCGGGTCGCCCCGCGCGGCGCTTCTCGAATCCGGCTTCAGCCAATTCACCCGCGATCCTCTTTTCCAGATCAATCCCCACAGAACGCTGGTCATGGATCTTTCTCCTTCGCTGGAAGATTTGCGCAAAGGCTTTAATCGGAAATGGAGAAACCAGCTCACTCGATCCGAAAAGAATAATCTGACGATCGCGGGCGGATCTGGCGTCGATGAATTTCGGAAGTTCTGCACCCTGTATCGGGAGATGCGGGAGCGCAAAGCGTTCAAAACCAGCGTGGACATCGCAGACTATTTGAAAATCCAAGAAGACCTCGACCCGTCCCAGCGCATGCGCGTGTTCCTTTGTCAAGAGAACGGAGTGCCGGTGGCGGGACTAGTGGCCTCCGTAATGGGCGAAACGGCGATTTACATTTTGGGCGCGACGACCGAGGCCGGGTTGCATTTAAAAGCCTCTTATTTCCTCCAGTGGACGCTCATTCACTGGCTCAAGGAGAATGGTATCCGATGGTACGACCTCGGCGGTGTCGATCCCGACGTGAATCCGGGGGGTTATCATTTCAAGAAAGGGATCTCCGGCGTGGAGGCATATCCAATGGATCCATTGGTGTCCTGCCGCAGTGCGGCCGTATCCGCAATCGTCAGGTTAGGTCTGGCCACGTATCGGGCCCTGCGCAGTTCCGAGACGCGGAGGGCTCCCTCGACTCTGGCGAGATACGGACAATAACGGGAAGCAATGGCGAGCCGATTAGATGGAGTAGCATTTCCTCGGCGTGGCCGCGCTGGAATGGTATCGTTCAATTGTGAGAGCATGCCAACAGGAAAAACGCCAAAGGGTGCGCCAATCTGGGGAAGATCTCTAAAGAATAGAGGAGGCGGAGTTCTGATTGGTACCCGCCGCAATTCAGCTTTCCAGGGAGAGTGCCCCGGATTACTATCTTCGACAAATCAATATGCTAAACCTCAAGCAACCGTTTGCTGGCTTCGCCGCGTCCGCGCTGGTCATCGCGGTTTCACTTGGTTTTATTTCCCTCTTTGACGCGCCGAAGTTTGTGGGCTGGGTTGCTTTTTGCCTCATCTCCTTCATTCCGATGGAGATTGTTGTGGGCGTTACCTGGAATTGCAATCACCCTGGCTTCGCGGCATCGCTTCAGCAGCCTGCCAAAGGACTGGCGCTCGTTCTGATCACTCTCGTCGTAGGAGTGGCCGGCGGAGCCGCGTCCTTCGTGGTTGTAGGCGGCAAAGTCAGTCCGCCGTCCCCGATGCTTATGACCTGCACGATTACAGCGGTGATTGTGACTTTTTGGGCGACCATCATCTGGGGTGGCTGGCCCTTTACCGCCATGATCAAGAATCCGGTGGCCGCCGGAGCGACCATGCTGGTGGCCTGTTACGCCGTGAATTACCTGCTGTTCCGTGTGCTTTTCGATTACGCATTCATGCAACGCGCGCCAGTTTATACGGCGTCTCTCGATCCGCATGGCCTGTTTAATGCCAATCTCGTTCTGGTCTTTTACCTCACCTTCATTTCCATCATGTTCTTAGTGCTGAATTTTGATCTTTGGCCTTTCACCCTCTTTCACAGCATGATGAAGCAGCCGGTGCTGGGCCTGGTCTGGACCCTTCTTTGCCTGGCTCTTGGGGCCATCGTTTTCTATATTGGAATCTTCGCCCTGAGAATGGACCCTCTGCAATTCATGGTGCGCGTCCCCATCCCATTCATCTTCGGGAGCATCCTCGTTTTGAATATGCTCCAGGGATCTCTCTTCGCGAAGTTTTCCCAGCCGGTGAAAGGCGTTTTGAATGCGCTGGCCTCAGCCGTCCTAGGCTCCGTGCTCGCGATCTTCTATGGCCTCCTTTCCCGTTTCATCAGCGGTCCGCTCAGTCCCGGCCCCCCGGCCAATGAATTCGAGATCTGGCTCGCCTCGGCGCTCTTGGGCGTCACCTTCCCCTTTTTGATTTTTTACGCGGATTTTTTTCAATTCTGGCAGATTAAAAACCCAGAGTCGCAGGACCTATAGGGTGAGTGGCGCACCCTTCGACACAGGCATGGAATGCCGGAAAAGTCAAAGCCCCGGCCCCCAAAAGCCGAAATGGTTGGCGACCCGATCATCCGCCTAGGCTTGAGAATGCCCTCACTTGACGCTGCAATTCCATAAATGTTATATTCCATCAGTGGAATATGAAGTCGAATTCACGGATGAATTCGAGGCGTGGTGGGGCCAGTTGAGGGAAGACGAGCAGGACAGCGTGGCCGCGCGGGTGGATCTCCCGGAACGGCACGGTCCAAATCTTGGCCGGCCTCACGCGGATGTCGTGCATTCTTCGCGGCACCGGAATATGAAGGAGTCGCGCATCCAGCATGCTGGCAGACCTTATCGGGTGCTGTTTGCCTTCGACCCCCAGGCGGCACGCGATGCTGCTGGTAGGTGGCGACAAAACGGGCAACACCCGTTGGTATGACGAATTTGTGCCGGTGGCGGATCGGCTCTTCGATGAGCACTTGGCGGCTTTGAAAAGGGAGGAAAGGAACGATGGCTAAAAACTTCAAACAGCTTCGTGCAAAGATGTCGCCCGAACGCCGCGCGAACGTCCGCAAGGAGGCCGACCGCCTCGAAAAAGAGATGGCCCTCGATCAGCTCCGCGAGGCTCTGAATATGACTCAAGCCCAGCTGGCGCAAATCCTCGAAGTAAACCAGGCGGCCATCTCGAAGCTAGAGCGCCGCTCCGATATGTATCTCAGCACACTACGTCGGTTCATCGAAGCCATGGGCGGCGAGCTCGATATTCGCGCCGTATTTCCGGCCGGCGTCGTCCGAATCATGCATTTCCAGGAACTGCGCAAGCGGGCATAGGGCGCGACCGAACAGACCTTCATAATCCCGAGCCGTGATTGGAAAAAACGGCAATGCAATGGAATCAAGCGGGCGCGTTTCCATCGCTTCGGCGACCCGCCCCGAACCAAGAGCCCCGCCCTTGAAAGGCGTCAAGGACGGGGCACCCCAACTTCAGAATCATAACTGAGAGTGGACGTACGGGAGTAGTATTGGATTGTGGAGTGGAGGCGATTTTGTGGAATGCAGAAGGCGGCCCACCCGTCCTATTGGGCGTTACCTTCCCCCTTTTCGATTTTCTACGCGGATTTTTTCAGTTCTGACAATTAAAACAACAAAAATCACAAGACCTATAGGGTGGCGCCCGGATTACGAATTGCTCCGAAGTGAGGAGCCTGCCAATCGTCACGCTTCGGGAATGCTTGCGAGCAACTCTGATACGCCTTCCATCAGTAGTAGCTCTTTCCCGCTTTGATAGTCAAGGTCGCAACCGCCGCCGTGATGTTGCTCCCTAGATTGGTTTGCAACGCGCCTGCAGGCAGCGTGTTGATATAGCTGCCCGAGTATGGCGCGGTCACTTCTACGGTCACAGTACGCGTGCCGTTGGCCGGGATTGAGCCGCCAGACACGGTGAGCATGGTTGCGCCCGAGTCGCCCGAGTATTTCCCGCCGCAGTTGGTGCTGCCTTTGCCGGCGATCACCATGCCGTTTGGCAGATAGTCGATCAGTGGAGCAGTGAGGTAGGCGACCGTGTTGTTCGGATTGGTCAATGTAACGGTAAGAGTCGAGACGCCGCCCGGCTTGATCGTGCTTGGGCTGAAAGACTTGCTTAGGGTGGGCGCGATCGTTACCTGAGCACTGACGATTAAGGTCGCAACCGCCGCCGTGGTGTTGCTCCCTAGATTGGTTTGCAACGCGCCTGCAGGCAGCGTGTTGATATAGCTGCCCGGGTATGGCGCGGTCACTTGTACGGTCACCGTACGCGTGCCGTTGGCCGGAATTGAGCCGCCAGAAACGGTGAACGTAGTTGCGCCCGAATTGCCCGAGTATTTCCCGCCGCAGTTGGTGCTGCCTTTGCCGGCGATCACCATGCCGTTTGGCAGATAGTCGATCAGTGGAGCAGCGAGGTAGGCGACGGTGTTGTTTGGGTTGGTCAATGTAACGGTAAGAGTCGAGACGCCGCCCGGTTTGATCGTGCTTGGGCTAAAGGACTTGCTCAACGTGACGGAAACGCTTGCGGAAGAGTTAACCGTCAACGTGGCGACGGCTGGACCAGCATTGTTGCCGTTGCTGGTCTGCAAGGCCCCGGCGGTGACTGTGTTGAAGTAGCTGCCCGGCACTACCGCAATCACCTTTACTGTTAGCGTGCAGGAGCCGTTTACCGGAATCGTGCCTCCCGTCAGGGTTACCGCCGAGGCGCTCGAAGAGGGCGTGCCCCCGCAGGTTGTGCTGGCGGCGCCGGAAACAACCAAGCCGCTTGGCAATGTGTCCGTCAGCGGCGCCGTTATCGTGGCGGCGGTTCCGGCATTGCTCAACGTAATCGTCAAGGTTGAAGTTCCACCGGCAGTGATTGTGGACGGGCTGAAGGCTTTGCCAAGCGTGACACCGGAAGGAGATGAAACAGACAAGGTCGCGATGGCTGGACCAGCATTGTTGCCATTGTTGGTCTGCAAAGCGCCGGCAGCCAGCGAGTTGATGTAGTTGCCTCCCGCGACCGCAGTCACGGCTGCTGTCACCTTGCAGGAACCGTTAGCTGGAATCGTGCCGCCGGTCAAAGTGATCGTCGAAGAGGTTTGGGTAACGGCTCCGCCGACGCAGGTGGTGGAAGGCGCAGGCGCCGCCGAAATCACGACCCCGCTAGGCATTGTGTCAACGAGGGGCGCGGAAAGACCGGCAGCGGTGGCGCTGGCATTGGACAAGGTAATAACGAGGGTTGACGTACCACCCGCGTTGATCGTGGCCGGAATGAAGGCTTTGCCGGCCGTTGGCAACACCGTCCCGGGTACGTTGACCGTTAACGTTGCGATCGCTGGAGCGGCGCTGTTTCCATTTGAGGTCTGCAAAGCGCCGGCAGCCAGCGAGTTGATGTAGTTGCCTCCCACTGCCGCAGTCACGGCTGCCGTCACCTTGCAGGACCCATTGGCTGGAATCGTGCCGCCGGTCAAGGTGATCGTCGAAGAGGTTTGGGTAACGGCTCCGCCGACGCAGGTGGTGGAAGGCGCAGGCGCCGCCGAAATCACGACTCCGCTAGGCATTGTGTCAACGAGGGGCGCGGAAAGACCGACAGCGGTGGCGCTCGTATTTGACAAGGTAATAATGAGGCTCGATGTACCGCCCGCGTTGATCGTGGCCGGGACGAAGGCCTTGCCTACCGTGGGCTGAATTATCGCCGGAGAGCTGACAGTCAAGGTCGCGACGGCCGGACCGGCATTGTTGCCGTTGCTGGTCTGCAAAGCGCCGGCGGCCAGCGAGTTGATGTAGCTGCCTCCCGCGGCCGCAGTCACGTCCACCACTAAATCACATGAGCCGTTGGCTGGGATCGAACCTCCAGTCAGAGTCACCGTCGTGGCGTTAACGCTAGCTGTACCGCCGCTGCAAGTTGTGCTGGCAGCGCCAGAGGTCGCTACGCCAGCGGGCAATGTGTCTGTGAGTGGAGCGGTGAGGCTGGCGGCTGTCGCGTTTGAGTTGCTCAAGGTAATCGTCAGCGTCGAGCCGCTGCCGGCAATGATTGTAGACGGGCTGAAGGCCTTGCCAACCACGGGTGGGATCGGCGGGACAGAGCAGACGGAGATGGAGACTACGTTCGAATCCATCGTCACGGCGCCAGTTTGAGCCAGGGCTCTACCGGAGAGTGTCGCGCTGGTCGTGAGGGTAACGCTCGCAAGCGCAAAGATGTTTCCTACAAAGGTCGATCCTGTACCGATCGTGGCCGAACTGCCAACTTGCCAAAACACGTTGCATAGCTGGGCGCCATTAATTAGGACCACCGACGAATTGCTCGCCGTAGTGAGGGTGCTGCCTATTTTAAAGATCCAGACAGCGCTCGCGTCGCCACCGGCGTCAAGGGTTAGCACACCCGTTAGCTGAGCTGAGGACGAAAAGCAATAGACGCCCGGCACGAGCGTAAGCCCACCGAGGTTCGTTGAAACAGTGGAGCTGCACGCCTGGCCTGCCAGGTTGTTATACGCGGTGGTGTTGTCGGTCTGAGCTTGCAGCGCTACCGCATCGGCTGCATGTATCGTTCCCCCGACCACGGTCCCCGGAGGGAAGCCGATGACTGCTGTGCCAGGGTCGACTCCCAAATCCCCGGTTACGACGGTTGGCCCTGTATTCGTGACCGTCGAGCTGCCCAATACCGCGAAGTTCTGCGTCGTGCCCAGTGGTGGCGCGACTTGTGCCCGTGCGACCTGGGAAAGAGGGGCGATAAAAAATGCGGAGAGCAAAATGGTGCCGGCAAACCGTGCCAACAAATCTCTAGCTGGGAGCATCCGACGCGCTGGACATTTCATCTTATCCCACTTTCTTCCAACATTGGATAAATCTCATAAATCAGAAATCCCTTATTTGATTCGCTGGAGACGCGCACTTTGCGCAGGTGCAATCCGCGCGCTGAATGAGGCATTTCTCCTTCCAATTGGAGATGGGAAATCCGTGATGAAAGGAAACTGGATATCAGAACTGATAAATATGGGATTAACTAAATTGGGAATATGGCTCCCAAATTGAATTTGCAAGGATTCGCATCGCCACGAAACCGCATCGGTGATTTTGTTGAGGGGGACAATTGCAGAACCGTCCGCGGCGTTGGTGACCGCAACGGGAATCGAATCACCATGCCCACGAAGGGCATGTGACTTTAAGTGCGCAGTCCCCTCGTCGCAGGTGGCGCAAGAAGTTTTTGCACGCTTCGAAGCGCACGGCGATCTTCCGATCGTGCTCCTGGACTTTGCGGGCGATCTCCGGATTAGTGGCGAGTAGCTCCCGCAGCCTTGCAAAGGTGCGCATGATGGCGACGTTAACCTGGACAGCGCGTTTGCTGCGCAGCACGCTGGAAAGCATGGCGACGCTTTGTTCCGTGAAAACCAAGGGTAGCTTGCGCCGTCCTCCGCGGCCGCTGTTTGATGTCACAGTTTGTGAGATCAAAGCCTCGAATTCCTGGCGAGTGAGGTGAAATGCAAAGTCGTCCGGAAAGCGGTCGGCGTTGCGCTTGACCTGCTGATTGAGAGCGGATGTTGGCACGCCATACTATTCGGCTAGATCACTGTCGAGCATGACCTTTTCACCACGGATCAGGTAAATCCGACTGGCGGTGCGCTCGACAGGGATTATCCGTGACTTTGCCATGGGCTGGATTCTCCATCATGGCCGCGAGCTGTCAAGCGACCTTGCAAATCATGCGATAGACGAGACGGAGGTTGGATTGGCCCCTCTTTTTGCGAACGGAAGACGAGTGGATGCTGGCCTCAACTGGCACCGGAAGTTTCATTCTTGACTATAATTCATTGCGGTTCGTCCAAAAGACGTGGGATTTGACTTTCCCGCCTTGGACAAACGTGTGCTTGTACTCGCAGAAAGCGGTTAGGCCGCCGCCTTTTTGTTTTCCGGCCGGGAAAGATTCCTCACCGTCGTAAGGGCAGCGTGCATTCCGAGTAGCGAAAGTCGTAATTGCCATAAGCACGACGGCGAGGGTGATCGCCTTCAAAAAAGTTCTCCTTTCTATTTTTCATTCTTCCTGACCGTGTTCGTGCTGATGTTCAAAGATGGGCAAACCTTCCATTGGCCGTGACACAAAAAGCTCCATTGGCCTCATATTAAAATTCCAACCTTCCTATTCCCCTATGGGACGATCGAGGTCTTCGCGCGCGACGGCGTAGAGCGCCAGTTCGACGCGGCTGGAGACGCCGAGCTTTTCATACACTGCGCACAAGTAGTTTCGAATGGTGTGCTCGGTGAGAACCATCTTTTGGCTGATTTCCCGGGTGCTGAATCCCTCCGCCAGCAGATGGACTACTTCGGCTTCCCGCGGCGTCAGACGGGTCATCCCGCCGCCTGGCTTAATCAGGCGGAGGGGCTTGAGCTGGGTTAGGAACTCCAGGATGAAAGCCAGATTCCGGTTATCGGCCCAGATCTGGCCTTCGTGCACGGCGCGAATGCATTTCGACAATAATTTGAGGGGTTGCAGCCTGCAAAAAACGCCCTTGGCGCCGCCGCGAAAGGCGTCCACGACCAGGTCCCGGTCGGAATTGGGAATTAACATTATCGCTACTGTTTTTGGAGATAGCATGTGCAGGTATCGCAGGACGTGGTAACCCCGCAAACGGCCGTCCTCGAGGTGTGCGTTGATCAGGGCGATGTCGGGCTGGCTTTTTTGCAGCTCGCGGATGGTCTCGTTGTAACTGTTGGAGACGGCGACCACCGCGATGTCCGTGCGGCCGCGCGTGAGCCCCTCGGCGATGAGGTGCGCGCTCATGCGGTCCGCATCCGCGATGAGGACACTGATGCTTGCGCCAAGTGGCTGTGACAGCTGACTCATTTTCCGCCTCGCTGGGAGAGGTCTCTGAGGGGCGCAGGCTATACGAAATCACCCGGCGGCGCAAGCTATATTTATGAATGCGTGTCATTATCGGTGACAAACGTCCTCGTTCTATCGTTCGTGTTCCATGTCCCGCAGGCAGTGCGGTGTCTCCGGGGAGGAAAAGGTGCAAATGTCACGTATGATGACAGGCAAGCTGTCACTCAGGGATTTCAGGGACGAGTTGCCTCTTGTCCGTTCTTCACGGAGCGTCTATCGTGCGCATCGCGTTGTAGAGAGACTTTCCGCGCGCTCCGGGAAGCGGTTTCCGGGCCCGCGATCTGAGAGAGCCGATGGAAATGAGAAAAGAGATTCGCTATCGACTGGATGCTCCGGCGGTTTTTTCCTGGCAAGGCGCGCATCAGCGCCGCTTTCAAGGAGAAGGGATCACACGCGACATCAGCGTGCAGGGCGCGTTCATCCTGACGGCGACCTTGCCCCCGCCCGAGTGCCAGATCCAAATGGACCTGCTCCTTCCGGCCCTTGCCGGAATGAAAACCATGATGCGCATCTCGGGAAAAGCGCGAGTCATTCGCCTGGAGCGCCCGTCATCGGACACCTGGATCCACGGCTTTGCCGTCGTGACCGACGATCTCAATCAATGGGATTTGATGAATATCCAGGGAGAAGCGGAAGTTCCCGTCATGGCCTCTGCAAGGGCCCACTGAATCCCAGCACGCATCAGGGCTATGCGGACAAGCAGAAGTCTGCGCGAGTTTCGATTTGCGATTTGGGGTCGAACCAACCTGTAAGTCAGAGGGCAGAGCTATATGCATTTGGCGGAAGTGGGTATGGAAATTTGGAACGCGGCCGGCGCGCCCAATTGGTACGCCCTCTTTACGCGACATCAGCACGAAAAGTCCGTCGCCTTCGCGCTTTCCAACAAAAATCACCAGGTTTATCTCCCGCTGTATCGTTCCGTCCGCCGCTGGCGGGACCGCGCCAAGCAACTCCTGTTCCCGCTGTTCCCGTGCTACGTGTTCATACGCGAGGGCATGGACCGGCAACTCCAGATCCTCACCACGCCCGGGGTTCTGCACATCGTGGCGAGTGGCGGGCGCCCGGCCATCGTTCCGCAGAGCCAACTGGAGGCGGTCCGGCGGATTGTCGAAAGCAGCCTTCCGGTGGAAACCCATCCCTATCTGCAATCTGGAGATCGCGTCAGGATCAAAGCCGGGCCTTTGACGGGTCTGGAAGGGATTTTGACGCGCAGAAAGGGACTGGCCCGGCTGGTGGTCTCCATGGACATGCTGGGCCGATCCGCCGCAGTGGAGATCGATGATTCGAATGTGGAGAGAATTGGGACCTTGCCGGCGACAAAGGGATTGGATCGGATTTCCGTCTCCGCCTGAGCGGGGTTTACGTCGAAGGCAGAAATTTCTGGAGTCTTTTTGGGAACCCTATGGATCCTTCGTTATTTCAATTCGGCCTCAGCGAGGTGTGGAATGCACCGAAGCCCTTCGGGATATGCGATGAGGGCGCCATCCAGGGTTCCATTCGGCGTGGCAGACGACCGACCGCCACAGACAGAGCGCCGGCCGGCCGGAGCAACATTAATGTCCTTGCTTCCTTCGCAGCGGCACTCACATCTCTCTTTGCGCTCCTGTATCGCGTGGTGGAGGCGCCATTGCTCGCGGCCCGCAGAAAAGTATCGAAGAATTTAGCGCGCCGTTCCCGAGCCTGGGAAGTCAAACGTCATTTCGCCGAACGGGCGAGGGAATTCCGTTCGGAATAGGTTGTGCCACCGTGAGAAGAAATCGTATTCGCGGACTGTTTTTTAGAGCGTGGGCCATTCCGGGGTTAACGTTTCTCCTGATTGGATCCCCGGCGCTTGCCCAAAGTTCTGCAGTCGGGAGCCGCCAACCGTTGCCTCCATTGCCAAGCGCGTCGGATCTCAACCAGCGTCTGGAGGAGCAGCGCAAATCACTCGCCGCGGTGGTATCTGAATCTCAGAGCCGCGAATCTCGAATCGGCCCGGACGATTTGTTGGACATCGCCGTTTTCGAAGCCCCGGAAATGAACTGCACCGTGCGAGTTTCCGCCGGTGGCGATATTTCGTTCCCCTTGCTGGGCTCGGTGCATGCCGCCGGACGCACACCCAGAGAGCTCGAATCTACTCTACAAGGGCTGCTCCACAAGGCCTACATGAAGGATCCTCACGTCGGCGTCTTCGTGCATGAGCTGCAAAGCCACCCCGTCTCCGTCGTCGGCGCCGTGAGAATGCCTGGAGTATTTCAGATACGTGGAACCAAGACGGTGATCGAGGTTCTCTCCATGGCCCAAGGCTTGGCAGACGACGCGGGCGACACGGTTCTGATCATGCGGGGAGCAGGGTATGCCGAATCGCGGAGTTTCGACGGTCCCGATGTTACACATTCAGGAACAGCCCCGCCTCCGCCGCGCCCGGTGGTGTTTCCGTCAGCCAACGATTCACCCCCTAGGACAACGGAAAAGAAAAGCGAAATCGAGGAAATCGATCTCAAGAAATTGCTGGAGTCTGCCGATTCCGCCTTGAATGTGGCGGTCCGCCCGGGAGATATCGTCAAAGTGCCTCGCGCCGGGATCGTGTACGTAGTGGGAGAAGTGCAGAAGCCAGGCGGCTTTGTCTTGCAGAACAACGAAAGCATTTCCGTGCTGCAAGCGCTCGCGTTGGCCCAGGGCCCGACGCACACTTCGGCGCTAAACCGCGGTCGAATCATTCGCACCGACCCGGCCACGGGGATGCGAACTGAAATCCCCATGAACCTCGACAAGCTATTGTCCGGCAAAAAGCCCGACAGTTTACTGCAGGCAAAAGACATCGTATTTGTGCCGAACAGCGCGACGAAGACCGTGTTCTTCCGCGGCTCGGTAGCGGCCCTGCAGACTGCTACGGGCCTTGCGATTTACAGGTGGTGAACGAATGGCTTCCGACGGCAACGATCAGGACAAAATGGAAGTGTTCGCGCCGCGCGAAGTTCACGTGGAACGGGGCCGCACCCTGCCGGGAGGAATTCGCCCGGCAAGGATGGAAAAGCCCCCCGATCTATTGGCCTGGTGGAGGGTGATCCGGAAGCGCCGATGGACGGTTGTGACCGCTTTTTTCGTTTTATTTGTGACTGTCCTGGCCGGATCCATCTATGAGAAACCCGTGTATCGGGCCAAAGCCCTGATTGAGATTGACAAGGAAGATCCCAGCGTCGCCAATCCGCAAAAGCTATTTCAACTGGATGGGGTTACGGACGATTATCTGGAGACGCAGTATAAGGTCCTGGCCAGCGATGATTTGGCGGAACGCGTCATCCATCAGCTCGGCTTGGACCGCAAAGCCGAATTTCTTCCCACCACCATCGCCGGGCCATGGAACGCAAGCACGGCTGCGGCGCCTCAGACCCCCACCCCTACCCCGGCCGACAACGCGGCTGTGCCCGACCCGCTGGTCCAGGAAACCGTCCTCAAGCATTTCCAGGACCGCTTGGACATCCGTCCAGCCCGGCGCAGCCGCGCCGTCGAGCTACGCTTCGATTCGCAGGACCCGGTACTCGCGGCGCGAGCCGTGAACGCGGTCGTCGATAACTACATCCAGAAGAATTTTGAAGCGCACCTGACCGCGGCGCGCAAAGCTTCCGAATGGCTTTCCCAGCAATTGGAGGACCTGAAAGGGAAGGTCGAAAAATCGGAAGAAGAGATGCAGAAATACGCCGCGGGAAACGACCTGCTCTACCTCGTCAGGGACAAAGGGGACCAGGAGAGCATTGTCAACCAGAGCGTCCGCGAAATTCAGGAGGAGTTGACCAGGGCGGAGGCGGACCGATTCGAGAAAGAGTCCGTTTTCCGGCTCGTGGCGTCGGGCGATTACGGATCGCTCCCCGGAGTGTTTGACAGCAAATTGATGCAGGATCTGACCGTGCGGCTGGCCGAACTACAGCGGGATCACGCGCAACTCGCCGCCACATTTACGGAAGACTATCCGAAGGTCAAGGAAATCCAGAGCCAGATCGTGGAAATTCAAGGGTCCCTGGAGAGGGAGCGCGGGCGCGCGGCGGGGAAAATCAGAAATGATTACTTCGCCGCGCTCCGGCGCGAAAAATTAGCCAGGCAAGCGTTCGCGCAAAGGCAGGCGGAGGCCAACCAGGTAGCAGCAAAATCCGTGCAGTACGGAATCTTGAGCCGGGAAGTGGACACCAACAAAAGGCTGTACGAAGGATTGCTCGAACGGCGCAAGGAGGCGACCGTTTCGGCGGGCCTGAAATCCGGCAACATACGGATCGTCGATCCGGGGACGGTTCCTTATAAGCCGATCTCTCCAAATTATCCTCTCAATTTGGGGCTCGCGGCGTTCCTGGGCTTAGGGCTTGGGGTCGGCATGGCGTTCCTTAAAGAGCATCTGGACCAGACGATCCGGTATAGCGATGACGTATTTCAGTTTTTGGGCGTTCCAGTCCTGGGCGTTATCCCCCCATTCGGCGCGCGTAAAGGCGGGAAGCACAAAGGCATCGCTCGCACGGATCGCGAATCTATCCTCGGCCTGGCCGAATCCCGGAGCGCGGCGGCCGGCGCGCTGATCGAAGGACATCCTCGCAACGATCTCGGGAGTCACAAAGCTTCGGCTTTTTCGGAGGCGGTTTGCGACCTGCGAACTTCCGTGCTTCTCTCCGCTTCCGGACGATTCGCGAATTCCATTTTAGTGACCAGCGCGCAGCCCGGCGAGGGGAAAACCACCGTTGCCGCGAACCTGGCCATTTCCCTGGCACAGCTCGGGCATCCGGTTCTCCTGGTCGACGGGGATATGCGCCGTCCCAGCCTGCAGAAGTATTTTCCGCAAAGAAATTCACATCTGAGCAGCTATCTGGGGGGCGAGGGCGCGTGGCAACAAATGGTGTACCCCACCTCGTTCGATCGCCTGCACATTCTGCATTGTGGCCCGGTCCCGGAAAATCCGTCCGAACTTCTCTCCTCGGACCGTATGCGGGCCTTGCTGAAAGAGTCGACGGCGACGTATCGCTTCGTCATCCTGGATTCGCCGCCCCTGTTGAATCTCGCCGACAGCCGCATCGTGGGAAGCATGGTGGGCGCGACGATCCTTGTTGTGAAAGGGGGAGAGACGCCACGCCAGGTTGTTCAATACGCGGAATCGCAAGCGCGTTCCGTCGGGACCAATGTCATCGGCGTCGTCTTGAACAATCTCGACACTTTCTCGAACGATTACTCGTATTATTCCTACCCTCGTGCGAATGACCGGAAGGGTGCGGCATAGTTCACGCCGGCGCGCATGCTATTTTCCAAGGCCAATTTCGGGACGCTTTCCACGAGCTTGGGCATCCAGGCTTGCGGCGCCGTTACCGGCATTCTGACGGCTCGCCTGCTTGGTCCGGTGGCCAGAGGCGAACTCGCCACGGTCATTTTGTGGCCCACGATTCTGAGCAATCTGGGATTGATGGGCTGCAACTGGGTTCTGGCGCGGGAAGTCGCGGCGCATCCCGAACGCGAATGCGATTGGGCTGCCGTCGGAGTCGCGGTGGGGCTGGCTACCGCTCTGCTGTTTCTTGTGGCCGGGTATTTCTTGATTCCGTTGCTGCTGCCTTCGGATAAAGCCTACCTGCTTCCGGTTGCGCGGCTTTGCCTGCTGCTCATTCCGCTGGACACGTTCAATCAAGTCCTGTTGGCCGTCGAGCACGGCCGGATGCGCTGGCGCCGCTACAATCTCCTGCGACTGTCCTTCTTTCTTTTTTATCTCCTGCTGATCGGTTTTCTCGGCGTGGCGCGAAGGGCCCAGGTGCTGTGGTTCGTGTGTGCATTTCTCGCCAGCCATTTGCTGGCCGTCCTCGTGCGCCTTTGGATTCAGGGGAGATCGCTCGCCGCCGGCGAATTGCGATGGGAGGGCTGCCGCCATTTGTTGCGCGCGGGCTTGCCTTATTTTGGGGCCACTATCAGCAATCTGGTTTCCCTGCAGATCGACACCGTTCTCGTCGTCGCCCTCTTCGACACGGAAGCCGCGGGAATTTACGCCGTCGCCGCGGCTTTTGCCGGGGGGCAGTCTTCCCTCGGCGACGCTTTGGGGATCACTTCTTTCGGCCTTCTCTCCAATGAAAAAAATCAGGAGAGCCGGGAAAAAATAATCACCGAAACGTTTCGGCAATCCGCGCTGGTCTCGTGCGGAGCTGGGCTGGCGCTGGCCGGGCTGATCCCGTTCCTGGTTGTGCCGCTGTTTGGATTCGGATTCTCGCGCGCCATTGGGCCGGCGGTGGTTTTGGCCCTGGCGGCTTCGCTAACGGCTTCGGCCAACATCCTGAATCAAGGATTGCGCGGCGCGGGGCGTCCGCACGCGGGGCTGAAGAGCCAGTTATTCGGCACCGGCGTCCTGGCGCTGGCGGCGCTGTTCTTTTTGCGCCAATTCGGGCTTGTGGGAATTGCCTTCGCCGTTCTGCTGAGCGCCGGCTCGCAATTGCTCGCGCTGGTGGCCGCTGCGGCGAATTGGTTGAAGATTTCGCCGCTCCAATTTTGGCCGTTTGGAGCGGGAAATGTCAGATTGTTTTTCCAGCAGCTGGCGGGATTGCGGTTGCGCTACTCGCGGTCTGCCGTCTGAACTTTCTTTGGAAACCACAATGAGTGGAACCCTCGGCTACTTCACTCCCGTGCGCGCATTTTCCAGCGGGAGGGACATTTATATGCAGGCGGCTTCCGGGCGCGTCGCCGAGGCGCTCGCCCAGCATTACGAAAAAGTCTGCGTTTGCGCCAGGGTGGTGCGCGGCGCTCCTCCCGCACCGTTCGATTCTCCGCTCCATTCGCCGAATCTCGAGCTCATCGCACAACCGTTCTGGCGCACCACCGCTGGATCTCTGCTCCATTTTTTCGGGATCGCCCTCGCCTACATCCGCACCTGCAGAAAGTCGGATGCTCTGTTCGTCCGTGGGATGTGCCCATACATCTCGGTGCTGTATCTGTGCGCTCTGGCCTTTCGCAAGCCGATTTGCCATTGGATCGTGGGCGATCCTGTTGCGCTCCTGAAGACCGGACCTCGGAGAGGCCCTGCCGCGGACTTTTTCGCTCTGCTCTATGCCCTGCAAGACCGGCTCTTCACGAGGTTTGGGCGGTGGCTCACCGATGGAGCGTTGCTTTGCAACGGCCGCGAACTGGCCCGCGCTTACGCGTCTCCCCGAACGATCGAGGTCGTTTCGAGCACGGTGCGGGAGGACGAATTTTCCCCCCGCCACGACACGTGCCAAGGCCCGGTCGTGCGCATCCTTTTCGCCGGATTCATCCGCCCGGAGAAGGGAATCGAGTACCTCCTGGGGGCGGTCTCTCAACTCCGCGCAGAGATGCGGTGGGTGCTGGAAATTGTGGGGCCGCGCGATTTTCCGGCCTACAGAGAGAAGCTGGATGCCCTCGCGGCCTCTCTAGGCATCCGCGAGCGCATCTGGTGGAGCGGCTACGTGCCGAACGGCGAGCGGCTACTCGAACGCATGCGCGCCGCGGATCTGCTCGTGCTGCCCTCGCTTTCCGAGGGAACGCCGCACGTCCTGGTGGAGGCTCGGGCCAACGGCTTGCCGTGCATTTCCACCGCGGTCGGAGGCGTGCCGGCAGCTGTCACGCACGGATACGACGCCTTGCTTGTGCCCCCCAAGGACGCTCGGGCGCTGGCGCGGGCCATCGAACGCGTGATTGGCGACGGCGAATTGCGGCGCGCCATGATTCGCAATGGTTTGCTCGCGGCTCGCCAGCAAACGCTGAATCGTTTTATTGCCGCCGTGCTTTGGGAACTAAATGCCCATGCGCCCGCGGAAAGAGCCGCGATGGCGCAAGATTAGGAGCCGAAAAATGAGACTGTTCCAATATCTCTGGTTCCATCTGATCACGGTGGCCACCGGCTGGCTGCCCGATCTGCGGCCTTTTCCATGGTTGCGCGGATTTTTGATGCGTCCTTGTTTTAAAAGGTGTGGCGGAAATTTGCAGGTGGCGCGGAACGTGACCATCAATTTTTCAAATCGCTTGGAAATCGGCAGCGATGTCTTCCTCGCGACGGGCTGCTGGCTGCACGCCCGCGGAGGGATCCTCCTGGAGGATGAGGTGCAGCTCGGACCGTACGCCGCGCTAGTCTCCGGAGACCACACGGAAATCGTCGGGAGCTACCGGTTTGGGCCGAGCCGGCTCGCGCCGATTCGCATTTGCCGCGGCTCGTGGATCGCGGCGCATGCCACGGTCACGAAGGGCGTGGTCGTCGGGAGCGGCGCCGTGCTCGCGGCCAATTCCGTGGCCACGCGCGATATTCCGCCGTTTACGATGGCGGCCGGCGTCCCCGCGCGTATCGTTCAGAAAAGATCGCGGATGGAAGTCGTCCGCTAAACGCACGTGCCGCAAGCAGCGGCGTGAAAAATAATCCTCATGTATCCCACGCCCACCCTTTGGTTCGAAATTGGCGCTACCGCCCTGATGGGAGTCGTGCTTCTTTGGGCCAAGACCGAGTATGCCCTGTTCCTGTACGCATTCGCGCTCGGATTTCCCGAATTCGCCTATGCTGCTGGCGCCACGATCAATATTCGCGTGGATGACGTTCTCCTCGTGCTCTTCCTCGGACGCACCATTCTGTGGACGCCGGCGCCGCCTTCCCGAGGGCAGAGAAACATTTTCATTTGGCAAGGATTTTTCCTGGCGGCCTGCATCGTGTCCATCGTCGTGGAGTTAGCCCAGGGAACGCCGCCCGCGGCCTATGAGACGGCAAAGATGGCCGGATGCGCCGCCATTTTTCTAGTTCTCCCCCGCCTCATGCAATCGCAACGAAGGCTTCGATTTTTCCTGGCCGGCCTGATGTGCGGGGGGATCGCCCTGGCGATCCAAGTTCGGTTGCACCTGAGCGATCCTTCGTCGAATCATGTCGAGAATTTTCAGGAGTTGAAAAGCGCCGCCACGTTCAGCACCTGGAACCCGAATACGATCGGCCAGGCCGCGGTGTTGCTCGTTTTCGCCGCCGGTCTGGGCGGGATTATTTTTTCAAAATCGCTGGTGAATAGAATTCTCTGGCCCTGCCTCACCCTGGGATTCGCGCTCATGCCCGTGATGCTGTTTGTGCGTGGGACTAGCATCAGCATCGCAGCGGGGTTCACTCTCTTTCTTTGCCTGGGGCGCCGGTGGAAATGGCTCCTGCTCTTCGTCGTGGCGTGTCTCGCGGCCATACTCTATGTCCATTCGCTGGATCACCCCTTAGTGACAGATGCCACGAGCGTGGATCTGACCACCGGAGAAGGGTTGAGCCACCGGTTCGATCGGTGGGACATGGCGTTTCGAGCCATTCGAAAGGATCCTTTCACCGGCCAGGGATTTGGGCAGGAACTGGCCTATCTGACTCTGATCGGGAGCGAAGGCCGCGCGCATGACGCCTACCTGACCGTCTGGGTGGAATTGGGCTTGGGCGGGGTGCTGCTGTTCCTGACCGCGATTTTTCAATTTTTCCACGCCGGATCTTCTCTTTATCGAGATCCACGTTTTCCGTTGCAGGGAGCTTTGATCTTGGCGCTGATCTTTACTCTCAGCCTCGACAGTTTCGGGTTGCCCACTCTGTACTGGGAGAAGCTGCCAACGATCGCGCTGTCCCTCGCCGTGGCGGTGGTCGGCATCTGCGAGAGAAATGCTTCAGAAAATTCCGTAAAGGAAGTACGCACTCTGGCCTACGAACCCTTCGCGCAACATTCGTAATCCCCCTTTTTTCACGAAAAAATTGCAATTTGTGATGGCCGGCGTGAGGGACGGAAAGGAACGGTCCATGCCGCAAAGCGAGGCAGTCCGTGTTTCAGTGGTGGTCCCGTGCCGCAATGAAATCCGGCACATCCGCGCGTTTCTCGATTCCTTGTTTCGCCAGGAACTTGGCGAGATCGATATGGAAATCCTGATCGCCGATGGCATGAGCGACGACGGAACCAGGCTGGTCCTCGCCGAAATGGAAACGAAAGTCGCAGGCCTGCGCGTGATCGACAATCCCGAAGAAATCGTTTCCACTGGCCTGAATCGCGCGATCCGCGAGGCGCGCGGAGAAATCATCCTCCGAATGGACGCGCATACGCTATACGCGCCGGATTACGTTCGCGCTTGCGTCGAAGTGCTCCAGGAAACCCAAGCGGACAACGTAGGCGGCCCGGCCTTGACGCGTGCCGAGGGCCATATTCCGCGGGCCATCGCGCACGCCTTTCAAACGCCCTTCGCCAGAGGCGGCGCCAAGTTCCGCGACGCGCGTTACGAAGGGCCGGCGGACACCGTGGTGTACGGATGCTGGCGCAAGTCCACCCTGGAGCGCGTTGGCATGTTCGATGAAAAGCAGGTCCGCAGCCAGGACTACGAACTGAACACACGGATCATTTCCCGTGGAGGAACCGTGTGGCAGTCGCCCAGGATTACATCCTGGTACCGGCCCAGAGCCAGCCTGTCGAGCTTGTTTTGGCAATACTTTCAGTACGGCTTCTGGAAAGTGGCCGTGATTCGCAAGCATCGCGGCCTGGCGTCGCCGCGAAATTTCGCGCCGGGTTCGTGCTTACTAGCCGGAGCCGGTTTGCTGCTCGGGGCCTGCGGAGCTCGCCTGGGCGGATCGCCTGCTTGGGAAAACGCGTTCTTGGGTGTGCTGCTTGCTTTGGCGGGCCTGTATTTCCTGGCCTCTTTCGCGTCCGCTTTTTCCGTTGCGAAAAGGGAAGGATGGAGTTTTCTCCCTTGCTTGCCCGTTGTCTTTGCGATCTACCATTTGTCTTACGCGCTCGGCTTCGTTCTGGCCCTGCTATATCGTCCCGCGACTGGGAATCGCCCGGCTCCCATGCCGAAAGTTCTCACGGCCATCACACGATAGCTTTCCATTCCCCTATTCCAATTGCGCCGGTATTGCCGTGGAAGTTGCGGCCACCGGCGGGAGGATTTTTGCCATGGCTTCTCGCGCGTATCCACGAGTCATTTCGTTCCCGCTGCGCCCGGAAGCGGGACGTCTCCACGCCGGCGAGCATGTGGCGCGGCGTGCGTTCGACGCAGCTTGCGCGCTGGCGGGCTTGGTTTTGCTGGCGCCTGTTCTAGCGGCGATCGCCTTGGCCATCAAGCTCGACGATGGCGGCCCAATTTTTTATTCGCAGTGGCGCGTCGGCAAGGGCCTGCGGAAGTTTCGGCTGTTCAAGTTCAGGAGTATGCGCGCCGACTCCGCCGGCAGCTTGCTGACGTCGCCCCAGGACGCGCGGATCTCGCGAGTCGGTGGTTTTTTGCGGCGATATAAACTGGACGAGCTGCCGCAACTCCTCAACGTCCTGAAGGGCGAAATGCAATTGGTGGGCGTGCGGCCGCAGGTGGAAATGTTCGTCGATTGTTTCCGCGAAGAGTACGAAGAGCTTCTGCAATCCAGGCCCGGAATTACGGACGTTTCCTCATTAATCTTTCGCGACGAAGCCAGATTTTTTTACAAGGGTTCCATCGAGCAGCAGTACGTCGCCAGAATTTTGCCCATCAAACTGGAAGTGTCGCTGAAATACGCGAGGACTCGAACATTCCTTTCCGATCTTGGAATTTTATTGCGGACGGTCGTGGGCCTTCCGTGTCCGCCCACGGCGTGGGAAGGCACAAGATTCGATCCGGCCGTGCTATCGCGTTGCGGATTCATTTCTGTAACTCCCTGGAAGTCGAAAGAGTGAAATTTTTCAAAATATATCTCCCGACCGATCCGGAATAGGTTTTCAATCCATACATCATTCGTTCCAGCCGCAGCCCTTTTATCCGTTTTTTGCGATGTTCCGTTTCAGTGCGATGAAATCTGATCCATTCTATCGAAACGATGAATTGGACAAAATTCCGACCCTCCCCTAATCTCACAGGTGAGCAGATAGCAATCCTGACCACCCCGGGGCCGAATGAACACCCACATTCGGCCCTCCTCCCTCCTAAGTTTTCCTTGCCAGTTTTTACTCCTCCGCAGCCTCTAAGTTCCTTCTTATCTTGCAACTAATCGCTGCAAGACTCCTCTTTGCGCGTCGCTATCCTAATTTAATAATCACAGCGGTCTATTTTTCATCTAAAGACCGGTTCCTGAAGCTGCGATAATTGTATGGTTGTCTTCCGCTCGCTGGCTCTCGGATTACGGCTGCTACTGGGAAGAAGGAAATCATGCTCAGAGGCAAAAAAATCATCCCTTCCACGGTGAAGTGTCCCGGTTGCGATGCGATTCACTCCCGGGCCGCATTGGAAGCGAGCCTCTACGTCTGCCCGGGGTGCAATCATTATTTGCCGATGCCCTCGCGGGCGCGCATTGCCTTGCTGGCAGATAAGGGAACCTTTCGTGAGCTGGACCGCGAACTGGTGTCAGTCGATCCGCTGGGATTTGCCGACCATAAATCCTATCGTGTGCGCTTGCAGGAGGCTCGCAAGGAGACGGGAGTGCGCGAGGCGGTTACCGCTGGATTTTGCCGCATTGGAGGACACCAAGCGGTACTGATAGTTTTCGATTTCGGGTTTTTGGGCGGGACGATGGGTTCCGTCGTGGGAGAAAAAATCGCTCATGCCTTCGAGGAGGCCACGCTGCGCCGAATCCCGCTCGTCAGCGTGGCGGCCAGCGGCGGCGCCCGCGTGCAGGAAGGCATGTTTTCGCTGATGCAAATGGCCAAGGTTGCGGCCGCCGCATCCGTGCATGACCGTCACGAACTCGCGTTCATTTCCATTTTGGCGGACCCGACGTTCGGTGGCGTGACGGCCAGCTTCGCTTCGCTGGGCGACATTCTGATCGCCGAGCCGGGCGCCCAAATCGGATTTGTAGGGCCGCGCGTCATCGAGCAAACGACCGGCATTGCGCCGCCGAAGGATTCGCACCAGGCGGAAACATTGCTCAAGGCCGGGCTAATCGATTTGGTGATCGGCCGGCGGGATTTGACCGCGGTCACCGCCTATCTCATCGGCCACTTGAAACGCAACAAGGCGATGGAGCCGGGGAGCAAGGAATTGCCGCCGGCTGTGAAATCCAAACACATTTCCGCCTGGCAAAAAGTCAGCCTGGCGAGACATACCGGCCGCCCCACGGCAAAATATTACATTGCGCACATGACGTCGCGCTTTCTAGAACTCCACGGCGACCGCTGGAGCGGCGACGATCCGGCCATCGTCGGCGGCATTGCCGAATTCCACGGCGACACGGTGATCATGATCGGCCAGGAACGCGGCGCCACGCCCGAGGAAAAGGCCGCGTCGCACGACGGCAAAGCGTTTTCCGAGGGCTACCGCAAATCGCTGCGCCTGATGAGGCTTGCGTCCAAGTTCAAGATTCCAGTGATCACGCTGGTCGATTGCCCGAATGCCCAGGCGAGCTACGAATCCGAACATCGCGGCATCGCCTACGCCCTGGCGCGCAATCTCGCCACCATGGTCAATCTGCCAATCCCGATCGTCTCCGTGATTATCGGCGAGGGCGGGAGCGGCGGCGCGCTGGCCTTGGGCTTGGCCGACAGCGTATTGATGCTCGAGCACGCCATTTATTCCGTGATTTCTCCGGAAGGGGCTGCCGCGATTCTTTATCGAGATGCGGGGAAAGCGGAGGAGGTTTCCGGTGTTCTGAAACTTACGGCGCAGGATCTTTTTTCGCTCGGGATCATCGACGCTGTCGTGCCGGAATCCGAGGGCGGGGCGCATCTCGATCCGTCCGCGGCAGCGGAAACGCTCAAGAGCTATTTGCTTGCCGCTCTCCGGCCGCTCACTGAGGTTCCGATGCGCCAGCTTTTGGATAACCGCTATAAAAAATATCGCCACATCGGCCAAGAAGGCAAATACTGGACCGAGCGCGTGCGCAGCGGCATCAGCGACGTCTTCGGGCTGCTCGCCTACGCCGTGTCCAAGATCGAGAAATCCAACCGGAAACCAAAGACTGCCGACGGCTCATCGCGGCGCAGGCCGGAAAAGATCAGGCCTCCCGTCTCCGTCGGTCAGAGGCGTGCGGAGCGCGAATAAACTGCGTTTGTGGAATTAGAATCGTATCGAACTTGCGGGTAGCGTTGGAGGAGATCTGGAATGAAAGCCCTTGTGAAGAGCCGCGACGCTCGAGGCCTCTGGCTCGAAGACGTTGCCGAGCCCGAAGCCGGCATCAACGACGTGAAGATTCGCGTGCTTTGCACGGGAATTTGCGGCACCGACCTGCACATCTACGACTGGAACGAGTGGGCGCGGTCCACCATTCGCGTGCCGCTGGTGATCGGGCACGAATTTTGCGGGGAAATTGTCGAAGTCGGATCCAACGTCGAGGATCTTCGCCCGGGCGATCTGGTGAGCGGGGAGGGGCACGTGGTCTGCGGACGTTGCCGCGGGTGTCTCGCCGGGCTGCGCCATTTGTGCGCGCGCGCACAAGGGCTGGGAGTGAACCGCGCGGGGGCGTTCGCCGAGTACGTGGTCCTGCCGATGATGAACGTGTGGCGGCACACGCGCCCCATCTCGCGCGAGGTTGCCGCGATCTTCGATCCCTTCGGAAACGCGGTGCATACGGCGCTCACGTTTCCTTTGCTGGGCGAGGATGTTCTGATCACCGGCGCGGGGCCGATCGGCATCATGGCCGCGCTGGTGGCGCGATTTTCCGGCGCGCGCCATGTCGTCATTACCGACGTAAAACCACACCGCCTGCAACTTGCGGAAAAGGCCGGCGTCCCGATCACAGTGGATTCTCGAACGACGCGCCTGTCCGAGGTTCAGAAACGCCTCGGGCTGCGCGAAGGATTCGACATTGGCATGGAGATGTCCGGCTCGCCCGAGGCGTTCCGCGAAATGCTGGACAATATGTGCCACGGCGGCAAAATCGCTATGCTGGGTCTTCCTGCCACGGATATCGCCATCAACTGGAACCGCGTCATCTTCAACATGCTCACGATCAAGGGCATTTACGGCCGCGAAATGTTTGAGACCTGGTACAAGATGAGCGTCATGATCGACGCCGGCCTGGACATTTCTCCGATCATCACCCACCGCTTCTGCTGGCGCGATTATGAGAAAGGGTTTGAGGCCATGCGGACGGGAGAAGCAGGGAAGGTCATCCTGGATTGGTCCGATTTGCGAGGGTGACCTGGCATCCCGGCTCCCACATACCACGAGAGCACGGAACACCCCCCAATTCAGGACCTTTGGAAAGCCGCGGTCCCTTACGAGACTGGCAAAGACTTGATGACGCTGGACAGCTCGATTACTTTGAGATTAGAAGGACAATCAGGCCAATTGTGACGCCAACACACAATGACGTCGCAAGCCTCCAGCGGATGACCGTGGTCGCGAGAATTCCTACTTTCGAATTCGAACTCTATCCGAACACGCTTCCATCTCCCCGTGGAGACCTTTTGCTTCGCATCACAATCCGGAAAGGGGGTGTGGACAGCCTCAACGACGAACCCGAGTTCGCGAGCAATCATTCCAAACAGAAATACAACTCCCATTTCATTAACTGGTTCATGAGCTAATCCGCGAAAATTTATCGGATCCCCAAACCTGTCAGGCCTTGGCCCACCTGACCCTTCCGCAAGCAGGTATTTCTTCTTGAATTCGCGCGGTGGCAGGTTCACAGCCTCGGCGATTGTTATCGGGTCAGTACGCTTTCCCTCGGGAAGATGTGCCAGAATTTCACGATTGCCTTCTGGCATCTCCTCGAGCTTCTCAATATCTATATTCCTAAGGAGCCGAAGCTGCTTTACCTGGCGGTACAGATGAGGTATAGATTTCTCGAAATATTCATCAAGCCATCCCCGCACTGTCAAGCCTAGTTCGGCAGGCACTCCTTTGTCGATGGCCTCACGAATGTCTCTAGCCAGTAACACTATCGAAACCTTCAAGCTGCGATAACGATGACCAAGGTCACGGCTGATTTTTCGGGCTTCGCGGACAGTTAACTTTCGTGATTTCATGATTTAAAAATTGGAGCCGTGATCATCGACTCGCTAGATGCCCAACTGCTTTGACGGGGACACTATATACATCAAACATCTAGCACGGCAATAGACCCTTTATTTCGATTCTTCTGTATAATAATTGGCTATACTATTGCGGGTGGGCCATGGGATGGGCCTGCTCAAACGATTTTGAATCTGGGTGGATACTTTTATGATGAAAACAGGCGCGCAAATTCTCTGGGAATGTCTGGAACAGCAAGGTGTTACGACCGTATTCGGCTATCCCGGCGGAGCGATTCTGCCCGCCTATGACGCGCTGAAGTACAGCAATATCCACCACGTACTCGTCCGCCACGAGCAGGGCGCGACGCACATGGCCGATGGCTATGCGCGCGCTTCCGGGCGCGTGGGCGTGGCCGTCGCGACATCCGGGCCGGGCGCGACCAACATGGTTACTGGAATTGCCACGGCGATGCTCGATTCCTCGCCCATCGTTTGCATTACGGGGCAAGTGGGAAGCAAGCTGATCGGCTCGGACGCGTTTCAGGAGACCGACATCACGGGCGTCACCCTGCCCATCACCAAGCACAATTATCTCGTCACGCACGCCGACCAAGTCGCACAGACGATCAGCGAGGCTTTCTATGTGGCCAGCTCCGGCCGGCCCGGTCCTGTGCTGGTGGACATTACCAAGGACGCGCAGCAATCCACCTGCGATTTCGACGGCAAGCCGGTCACGCCGCAACTGCCGGGATACCGCCCCGATTTGTCGCCGACTCCGGGCGAATACAAACAGGCGCTCGAGCTGATTCACTCTTCCAAACGCCCGGTGATTCTGGCGGGGCACGGCATCATTTTGTCCGGCGCAATGGACGAAGTGCGCGCGTTCGCCGAGAAGGCCAACATTCCGGTGGGCCTCACGCTGCTCGGCCTCGGCGGGTTCCCGGCGTCTCATCCGCTGAGCCTCGGGATGATGGGCATGCACGGCGAAGCCTGGCTGAATACCACCATCCAGGAAGCCGATTTGCTGATCGCTTTCGGAATGCGTTTCGACGACCGCGTCACCGGCAATCTGAAAACGTATGCGCCGAACGCGAAAAAGATCCACATCGAAATCGACCGCGCCGAAATCAACAAGAATGTGAAGGTGGACGTCGCGCTGGTTGGCGATTTGAAGGCCGTGTTGCGCGAACTCTTGCCGAAACTGAAAACGCAGGAGCGCCACGAGTGGCTCACCTACATTGACCGGCTCAAGGGCGACGTGGCGGTGCGCGACATTCAAGGTCTGACCGACAACGGCCACCTCTACGCCGCGCACGTCATCAACGATCTGTGGCACGAGACGCGCAATCGGGACACCATCGTCGTCACCGACGTGGGCCAACACCAGATGTGGGAAGCGCAATATTACAAGCACGAGAAACCGCGCACGCTCATCACTTCGGGCGGCCTGGGCACGATGGGCTTCGCCCTGCCGGCCGCGATCGGCGTAAAGGCCGCTCGTCCCGAGGCTGACGTGTGGGCCGTGGTAGGAGATGGCGGATTCCAGATGACCATGGCCGAGCTGGCCACGATGGTGCAGGAAAATCTCAAGGTCAACATCGCCATCATTAACAACGGCTATCTCGGGATGGTGCGCCAGTGGCAGGAATTTTTCTACGACCGCAACTACGAGGCCACGCCGCTGCTCAGCCCCAACTTCGTGAAGCTCGCGGACGCTTTTGGAATTCGCGCGGTAGCCGTGACGCAGCGCTCCCAGGTGGTGCCCACGGTCGAAATGGCGCACAAGCATAAAGGGCCGATGTTGATCGACTTCCAGGTGGAGCAGGAAGATTCGGTGTACCCAATGGTCGCGGCGGGCGCGGCGCTGCACGAAATGATTCGCCGTCCGAATCCGATCGTCGAGACGGCCACGGACGCGTGAGAAACCCATGCTAAATACATTTGTGGTGCACGTGGAAAATAAGCCAGGTGTGCTGACGCGGGTGGCCTCGCTGTTCCGCCGCCGCGCCTTCAACATCGATTCGCTCACCGTCGGCCGCACGGAAAAGCCGGAGGTTTCGCGTATGACGATCGTGGTCGACGCCGACCGCGACCAAGCCCTGCGCGTCGAAGCCAATCTCTATAAGCTCGTGAACGTGCTGCTGGTCGAGAACATCACGGGAAAACCCGCGATTTGCCGCGACCTGGCGATCATCAAGGTTTCCGCACCGCACAACGAGCGGTCGCCTATTCTGGAAATCATCAATGTGTTTCGCGCGCGCGTCGTTGACTTCGCCCTCGACTCGCTGACCATCGAAATCACTGGCGGCGAGGAAAAAGTCGACCGGCTGATCGAAGTGCTCCGCCCGTACGGCATTCTGGAAATGGTGCGCACCGGAATCGTGGCCATGCGCCGCGGCACAAAAGTCGAGGAAGATTCGGCAGCCGCGGCAGCCGCAGCGGCGTCTGGCAACGGCGCGGCCACCGTGGCCTCCGACGACAGCGTTTCCTATTCGGTCTGACGCGGGCCCATCTCCGTCAGACGTGTTGTCTTGGTCCTCAAGAACATCGCAAATATTGCGTCAATCGGACTCGTAAGTCTGCTGAAGGTGCAGGTCCGCCGAGCGACCCGTGCCTACACCAGCTCAATCGTTAACTTCCGCCCAAGCATCGCCGCGGCCCTTTGCAGGCTCGAGAGCGTGATGTCGCTCTTGGGGTCAAGCAATCGGTCGACCTGAGTCCGGCTCGTCTTCAAGAGCGCGGCCATCCGTGCCTTGGAAATTTTCTTCTTCTTCATCGCCTGGGAAAGCTGCCAGGCCACCACTTCCTTTACCGCTTGCGCTTGTGCCTCTTCAAAAATTCCCTCTTCCTTGAGAAAATCGTCGATGCTGGACCCCACGTTTTTCCTGCTCATCCCTCCAGCTCCTTTTGGCGGCTCCTCGCCAATGCCATATCCTCCGACGGTGTGCTGCGCGTCTTCTTGATGAATCCATGCAGCGCCACGAGCTGTCCGTGACTGGCGCAGAGCAACACACGCGCTGTCTTTTCGTCGGCAAATTCGTGCGGATCTCCCAAAGTCCACTCCCTAACGGGCGGCACAAGGGCATTCCTATGGGCCATCGCCACTGCGCCCGCAAGAGATCCCTTCCGATTTCTCTGCGCTCGGTTTCTTCCAGTCCCCTGAGCCACTCACGAACCGGCTCGTTTCCCGCATCCGTCCGGAAAAACGACAGAGGAACTTTCCGAGGGGGAAGGTCCGCGGCCATCCTGCTCCTTATAATTTACAGCGTACTATAAAAAGTACATGCCGCCAAATGGAGAAAGACGCGGGTTGTAATTCTCTGGCGAGCGGGCGATGACGCGGCTCAATTGAAAAAAGCGTGATCCCTGTCTACGTTGTCTCACTTCACCACAAATGGTAATAGCCGTCGCGCCGCGTGATATCGATGGGAATTCCGAAGAGACGCGAGATTTGCTGGGGGTTCAGCAAATCATTTTTTTGGCCGTCGGCCTGGATTTTTCCGTTGCGCATTAAGACGACGCGGTCGATTTCCGGGATGACGTCGGAGAGATGGTGCGTTACGAGGACGATGCCGATGCCGGATTGCGCGAGCTCGCGCATGGTTTCGCGCAGGCCGTGCTGCGCGAAAACGTCCAGGCTGTTGCTCGGCTCGTCGAATAGGAGCGTCCGCGGATCGTGGACGAGGGCCCGCGCGATCAGGATCCGTTTGGCTTCGCCCGAGGACATCTCCGCGACGGGCCGGTCGGCGAGGTGCGGGACGCCGATCCGCTCGAGCACGGTGTCGGCGCGTTTGCGTTGCGAGGGCTCGACGCTCTGATGGTCGAAAATGCGCGTACTGCTAAAGAAGCCCGAGAGAACCACTTCGCGGCCGCTCGTCTCGCCCGTTACGTCTTGCATCAAGTCATTCGAGACGATGCCGAGGACCGAGCGCAGCTCGAAGATGTTCCAGCGCGACTGGCCTAGGATCGTCATCGAGGAGCCATCGCGGATCACCGGATAGCACTCGCGCGTAATCGTCTTGATCAGCGTCGATTTTCCACAGCCGTTCGGCCCCAGAATCGCGACGTGTTCGCCGGCGTTGATTCGCAGGCTGAAGTCGTCGAGCGCGATGTTGTCGCCTCGAATGACGCGAACATTTTTCAAATCCACCAGGGCAGGTTCCATCGGGTCTCCAGAGCACTCCATGATATCCAAAACGCGGGTTTCTCACACCCAGGATCCGGCATCTAAACCACCGAGGCTCGCAAGAAATGTTAGCGGTGTCCGGTGGCGCCGGCGTCCCGTCGGCGGTTTACTTCACACACCGCAAAACCGCCGGCAAGATGCCGGCGCCACTCAAAGCCGGACATCCGCGCTTTTCGATCGTCTTACGGAATGATTCGAGAGCGGCAGGGCGTTTGGCGAGTAAAATAGTTGCAGGACGGGTTCGACGATCTGGAGGGAGTTGCCAATGAAGCTCGCTATGATCCTCAGCGGCCTATGCGCCGCGATTTTGATTTTTCCTCCCGCTCCGGGTGCGGCGCAAGACGGTGGC
>Ga0302326_10002526_pt1 | contig 44430 bp, 38 predicted proteins | sample Palsa_T0_3_FD_202264 | JGI IMG/M metagenome (GOLD analysis project Ga0302326, IMG submission 202264) | Peat permafrost microbial communities from Stordalen Mire near Abisko, Sweden - Palsa_T0_3 | ecosystem: Environmental > Terrestrial > Soil > Palsa > Peat permafrost | place: Sweden: Abisko...
CGTTGGCCGCGACGTCGTTCGTCCTCTTCGTCGTGCTGCGGGGCCGCGCCATCGTCGACGACGAGCTCACCTACCAGATGCAGGCCGGCTTCTTCGCCGCCGGCCGGCTGACGGCCAAAGACGTGGGGTACTTCCCCGCAGGCGCGATGGCCGTTCTCGCGGACGGCACCTACACGGGCAAGTATCTCTTCGGCGAGGGCCTCGTTCAGGTCGTGGGGACACTCCTCGAGCGTCCGGCCCTGCTGCACGTGCCCATCGCGGCCGTCGCGCTCGCGGCGTTCTACGCGGCGATGCGGCCGGCAGCCGGCGCCGCCGTCGCCGCGTGGTCGACGTTCTTCCTGGCGATTGGCCCGATGTTCGTCCTGACCAACGCCACGGGTCTGAGCGAGGGCCCGTCGCTCGCGTGCATCGCGCTCGCGGGGCTCGGTGCCGAGTGGTCGCGCGGTTCGCGCCCGCGGGCGGGGGCCTTTCTCGTAGCCGCCGCGCTTGGGTTCTGCGCGGCGATCCGTCCGCAGTCGGCGTTCCCTGCGGCCCTCGTCCTCGGCGGCATGACGGCGTGGACGCTCGTTCGGCGCCGCGCCGTCACGGCTCTCGCGATTCTGGGGGCCACGGGCGCGTGCGCCCTCGCCGCGATCGCCGCCTACGACCGTGAGGTCACGGGATCGGCGACGAAGCTGCCCTGGTCGTTGCAGTGCAACCCGGAGCACTTCGGCTTCGGCCGCGTGTGGCGCTTCAGCCTCTACGAACACACCCTCTGGACGGCGCTCCAGAATCAGCTCGTCACCGCCGTGCGCTTCAACGCGTGGTGGCTCGGCTTGCCGCTCGGGCTGGCGGTGCTGGCGGTTTGGTGGTCGCTCGGGCGGCCTGCGCGCGGCTGCGGGCCCTGGCTGGGGGTCGGGGTGGCGGTCATCGCCTTCGAGGCCGCGTATTATTCGACCGGCGTCTCCGAGACAGGGCCGATTTATCACTTCGAGCTGCTCTTGCCCGCGTCGGCCCTCGCGGGCAGCACGCTCGTGGCGGCGCTCGATCGATGGCCGCGGGCAACCGCCGCGACGCTCGTGGCGCACCTCGCGGCGGGCACCGGGTCCTTCTTCGTCGTGCAGACGGCCCGGCTCGACCGCCTCGTGACGGCCATCCACGTCGACTCCGACCGGGCCCTCGCGCAGATCCCCGACCACGCGCTCTTGCTCTACGAGTCACGCAACTCCGAGGTCTTGCACCTCGGCTGGCTCCTCGTCGCCGACTTCCCACGCCAGTATCGGAGCGATCGAGACCGCGTCGTGACCTATTCGCGCCCGCCTCGCGCCCGCCTCGCGGGCTTGCTCGCCGCCTACCCGGACCGATCGTGCTGGTACTACCACCGCGATCCCGCGACCGCTCAATCCGAGCTTCTCCCGTGCGCCGACGCGGGACAATACCTCGACCGGCCCTACTCCGACGACTCGCGTTTCCGAGACCTCTGGATCCGCCCCACGGCCTTCAAGCGCGCGGACTTCGATCCGTACGGCGACCTTCGTCGCATCAAGCCCGTCCCGCTCCCTCGCCCTTGCTGCGCGCTCGAGGAGATCCGGCGCACCGGCGACGACATCCCCGACCTCCGGTGTGATCCGTAGGCGTCTCAGAGCAAGAGAGCTGCGCCCAGGACGCCCGCGCTGTCGCCGAGCGTGTGCCGGACGATGGGCGTGCGCAGCTCGTCGTCGAAGACCCAGCGGGCCACGGCCGCCGGCCCGCGCTCGTACAGAAGATCCAGGTTGGAGACGCCGCCGCCAAGGACGATCGCGTCGGGGTCGAGCAAGTTGATGACCGTGCCCATCGCGCGCCCGAACGCATCGACGAAGGCGTCGAGCACGGCCCTCGCGTCGGCGTCCTCGCCGCGCTGCTCGGCGATCGCCGCGACCGGGGCGCGTCGACCCGTGCGACGGCGGTACGCGTCCTCGATGGCCGGACCGCTGAGGAAACGCTCGACGCAGCCGCGCCGGCCGCAGTAGCAGGGCAGATCGGCGGAGGGATCCAGCACGATGTGCCCCCACTCGCCCGCGATGCCTTGGGCGCCGTCCCACGTCTGGACGCCGTCTTGCCCTCGCCACGCGATCCCGCCGCCGACGCCCGTGCCCAGGATGCCGCCGAACGACACCCGAGCGCCGCGCGTCGCGCCGTACGTCGCCTCGGCGAGAGCGAAGCAGTTGGCGTCGTTGGCGAATGCCAGCTCGCCCGCGCCGACGCTCGCCCCGAACGTCGTCGGGAACGCCTCGGTGAGCGCGCGCCCGAGGTCGCGCCGGAACGGGCGGCCGTTGAGGCAGGTCGTGTTCGAGTTCTTGACGAGCGGCACGTCCGACCGCGATCCGTCCGGAGCGCGCCAGGTGATGCTGCCGGGCATGCCGACCCCGATGGGCGGCGGCGCCTCGAGGCCTGCTTCGCGCGCGACGTCCGCCACGAGGCGCGCCGTCGAGGCCACGACGTGCTCGTACCCGGCGTCGCGCTCCGTCGGGGTCCGGAGGCGCGCGACGACGCGGGGCTCGTCGCCTTCGAGCCGCAAAACGACGGCCTCCGTCTTCGTTCCGCCGAGATCGACCCCTAGCCGCAGCGCGCGATCCATCGGGCCTCCGTCACAAGAGTGGCGACACGAGCCGCGCCGCCCCCTCCTTGATCCGGAGCGACCAGCCGCGCGCCTCCCACTCGGCGAACTCGATGCGCCGGCTCTTCTCGCAGTCCGCGGCGAAAGTCTCGCGAAGCCGCGCGGCCGTCGCCGGGTCGTGCACGAGCGCGTGGATCTCGAAGTTTAGCCGAAAGCTACGGAGATCCATGTTCGCGCTGCCGACGAGCGAGACCTCCGAATCGACCACCATCGTCTTCGCGTGCACGATCCCGGGCTCGAACTCGAGGATCTCGACGCCGGCGCGGAGCAGGTCCAGGTAGAAGCTACGCCCCGCGTGGTACGTCACCTGATGGTTTGAGTGCGCGGGGAGCAGCAGGCGGACCTTCACGCCGCGCATCGCCGCGAACTCCATGGCGACCAGCAGGGCCTCGTCCGGCACGAAGTACGGCGTCGTCACCAGGACCTCGCTCGTGGCGCCCACGATCGCGCCGAAGAACAGGCGATGAATGGCTTCGGTCCGCGTATCCGGTCCGCTCGGGACGATGGCGACCCTCGCGTTGCCGCGCGTCGGCACGTCGTCGGGGAAGTAACCGGCCGGATCGATCGCACGGCCGGCCGAATAGGCCCAGTCCTGGAAGAAGACGCGCTGCAGCTCGGCAGCGGCCGGCCCGTGGATGCGCAAATGCACGTCTCTCCACGCGCCCACGCCGGGCATGGTGCCGCCCCTGTACTCGTCGCCGATGTTGAAGCCACCCGTGAAGGCCGTCGCCCCGTCGACCACCACGATCTTGCGGTGGTTTCGTAGGTTGACGGGTTGCAGGAGCACGCTCCTCATCGGAAAGAACCGAGCAACCTGCCCGCCGGCCTTGGTGAGGGGCCGCGTCCAGTTCGAGGGCAGCATGAAGCAGCCGAAGCCATCCATGAGCAAACGCACCGTGACGCCGCGCTTGGCCGCGGCGACGAGACGTTCGAGAAACCAGTGCCCCGTCTGGTCGTTGCGGATCAAGTAGAACTGGGCGTGGACGTGGTGACGGGCTGCGTCGATCGCCGCGCCGATCGCCTCGTACGTCGCGCCGCCCTCGACCAGCAAGTCGACGTCGTTGCCGGCCGTGGCGCGCAGATGGGTGAGGTTCTGCCCGACGCGAAAGAGGGCGCGCTCGAGGGGGCTATCGGTCGGAAGGGTAGAGAGGCCCCTGCGAGACGAGGGGGGCTCGTTCCGCGCTGCCGCGACCTGCGCCCGCACGAGAGCGTCGAGCTCCCGCTTTCGCTTGGCTGGCAGCCGCACCCTGTCGCGCCCGAACATCAGAAACAGGATCGCGCCGGCCGCGGGCAGGAAGATGAGCGCCAGGATCCAGGCGATCGTCGACGAGGGATCCTTGCGCCGCACGAGAACCAGCGGGACCAGCGCCAGCCCGACGACGCGGAGGAAAATATCCACCCCACGCGCAACGCTTGCTGCGGCCGGAAAGACCTCGTGCCACACCATCCGGCGGGAGCATAATCGTTGCCATGAGCCTTAGCTCCCGATTCCAGCGCGCGGCGGCGCTCGCCATCCTGTCGCTGCCGGCCCCGTTGCTGCGCCTCCTCGTCGGCACGCCGCCTCGGTCGCCCGATGGCCTGCAGCTCGACCTGCAGTCGCAAGTCTTGCGGACGCTGATGCGCATCACGGGCATATCCGAACTGCACGCGGGCGGTGTATCGCGCGCGCGTCGGGCGATGGAGGCCTCCGCGCCGACGCTCGGCTCGCGGGTCGATGACGTCGCCGTCTCGCCCTCCACAGTCCCGGGCGCCGAGGGACCGCGTCGGGCCCTCGTCTATACGCCGCGGGGCGCCGTCGCCGCCGGGATGCGCCCCGGCCTGGTGTTCTTTCATGGCGGCGGCTTCGTGCTCGGGTCGCTCGACTCCCACGATCTCGTGTGCCGCGAGCTCGCGAGCAAAGCGGGCCTCGTCGTCGTCTCGGTCGACTACCGCCTCGCGCCCGAGCACCCCTTTCCCGCCGGGCCCGACGACGCCGTCGCGGCGACGCGCTGGGTGCTCGCCCACGCCGGATCGCTCGGTATCGCCGCGGACGCAGTGGCCGTCGGGGGCGATAGCGCGGGAGGCAATCTAGCGGCAGTCGTCGCGCAGGCGCTGCGGGGCGAACCGCGAACCCCGGCGTTCCAGCTGCTCTTCTACCCGGTCACCAACTTCACGCGCCCTGGACGGTCGCACCAGTACTTCGCCGACGGGTACGTCCTCACCAAGGCGAGCATGGATTGGTTCGAGGAGAACTACATCCCGGGCGTGAGCCGCACCGATCCGCGCGTGTCCCCCTTCTTCGCCAAGGACCTGTCGGGGCTGCCCCCGGCCCTCGTCATCACCGCGGGGTTCGACCCACTTCGCGACGAGGGGGGCGCCTACGCGGAGGCGATGCGAAAAGCGGGGGTAGACGTCGAGTACGTTTGCGCCGAGGGTTCGATGCACGGCTTCGTCAACCTGAGCGGAGCCCTCGACGAGTCGGCGCGCATGATGGGTCTCGCCGCCGACCGCTTGCGGCGGGCGCTCGCCCCGCGCGCCGCCCGGTCCGTCGCACCGGCCGCGTGAAAGGCGGCGGTCAGCTCGCCGCGGCCTTCACGCGCGTCTTCGACAGGCTGAGCACCGCCCGGTACTCCTCGGGCGTGACCGGCACGACGGACAGGCGCGGCCGCCGCAGCATCATCATCTCGCACAGCACCGGATGCGCGCGCATCTCGCCTAGCGTGACCGGGCGCCGCAGTGCCTCGACTGGCTCCACGTCGACCGCCGTCCAGTCCCCGTCGGACGTCGGATCCGGGTAGCCCTCGCGCGCGACGCGGGCGATGCCGACGACGGCCTTGCCCTCGTTCGAGTGGTAATAGAGGCAAAGGTCGCCCTTCTTCATGGCGCGGAGGTGATTGCGCGCTTCGAAGTTTCGAACGCCGTCCCACCGCGTGCTCCCGTCCTCGACGAGGCGCTCGAAGGCATACTTGAACGGCTCGCTCTTGATGAGATAGTACGCCGTCGCCGACTTGTTTGGACGTGCCGCCGTGGTCATCGGGCGGCAGCATAGCGCTGACTCAGGGCGTCGACGTCGCAGCGGCGGGCACCGGTGTCGTCGGCGCCGCGATCACGGCAGGGGGGGCGTGGCCGATCGGGCCCTCGCCGTGGACCGACTGGTAGAGCCCTGCGAACGCCGCCGCGCCCAGCGCCGCAAGCATCACGAGCGCCAAGGCCACGACGCGGCCCGAGGCGGGAGCCTTGAACACGCGCGGCACCTCCTCGTCGTTTGCGTCGTAGGCCGTCTGGTGATCCAGCACGGCGTCGATGTTGCCCAGTTCGGGCTCCGACGCGGGTGCCCTCATTCGAACGTTGTCCAGTTCGGGCTCCGACCCGGATACGGGCGCGCTCATCCGAAGGGTGGGAACGCGAACGGTGGGAGCGCGCCTCGAGAACATCCGCGAGACGAGCGGAATCGGATCGTTGCTGGTGTCGGCGCCGAGCAGCGCGTCGATGCGTTGGCACGACGCGCTCGCCAGCGATGTCCCCCATCCCGCCAGCGCGTGGGCCAAGGTGGAGAGGTTGGGGAAACGCTGACCCGGATCCCGTTGCAAGCACCTCCGCACGGCGCGGTCGACCCCCGCCGGCACATCGGGCCGGAGCGAGCAGAGGTGCGGAGCGTCGGCCGCCATGACCGCGGCGCACACGCTGGGCACCGTCTCGCCATCGAACGGCGGCCGCCCCGCGATGAGCTCGTGCAGGATGACGCCGAGTGACCAAATGTCGGCGCGGGCGTCGACGACCTGCGCCGCGCGGAGCTGCTCGGGCGCGATGTAGTGGACCGACTGGAGCGCGTTCGGGTCGAGCGACAGTCGCCGGTTCGCGTAGGCCGCGTTCTCGAATCCCGCGTCGGCGTACCCCGAGAACGGATCGACCACCCGCGAGAGGCCGAAGTCGCGCACCTTGATCGATCGGGTGCCGTCGCGCCGGTCGGCGAGGATGAAGCTCGAGAGCTTGAGCCGCTGATGCACGACCCCGCGCGCGTGGGCCTCGGCGATCGCCTCGGCGGCCTGGAGCACCCAGTCGATCGCGGTCGGCACTGGGACGGAGCCCCACGCCGAGACCAGCTCGTCGAGGGACGGGCCATCGAGGTGCTCGAGCACGAAGTACGGGGCGCCCCCCTCCATGGTGCCCACGTCGAAGACGCGCACCACGTGCTCGCTCGTCAGCGGGGCCGCGGCCTGCCCCTCGCAAAGGAACCGCTCGACGATCGCCGGGTCGCCGCACCATTCGGGTGGGAGCAGGCGGATGTCGACGCGAGAAGTGGCCGGCGGCGCCATATGGGCGGGGACCGCCGTGACTTCGAGAGCCACCCCGCCCCGGCGGCACGGCGACTCGACAAGGTACTTTCCGGCGATGACGTCACCGGGGAGGGGGACGCCCCGCAGGCGGTAGAGGGCATCGTGAGCGCGGTATTGGCTGGTCATGGTCATAGGCCCTGTGTGGGCTCAAGGTGCGAAAGCTGCGCCAAACAGCGGGCTCACGTGCAGAAGCGATGGCCGCGCAGCGAGCTCGATCGCGATCGGGTATTAGGGTGCCTCGTTCCATGAGAACGCTTGCGACGGCCGTAGCTTCCTTGATCGTGGGGGCTGCCTGTGCGGGCTCGGCGCCTGCACCCACAACGCCCACGACGACCAATTCGCCCCAAGTCGCGGCGGCTAACATGCCCCCCGTCGAGGCACCTCGTCTCGGCACCGATGCCTCCGGGCCTCTCGAGGCCGCCGCCCCGCCGGAAGCCTCCGCCCCAGAAGCCTCCCTGCCAGCCCCGACTCTCGCGAGCGCCCAAGCACCGGACGCGGGCGGCAGCTCGTCCGCATGCAATGAACAGGCACCACAGGACTTCCTCGTCCGCGGTCACTTCTTGAAGGAGGGCCCCTCCGGCAACGCGCGCGCGATCCAGTACCGCACGGATACCTATGGCTACTTCAAAGGCTTCGGCCACGCGGGCCCGGACGCCAAGCCACCGGGCGCAAACGTGGTCACGACGACGTTCATGGGGCTATCCGTCAAGATGCACCGCAAAGTCGTCCCGGCACTCGCGTGCGTGGAGCAAGAGATCCGCACCGCCTGCGCGGACCATCCGTACACGGCGCACGCGCTCGCCGGCATCCGCTACAAGAACACGTACCGGGGCGGCGAAGTCACCAACCACGCCTACGGGATCGCGATCGACGTCGACCCCGCCATCAACACCTGCTGCGGCTGCGTCCCGCCCTGGAACGACGCCCCCGCCTGCCATCGTACCGCCAAGAACGAGTACGACCGCATGGCCATGCCCGAGTGCTGGGTTCACGCTTTCGAGCGCTACGGATTTTATTGGCTCGGCCACGACGTGCTGCGCGACACGATGCACTTCGAGTTTCTGGGCGATCCGGACCGCATCGAGAAGACGCCGGAGGGGCAGGACGCCGGCACGCCATGAGCCTGCTTTTCCTACCAATCGGTTCGAATCCGTCACTAGCGGACGAGCACAGCGACGGCCGAGTGCTAGCGTGGATGGGGGGGAACGAAGCATGGCTACGGTTCGGTACACCCGTCCGGGATCAGGAATCCGGCCGAGGGGCCCACTGGTGCTCCTCGTCGAGGACGACGACAACCTCCGCGAGCTCTTCGCGTCGGAGCTCGTGGGGTCGGGGTTCATGGTCCTCGAGGCTACCGATGGCTCGACCGCGATCGACAAGGCCACGCGGTTTACCCCGCATGCGATCGTCCTCGATCTCATGCTTCCTGGCGTCGACGGCTTCAAAGTCGCGCGGCGCCTTCGCGCCGACGACCGTACGGCCGACGCGGTCATCATCGCCTTCACGGGGCTCATGTCCGAGTCGATGCGCGGCCTCGCGCTCGCCGCGGGCTGCGACGCCTTCATGCGCAAGCCCGTGCTGCCCGCGGCTCTCATCGGTGAGGTCGTCCGCCTCCTCGCCAGCCGTCGCGCCGCTGCCGACATGACACGCGTGACCAGCCGATAGCGGCGACTTCCGCAGTAGAGCTACGTCGCGCGCTCCACGCGTTTTGCGAAGAACGTGACGAGGGCGTCGTGCTGCGCCTTGGCGTCGCTCCAGCCGATCTCGGCGAGCGCACCGGCGAAGGGCCCATCGAACAAGACGTACGAGAGGAGGTCGGCCTCGGTCTCGGCCTCCCCGATCCGCCGAAGCGCGCGGCCGAGCAACCCCCGCACACGCTTTGCGAACGTCGCGGATCGCACGTAGTCGGCCGCCATGACCCCGATGTCGGCCGACGCGCGGATGTACACGACCTCGATCGGTCGCATCGCGCTCTCGCCGGCGCGCCCGAGCTCCTCGTTGATGGCCGCGCCGAACGTCGGCCCGTAGCGCCGCTCGCCGGCCGCGATGACGGCGTTCAGCTTCTCCAGCCGCCGGATGTCGTTCTCGATGCGATCGAGGAGCAGCGCGTTCATCGCCTTGCCCGCGATGAAGAACGGGTCGGGGTAGATCTGCTCGCGCTCGATCGCGAGGGCCGGCTCCGGCTCTTCCTCTCGGATGTAGCGCGGGTTGACGACGATGAAGCCGTCGGCCCCGAGGCGCCGCGCCGGCGACAGAGGGACGTTCTGTCTCAGACCGCCGTCGCAGTAGAAGTCGCCGTCGATCTGCACGGCCGGAAAGGCGAGCGGTACCGCAGCCGACGCCAGCGCGTGTTCGGCGGTGATCAAGGCGGGCCTGGCCACCATCGTCGGGTCATGGCTCCACCGCAGCGTTCCGCTCGCGCGTCGCTGGAAGAAGACGACGGTCTTGCCGCTGGCGACGTGCGTCGTCGAGATCGAGATCGCCGTGAGGCGGCCCGCGCGTATGTGTTCGGTGATCGCACCCGGCTTCACCCCCGAGCGAACGATCCTCTGGATGCCTGCCGGATCGAAGAAGGCGCCGCGCCGGCCGCTGGAGCTGCGAGGGGCACGGCCGAGCAAGCGCCCGACCAACGTCAGGATCTCGGCGGGCGCCGGCCGGACGACGTCGTCGACCTGCAGTTGGGTCCACTGATCCGCGAGGAGCTGACCGCGGCGAACGGGCTCGTCGGCGCGGGCGGCCAGCATGATGGCGTTGATGCTGCCGGCGGATGTCCCCGAGAAGATGTCGATGGGCACCGTCCGCCCGAGCGCGCGCGACACTTCTTCGAGCACGTACCGAACGACGCCCACTTCGTAGGCGCCGCGCGCCGAGCCGCCCGCGAGCACGAGGCCCACGTGCGACAGGTGCGTCTGCGAGGTGGGCGGGAGCGACCGCGACGAGGGCGCAGCGTCGCGGGTAGGAAACGTGGGAGGCATGCGCCCTCATCCTCAGCTTACGACACGGCCGTGTCGATTGGGGGTTCCCAAACCGCCAAGGCTCACGATACCCGTAGAGTCAGTGCTGGTTTTGCCGATTATTGCGGCTTCGCTCGTGGTCGGGGCACCACGGTCGCTTGCAGCCGCGAACGAGCCGTCCATCGGCCGGCTGGCGGTGATTCGAAACGCCGAGGGGTCGTCGGGCTCGACCGCTGAGCTCGCGAGCCGATCGAGCGCGCAGACATGCCCCGCCGGGATGGCCATGATCGGGCGCGGGTACTGCATCGATCGGTACGAAGCGTCGCTCATCGAAGTCATGCCGACGGGCGAGGAAAGGGATTGGCCCTTCTACGCGACGCTGCGGCCGGGGGTCGTCGTGCGGGCAGTGAGCGCCTCCGGGGTGTTTCCCCAAGGGTACATCAGCGGCAAGCAGGCCAGGGTCGCGTGCGAGCAAAGTGGCAAGCGCCTGTGCAAGGCCGACGAGTGGCGAAACGCCTGCATGGGGCCGAAAAAGACAGTCTTCCCCTACGGCAACAAGCGCGAGGTCGGCCGCTGCAACGACAACGGGCGCAGCGCGATGCATTTTTTCAACCCGCAGCTCGACGACAAGCCGGAGCACCTCTGGATGTGGGGCCACGCGGGCAACATGATCGACCCTCGGCTCAACCAGCTCGAGGGGACGCTGACACGCACGGGCGAGCGGTCCGACTGCACCAACGACTACGGCGTCTTCGACATGGTCGGCAACCTGCACGAGTGGGTCGACGACCCGGACGGCACCTTCCAGGGCGGCTACTACCTCGACACGCACCTCAACGGTGACGGTTGCTACTACCGCACGACGGCGCACCCGATGTCGCACTACGATTACTCAACCGGTTTCCGCTGCTGCGCCGACGTCGAGAGTCTCTAGTTGTCGAGGGCCTCCGCTCCCCTCGAGCTCCCCACCGGATTCGGTTAGCTGGCTGACAGCCTGGCGCGGGGCGCGCGGAGGGGTAGTACTGCTCTCGAGCACGAAAGCTCCATCGCGAAGGAGGTTCCCATGACGAACTCGAGCGGTATCGGGCGCTTCGTTTGGTACGAGCTCATGACGCCGGACCCCAAGGCGGCCATCGCCTTCTACACCGACGTCGTGGGCTGGAAGACGCAGGCCTGGGAGGGTAGCGATTACACGATGTGGATCGCCTCCGACGGGCCCCTCGGCGGCGTGTCGGGGATGCCCGAGCGCGCGAGCAAGGCGGGGATCCCGCCGCACTGGACGTCGAACGTGCTCGTCGCCGACGTCGACGCGACCGTGGCCAAGGCGCGCAAGATGGACGCGAAGGTGCTCGTCGAGCCGAGCGACATCCCCAAGGTCGGGCGCTTCGCCGTCATCGCCGATCCGCAGGGAGCCTCCATCAGTGTCTTCGCGTGGACGACGCCGATGCCCTCCCACGACGGCTCGAAGGCCGGCAACTTCTGCTGGAACGAGCTTGCCACCACGAACCACGAGAGCGCATTCCAGTTTTACAGTGCCCTCTTCGGCTGGCAGAAGTCGCGCGAGTTCGACATGGGGCCGCAGGGCAAGTACCTCATCTACGGCGCCGGCGGGGTGGACCTCGGCGGGATGTTCACCAAGGGCAAGGACACGCCCAAGCCGCCCTCGTGGCTCTACTACGTCGAAGTCATGGGCCTCGACGCGGCGGTCGGCCGGGCCAAGGCCAAGGGCGCCAAGATCCTCAACGGGCCGATGGAGGTCCCCGGCGGCGCGCGCATCGCGCAGCTCGCCGACCCGCAGGGCGTCCCGTTCGCGCTGCACGAAGCCAAGAAGTGAGCGCTCTTCGCGACCGGCTCGGCGAGGCGGCGGCCCGCTTCGTCGCCGGCGCCATCGGCGAGCGCGGCGGTCCTGATCCGATCGCCGCGCTCTACGCCGATCGCCGCGCGACGTACTCCCTCTTCTCGCTCCAGATGAGCGACGCGGAGTGCGAGGCGCTGCGCCCGTACCTCTTCGGCAAGCCAATCCCCCGCGCGCCCAGCGATGCGCCGGTTCCGTGCCTGAACCTCGTCGACGGCGAGTGGCGGCGGCCCGCGGAGATGGTGCCGATGAAGTCCCTCGCCGATCGCCGCATCACGCTGTTCGAGCTGGCGCGGTCGCGCGAGGCCGACTGCCGTCACGCGCTCGACCGAGCGCACGCGTTCTGGACGTCGCTCGACTGGTCGCGCGAGGGGATGGCGTATCGCAAGCACGTCATCAAGAACTTCTCGCGCCTCTTGCAGCACTACTACGAGGACTGCCTCGTCGAGCTCCGCCAGCAGACGCCGAAGACCCGGCTCGAGGCCGACAAGGACTTTTGGGAAGCCAAGCGGTCGGCCGATCACCTCGAAGGTAGCGTCGAGAAGGCCATGGCGGGCGAGCTCGTGCCGACGATGGTCCCCGGCCAGGCCTACTGGAAGGACGCGTACCTGCCCGCCGGAGTGTGCACCGTCATCACGCCGATGAACTTCATCTACGGCATCCCGGGCATCCAGATCGTCGCCTGCTACCTGAGCGGCTCGCCGATGATCTTCAAGGGCCACCCGTTTTGCGCCATCACGTCGACGACGCTCGTGCGGATGCTCTTGGGCGCCGGCGCCGACCCGCGCGCGGTCCACAAGATTGAAGGCTTCGGCGGCGACATTGCGCCGCTCGTGGCCGATCCTCGCGTCGCCGTCGTCAGCGTCACCGGGAGCGTCGAGACGGCGCGCAAGATCCAGTCGGCGCGCGGCGTGAGGCCCGTGCGCTTCGAAGGCGGCGGGTGCAACTGGTCCTTCGTGGACGACGGCTTCACGGACGACGATCTCCACAAGATCGCCGTGCGCCTCGCCTACTCGAAGCTCGGCCTCGGTTCCCACAAGTGTACGACGCTGCACGGGGTGACGGGCAGCGCCGCGACGCTCGATCGCATCGAGCCCATGATCGTCGACGAGATGAAGACGTTCCGCTGCGTCGACCCGCGCTTCGCGCCCCCTGGCGACACGAAGATCGTCAGCCCCCTCATGGTGCACCGAGCCTCCACCGTCGCGAGCATCCAGGAGAGCGCGCGCAAGGCGGGCGTGCGCGTTCTGCTCGAGGGCGGCCGGATCGACGAGGGCCACTACGCCGCCCACGCCGAGGTCGCGGCCCCCGTCGTCCTCGCTCGCATCGCGGCAGGCACGCGGATCGCGGTGGATTGGGACGGCCAAGCCAAGGAGATCGCGCTCGCGACGACCGAGTTCTTCATGCCGATCCTCGTGACGATGGAGTCCGCGAGCTTCGAGGCGTTCATCCACTTTTGCCTGAACGCCAACCCGCACGACCTCGCGACAAGCCTCTGGACCCGCGACGACGCGAAGCTCGCCCTCGCCCGCCGGACGCTCGCCGGCATGCTCAAAGAAAACGACGGCACCGACAGCGCGCTCGAGTGGGAAGAGTTCGGCGCCGGCGGTGTCGGCGAGAGCGGCAACACGGGCGTGGGCGACGCGACGTCGACGATCGCCATGTTCTGCCGCAGGCAGAAGGGCCGCCACTTCGTCTTTTAGGCCTTACGGCACGATCTGGAGGCTGCAGCCCGTCGTCGTGGACATCATGTAGATGACGGAGATCGCGATCAACAAGGTGATGGCGCCGAGGCTGACGAGCTTGGGACCGGTCCAGTTCTTGTCGTCTTTGTCGAACTGCTTCTGCGCGATCTCTTCGGCGGTGGGCATGCTGCTTGGCGCACTTTTAGGCCCTGCCGGCCGCAAGTTCAAGCGCGAAGGGCTACCGGAGCGCGTCGACGCAGCCGAACAGGCCCCCAGGGCACCCCTTGGCGACGCACTGGGCAACCTTCTCCTGGCCGTCGTCGTTCAGACCGGAGAGCAGCACGGTGCAGTCGGACGCCGCGACCTTGCAGCTCGTCGCGGCAATCTGGCACACCTGGGTGACCGAAGGGTCGGTGCAGGCCTGCGCCAGCGCGGCCTTGCTGCACGCGGTGATCAGCGAGGCATCGCACACCTGGGCGGCGGACAGGCCGGACATGCAGGAGACGGCGACGGCGGCGACCTTGGGGTCGAAGTACGTCTTGAAGGTGGCGCACTTCTTTGCCGGGGGGAGCGAGGGGGAGCAGCCGGCAGGGGGCTTCACGGTGGAGCAGTCGCCGATGGGGGCGGGGGAGGTGTCGAGGCAGGCGGGGAGGGCGGGGGCGGGGGCGGGCGTGGGCACACGCGCGGGCGCGGGGGCGGGCGCGGGCGCGGGGGCGGGCGCGGGCGCGGGGGCGGGCGCGGGCGCGGGGGCGGGCGCGGGCGCGGGCGCGGGCGCGAGGGCTAGCGTCGGCGCGGGGGCGTCGGGCGTGCCCCCGTCGGGGGGCCCCGGGGGCCGGGGGTGCTTCTTGTGATGGTGGGGCGGGGGAGGGTTGTCGGGGTTGAACTCGGGCTCGCCGTCGATCTGCGGGTCGGGTTCGGAGTCTACGGGCGGCGGGGGGCGAGGGCGTGGGGCGGGTGTCCGAGGAGGCTGTGGGGGAGCCGGCTGCTGTTGGTACGGCGATGGGGGCTGTTGGTACGGCGACGGGGCCTGCGCAGGGGGAGGCGCGTAGGCGTATTGGGGCGGCGCATACGCATACTGGCGCTGCGGCTGAGGAGCAGGCTGCGGGGGCTCATCCACGTAGACGTGGCACGCGGCGGCGAGGGCGCATGCCGCGGCCGATGCGCCGAGCGCGGCGAGCCAGGCGCCGAGGGTCGTCATTCGAAGGCCCGCCATCACAAGACGTGGATGTCGAACAGGATGTCGTCGACGTTGAGTCTGCATCCGCCCGACACGCCGGCCACCGCCGCGCCGAGGACCAAGCTCGGTTCCGTGAAGTTGTCGTTCGCCGTCGCGGCCGTCAGGTCCTGCGGTGGGCCTGTCGTACCGGCGACCGTGACGCTCGCCGACTTGGCGGGGCCAAGATTGATATCCACCGTCCACGAGGCAAACGCGTCGAGGGTCAGGGCACCCAAGGTGAAGGCGTGCGTCGTCAACGCAGGCCCTCCATCGGCGCTCGCGGCGGCGGGGTTGTTCGTGCTCTCCACGATCGCCGCCGAATCCGCCAGGGCCACGACGTCGATCTCGTAGTGAGACGTCGAACGGGGAAACGCGATCTGGGCGATGATGACGGACTGCCCCGGGCTGAGGCACGTGGTCGTGCTGTCGAAGCGCACCCAGTCCACTAACGTGAAGTGGGAGCCGATCGAATCGGCCAACGTGAAGTCGTGCTCGATGAGGGCCGACGCCACGGACCCTGCCGCTTGCTCGGCCAGCGTGGTGGCGCGAGCCGACTCCGGCGGAGACCTCGTGTTCACCGTGTCAGCCACCACGGTTCCCGTGGTGGTCCCCAGCTTGTCGAACTTGTCCGGGAACGCGCCCGTCGAGAAGTCCTCGCACAGCGTGTGCGCGTCCTGCGAGGCGCAGAAGCCCAATCCCGCATCCCCGCCGCTCGTCTCGCCGGCTCCCACATCCAAGGCCACGACGTCCCCGCCCGCGCTGCCGTCGCTCCCGCCGCCCGACGTCGCCGTGAAGGCCTGCCCGCACGACGACCCCCCGAAGGCCAGAGCAGCCAGGGTGGCGAGGCCGGCCAGCCATGCCCCGGTCGCGCATCCGAGGAGAGCCGCCCGCCCGCCCGTCATGAGAGGCTTTCATAGCACCGTGCCCGTGCGAAGTGGACAGATGCTCGACGGGAAGGCTCCGGCCGTGTCACAATATGGCAGCGAGTCAAAAAGGCCATGAGCGTGCAAGACACCGATCGGAAGTCCGTGGACTCTTCGAAAAGCGACAAGCGCAAGCAGAGCCTCTACTTTCCCGAGGCGATGCTCGACGAGATCCAGAAGGAGGCGCAGCGCCTTCAGCGCTCGATGTCCTGGGTCGTGCAGCGGGCGTGGAAGCACGCGCGCAAGGAAATCAAGTCGGTGCCCGGCTCGAACGAGCCAGGGCAGTAGCGTCGCTACTTTCCGATCGACCAGGCGGCGATGACGACGAAGAGCGCCGTCGCGATCCCCAGAAGAACGAGCACGAGCGGGTCGGGTCGGGTGCGATCGACGAGCATTCGGGCTGCATCACGGGTCGCTGGATCTTCGCTCCGCTCGACGTCGGGGGCTGCGGCCCGGACGCGCGCGTAGTCGCCTCGAGCGAACGCATCGACGAGGGCGTCGACCTCGGGGGTCCGCGGGAAGTCGCGCGCGAACGAAGGGCGGCGATTGTCGGTCGCTGGGCGCGTCACCGGTCGCTTCGTAGCACGCGCCAGGCCCGCGAGACTGCTTCACGAAATGGGTATGGTCGCCCCGCGAGACTGTGGGCAATAGTCCTCCCATCGGGGGGCGCAGATGAACGTGAAGCTCAAGGTCCTGATCGCGCATAGCGGAAAGCGTCAGTACGAGGTCGCGCGACTTGCGGGCCTGAACGAGACAGAGTTGAGCCGCATCATCCGCGAGCGGCGGGCTCCGACGCCCGAAGAGAGGCAGCGGCTGGCCGCGGTCCTCGCGGTGGCCGAACCAGACTTGTTCGAGTCGCCGTCCGCACCCTGACGGCACGGCGCCCGTCCCGCTATGGTCGCGGGCGTGCGCCGGTGGCCTCGCTGGATCCCCGCGGCGGCGGGCGCAGCTCTGCTCGTGACGGTGGCCGTCGGCGCCCACGGGCAGGCTCCACCCCCGGCCCAGCGCGGCGAGGTGCACTCGGCCTACGAGAAAGAGACGATCGCGATGGTGCTCGCCTCGCTCGGCGAGACGGAGGACGAGCACCCCGAGGGCAAGCTCGTCGAGCACGTCGAGATCGTGCCTCTCGACGTCTTCGAAGAGCGGGACGCGCCGGGCCTTCTGTGGAAGCCGCTGCCCGGGATCCTCGACAGCCTCCACGCGAAGACGCGACCGTCGGTCGTCCGTCGCGAGATCCTCGTGAACGAAGGGGACGGCTACCGGCAGGTGCGCGTCGACGAGATGATCCGCAACCTGCGCCAGCTCTCGCCGCTCTCGCTCGTGCTCGTCGTCGCCACGAAGTCGCGCGAGACGGGCCGCGTTCGCGTCGTCGTCATCACGAAGGACGTGTGGAGCCTGCGCCTCGCGTGGGGCATCGTCGGCACGCCAGGGGGGCTCGAGCAGCTCGTTCTCCAGCCGTCGGAGCTGAACCTCGCCGGGACACACCAGACGATCGACGGCACATTCATCTACGAGCCTCTCGCGCTGACCTACGGTCTCGGGTACGTCGTGCCGCGGATCGCGAGCTCTCGCGTCGCCGTCGTCGCGAACGCCAACGTCATGGTGAACCGCGAGAGCGGCTCGCCCGAGGGCACGTATGGGTCGCTCGTCGCCGGCGAGCCGCTGTTCTCGGGCGAGACGCCGTGGGCCTGGGACGCGACGACGGAGTGGCAGGACGCCATCTACCGCCGCTACGAGAACGCCCAGCTGGCCAACTACGTGGATCCCGCGACGGGGCTCGCCGTCCCGTTCGAGTACCGCATCCGCGAGTTCGAGGAGATCCTGGAGCTGCGGCGCGCGTTCGGCTGGGACACGCGGCACGAGTTCACGCTCGCGGGCAGCATCGTGCGCGACGTGTACCAGATCCCGTACTCGACCCCCTCGCTGCAGGCCATGCAGACCGTGCAGAGCTTCGTCGCGAACGACGTCCCGGTGAGCGACACCGCTGTCGGTCCAACGCTGCAGTATGAGACGTACACGAAGCGGTACGCGCGCCTCATCGACTTCGACACACTGGCGTTGCAGGAGGATTACCGCCTCGGGCACGACGTCCTGCTCGCCGTCGGTCCTCGTTCGACGGCGCTCGGTTCGACGCGCAACTACGTCGCCCTCGCTGCCTCCGCGCAGTACACGGTCGCGATTCGCGACGGACTCTTTCGAGCGTCGATCTCCTCGATCACCGACATTGGCCGGGTATCTGAACGTACCAATGGTGTCCTCCAATCCCACGAGATCCCAGATGCGTACGTCCTGCCCGTCACCCACCTCGTGACGCCGACGATCGCGGGCCTGGGGCGCATCGTCCTCGACGCCCGCTTCGACTACCGCTGGCGCAACTACCTGAACAAGCTCGACATCGTCGGCGGCAACATGTTCCTCCGTGGATTCCCCACGAACTTTCTCGTGGGTGCCGACTCGGTGTCCTACAGCCTCGAGCTCCGCTCGCGCCCCGTCGAGATCCTGTCGTGCCAGCTCGCCGGCGTCGTGTTCTTCGATGCGGCGGACGCGGCGCCCACGGTCTCCACCCTGCGCCCGTTGCAGTCGACGGGCATCGGCGTTCGCGCGCTGTTTCCCTGGCTCGATCGCGTCGTCTTCCGCGCCGACCTCGGCGTCCCGCTGGTGCGGCCGATCGACCCATCGACCGGCCGCGTCGTCGCCCCCATCGGCTACATCATCTCGTTCGGCCAGGCCTTCGACATGCCGAGCATCGCCCCCACGCCGGCTCTTCCCACCGAGCAAGTCGAAGTGCCCACGGATCCCGGCAGCGGCAGTTAACCCAGAGCGCGATGGGCGCTAGCCGGCGCTAGCCGTCGACGACGATCATCGCGCCGTAGAGCTCATCGTCGGTGGGAGGCTCGAAAGCGGCGTCGAGCTTGTCGAACATCGCCGGGCTCACTTCGAAGAAGTACGTGCCCGCTCGCTCCTGGTTGCGCTGCTGCACGCGCGCCAGGCGTGTCTCACGGCCGACGTCGAGGTAGTGCATCTTGACGACGGCTCGCGTGCCCATCGCCCACGATCGAAACGCGTCGCGCTCGTCTTGCAGCGGCAGGTCGAGGTCGAGGACGGCATTGACGTCGCGCGCTACGAGCTGCTCGGCGACCTGATAGATGTGCCCGCGGCAACGCTCGGCGCGTTCGAGCGTCCACTCGAGCGGGCAAGGGTCCGGCCGGTCTTTCGCGAAGAGCCGCGCGACCCACTCGTCGCCCGTGAAGCGAACCGCCTTCGTGCTCTCCGCCAGGGCGATCGCGTACGTCGTCTTGCCGGCGCCGACAGGCCCGCAAACGAAGTGCAGTGTCGGGAGCCCCATTCTCTTCTCACCATCGGTCTACACGAAAAGGTCGTCGATCGCTCCCGCTGCGCGAGAGCTTGCGCACGCGCGAGGTCGCATGACGTGACGGCGGGTGGCTCGTGGTGGGCAAATGGCCTTGCCCGATCGCCGGGGCGAGCCCAAGATGCGTCGTCGAGCGCCCCATGCGAACCGTTCTGTCGCGCCTGCATGCCGCCGCCCTCGCGGTGTACGTCGCCTTGGCGCTCGTCGGGTCGCTGATGATGGGGGCGGGCAACGGGTTGCCGGGGCTGGTGCAGGCGCTGTCGGGAACTGACGGCCATGTGTGCACCTGCGCCAGCGGCGGGAGCCACGCGTCCTGTCCCGTTTGCAGCCATGCGCCGAGGGCGTCCGCAGGTTCGCGCCTCGCGTCTGCCCAAGGTGTGCCGTGCGGTGAGCGTCGCTCGGCCACGGCGGCCTCGTGTGATCCGGGCACGCTCCCAGCGCCATTCGTCGTTCTCGCCCAGGTCGTGCGTCGCGTCGACGCACCGCTCGCCGACGAGGCGCGTGCTCCCGAACGCCACGTCGAACCTGCGACGCCTCCTCCACGGATCGCCCTGCCGGGCTAGCGCCCGGTACCGGTCAAACCCCGCATCCGCCGTCGTGTCCGCAATGGCTTCCGCGGGCCGACGCGCCGGCGATCGCGCGGGGTTTGGCTGAACGAGAGGGCTATCCGTTCATCCAAAACTCAGAGCAGGAGCACCGACATGAAGTCGTTCGACGATGTCCGCCGTCCGGGCGGGTCCTTTGGAGTCTTGTTTTCCAGGCGCGGCATGGCCGCGTCGGCGGTCGTCGCCTTGGTGGCGATCGCCGCGTGCAGCTCGAACAAAAGCACCACCACCGCCGCCACCCCGCTCCTGTGCCAGATGCCCGTTGCGAACATCGCCGACGCGGCGGCTTGGGTCGATGCCGGAGCGGCGACATGCGCGATGGCCAGCAACGGCATCACGAACGGCCCGACGGACATGCACTGCGACACCGCGGACGCCGGTGAAGTGCGCCAGGTGACCGAGGTGGCCGGCTGTTGCGGGACGACCACCGTCGACGCTGGCGGCCCTCCCGGAGAGGCCTGCACCGAAAACGAGGCAGGCATCCCGGTGTCCATCGGCCCCGACGACGGGACGTGCTGCGAAAGTGACTACAACCCGACCATGTACGGGCAAGAGGGCAGCGACGACGACTGCAAGTACGACGTGAGCTGGACGTCGACCCCGATCTGCGAGGGCATGGACGTGTACTTCACCGTGCACGCCACCCTCCGGGTGGGTGCCACGACATTCCAGAGCGGCGCGCCGCTGACGGGCGCGGGTCCGTACATCCAGGCGAACCTCAACTGCTCCGGCGTCGCGAGCGCGAGGCAGCCACCCCCCATCGAGTTCAAGCCGGGCTGGTACGAGGTCGGGCCGATCAACTTCCCGGACCCGGGCATGTGGAGCGTGCGCTTTCATTTCAACGAGAACTGCAACGACGAGCTGCCCGACTCGCCCCACGGCCACGCGGCCTTCTGGGTCACGGTCCCGGGCGCGACGGACGCGGCGTCCGGTCCTTTGCCCGAAGCATCCAGCGAAGCGTCGCCGTCCGGGGCGTCCGACGCGTCGTCGGACGCGAGCGAGCAGTGAACCAGCCGCAGACGCCGCTCGCGGGGCTCCTGCTCGTTGTCGCCGCGGGGTGCTCGAGCTCGGCGCCGCTGGAGGAGCTCCCGCCGGACGGCGGATTTCTCGCGACACCCTTCATGACACTGAAGAGCGCCAAGGGGGATCTCTCGGTGGAGCTTCGTTCGTGGCCGCAGCCCCCCGCCCAGGGGATAAACAGCGGCGAGCTCACCGTCACGCAAGTCGATGGCGGAGCGCCCGTCGACGGCTTGACCGTGTCGATCCAGCCGTGGATGCCCGCGATGGACCACGGTGGGACCTATCCCACCGTGACCGCCGCGGACGGCGGACGGTACGTCATCACCAATCTCGACCTGTACATGCCCGGGCTATGGCAGCTGCGCACCAACCTCGTGGGGCCTACCCAAGACAATGTCGCGCCCGAGTTCGAAGTCCCTTAGCGTCACGGCGTGGGCGTGCCTAATGGCGCTCGCCGCGTGCCTGACGTCGGCCCGCGCGCGAGCGCAGGCGTGCTGCGCGGGCGGCAGCGCCGTGACCCCCGCGCGCCTCGAGCTGCACGAGGACTTCCTCGCGGGGGTCGAGGCGCACGCGGGCGAGATCCTCGGCTCGTACGACGTCGGTGGCCACTACGTCGGATCCCCCGCGGGCACGTCCGAGCTCGATCTCGAGGAAGACCTCTTCGCCGCGGCGCGCGTGCTGCGGCGCGGTCAGGTGGCCCTGCTCGTACCTTTCCTCGAGACGCGCCGCTCGGTACCCCCGTCGGTCGGGGGCACGCACCTCGGCGGCGGCATCGGGGACATCAACGCGAGCGCGCGCTACGACTTCATCCTCGCCGGCGAGTCGCTCTATGTGCCGGGCGTCGCGCTCCTTGCAGGCGTCACGGTCCCGACGGGGACGAGCCCGGAGCAGGCCTCGCAGCCGCTCGCCGTCGATGAGACCGGAATCGGCGCGTGGCAGATCAACGGCGCCGTCGCCTTCGAGCAGACGTACGGACCGTGGCTCGTAAACGCGACCGCCATCCTGGCCGCGCGCACGCCGCGCTACGGCGAGACGCTCGCCCCGCAAGTGACCTTGCTCGCCGCGACGGCGTACACGCTGCCCAACGACGCCGCGATCGCCCTGTCCACGTCGTACGCCTTCGAGGGCGACGCGACCTCGGGCGGCGCGTACGTCCCTTACAGCGCCAAGCGGCTCACGACCTTCACGCTCTCCGGCCTCTATCCCCTGACCGACGCCTGGCGCCTGCTCGGTGGCCTCTATGTCGAGCCGCCCTTCTCGCAGCTCGGCAGCAATCAGCCCGCATCGGCCGGCCTCACGCTGACGGTGATCCGCTCATGGTCCTAGCAGCGCGCACCGTCGTTCTCGCGTGGCTCCTTGCCTGTATGGCTTGCGCGGCCCATGGTTCAGCCCAGCCGATCGTGCCGGCCGTGCCTCTCGCGGGCGGTCACGGCATGGCCCTCGATGCGCGGGCGCTCTCGGGCGATGCCGCGTTCACCGTGTTCGTATTCTTCTCTCCCGACTGCCACTGCCTCGAGCAGCACGAGCCGCGCCTTCGCGCGCTCGACGCGGCGTTCCGTCCGCGCGGGGTGCAGTTCTTCATGGTCGACTCGGAGGTGCGGGCGTCCGTCGAGCGCGACGACGAGGAGGCTCGCCGGGGGGGCTATACCTTCCCCATCCTCGTCGACCGCGGCGCACGCCTGGCCGTCGCCCTGGGCGCGCAGTACGCGACGTACTCCGTCGTCGTCGACCGTGCGGGGCGCCTTCGCTACCGCGGCGGCATCGACAGCGACAAGAACCACCTGCGCGACGACGCCGTCCCGTACCTCGAAGACGCGCTCGACGATCTACTGGCGGGACGAGAACCGCGCATCGCCGACGCCAAGACGCTCGGCTGCGCGCTGCAGGAATGGTGACTTCGATGATCCGACGGCTTGCCTCGTTCAGCCCTCTCCTTGCCGGCGCATGGGTGGCCGCGTGCTCGTCCGGGGCGAGCGCGCCGAACAGCGACGTCGGATATTCGTCGTGCCCGACCGACGCGCCGACGACCTGCCCCGCCACCGTCCCGAGCTTCGCCAACGAGGTCGAGCCCATCATCGAAAAGACGTGCGCCCTCGGCGGCCAGTGCCACGGCCCCGGCGGCGCCGAAGAGTCGATGTACAACTACACGTCGTACGCCGGCATCAAGACGAACTACCTCACGATGGAGACCGAGCTCCTCGCCTGCGCGATGCCCCCGTCGGACGCCGTCGCACCGTCGCCGGCCGACTGGCTGACGATGGCGACGTGGTTCGTCTGCGGCGCCCCCAACAATTGACCGCGACGACCGGTCCGTCGCGGGCTCCTGAACGCGCTGCTGAAATCAAGGGAGCCGTGCGCGCGGCTCGTGGGTGCTGCCGCGGCATTCGTCAGCCACAACCATCGGTTCGTACGTACCGTGCTGCCGAAAGGTCGCGGGCAGGCGATGTTAAACCCCGGTCCGGTGCCGGCGTGACAACCTCCTCTCTCCCCATGCCTACGCCGGCATCGGGCCACCTGATTCCTCAGGCATGACGTCTGAGAAGGCGTGACGTCTCAGAACTTCAAGCCGACCTGACCATGGATGGTCACGGCGATCTGCGAATTGTCGAGGCCGGGAAAGACGAGCAGGTTGGCGTCGGCGCCGACGTACCACCCGAAGAACGACAAGAGCACGGTGACGCCCGGCTCGACGTAGAGGTTGCTCTTGCTGTCGCTCACGCCGCCGCCGCTCTCGGTGAACGTCGCGTTGCCGATGCCCACTTGCGGGCGGATCGTGAGCAGGCCCACGACGGGAACGGAGAACCCGTAACCGCCCTCGACGCCGTACATCAGCGTATGCGAGCTGTAGGATACGCTGTCGACGGTCTGGCTCGAGCCGAAGTAGTACATGATCTGCCCGCCCCCGTAGAAGCCGAGGACGGAGATGCCGGCGCGTCCGCCGACGCCGAAGCCCATGGGGTTGTCGCCGCCGCCAGTAGACGGGTTCGTGGCGACACCCGCCTTTGCGCCGATCTCCAAGTCGACCGGGCCGAGGGCGTGCGCGGGGCGAGTCGTGATGAAGGTGAGCACGCCGGCAGCGGCGGCCGCAACAAGGATAGGAGCGCTTTTCATGAAAGCGGATCCTACACGGATCAGCTCAGGTCGCCGAGGGTTGTTGTTCAGCAGGCGGGGCTGTGGGAGGCGCGGTTTTCGACGGGCCCGAGGGCTCTGTCGTGGGGGGTAGCGGCGCCTTCAAAGGCGCCACGTACGACGGCGGCGCCTTGTAGCGGAGCACGGGGAACCAGCGGCCGAGGAAGCGCAGCGCCCCGTGGTCGTTCATCCAGAGCGCGTACTCGACGTACGTCGGATCGCGCGAAAGGTGCGCCTCTTCGGTCTTGGCGCGAAAGAAGTAGATCGAGTTGACGCAGCCGAGCAAAAGCGAGTGCCGGATCGCGTCGATGATCCCCGTGTGCGGCACGAACGGCACCGAGACCAGCCACCAGGAGAGGTTCTTCGTGACGTAGGCCGGGTGCTTCGTGAAGCGGTAGGGCCCGTTCGTCAGGATTCCGCGGTGCGTGAGGTTGGAGAAGCGCACGCCAAAGGCCACCGTCCCGAGCGAGTAGATGGTGATGAGCGCGAGGATCGCCCCCGCCCACAGCCAGCGCACCGCGATCGGCGCGCCCCCGAGCCACGCGCCGAAGCCGTAGTCCTGCGAATAGCGCACGTACTGCGCCTCCATCAGGCTGTAAAAGGGCTGGTAGCAGAAGAGCGCGACGACCCACCCGTACATCGTCGGCTCCGCCGACCGCACGTGCGTGTCGATGACGCGGAACGACAGGATGTAGCCGCACGTGCAGAAGAGCAGGTCGACGCCGAAGATGAGGTCGTAGAGAAAGTCGTATGCGCGCAGGTTGCTCCACTCGGCGTGCGCGAGATCGAACGAGATGAGCTTGGACGCCTCGCCGTGCATCCACACGACCATGAGCGGGATGAAGTACGCCTTGACGAGCCAGGAGCGGAAGTGGTTCGCCACGTCTGCGGCGCGCGCGTCGCCCGGATGCAGGAGCACGACTCGGCCAAGCTGCCAGTACGCGTCGCGCGGAGCGACCATCTGTCCGTCGACGATCGAGACGTACCCCACCGCCGCGATGACGAGCGGAAGCCAGAACCGCCGCAGCGCCGCGTAGAACGGATCGTAGAACGAGCCGTGGTACTCGGAGAAAGCCCAGTACGCGAGCGCGATGACGCCCAGGGTGAGGCCCAGGCCGAGCAGCTTCGTCACGACACGGCCGAGGTCGAAGCTCGGCGCCGCGACCCAATCGAGCCCCGTCGTCGCGCGCCGGTGCACCTTGAGCACGACGATATCCATGAACACCACGGGGATCGCGACCGATCCGAGCAAGAGCAAGATCTCGCTCTGACGCGGCAGCTGCCCGGGCCCGGTGCCGTAGAGCTGGTGGCGGTACCGCAGGTAGGCCAGCATCACGAGCAGGCATCCGAGGGCGATCGTGTTGAGGCCCATGTTCGTCACGGACGCGGGCGGGCGCGGCTTGTCTCGGGAGATCACTCCGTCGGTCATAACGCGCGCGAGTGTACCCGATGTCGCCGCTCGGACCCCCACCCATGCGCGGCTCGACCGCAGGCGCTATGTGCGGCAGCCCGTGCACCGCCGCCTCGCCGTTCTGATGTTCGCCGTCGCCTGGGGCACCAACCATTTCGTTCCGCTGCTGCTCGTCTACCGGTCGGCCCTCGGGCTCACGCCGCTCGACCTCGGGGTCCTCTTCGGCGTTTACGCCGTGGGCCTGCTGCCAGGGCTCCTCTTCGGCGGTCCGCTGTCCGATCGGTTGGGCCGCAGTCCTGTCGTCATCCCCGCCGCCATGGTCGCCCTCGCAGGGACGGCGATCCTGTCCTTCGGGGGCAGCGGGGGATTCGCCGTCCTTCTCGTCGGTCGCCTCGTCGTCGGCCTCGGCTCCGGGGCCACATTCAGCGCGGGGACGGCATGGGCGCAGGACCTCGCCCACGACGCGCCTGCCGGCACGGGCGCGCGCAGGGCCGCGGTGGCTCTCTCCAGCGGTTTCGGCGGCGGCCCCCTCGTCACGGGCATCCTTGCCCAGTGGCTGCCATGGCCCATGCGCCTGCCGTACGCCGTCCAGGCCTTGCTGCTCGCGTCGTCCATCGCGTCGTCCGCGGCGGCCTCGCGTGGCGGGCCTTTGCCGACCCGGCCGCGAGACGTGTCCCCGTTGCAGGGTGCCGCGCACGTCGTGCCCTCGGGGTTCGTCCGCGAAGTGGCGTTCGTGGCGCCGTGGGTGTTCGTCTTCCCGTCGATCTCGTTCGCCGTGCTTCCGGGGCTGGTGCGCGAACAGGTCGGGGTGCTGCGCGTCGTGTTCGCGGGCCTCGTCACAGGCATCACGCTGCTCTCGGCCGTGCTGGTCCAGCCGGTGCTGCGGCCCTGGAGACCTCGATCGGCCGCGGCGTTCGGCCTCGCCGTCGGAACCGTGGGGTTGCTCGTCGGCGCCGCCGCGGCGGCGGTTGCCCGGCCGGTAGGGGTGCTGCTGGCCGCCCCTTTGCTCGGCCTCGGCTACGGCGGTTGCCTGATCGCGGGCCTGCGCTTCGTGGAGGCGAACGCCGCACCGGGCGCGCGCGGAGGCCTGACGGGGATCTTCTATGCGCTGACGTACATCGGCTTCGCGTCGCCCCTGGTGATCGCCGCCATCGGCAAGCGCACAGGAGAGGTGGGAGGTGTGCTGGTCTGCGCCGGCCTCGCAGCAGCGACGCTCGCCTGGACGGTGCTGGACGACAGGGTCCAGAGAGTTTCTGGCCGCCCGTCAGGATGACGCCGAAACATCGGTGCCGAAACGATCCTGTAACGGGATAGGGCCTAGACTGGATACCGTGAGCGCGCTCCCTGTCCCCAGGCCCGCCGAGGCGCTGACTCCTCGCGACTTCGCGCTCCAGTTTCGCACCATCCACGGGCACCGGCGCGCGTTCGTTCGCGCCGGGCGGGGGCCTGCGCTGCTGCTCATCCACGGCATCGGCGACAGCTCGCACACGTGGCGGCGCTTGATCCCCGACCTTGCCAGGGACTTCACGGTCCTCGCGCCGGACTTGCTCGGGCACGGTGGATCGGACAAGCCGCGCGCAGACTATTCGATCGGCGGTTACGCCAACGGCATGCGCGACTTGATCAGCGTTCTCGGGATCGATCGCGTCACGGTGGTGGGCCACTCGATGGGCGGCGGCGTCGCCATGCAGTTCGCCTATCAGTACCCCGAGCGTTGCGAGCGCCTCGTGCTCGTCAGCACGGGGGGCGTCTCGCACGAAGTGCACCCTCTGCTGCGTCTCGCCGCCGCGCCCAACACCGACTTCGCGCTCCCGCTCATGACGCTCTCCGCCACGCGCATGGCGGTGCGGAGCGCGTTCTGGCTGCTCGAGACGCTCGGCACGGACCTCGGCCGGGACGCCGACGACATGATGCGCGTCTTCGACACGCTGCCCGATGCCACCTCGCGCCGCGCGTTCGTCCGCACCCTGCGCGCCGCCGTCGACTGGCGCGGACAGGCGATCACGATGCTCGACCGCTGCTACCTCACGAGCGGGATGCCCACGCTGCTCGTCTGGGGCGCCCACGACGCGGTGATCCCCTACCGCCATGCCAAGGTGGCCCACGAGGCGATGCCGGGCAGCCGCCTCGTGACCTTCGAGGAAGCGGGCCATTTCCCGCACCACAGAGACCCTGAGCGCTTCACCGCCGTCCTGCGCCACTTCATCGCGACGACCACGCCCGCCGTCTTCTCGCCGGAGCCCTGGCGCGAACGCCTGCGGCGCGGCTGTTAGTTCGCGGGATACCCCAGGCGGCGGAACACGCCGTCGCCGGTCGTCGTCAGCGCGACGTCGCCATCGCGCTCCGTGGCCCAGAGCGAGTCGCTCGACGCCACCATCGTCCAGTCCTGCGGGCGCGCGCGAGCACAGCGCTCGCCGTCGAACGCCTCGAGCGTGCGGCTCGCGGAGCCTCCGAGCACGCGCGCGAGACGCTCGACGATGATGGCGCGCGGGTGGCAATAGGCGCGGTTCAGCCCCTGGCCCGGACGCCCCGCTGAGATGACGGCATAGCGAGGCCGCACCTTCGAGAGGAACGCGGGGCTCGTCGAAGTCTCGCTGCCGTGATGCCCGACCTGAAGGAGCGTGACCGGCGCGAGCGGCTCGAGTTGCATCTCCTCTTCGTGCTCGGCGTCGCCCGTGAACAGCACGGAGCTCGCGCCGAAGTCGATGCGGAGCGCGATCGAGCACTCGTTGGCGTCGTGGGAGCAGGTCGAGGGCCACGCCGGGGGCAGCACCGGAGTCACGGTGACACCGGGTGAGTCGAGCCCACCGAACGCCCGGTGATCGGGATCGACGACGACGACGGCGGCGTGATGGTCTTCGGCGGCGAGGCGCGCGAGTCGTATCTCCGCGCGGCGCCCATCGCGTCCGTTGTCGACGAAGGTCCCGACGGTGAACGAGGCGAGAACCTCGGGGGCGCCGCCCACGTGGTCGGAATGGCCGTGGGTGATCCAAAGCACGTCGATCGGCGCGCCGGCCAGGTCGCGGCGCAAACTCGAGAGCAGGTGCCGGTCGGCCCCGTTGCACGACTCGCCGCAGCCGGGGCGGTTCGGGCGGTCGCCGGCGTCGACGAGCAGGTGCCGTCCGTCGGGCAAATCGACGAGCGCCGCGAGCCCCTGACCCACGTCGTAGAAGTGCACCGTCATCGCCCTCGCTGGCGCCGCGGCGACGATCGCGGCAAGCGCAGGCACCCATGCCGTCCCGCCCTCGCGCGGAGAGCTCGAACAGCCCGTCGCGAAGAACAGGGCCAGAGCTATCTTGTTAATGGTGCCCGAAGCCGGTCATCCGACCGACTAAAGCACCATCGGTCCCAGAGGGACAAACCTCCGGCCGCCATTTCTCGCTCCCGCCTGACCCCTTCATTGGCCCGGGCGAGCGCGAGACCGTAGCGTCGGGCCCGTGCTTTCGACATCGCCGCTGGCGTTCACCACCTCGACGGTGTCGCAGTGGGCCAGGGCGATTGGCGCCGGCGCCTCGATGGCGGCTCCCTTGGCGTCGTGCCAGGCGGCGGGCGCATACCAGAGCGTTCCGTCCGGCGCGCGCGTGAATGCCCAGGGCGAAAACGTGGCGCCCGCCGGGGCGACGACCCAGCGGCCCGGCGACCAGGCCCATCGAGCCCGGCGCCATAGCCACTCGCCATCGACCCAGACGGCGCCGGGCGGCATCGGGGGGATCGCTTCGACGCGTCCCGGTGGCGGCGGAAGGTCGACCGCCGTCAGCGCGCTCGTCGTCTGGGCCACGTACTGCGGATGCGGAAGCGACCAAGAGCACCCGATCGCGGCGGAGAGCGCGCACGCAAGAAGAGCCATGGCGAGCGCGGCGACGGGCGACCGCGGCGCCGAAGGGACCGCCGAGCCGATACGCATACGGTACGAACTTGATTGGAGCACTACAATCGGGCGCCGACGAGCGTGATGCGTTCCGCCCCTTCCCTCGCCTTGGTTCTTGGGGCCGCGCTGCCCGAGAGACTGGCGCTGGTCCTGTGCGCGTCCATGGCCGGGTGCGCCGCCTCGATCCCGCCCGGAAGATCGTCGGTCGACTCCGTCGGCATCTCCGGCGACGCGAAGATCGCGTCCGACGACGTCACCGACAGGCTCGCCACGTCGGCGAGCCCCAAGTTCCTCGGCCTGTTCCGCGGCATCGTCTACGACTACGCGATCTACGACGCCGCCGTGCTCCAGCGCGACATGGCTCGCGTCGAGCGCTACTACCGCGGCGAGGGCTTCCTCGAGGCGCACGCCCGCGTCGCGCGCGTCATTTCGGTCAAGGACGGGCACGTCCGCGTCCAGATCGTCGTCGACGAAGGACCGCCCACACTCGATCGCGACGTCCGGCTCGAGGGGATCGACGGGTTGCCCGCTGACGACAAGGCCGCCTTGCGCACGGCCGCCGACTCGGCCATCCCGAGGGGGCATCGCTTCGACGAGGACGGCTACAAGGCGGCCCAGGCAGCCGTGCTGCGCGCGCTGACCGATCGCGGCTACGCGTACGCGACCGTCCAGGCGAGCGCCACGGCCGACCTCGGAGCGCACGCGATCGACTACGTCTTCACCTTCGATCCGGGCATCCAGGCGGTGTTCGGTTCCCTCTCCTTCAAGGGCCTCGATCCGGACGGCGCGGGTCCGCTGCCGCCCGTCGTCGACGACGCTCCGCTGCGACGCACCGTGCACATTCACGAAGGCAAACCGTACTCGACCGCCGAGATCGACGCGTCCACGCAAGCGCTACTCGACCTGGAGATCTTCAGCGCCGTCCACATCGTGCCCACGCTGTCGAACCCGCCGTCGCGCGTGGTCCCGCTCGTCGTCGAAGTGCAGCCGAGCAGCCTGCGCGCGCTCAAGGTCGGCGGCGGCCTCGAGTTTGACGCCATCAAGACGGAGGTGCACGCGCTCATCGGCTGGGAAGACCATGACCTCCTCGGGGGCCTGCGCGACTTCAGCATCGACTTCAAGCCGGGAGTTGTGCTGTACCCCACGGCGGTCGGCAACTTCGTCGCGCCGGACCAGCTCTTGCCCGAGGAGCGCACGCGCGTGCAGCTGCGCGTGCCGGCGTTCATCGAAGCGCGGACGACGGGCTTCATCCGGCCCGAGTTCAACGTCTATCCACTGCTCGTCGAACCGAACAGCGCGAACATCCACTCGAACGTCGTCGGCTACGTCGAGCCGAAAGTCTCCGCCGGCATCGAGCGCCGGTTCGGCAAGCACTTCTTCGCGAGTCTTGCCCAGAACCTGCAAGGGGAGGACCCGTTCGCGTACACCCCGTCTTCGCAACCGGTGCCGCAAGACATCCTGCTCTGGTACCCCCAGCTCATCACGAGGCTCGACTTCCGCGACGACCCGGTGCACCCGCACTCCGGGTTCTATCTGTCGAACGACTTCCAGGTCGCGCTCGGGGCGACCGCACGCGACATCCGCATCGCTCCCGAGGCGCGCGGCTACATCCCTCTCGCGCGGGGCGTGACGCTCGGCATCCGCGGCGCCCTCGGCTTCGTCCTCTCGCCCAACTACGGCAAGTACCTGCAGGCCGACGTCGAGCAGCACTATGCCGCCATCCCGTCCGCGCCCAACGACCTGCGCCTCGACAAGGATATCGAGACTGTCTATTTCCGCGGCTTCTTCTCGGGCGGTCCGACGTCCAACCGCGGCTTCCCGCTGCGCGGCGTGGGGCCCTACGGGACGGTCCCGTTCCTCAACCCCGCCACGGCGACCAACCAGGTCGCGGTCTGCGATCCGAACGCCAGAGGGTACGACCCGGCGGACTGCCTGCTCCCCATCGGGGGTCTTACGCTGTGGGAGTCGACGATCGAGGTCCGGTTCGACGTATCGGGGCCGCTCGGCGTGGCGGTCTTCTGCGACGCGAGCGACGTCTCCGCCTTCGTGACGAACTTGCGGTTCGATCACCCCCACGTGTCGTGCGGCTCGGGCGTGCGCTACGCGACGCCCGTCGGCCCCATACGCCTGGACATCGGCTACCGCATCCCGCCGCTCCAGGTGCTCGGCCAGCCGGACGAGTCGCACGCCTACCACGCGGACCCGTCCAACGGCTTGCCGGGGCGCCTCGTGACGAGCATCCCGATGGCGCTCGCCTTCGGCATCGGGGAGTCTTTCTAGATGCGCGCCGTGCTCGTCGCGGCCCAGAGTCTCGCGACGACGGTGGTGTTCCTCCTGGCGCTCGCCGCCGGCGTCGTCGTGCACCTCAGCGCCCCCGCCGTCCGACGCATCGTCGCCACGCGCGTCAATCAGGTCCTGGCAAAGCCGTTCGAGGGACGGATCGTCATCGATCGGATCGGCTTCATCGGCGCGCAGGGCGTCACGGGCGTCGACGCGCACGTCGACGACCCCGATGGGGTCACGGTCCTGCGCGCACGCGGGACAAGCGGGCGGATAGGGCTCCGATTCCTCGTGCGATCCCTTCTTGCCGGCGACGGGATCGACATCGAGATTCCGGAGGCGACGGTCGCCGAGGCCGAGGCGGACCTCGATGCCGACGCCGCGGGCGTCCTGCGCATCGCGAAGGCGTTCAAGCCACGGGCCGCTCTGCACGACGACGGCCTCCCGGGGCCGAAGGTCCGCGTGGCCTTGCCGATCGTGCACGTCGTTCACGGCGCGGTGCACGGGCAGCCATCGGGCGCTCCGCCGATCGACGGCGAGATCGACGACGCAGACGCGAGCCTCCTCGTGACGCCGCCGAACGTCCGGGTCGACGTGCGCCACGCGCGGGTCGTCGAGCGGTCGCCGCTTCCCTCGGGCAACGACGCGCGCGGCGACGTCGAGGGGCGCCTGACCGTGCCCTCGGGGTCCGGCGGCGCGCTGGGGCTGAGCGGCGAGTTCCACGGAACCGTGGGCTCGATCGATACGCGCGCCAACGCGACCTACGACTCCGGGGTCCTCGAAGCCGTCCTCGACGTGCCAGCCGCAGCCCCGGATCGAATGCGCGCGCTGCTCCCTTCGTGGCCGCTGACGGCGCCACTGGCCGTTCACGCCGAAGGGCGCGGCACCCTGCCCGAGCTCGACGTCCACGTTCACGGGGTGCTCCAGAGCGGATCGGTCGACGTGACCGGTCCCGTGGTCCTCGTCCCGCTGCAGGCGCAGCTCCACGTCGATGTCCGCGCGATCGACCCGCATGGCATGCTCGCCTCGATCCCCGCATCCGATGTCACGGCGGCGGGGGCGGTCACGATCGTCACCGCCCCCGGCGGCGCCATCACGGCGCACGCCAACCTCGACGTCGCGAGCGGGCGCATCGGGACGGTTCCGACGCCCCCCTCCCACGTGACCGCGGAGTTGGTGCGCGCCGCGCCGCCTTCGACGGACGTCTCGGCGCGCGCGACCGTCGTCATCCACGAGCCCGGCGCACCGGTGGAGATCGCCGCCAGCCTCGCGTCGTCGCGCGGCACACTGATGCTCTCGTATTCGGGGCGGGTGCGGGCCGAACGACTCGAGGACGTTCCCCTGCTTCGCGCCCTTCGCCGTGACGTGCACGGGCGGGCCGTCGCGTCGGCGACCGGAACGCTGGACCTTCGCACGGCGCGCATCGACGCGAAGGTGAGCGCGGCGGTCGAGACCATCACCGCCGGGGGCGTGTCCGTGGCCGCCGTGCACGGCGAGGCGCACGTGTCGGGCCCGATCGTCGAACCGGTCGCCGAGATTGCCATCGCCGGGGAGGAGTTCAGCGCTCCCGGCCTGCACCTCTCGACGGTGCAGTCCCGGGCGAGGTTCGAGATCACGCGCGGCGCGTTCCACGACCTGGATCTCCGCATCGACGAGGCCGGCGAGGAGATGCTGGTGCATGCGGCGCTGGTGCGCTTCGGCTCGGGTGAGGTCCAAGTCGACGACGCGGAGATCGAGGGCTTCGGCGAGCCGGTGCAGGCCAGCGTTCGCGCATCCTCCGGGAGCCTGTCCATCCATCTGGCCGCTCCCGCGATCGATCTCGAGCGAGTCACACGGTTCGCCCATTGGACCCGGGTGCAGGGCCGCGTCCGGCTCGACGTGGAGGCCACGATTGACCACGGCCGCACGGACGGCCGCGCCACGGTCGACGTGAGCCACGGCGCCGTCGCGACTTTGCACGACATCGACGGCCGCATCGGCGCGACCTTGCACGGCCGAGAGATCACCGGCGAAGCGTCGCTGCGCGTCGCGGACATCGGCACGCTCGCGGTGAAGTCGACCGCCCTGCAGCTCGGTGGCCGAGCCCTCGACCCGCAAGCATGGCGGCGCGCCTGGGGCGCGATCGACGCCGACGTCCACGTCGACCTGGCGAAGCTCGTCGGGACGCTCCCGGCGGGGCTGCTGCCTCTCACCGAAGTTCGGGGCGTCGTCGACGTGAAGACCCGTTTCGAGCGCGACTCCGCGATCGACATGACGCCCGAGATCAACGTGTCCGCCCAAACGACGGGCCTCGCCCTCTTCGGTCGCCGCGCCTCGGGCACGTGGAGCTTTCAGGGGATCGATCCGGCCGTGCAGCTCATCGTCGACGGCGACACGGGGGCCACGACCTTCACGGCCCAGATCCGCGACACGGTCGGCGATCTCGCGACGGCGAACGGCTCTTCCAACGCCGTGCCCTGGTCGACGCTTCTTCTTGGAGACGCACCCCTTGCGCCGGCCCTCGAGGCCATGCCGTTCGACGCGCGCGTCGAGATCCCCGCGCGCCGGCTCGAGACCCTGCCGAAGAGCCTTCTGTTCGGGCCGACGGGGCAGCTCCAGGGGGCGCTCACCTGGCACGGCGCCGCGACGCGGCCGACCGTGGACGTCGCCGCGACGCTGTCGGACGGCATCTTCGACACGCGCGTCTTCGCGCTGCCCTCCGACCTCGAATGGAAGGCGCACTACGATGGCGCCAGCGCGACCACCAGCGTCACGGACGCGGTGCGCGGCCGGCAGGTTCTCGATGCGCGCGCCGCGGTGACCGTCCGGGCGATCGATCTCCTGGCCGCTCTTCACGGCGCGCCCGTGCCATGGGCCGCTTCTGCGTCCGGCCAGCTCACCGAGCTGCCGATCCAGGGGCTCACCGCCCTCGACGACCGGCAAGTGCACGGGCGCGCGACGGGCACCTTCGTGGTCGAGAGGTTTCACGAGGACGCGCGCGCCAGGGTCGCGCTCACCTTCGAGGGGCTGAGGGTCGGCGACATCGCCTGCCGGACCGCGAACCTCGACGCGACCGTCGACGGGCATGCGATGCACGCCTCCGCCGCGATCGATCACACGGACGGCACGATCTCGATCGACGCGCGCGCGGGGTCGCACTGGGGCGCCGCCGTGGCGCCGGCCCTCGACGCGTCTCAACCCCTGACGTTGTCGATCTCCGCCAAGGCGTTTCGGGCTGCGCTGCTGATGCCGATGGTGTCGAGGGTGTTCAGCGACCTGGACGGACGCATCGACGGCGAGGCGAGCGTGACGATCGACCCCGGGGCGAACACCGCGCACCCGAGCGGAGCCCTCGCGCTGCGCGACGGGTCCTTCGAGATGAACGAGCTCGGAGGCGAGTTCACCGGCGTCGGGGCGAAGCTGACGCTGACACCGGACGGTGTCTTCCGGCTCGCGGACGTTCGCGCGAACAGCTTGAACGGCACGCTGACGGCGGCAGCGAGCGGACGGCTCGACGGCCTGGCCCTCGCCGGCGCGCGCGTGACGATGAACGTGCCGCGGACGACGCCGCTGCCCATCGTGTTCGACGGCGTCCAGATGGGGGCGATGGACGGCGACCTCGACGCCACGATCGTCCAGGTGCCGGGTCACAAGGGCCTGCACGTGGAGCTGGACGTCCCCAAGTTGCACGTCGAGCTTCCGAGCGCCGCCACGCGCGACGTGCAGACGCTCGGCGACCTGCAGGGCATCCGCACGGGGATCGTGGGCGCCGACAGGACCTTCGTCCCGATCGCGCTCGATCCCCCCTCGGATGACGACGAAACCGGCCCGCCGCGCGCGCCGATCCAGATCACGGTGAAGCTCGGCAAAGAGGTGCAGATCAAGCGCGCGCCGGGCGGCGCCGGGCAGCCCGACTTGGCCGTCTCCATCGAAGGCGATCCGGTCATCACGATCGCCGACCATGTCCACGCGTCGGGTCAGATCCGGCTCGTACGCGGGACCATCGGCGTCGGCGGCAAGCCGTTCGAGATCTAGAAGGGCACCGTCGCGTTCGTCGGCGACGACCCGGCCAACCCGCAGGTCGTCCTGACCGCCGGCTGGACCGCGCCCGACGGCACGCGCGTGACGGCGGACTTTGTCGGACCGCTCAAGACGGGCAAGGTCACGCTCCACGCCAACCCGGCGCCTCCGGGCGGCGAGAACGGCATCCTCGCGCTCATCCTCTTCGGGTCGGCCGATCAGGGTGCGAACGGCAACAACGCGAACAGCGCGACGCCCGCGGCTGGCTTCGCCGGGTCCGAGGCCACGGCGCCCATCAACAAGGCGCTCGGCGGCGTCAACGGCGCCCTCGAACGATTCGGCCTCGGCGGCGGTCTCACGACCAAGGTCGACACGTCGCAGACCAATCCGCGTCCGGAGGTCGAGCTTCAGATCGCGCGCGACATCTCCCTCGAGGTGGCCTGGGTGCTCGGCCTGCCGCCCCCCGGCATGCCCGACACGACCCTCGTGACCTTCAACTGGAGGTTTTTGCGCAAGTGGTCGCTCTTGACCACGGTGGGCAACACCGGCACCTCAATCCTCGACGTCGTCTGGCAGCACCGGTACTGACGGGCTTCTTCGACATCCTGCTACAAGGCCGAGCCACCGCCGGGCAGGCGGACACGGAGAAAGTGCGTGCGCTCGAGCATCGGCCGGGCCAAGAGGCGCCGGATCTGGTCGCGCAGCGCCCACGACGCCGTCGCCGTCGTGGGTCTCCTAGCGGTAAGCCAGCCAGCGGGAGATGGCGTACGCAACGGCGCTTGCCACCCAGGCGACCGACCGGGTGTGCATGCCCGCGCGGCTTGCCCAGTACGGCGCCAGGGGGAAGACGACGGCGGCCGCTGGGGCGCGCCAGCGCGGGGAGCGCGCGGCGAGGCCGGCGATGATCGTCACGTGCGCCGTGAGCAGCGACGCGAACGCCACCACGAGGGACAGGGTCACCCACTCGTCGTGCGTCATCGAAGGCTCACGGTAGCTCCACCCTATTTGAAAAGGGTGGGGCGCGAGCCCGATGCGAGCGCGTCCGCTTGCTCTTGAGCCGCCCGCGACTCGTCGGCTCGGCCCAGGTGGCGAAGGACGATCGCGAGGTTTGCATAGGCGCGCGCGTAGCCGGGCTGCAGCTCGATCTCGGCCCGTAGCTCGCGTTCGGCGTCGGTCCAGAGGCCGGCCGACATGTCGATGACGGCGATGTTGTTGTGCGCGACCTCGGCAGGACCGAGGGAGAGCGCGGTCCGGTACTCGGCGAGCGCGCGGCTCGGCTCTCCGTCCGCCTGCAGGACGCGGCCCAGGCACACGTGGGCCAGCGAGGAGTTCGGCGCGTCAGCCACCGCTTGCCTCGCGAAGGCCCCCGGGTCGCGAAAGGAGCTCTCGAACGCGACGGTTACTGCCGCCATCGTGGCGATCGCCGTCGCTCCGATCGCCGCCGCGAGGCCGCCCTCGCGACCCGGCGGCGATCGCAGGGCGGCCCGTGCGACCTCGACGACAGCGATGAGAGCCCCGCACGCCGGCCACTCCAGACGGCATGCTTGCGCGGGCCCGTCGCCGAGCGCCAGCGTCGGAGCCAGGGTCAGCACGAACGCGGTCGCCCCAAGGACGACCACACGCCGCCTCACGCCGGGGATCCGCAGCGACGCCGCCGCGAGGACCGCGACGGCCAGGATCCCCGGCCAGACCGAAAGGTCGGCGGCCGATGCGAACGCGCCCGGCGAGAACGGGACGAGGAGCTGCCCCGCGCTGGCCAAGAGCACGATCGCGCTCTGCCGGCCGACGTGCACCGCAGGGACGCGCAACCAGGCGTGCAAGACGGCGAACCCCGCGAGGCCGGCCGTCCATGAGACGACAAGATACGCAGCGCGCCGCGATCGAAGCCATGGCCCCCACTCCGCCGGCCGCGCGAGCGCGAGGTAAGCGATGCACACGAGCGGGATCACGACCGCCGTCTCCTTCGTGAGCAGCGCCAGCGCGAACGCCGCGGCGTGCGCCCCCCGCCACGCCCAAGACGGCGAAGCGGCGTCCCGCGCGAAGGCGATCCAAGAGGCGAGCGCGAAGACGGCGAGCAGCGAGTCGTTTCGCCCCGGGATCCACGCCACCGCGGAGGCCAGCGCCGGGTGCACCGCGAACGCGACGGCCGCAGCAGTCGCGAGCCGGGCGCCCATCGCCAGATCCCGCAGCAAGACCAGCAGCAGCAAGCTCGCGGCGGTGTGCACCGCGACGTTGGTGGCGTGGTAGCCGGCAGGATGAAGGCCGCTCCAGCGCGCGTCGAGGGCGAACGACGCCGTCACGATCGGGCGGTAGTAGCCGTGCGAAGCGTCGACCACGTGCATGTACGATCGCGTGAAGGCCCGCAGCACGCTCCAGGGCGCCGTCAAGAAGGCGTGGTCGTCGACGATGAGGTCGCGGTCGTCGAGCCCCGTGAAGCCGAACCACACGCTCCGGCCGTGCACCACGACGGCCGCCAGCGCGGTGAACACCCCCGCCGCGACGCGCGAGTCGACTCGCTCCAGAGCGCGTTTCATCACCAAATCCCGGGGGGGGCCAAATCCGGTGGGGAGCTCGACGGGAGCGGAGGCGTTCCTCTGACCGCGACTACGTACGGAACCGGACTTCCTGGGGGTAGGGGAAGACGTCGTCCTGGATGTTCGATCGGATTCGGTCCTGCGTCGCGATCCAGAACGCCGGATCCGCCAGGTCGCCGTGCAGCTCCATGAACTGCTCGCGCGCGCCGTCGGTGAAGAGAAACTTTGGCAGCTCCTCGGGGAAGACGTCGTTCGGGTTCACCGAGAACGAGGGCTCGGCGCCGTTGTCGTCGTCGTCGTCCGAAAAGGTGGGCAGGCGGCGGAAGTTGTACTCGGTCAGCAGGCCGATCTCGTCGTAGTCGTAAAAGACGATGCGGCCGTAGCGCGTCACGCCGAAGTTCTTCAGCAGCATGTCGCCCGGGAAGATGTTCGCGCTGGCGAGCTCCTTCACCGCGTCGCCGTACTCGCGCACGCAGTGGCGCAGGCGCGCCCCTTCGGCCCCTCGCAGGTAGATGTCGAGGGGCACCATCCGGCGCTCGATGTACACGTGGCGGACGACCAGCTTGTCGCCGTCGAACTCGATGCTCGACCCCGCGACGCGGCGGAGCTCGTCGACGAGGGCCGGCGCAAAGCGCGCCGCCGGAAGGGCCACGTACGAGTACTCGAGGGTGTCGGCCATGCGACCGACGCGGTCGTGGTACTTGACCATCAGGTACTTGCCCTCGACGTCCTTGCGGTCGCTCTGCTTCGGCGGCTCGAACCAGTCGCGGATCACCTTGAAGACATACGGAAACGACGGGAGCGTGAAGACCGTCATGACGAGGCCCTTCGTCCCGGGGGCGAGGACGAACGTGTCCGTCGAGTGCTTCATGTGATCCATCAGATCGCGGAAGAAGAGCGCCTTGCCCTGCTTCTGCAGGCCCAGCATCGTGTAGAGCTCCGCCTTCGGCTTGCTCGGGAGCACCGTCTGAAGAAACGCCACGTAAGCCGAGGGCACCTCCATGTCGACCATGAAGTACGCACGCGCCAGGCTGAAGACGCGGCCGATGTGCTCGGGCCTGAGGAGCAGCGCGTCGGCGTAGATGCTGCCGTCGGCGGCCTTGAGCAGCGGGATGACGAAGGGATACTCGTCGGTCCCGTTGATCGCGCGGCCAACGAGGTAGGCGGCCTTGTTCCGGAAAAAGAGCGACGAGAGCACCTGGATCTGGAAGTTTGGCAGCATCTGCCACTTGCCGGGGAAGCGCTTGCGCATCGCGTGAACGATGCTCCGCACGTCGCGCTCGAAGTCCTGGAACCGGCAATCGAGGCCGAAGCTCGTCAGGCACGCGCGGATCGTGCTGCGCAGGCCGTCCCGCGTCGGGTAGTAGCAGCGGTAGGTGGGCTCGTCGCCGTCGAGGTGCTCCGTGGAGACGGCCGGGCGCCGGAACAGGTAGTCGTTGCGGTAGTAGCGCCGATCGAGGATGCGGCAGGCGACCGAGTTGTAGTACGTCTCCGCGCATTCGGGCTGCCGGTGCTCGTGCAGAAGGCCGATGTAGGCGAGCTTCACCTGACGCCACAGCCCCTCGTCTCGGACGTACGGGAAAGCGATGCGCAGCGCCTCGACCCCCTCGGTGACGCGCTGGTCGTACATCTTGATCCGCTCGGTCGACGCGGCGCGCACATCCGCCCAGTCGCCCCGCTCGAAGCGCAGCTTGGCCAGGGCGCTCGTCTCGCGGAACAGCCGGTAGTGCTTGTCGAATCCGTCGCGAATGGTGCGCGCGATGTCTTCGGCGGGCGTCATGGAATCGAAGGGCGGGTTCCCATCCGCCCGGCGTCGCGCGTTAATAGTCTGGAGACCCGCGAATCGCCATGACGCATCACCCCGCCTCCCTTCTGCTCGCGGCGGCGATCTCCTTGGTCACGGGCGGCGCGCTGGCAGACACCGCGCCGACCCCTGTCATCGCGGCCCCGCACCCCCACGCCTACGCGATCGTCGTCGGCAGCAACGCGGGCGGCCCGGGGCAGGGTTCCCTTCGCTTCGCGGAGGGCGACGCGCAGCGCGTGGCGGAGGTGCTGCGCGAGCTCGGGCACTTCGACGCACGCGATGTCCACGTCCTCTTGCACCCCGACGCCTCCCAGGTCTTCGCGGCGATCGACGACATCGGCGCCGAGGTCCAGGCGAGCGCCGCGCGCGGAGAGCAAGCCGAGGTCGTCTTCTACTACTCGGGCCACGCGCGGGCGACTGCGGTCAACCTCGGGAGCGACGAGCTGCCCCTCGCCTCGCTCCGCGCCCGCCTCACCGCCCTGCCGACGGCCCTCACCATCGTCGTGCTCGACGCGTGTCAGAGCGGCGCCTTCGCGCGCGTCAAGGGCGCCGCGCCCGCGGCGGACTTCACCTACAACTCGGTGTCCAAGCTGACGCAGAAGGGCCTCGCCGTCATGGCGTCGAGCAGCCAGGAGGAGCTCAGCCAGGAGTCCGACGAGCTGAGAGGCTCGTATTTCACCCACCACCTGGTGAGCGCCCTGCGCGGGGCGGGCGACGCGGATCACGACGGTCGCGTGTCGCTCGACGAGGCCTACCGCTATGCGTTTCGTCGCACCCTGGCCTCCACGGCGCGCACGCAGGTCGGCGAGCAGCACGTGACGCTCGAGACGGACCTGGCAGGTCAAGGCGAGGTCCCCCTCACGTACCCGGCCGAGGCGCGCGCGCAGTTCGAGCTGCCGGGCGCGCTCGAGGGGCGCGTTCTCCTGCAGCAGCGCGTCAGCGGGTCGGTCGTCGCCGAGGTGCAGAAGGCGCCCGGCGCGGCGGTGCGCCTCGCGGTGGTCGCCGGAGCCTACGACGCGGTCATCGGCGAGAAGGACGCGATCGTCGAGTGCCACGTCACGCTCACCGACGACCACGTGACCGTCATCGACCCGTCGACGTGCACGCCGGTCTCGGCGGAGCGCACGCAGCCCAAGGGGGACGCCGACGCGCCGCGCCGCGAGCTCGACCTCTGGGAGTTCGAGGGATCCGTCGGCGTCATCACCCGGGAGACGAGCGCCTTCACCGATCGCCTGCAGACGTTCGGCTACACGGACAGCGCGCCGCTCCTCGTCCCCGCGATCAAGGCGTCGGTCGCCGTGTCGCGCCTCATCGTGCCGCACGTCTCCGCCGTCCTTCAGCTGGGCACGCTCTCGTCCGATTCGTACCAGCGCTCGATCGCCAACAGCACGGACACCGTCACCTTCATGGGCTACGGCGCGGCGGCGTACATTCGCACTTCGGCGCAGTTCGGCCCGATGTTCGGCATCTATGGGCAGGCCGGCGCCGGGGTCTCGCTAGGGGTCATGAACTTCCAGACGCAGCAGACGGGCGTCCCGCCGTCCACGACGAGCACGTACGGCGGCTATCTGCTGAGCGGCGCGGTGGGTGCATCCTTGCGATTCCGGCGCGTGCCGCTCACCCTGTTCGGTCAGGGCGGCTACGACACGGCGCCCGCGATCCGGGATCTCATCGGCGACACGCACGACAGCGGGGGCTTCTCGCTGGTCGTCGGGGTGCGCTTTCGCACGGGAGATGGGCAATGAATCGGCGAATCGGCAACCGGGGCGCTGTGTGCGCCGCGCTGGCGCTGGGCTTCGCGTCGCTCGGCGACGACTGCGACGGCGACCTCGTGCAGGACCCGACGTTCCGCGACTGGTGCGGCGACACGCTTTGCTCCTGGACGCTCGTCGCGGGGCACATCGCGCGCGCGCCCACCTGGAACGCCAACGACCTGGGCGTCTCGTTCGTCGACCAGGGCACCGAGATCTCTCAGGCGACGACGGAGACGAGCGCGACCTGCATCCTCTTCACCAGCGTCGCCGACATCGATCCCAGCGCCGAGCTGACCCTCGGCGTCGACTTCAACAGCGACGGAACCATCGACTACTCGGCCCCCCTCGGCGCGACCAACTGGCAGAGCGTAGAGAGCGAGATTACGGCCCCTCTCGCGTACCAGGGCGTCACGTTTTATCTGACCAAGGCCGGGACGGGCACCGCGGTCCTCGCCGAGATGCGCATCCAGTCGTCGAGCGGCTGCACCGCGGCGCCCGTCACGGTGAAGGACCTTCAGTTCGGCGAGAAGTGCGATCCCGACGGCGGGAACGTGTGCGCGAGCGGTCTGACGTGCTTTGGCGTGTCGGGCGACGCGCTCTGCTCTCAGTGCTCGGACGCCGTGACGTGCGCGAACGGCGCGACGTGCAGCACCCGCAGCGTGTTCTTCCCATCGCAGTGCGGGCCCGGCCAGGGGCTCGGCGACGCCGGGGCCCCGTGCCTCGTCGGGACCGATTGCGCGAGCGGGACGTGCAACGGCGCCGTGCCGGTCGCCCTCGCAGACGAGGCGGGGACCTGCGACCTCGACGCCGCCCTCGGAGGCGACGCGAACCCGTCGAACTGCCAGTGGTACGGCGCGCGCGGCGGGACGTGCCGGTGACGCCGGCCAGCTGAATCCACCCTCTCATCCATGGAGGCCTACGAACGTTATGGTCGCACGCTCATCCGCCGGGCCGCCCGCATCGTCGGCAACGTCGAGGACGCGCGCGATCTCGTGCAGGGCCTCTTCGTCGATCTGCACCAGCGGGCTGCCGCGCCCCTCGAGCTCGCGTACCTCTATCGCGCGATCACCCACCGGGCGATCTCCTTTCTCCGCGACGAGTCGAACCGCGCGCGCCTGCTCGAACGGCACGACGCGGCCCTCGCGCCGCCGGCGCGCACCCGCTGCGACGACCGCGCGGTGGGCCTCGATCTGCTCGCGAAGCTCCTGAACGAACTCGACGAATCGGAGACCGAAGTGCTGACGTACCGCTACCTCGACGACATGACGCAAGAGGAGATCGCGTCCTTGCTCGGTCTCAGCCGCAAGACCGTCGGCAAGCGGCTCGAACGCGTCAGCGCCGCGGTTCGTCGCCTCACGGGCGGCCCGGGGTCGCCGTGAGCGGCGCAGCGCAGAGCCCCGGCGTGGGGTGCATCGGCGAGCCTGTGTCGTGGCTGCGTCTCGAGCGCTATCACCTCGGCGAGGTCGACGGAGACGAGCGTCGTCCCATCGCCGATCACCTCGCGGCCTGCGTCGCGTGCTCGGCGTGCCTCGCGCGGATCCGCGAGGACGACGCGACGCCGCTGCCTTCGATGGGCGCCGCACGACCGACAGGCGGTCGAGGGCTCACGCTCTTGCCGGGAGGCGCGCTCGCGTCGCTGGCGGCGCTCGCCGCGGCGGCGGCGTTGGTCCTCGGCCTGCGCGGCAGTGGGACGTCGGAGGTCCCGGCACGGGGCACGGCTCCGATGGCGCGCATCAAGGGCGGCGCAGTGGCGTTTTCTCTCGTTCGCGACGACGGCGAGCGCGTCGAGGGCTCGTTGGGCGTCTATCGCGACGGCGATCGCTTCAAGGCGATCGTCACGTGCCCTCCGGGAGGAGGCGTCGGCTTCGACGTCGTCGTCCGCGAGGGCGCCCGCGAGTCGTTCCCCCTGCCGCCGGCGGTCGACCTGACATGCGGCAACGAGGTCCCGCTGCCGGGCGCCTTCCAGCTCACGGGAAGCGCCGACGAGACAGTGTGCCTCGTCTGGAACGAAACAGGAGTCGTCGACCGCTCGGCGAACGCGCAGGTCGGGGACCGACCAAGCCTCTGCAAGCGCCTCTCCGCGGCCCCGCACCAGTAGCCGGCAGGTGCGGTCAAACGTCCTTCCGCTGTCGTTCTTCCGCTGTCATCCTGAGCGAAGCGAAGGACCCCACGGGACCGCGGTTCGCATGGGGTCCTTCGCTTCGCTCGGGATGACAGCAAAACCCTCGACGGCGGCGCGCTAGCCGAACGCGACGCTCGCGATGGCGACTCCCATCGCTTCGCCGCGGAAGCCTAGGCGGCCGCGGTCGGCGCCGGCCGCGCCTGCGGCGACCATGAGCGGGAGCAGGTGCTCCTCGCGCGGGTGGCATTCGCGGGCGGAAGGGGCAGACGTCCATCGGGCGAGGGCGGCGTCGCGCTCGGGCTGCGGGGCCTGGACGGCCCCTTCGAGCCAGGCCTCGAAGCGCTTCGACGCGGGGAGCGACGCGGGCGACATGAAGCCGCGCATGTTGTGGTAGCTCATCCCGCTGCCGACGATCAGCACGCCCTCGCTGCGGAGCGGCTCGAGCGCGCGCCCCATGGCGAGGTGCCGCGCCGGATCGAGCCCGGCTTGCAGAGAGAGCTGCACCGTTGGGATACCCGCGTCGGGGTAGGCCACTTTCAACGGAACGAATACGCCGTGATCGAACCCCCGCCGGCCGTCTTCTGCCGAATCGATCCCCGTGGTCCCGAGGAGGGCCCGGACGCGCGCCGCGAGCGGGACCGATCCCGGCGCCGGCCACGTGAGCTCGTACGTGTGCGCCGGGAAGCCGTAGTAATCGAAGAACAGGGGCGGCGCCGCCGCGGACGTGACCGTGGGCACCGGCGCCTCCCAGTGCGCCGAGACGACGAGCAGCGCCTTGGGCGGCTCGGGCAGGGCCTCCGGCATGCTTCGAAGCCATCTCGCTAGGGCGTCCCACGTGTCGCGCGGGCCCATCGTCCAGTCCATGAAGAAGCACGGACCGCCGCCGTGGGGGATGTAGAGCGTCGGTTGCTTCGCCTGCGTCGCGGCGGGGGTGATCATCGTCCTTTCAG
>Ga0302326_10002529_pt1 | contig 44384 bp, 47 predicted proteins | sample Palsa_T0_3_FD_202264 | JGI IMG/M metagenome (GOLD analysis project Ga0302326, IMG submission 202264) | Peat permafrost microbial communities from Stordalen Mire near Abisko, Sweden - Palsa_T0_3 | ecosystem: Environmental > Terrestrial > Soil > Palsa > Peat permafrost | place: Sweden: Abisko...
CGCAACGATGTCGTCGCGTTCCTGCAGCATCGCCCGCCACCACTCGTTCTTGACGTTGCTCTTCAGCAGCACCCCGTAGTGTCCGTAGTCGTAGGTGGAGCCCACGCCGCCATAGATCTCCGACGACGGGAAGATGAAGCCGCGGCGCTTGCACAGCGCGACGATCTTCTCCATCGTGACCGGGTCGGGCGCCGGCGGTGGTGCTGAAGTTGGCTCGGTCATAGCGGGCAGCGGATGGTAGTCGAGCACTGGCGCTCGCGGGGCTGCATTGCCCGTAGTCGCGGTCCTGCGGCGCGTAACATGGCGCGCCGTGGCGCGGATTCTGATCGTGGCGGGGGGCTGCAGGGGCAGACAGTTGGCCGCTGCGATGGTGCGGGAGGGCTACGCAGTGCGAATCACCAGCCGCAGCGAGGACTCGCGCGCGGCGATCGAGGCCAGCGGTGCGGAATGCTGGATCGGCACGCCCGACCGCCTGGCCACGCTGCGGGGAGCGCTGGAGAACGTCACCATCCTTTGCTGGCTGCTCGGCTCGGCCGTGGGGCCCGCGCAGGACTTGCGCGCGCTGCACACCTCGCGCCTCGAGTTCTTTCTCACGCAGGCGATCGACACGACTGTGCGCGGCCTGGTCTATGAGGCGCGCGCAGCGGCGGTCTCGGATGAGCCGCTGCTACGTGAGGGCGAAGGCATCGCGCGCACGCTGGTGGAGCGCAACGCGATCCCAGCGGCCTTCTTGCATGCGGACCCAAGCGACAGCAGCGGCTGGCTGGCCGACGCCCGTGATTCGGTCTTATCGATGCTCATCGGTGCATGATCGTTCACCCGGGTCAAGCCAGCGGGGCTTGTGACCGATGTTGCGTGCAAGATGGCTGGCGATCGCTCCCGATATGGCCTATCGATGTCAGCGCTGGGCGCGACCGGGCTGGCCGTTGCTGTGATCCTGCCGTGGTACCGAGTGAGCTCGATCGCTCACGTGAGCCTTGGCTCCTCTGCACAGCGGTCCTTGACTGCGATCACCACACATCCGGCGCTTCCGGACATGAAGATCTTCCTGCTAGTTCTGGCCGGCCTCGCGATGCTCGACGCGATGCTGCCACTGTTTCGTACAAGCGCACCAGTGCCCGGCGGTGCCGGTGGCTCGGTCGCCCTGCTGGGTGTGGTCGCGGCGATGTGCGCCTTCTATCGCATCATCGATCCCCCTGGCCTTGCAGGCAACGTCGTGGGATTGTCACTGCTCGAGGGCCCGTGGCTGGCGTTGATGGCCTCGCTGGCGATGGTGATCGGCGGTACGTGGCCGCGCCGCGTCATCTCCGCCACTCCGTCTGAGATCCGCGTCCGCGGCGCCTGGCCGGGCGTGCCAGGCTGAGCCTATGATGGCCCGCGACCGTTCCCCATACGGCTTTCTGGCCTCATCGCTAGGCGCCATCGTGCTCGGGCTCGCCGTATTCCTGCCCTGGTATGGCGTGGGTTTCACGGCGAGCGGAGTCGCCTTCGTCGAAAGCAGCGATAACCAGGTCGTAGCGCAGTTCGGCAACGCTGCACTCCAGGAAAAGCTCGGTGGCCTGCACGCGCAGTTGAGATCTCTGGCCGGTCATCAACTTGGCTCCATCAGCGCGCACCAGGCGTTCACGAGGATCGGCCCGCTCCTGTTGATCCTGGCGGGACTCGGAGTCCTCATCAGCCTCGTCTCGGTGGCACGTGCCGCGCCCGCGGAGTTCGACGCGACGGGAAGTTGGATCGCCCTCCTTGGGGCAATCGCGATGATCCTCGTTCTCTACCGGATGCTCGTCAGGCCAACCGGGGATCAGGTGTATCTGTCGCTGCCGCTGCGCGAGGGTGCGTGGTTGGGGCTGCTTGGCGCTGGCGCGATGATCGCTGGGGGACTGTGGCCCCGACGGCTGCGAGCCGACGGGCCCTCCAGTGCGCCAGTCGAGGACGCCTGGTCGGGGTTCTCTGGCTGGACGCCGGAAGCCTGAACGGGTTAGTCCGCACGCTATCCTGTAGGTAATCCCCGTAAAGCCGATCAGGATTTCAGATAGCTCTCCGCTCGGCTTTCGCGGCGGCTATCTGTTGAGAAAGGAACACCCTATGGCGCTGCAACTTGGCGATGAGGCCCCGGACTTCGAGGCTGACACGACTGAGGGTCGCATCAAATTCCACGACTGGATTGGCGATTCTTGGGCTGTGCTGTTCTCGCATCCGAAGGATTTCACGCCTGTGTGCACGACCGAGCTGGGGTACATGGCAAATGCCAAGCCCGACTTCGATGCGCGCAACACAAAGATCATCGGCCTGTCAGTCGACGCGCTCGACAACCACGAGGCGTGGGCAAAGGACATCGAGGAGACCCAAGGCACGGCCCCGAACTATCCGATCATCAGCGACAGCGACTTCAACGTGTCAAAGCTGTACGGCATGTTGCCAGCGAGCACCTCCGGTGACCCGCTGACGCGCACGCCCGCTGATAACCAGACCGTTCGCAACGTGTTCGTGATCGGACCCGACAAGAAGGTCAAGCTGATCCTCGTCTACCCAATGACGACTGGGCGCAATTTCGATGAGGTGCTGCGCGTAATCGACTCGCTGCAGCTCACCGCCGACCACAAGGTCGCCACGCCCGTCAACTGGAAACAGGGCGAGAAGGTGATCATCGCTGGCTCAGTCTCCAACGACCAAGCCAAAGAGATCTACCCAGACGGATGGGAGGAGCCCCGCCCCTACATCCGCCTTGTGCCACAGCCCAGCTAGGTACAGGTCCCCGCTAGGCCAGCGAAAGCTGGCCGGCGGGGCCGCTGCGCAGTTGTTCCAGCAGATGCTGGAGGATGCGCGCCGTCGCACCCCAAATGAGGTGCTCGCCCACCACATAGGCGTCCACCTCGAAAGTAATGCCGCGGCGTTCGATGTTGGCTTTCGTCCTGCCCTCGCGCACTGCGTCCAGGGGCAGCTCAAGCACTGAATCGACCTCTCTGGCTGACAGTTGCCACGCCTGGCCAGCGGGGATCGTGGCTACGAACGGATGGATGACGTAGTTGGTCGCGAACGTTGAGGTCGCAGGCAGCGTCCCCAGTAGGGAGACCTGCGAGCGCATCAACCCGATCTCCTCCTCCGCCTCGCGCAACGCTGTCGTCGTCAGGTCCGCGTCCTCCGCGTCCATGCGACCCCCAGGGAAGGAGATCTCGCCGGCGTGACGGCGCAGGTCGGCGCGCCGCTTGGTCAGCACAACGTGGGGCTGAGGTGTCACGCCCGCAATAAACAGCGCCACCAGCACAGCCGCCTGGATCTGCTCGCCGACCCTGAGCTGGCCCGAGCTGGCGGAGGTGGGGGACTCAGGCGGCCAGGTGAACGCGCTCAATGCGCTCCTGGAACATGACCTCGCCGTCGAGCACGCGGTGCACGGGGCACTTGGCCGCAATCACGCTCAGGCGCTCCACCTGCTCCTCGGGAAGGTTGTCTGGCAGGCGCATCACGAGCTGAAACTTGGTGGGACAGCCACGCTCCGCGGGGCTGTACTCGACATCAACCTCCACATGGCCGATGTCCCAGCCCTTGCGTGCCGCGTACATCTCCATCGTGATCGCCGTACACGTAGCCAGGCTCACCGCGAGCAGCTCCTGCGGGTCCGGCCCGGCGTCGTCTCCGCCGAGGTCCAGCGGCTCGTCCACCATCAGCTGGTGGTCTCGAACCTGCACTGTGTGCCTGAACGTTCCGCCATCGCGTCGCGCGGAGGCCTTCATCCGTGTGAGCCCTTGCGTCTGAGTCATTGAGATCCCCTCAAATCGCCGCTTCTTAATCCTTCCTAAGCATCATACTGCTGCGCGCGCGCTCTCCTAGGTCAGCGGATTGAACAGCAGGCCTGTGAGCAGCTTGGGGAAGAAGTAAGTCGACTTCGGCGGCATGTTCTCACCAGCCGCTGCCACTTCCCGAACCTGGCCGATTGGTGTGGGGCGCATCAGGAAGGCGGCGTCGTACTCGCCTGAGCGCACCATCGCCAGCGCCTCCGCGGTGTCGCGCGCGTAGAAAAGGCCGTTGAAGTGTGCGATGTCATCGTCGCTATAGCCAAGCGCGTTCTTCAGCACCAATGTCTCCAGCACGCCCGTGTCCAGGTGCCTGTAGGCCTCGGAATGCTCGGGTAGCGCCGCGTCCGCGATTGCCTGGTCCTTGATCGTCAGCCGCAACGCGCGTCCGTCACGCCCATCGATGTAACCGAGTTGCAGCGGGCCCTCACCATCCGCTGGCGCGATCTCCTCGACCGGCACCTCAACGACATTGAAGTCCCGCTCCAGCGCCTGCTCGAGCGCCTGACGGCGCTCGTCACTCAGGCCCGCGATCAGGCGGTGGGTGGGGAACACCGTGAGCCCTGGATCCTCCAGGGCGACCAGGCACATGAGGATGTAGCGGGCCTCGCCCCGCCCCCGCTGCTCCTGGGCGTAGGCCTGCATCGTCTCGTAGCGGTGGTGTCCGTCCGCGATCAGTAGCTCTGCGTCACGTGTCGCTGCCTGTACGGCGGCGATCGCGCTCGCGTCGAGCACCCGCCACAGGCGGTGCACCGTGCCATCCGCGTCCGTGATGTCAGCCCACGGCGGCCGCTGCGTCGCCGGCGACAGCGCCTTCCAGGCAGCGTGCGAGGGGTCTGAGTAGAGCGAGAAGATGGGGGAGACGTTTGCGCGCGTCGCTCTCGTGAGACGCAGCCGATCCTCCTTCGGCCCGGGGTGGGTGCGCTCGTGCGGGCGCACGCGCCCGGCGCCGTAGTCCTCGATGCGCACACGGCAGAAGAACCCGCGACGCGTACGCTCGTGCCCGTCCGGGCCTGTGTAGTCCTGCGTGTGCGCCCACAGTGCGGGTTCCGCGTCGCGGACGAGCGCGCCGTCGCGTTGCCAGCGCTCGAACAGCTCGCCCGCCGCCGTGTATCGATCAGGCTCGCCTTGTGGCAGATCCACCGCCACGACGTTGTATCGGGAGCGCGCGATCAGCTCCGTACGCTGATCCGCATCGATCACGTCATACGGGGGAGCCACCACACCCGCGAGCGGTCCCACGACCGCAGGGTCGTAGTGCAGAGCGCGCAGCGGTTGAACGTCTGCCATCGCGGTGGCGAGGCTAGCGCAGCGGCAGGCAGGACGACGAGTGCCGCCGAGGGCTCTACTCTGTTTGCACGGGGCGTGGCGCAGCTTGGTAGCGCACCTGCTTTGGGAGCAGGGGGTCGTGGGTTCAAATCCCGCCGCCCCGATACGGCACATATGCATCATCCGACGGCCGCGCCGCAAGCGAACGCCATCAGCAGCACGAGCCCGCGTCTGAGGGGGCGCTGTGAAGGGCCGGCGGGCTCAGTGCTCACACGGGCAGACTAGAAACCACCGAGCGCGAACAGCGGCCAGCGCCCGGGTACGCCCTTGAGCTCGTGAAAGCCCCGGTCCTCAAACGCGAACGGACCGCCCACGACGGTTCCGAACACCGTGCCGGAGACGAGCACCTCGCCGGGAGCGGCAAGCCCGCTTACGCGCGAGGCGATGTGCACGGCCATGCCCCCCACATCCTCGCCAATCAGCTCGCACTCGCCGGTGTGCATACCGATGCGTACATCAACCCCCAGTCGGTGTGCCGCCGCGGTGATTGCCAACGCGCCGCGCAGGGCACGCGACGGCGGCCCGTCGAAGGTCGCAAGGAAGCCATCGCCCACTGTCTTGACCTCACGGCCGCCAAAGCGGATGAGCTCCGCCCGTACGTCCCTGTCGTGCTGGGCGAGGAGATCGCGCCAGCGCCCATCGCCCAGCCTCGCTGCGTGCCCGGTAGCGTCGACGATGTCGGTGAACATCACCGTGAGCAGTGCGCGCGCATGCTCCCCGCCGGTGCGCACGCCAGTGAGGAACTCCTCGATCTCCTCGACGATCGCATCGCTGTCGCCGAGGAAAGGGAACGAGTCGATCCCCTCGAGCTCGACGTAGCGGGCGCCGGGGATGTGCTCGGCCAAGTAGCGCGAGTGGCGCACATCCCACACCTGCTCGTTGGGCCGGTGCATGACCAAGGTCGGCACATGCACGTGCGCCAGCACGTGACGCACGTCGATGTCCACCATTGCCCTGGTGATGACCCGTGCCTCGCCAGGGCTTGCAGCCAGACGCTGCATGCGTGCGAACCACATCACAAGCGCAGGATCGTCCGCCATCGAAGGCGCCCAAGCCGACATCGCGTGGCTGTCGGCTTCACCCCATGTGGCGATCGTATGCTCGCTCAGCGTCTCGCGTTCCTCGCTCGTCATCGCCCAGTCGTAGTCGGGTGCCCACGAGGTGCGGGCGACCGATGCGTACATGACCAGCGCGCCGACTCGCTCGGGGTGCTCGGCCGCGAGCGCTGCTCCGACGAGGCCTCCCTGGGCGTAGGTGAACAGCGCCGCGCGTTCGCTGCCAGCGGCGTCGAGCACAGCTAGCGCGTCGCGCGTCTCCTGCTCGATCGTGTAGGTCTCGAGCAAGCGCTCGGAGAGCCCAGTACCCCGACTGTCGAAGAGGATCAGCCGGCCGAACCTGGCGAGCCGTTCGAGGAAGCGACGATTGGCTGGGGCCTCCCACAGCTGCTCGAGCTGAGTCAGCCAGCCCGTCAGGAACAGCAGGTCAAGCGGTCCTTCGCCAGCAACCTGGTAGGCGATGCTCGCGTCGTCACTACGCGCGTAGCGGGTGGTGGGCACCATCATGTGTCTTCGATCATTGCGCGGAATGCTGCCGCCGGCTCGACTGTGGCGCCAGCAGCGTGCACGCGGTCGCTTAGCCATAAATCGGAGGTGACCACCCGGATCGCGCCCGGCTCGCCGTCGGCAAGCAGCAGGCGAACGATCTCATCGTCGGCCGAGTCGCGCCGTGGGCGTGGCGCATGCGCCACGGAGATGACCGTCGAGCGGATCGGAGGCGAGGGCGGCTGCTCGAAGACGACCGTGATATCGGCGCCACTACTGGCAGCCCAGCGCTCGAGCATGTCGACGAGGTTGACCATCGCGCGATGCCGGTCCTTCCACCACGCGTCTGGTCGCGTGCCGATCACGTTCATCCCGTCCACGAGCCAGCGCACCGAGCGCAGCCTACAGTTGCAGGTCCAATGCGGCTCGAGGGGATCCAGATGGGAGACATCGTCGAGGTCGACCACAAAGGTCGGCGCTTTCACGCCATCGTTACCGGCACAGCGTCGGGCGGGCTCGCGATCCAGCCGACGGATCGGCGCGTCAACCACTACACGTGTCGCAGTCGCGAGGTGATTGGGCACTGGGCCAAGCGCGGAAGGCCGCGCCAGACGAGCGAGCCGCTGCGCCCTTCCCCGCGCCAGCTGGAGATCGACCTCTCAGGCGAGCAGCCGCTTGCCGATTGAGACTTCCTGCCGATCTCGCCTTCAGTCGCCTCGCTGCTCAGCTGTCCGGGACTTGTGTGAGCAGCAGCGCTCGAGCAGCGTGGCGAGCTGTCTCATATAGCTGCGGTACGTCAGCGGGGAACGATGCGTAGTCGCCGCTTGCTAGCTCGGTGTAACGCTCGGCTGGACCTGCGATCAACGTGCCGGCCAGGACGTACACGTGGGTGCGCGCGCCGGCGGGCTTCGCCTCGGCCTCATGGGTCTGGTGCGCGGTGAGCGCCAGCTCGGCGACCTCGACGCTTGCGTTTGAGGAGACCTTCTCCAGCAGTCGTTGCGGCTTGCTCTCAGCGGATGCCTGCACGTGCGTGGAGCGCACCACGCGGATCTCGCCGAGCGGCGGCTGTTCGAGCAGATCGGCGAATGAGATCCGCAGCGCATCCACAAGTCCCGCAACGGTTTCGACCGTTGGGTTGGCGTGGGCATTCTCGATGCCAGAGAGGGTGGCCTTGCTCATGCCTGTCGTACGCGCGAGCTCTGACAGCGATAGGTGACGCGCGATGCGAACTCGCCGCAGGTTGGCTCCGAGCACGCGCCGGATGTCGCTCCTTTTTTCATCATCTATCATAAAGAACGTATCGTTCAGTTTAGCGAACAATCAGGGAGGGCTGGATGCCACAGGTGACGTTCTACTTCGACCTCGGATCGCCCTACGCGTATCTCGCCGCCGAGCGCTTGGCGCTCCTGTTCGATGAGCCTGTTGCCTGGCAGCCTGTTTCGCTGGGCGCCCTGTTCAAGCTGACCGGGCGGAGCTCGTGGGCGCTCGCCGACCACAATCGCCGCCAGGCTGGCATGGCTGAGGTCGAGCGCCGTGCGCGCGGCTACGGGCTGCCTGCGATCCATTGGCCGGACCCCTGGCCGACGAACTACCTGATGGCGATGCGTGTCGCCACATTCGCCTTCGCCGTGCAGCGCGGCCGTGAGTTCACGCTCAGGGCATTCCGCGATGCTTTCCAGCTGGGACGTGACCTGAGCGTTCCCGCCAACGTGCTCGATGCGGCTGAGAGTGCGGGGCTAGACCGTGGCGAGGTCGAGGCAGCGACGCGAGATCCTCAGATCAAGCAGGCGCTCCGGACGGCCACCGGCATGGCCCACGAGCTGGGTGTCTTCGGCGTGCCGACGATCGCGATCGATGCAGAGCCCTTTTGGGGGGATGACCGTCTCGAGGATGCTGCAGCCCACCTCGACAGGCCGTAGTCTTACCCGATGCTGTTGATGACACTTGTCACGGGCATTACCCTATTCGGGTAGCGTGGCTCCGTGGACGGTTAGCAGGCACTCTCGCACCCGAAAGGCGTCAGACCAGACACAATGCTGTCATGACCGATCGATCGCCAGCCCCAGCGAATAGGAAGCTCGAACGGGCGATCATCCTGCAGCTGCTCGCCGGCGAGGAGGATCAACGCCGCGCGAGCGCGCAGCTGGCGGCCGCGTTCGCTGCCGAGGCTCACGCATTCGACACAGCGCTCGCCGGGCTCGTCGAAGCCGGCCTGGTGTGTATTGAGGGCGCAGAAGTGTGGGCTTCTGCAGCCGCACAGCGCATGGACGAGCTTGGTTTGATCGGAATCTGATGAGAACTGGCGTCCGCGTCGCCAGTGCCAACCGCTTTTGGCGGTGGGGGAATGACATTATTGAGACGGGCTGTACCGGCGCGGGTATATAGGGTCTGTGCAATGAGCAACCGCGTGCTCATCCTCTCTTGGGAGTACCCGCCGGTGGTCGAGGGTGGCCTGGCTCGTCACGTGCGCAAGCTCGCAGAGGCGCTGGTCCGTCAGGGCGTATGTGTGGATGTGCTCACCCGTGGCGTTGGCTCCGAAGCAGATACCGAGCGCTCGTGCGTGCACGAGGGCGGCCTCACCATCCATCGTGTGCGCGAGCCGGGTTGGCCCAGAGACCTAGATCGTTTCGTGGCGTGGGTAGAGCAGATGAACGACGACATGCTCCATGCCGGCGCAGCGCTGGCGAGGGAGCATTCCTACGACCTGGTACACGGCCACGACTGGCTCGTTGGGCGCGCGTCGGCGGCGCTCGCGGATCGGCTCGGCGTGCCCTACGTCACAACCGTCCACGCCACCGAGCACGGTCGCCACCAGGGCTGGGTGGCCAACCAGCCGCAGTCACATATCCACTCGGTGGAGCGCTGGATGGCTCATCGCGCAGACGCCGTAATCGTCTGCTCCTACTACATGCGCGGGCATGTGGCCGACATCTTCGACATCGATGAGCGGCGCGTGGCTGTCATCCCCAATGGCGTAGATCCGAGCGAATTGCGGCCAACCGGCGATCTGCGTACGCTGCGCGCTGAGTTCGCTGCGCCGCACGAGCGGCTGGTGCTGCTGGTTGGGCGGCTGGTCTATGAGAAGGGCTTTCAGCTCGCGCTCGACGCGCTGCCAGACGTGATCGAGCGGGTCGGCGACGTTCGCTTCCTGGTCGCTGGCAGCGGCACCTACGAGGCTGAGCTGAAGGCGCAGGCCGAGCAGTTAGGCCTGTCAGGGCACGGAACGTTCCTCGGCTGGATCGGCGATGACGTGTTGCACTCGCTCTACCGGATCGCCGATTTGTGCGTAGTGCCGTCGATCTATGAGCCGTTCGGGCTGGTGGCACTGGAGGCGATGGCCTCCGGCTGCCCGTGCATCGTGGCTGACACGGGCGGTCTGCGCGAGGTTGTGCCTGTGGGCGAGCGCGTTGGGCTGCGGTTCAACGGCGGCGACGCGAAGCATCTTGGCGTGATGATCGAACGCCTGCTCGTCGATGACGCGTTGCGCGATCGCCTCGTGACCCAGGCCTCCGAGCACGTGCTGCGCTTCGACTGGGATGACATCGCCCAGCGCACGCGCGGCATTTACGATGAGCTCGTAGAGCTTCGCCGCACGAAGAGATCAGGAGAGGATGAGCCAGATGCTGCAGAGCTTGATGCAGGACGACTTCCCGCTGACGCTTAACCACATACGTCGCAGGTTGAGCTCGTGTAACGAGGGCGCAGAGGTGATCACGCTGCAGGACGACGGAACCGTCCAGCGCGCCAGGCACGCGGAGGTATCCAAGCGAATCGATCGCTTGGCGCAGGCGCTCGTCGGGCTCGGCGTGCAGCCAGGTGATCGCGTTGCCACGTTCGCCTGGAACAACCAACGCCACTTCGAGCTCTATTTCGCCGTGCCGTGCATGGGCGCGGTACTGCACACCCTCAATATCCGGCTGTTCGAGGAGCAACTGACCTACATCGTCAATCACGCCGAGGATAAGGTCATCTTCGTTGACCGCTCACTCGTGCCGGCGCTGGCGAAACTCGTGCCCACGTTTGCCGGTGTCGCCCACTATGTGGTCATGGGTGACGGTGAGCTGGAGCAGTCACACCTAGAGCAGTTGCCGAATGCCTTGCGCTACGAGGAGCTGCTCGAGCAGGCAGACTCCGATCCCGCGCACCCGTTTGACTATCCCGAGGTGGACGAGCGCCAGGCGGCCGCGCTGTGCTACACGAGCGGCACAACCGGCAACCCCAAGGGCGTGTTGTACTCGCACCGCTCGATCAGCCTGCACTCCTCAGCAACCCTGATGACCGATGCGAATGGCCTCGCGCGTGCCGACCGGGTGCTGGCGGTGGTACCGATGTTCCACGCCAACGCGTGGGGTCTGCCCTACGGTGCGGCACTTGCCGGAGCAGACCTGATCCTGCCCGACCGCTTCCTCGGTGCTGAGCATCTGACGAAGCTGATCGCAGCGGAGCGCCCTACCCAGATGGGCTGTGTGCCGACGATCTTCGCCGACATGCTCCGCTATGCGGATGAGCATCCCGAGGTGGACCTGTCATCGCTCACCAACGCGGCCTGTGGGGGCTCAGCTGTGCCACGGGCGCTGATGAAGGACTTTGAAGAACGTCACGGGGTGCGCATCTTCCAAGCTTGGGGTATGACCGAGACCAGCCCGGTCGCGACCTATGCCCGTCCGCAGGAGGGAGCGCACGACGATGCCTACTGGGACGATCGCGCGAGGCAGGGGAGGCCCCTGCCATGGGTCGAGTTGCGCCTGGTGGACGACGACGGTGACGAAGTCCCCTGGGATGGGGAGTCCACTGGAGAGATCGAGGTGCGCGGCCCCTGGATCGCTGCGGGCTACTATCGCGATGACTCCGGCGATGAGAAGTTCGATGCGGGCTGGCTGCGCACTGGCGACATCGCGGCGGTGGACGAGAAGGCCTTCGTGCAGATCACTGACCGCGCTAAGGACGTGATCAAGTCAGGTGGGGAGTGGATCTCCTCAGTTGAGCTGGAGAACGAGCTGATGTCCCATCCCGACGTCATCGAGGCTGCCGTCATAGCCAAGCCTGACGAGCGCTGGGCCGAGCGCCCGCTGTGCTGCGTGGTGCTGCGCGAGCCCGACGCCGCCAGCGCGCAGGAGCTAGTCGAGCACCTGAGCGGCAAGGTCGCGAAGTGGTGGCTCCCGGACGAGTTCGCGTTCGTCGAGGAGATCCCCAAGACGAGTGTGGGCAAGTTCGACAAGAAGGTGCTCCGAGGGAGGCTCACAGAGGGCACGCTCGAGGGTCGTGTGCTGCTTCAGTGAGGGCGATTTGGGCGTCTCGAAGGGCGGAAAAAGCGTATGCGAGGGTATGCGGCCGCCGCGTTAGCTGATACACCTTGATCAATGGGAGGCAGGCGACTGCCCACAAACGGCGAACCAGAGACGATGACTTGCGACAGAGAACGGATCGAACAAGCACGGAAAGAGGCCCTCACGCAGGGCTGCAGCGTTCAACACACCACCAATGGGAGGTTGGCATGACTCGGACCGATGTCATGGCCTCGAGCAGGCCACGGAATGCAAGTGCAGCTACGTCGAGGGGGGGATCGTCGCGTATCTCACGGCGACTATGTGCCCTGCCTGTCGCGCTGCTGTTGGCGCTGACAGTGTTGCTGCCGAGCACTGCGGTTGCCGCACAACCAGGCACGGCTGGCTATGCGCAGGAAACCAACAAGCCGGCCACGACCACGCCCAAAACGGGCACGTTGCCATCGAAAGAAGCAGCAAAGCCAACGCCGACCAGCGAAGCTGAACCGGCGAAAACGAGCACCACTCCCACGGCCAGCCCGAAAGCGACCACGTTGCCGTTTACGGGCTTTGATCTGCGGTGGGACATCGGCTTCGGCGTAGTCCTGCTGGGCGCAGGCTTCTCGATTCTGGCGATGCAGCGTCGTCAGCGTCGGGGCAGCATGCGCTGAGCCGTTACGTACATTTGGATAGTGGCCTCTAAAACGGCCGCCGGCGCCACAAGGGCTGGCGGCCGTTTGGCTGTTTACGGTCGCTCCCCGTGTTGTTAGACAACCTCACCGCGACCATCCGACCTTGAGCCTAGTGCGGATGAGAGGACTCGAACCTCCACCGGGTTGCCCCGACACGGACCTGAACCGTGCGCGTCTACCAATTCCGCCACATCCGCGTGGGGAGCGAAGATATCGCACACTACCTGCGCGAGCTGGATGTTCGGGCCCACGGCCCCGGGCGGGCGTGCGTGCGACGATCGATCGCGGGCGCTTTGGTAGCCTCGGGGCAGTCGATTTCGCGCCGCTATCGTCCAGGGGACTAGGACGCCGCCCTCTCATGGCGGAAACCCGGGTTCGAATCCCGGTAGCGGTACTGCTCAGGCCCCGTCTGCCGGGCCCTTTTTGCGCCCGTAGGCGGCGGTAGGCGCTCAGCGGCGTGGCGCGCACCGGCGGTGGCTGCTCCGATGCATCACGTCCTGGGACCGGAGTAGTATGGGCCTTACATTGGAGCATTTCTGGATAGTGGACTCTGCTGCGCCATTTGGAGCAGAGCTAAAGTTGAGCCGCCGGGGTCAACCCCCGGTGAACTTCCGGAAGATGATTCGAACTAGCGGGAAAAAAGTCAGAGACGCGTCTCGACTTAAGCGTCTAGACCCGTGAATCTCCTGTATACGCATACGTGGGCTTGTGCCTGCTTGTATGCGGGGTCCCGCCGGGCACTATGGCTCGAACGGACTCGAGCGTTCACTATCTCTGGCGAAACGGACGACTAGGCGGGAAAGACATGACTCTTATGTACAAGACACGTACCGCGACACCGCGGTTGCGCCCAGGGCCGGGGGGCCTGCCGCGCGGACAGGTGACGCAGATTCAACGCAGCCGGATGCTTGCGGCAGCGGTCGAGGCGGTCGAGGATGTGGGCTACGCAAGGATGACCGTTGCGCAGGTGATCAGTCGGGCTCGGGTTTCGCGCAAGACGTTCTACGACGTGTTCGCGGATCGCGAGGATTGCTTTCTGGCCGCATTTGAGCAGGCGCTCAGCCAGGCGAGGCTGATCGCCCAAGAGGCCTACGAGCGCGAGTCGAGCTGGCGCGATGGTGTGCGCGCGGCTCTGGCGAGGCTGCTGCTGTTCATGGATGAAGAGCCGGGGCTTGCGAAGCTTTGCATCGTTGAGGCGCTCGGCGCCGGTGAGCGAGTTCTTGACAGGCGCGCGAAGGTGCTGGATGAGCTGGCCGAGGTCATCGACCGTGGCCGAGGAGTCACAAATGCCATTCGCGAACCGCCCGAGGTCACAGCCGAAGGAGTGGTGGGCGCGATCTTCGCAGTGCTCCACACCCGTGTGCTCGAGCATGACCAAGAGCGTCTGACCGACCTCCTTGGCGCTCTTATGAGCATGATCGTGCTTCCCTATCTAGGCGCGAGAGCCGCCGGCAAAGAACTGAGCAAGCCGCCGCTCGAGATTCCAAGCGGTGGACGCTCGCGCGCGTTGGCTCGGCACAAAGATCCGCTGGAAGGCCTGAATATGCGGCTGACCTATCGGACCGTGCGGGTCCTGATGGTAATCGCCGAGCATCCAGGCGCGAGCAATCGCGAGATCGCCGAAGGATCGGGCATCGTCGATCAGGGTCAGATCTCCAAGCTGCTTAACCGTCTCGCACGCCTAAAGCTGGTTGAGAACCAAGGCGAGGGGCAGGAGAAGGGTGCCGCGAACGCGTGGCACCTGACGGCGCGTGGCGCGCAGGTGGAGCGAGCGACACGCCCGCGCTGAACGCATAGCCAAAGCTTGCCGCACGAGGCGTGTCGAGAGCGCTGTCCCGTCTCCTTGAGCGCGTCGGAGGAGGGGCTAGGTGCTTCGCTTCTTGCTGTGGCGGCTGCTGGGCCTACTCGCGATCCTCGCGGGCCTTGTGCTGATCGCGTGGTTCAGTGCTGGTGGACCAGGGAAGGCGCTGCGCGGCGAAGCCAACACGGAGGTTTCGCATATCAGCGTGAGCGCGCTCGCGGGCACGCTTGATCGCTGGGTCAGGGGAATCTGGGCCTGGACACCAACGCCTGGCGTTGCGCTGGTCAAGCTTTTCTTGATGCTCGCCTCAGTGTTTCTCGCCGCGATCATCGTTCTACGCGGGCGCGATCGGCGCAGGCGTCGCTATGTGCGACTGCACGTCGAGGCCTACCGAGCCGATTACGCCAGTGCAGAGGACCTCGTTGCGATGTTCGGGGCGCTACACAAGCGCCTGCTGCGGCGCTGGTGGCGGAGGCTGCTGTGGGGCCAGCCTTCGTTGGCGCTGGAGGTACATCACGAGGGCGGCATGACACATTCAGCTTGGCTCGCGGTCTGCTGTCCGCAGGAGCAAACGCTGATGGTCGAGGCTGCCCTGCAGGCGGCCTATCCGAACTGCAGACTGCGCGAACCAGCGCGGCCCGTGGGTGTGCCACCGGCGGTATTGCGTCTGAAGAAGCACGCCGAGTTCATCAAGCGGGTCAGGACGCCGGAGCGCTTTGAGAGAGATCGCGAACCGGCGGTGAATCGGCTGTTGACGGTCATGGGCGCATGCGGCGAACCGGCGTTTGTGCAAGTCGCGTTGACGCCAACGCCCGGATTCTTCGAGGCGTTCGCCAAGCACCTGTACAAGCGCCACGAGGCGCGTCTGTCACGGGAGCGCCGAGAGCACCTGCTGGTGCGCGACCGCTCGATGGTCGAGGACGCGGAGCTCCGTGGCGGCCTGGAGGTGCAGCACAAACCGTTGTTCTTTGTCGATCTGCGCGTGATTGCCCCGAAGCGTGCAGCCTGCGAGCGGATCGCATCCGAGCTTCGCGTCGACGGCGGCGAGAACCGCCTCGTCGAGCGCGGGACAACTATCCGCCACGGCGTGCTTGGGCTTTATGCCCGTCGCGTCGGACGGGGAGAGGGCAACCCGCTGCCCTCATTTCACAAGGGCGTGTTCGCCTCAGCCGAGTTGGCCACCATCTGGCAACTGCCGTCGGTCGACTATCTCACGGTGCCGTTCGCCCGCAGCGGTCTACCGCTGGCCCCAGCGCCACCCGGCATCTTCCGGCCAGGAGACGGCCAGGGCACGCTGCGGGATGCCCTGGGAGCGGTCTCAATCGACGTGGAGCTGCGCAAGCAGAACACAGCAGTGCCAGGGACAGTCGAGCAGGGCAAGTCCAGCTACCTGGTGGCCACAGTCGCGGAGGACCTCCGCCGCGATCGTTGCGCAGTGATTGTGCTCGACCCAAAGGGCGACGCCGCAGAGGCGGCCGTCAGCCTGGTGGCGCCCGAGCGTACGTGCACGCTGCTGGACTTGGCGCACCCCATGTGCGGCTTCAACCCGCTGGCTGTCGACGCTCCCGCTGACGTGATCGCCGACTACGTGGTGGCGGCGTTGAAGAACTTGTTCACCGATGCCGACATTCGCGCCTCCTCAGACCGCTATCTGCGCAACGCGATCATCGCGGTGCTCGCTTACGACCGTGAGTCCACGCTGTGGGATGCCGCTCGCCTGCTGTCGGTGGGAGAGGAGGGCTATGCCTATCGCAGCAGCGTCGGCTCGCGCGTGCGGAAGCTACCCGAGTTCAAGGAGATCTCTGAGTTCTTCACGGCCGAGCTAACCGCGCAGCTGGCGGACGCTCGCAGCACGACTACAGCCAAGCTCGACGCGCCCGTCAACAAGCTCGCGCGGCTGCTCAACTCCCCGTCGATCAAGCGCGTGCTGTTGAACAACTCGCTGAGGCTTGATTTCGACCGTGTGATTGCCGAGGCGGAGGTACTGGTCGTCAAGGGTGCGCTCGGAGCCATGGGGGCGGGAAATACCTCGGTGTTGATGCAGCTGCTCGTTGGGATGCTTGACGCCGCGCTGGCGCGCCAACAGGACCTAGTCCCCGCCGAGCGGAGGGTAGCGGTCGCCCTCAAGGTCGACGAGGCGCCTCTCGTGATCAACCGTGGGTTTGCCGAAACGATGGCGCTGAAGCGCTCGGCGGGCCTGGAGACCGTAGCTTGCTGGCAGGCCGATGCTCAGTGGACCGAGCGGGAGGTCCGCGAGCAGTTGGATGCGCTGTTCGCCCATCGCGTGTACTTCGCGACCGCCTCCGCGCGTGATGCGCGCGCTGCGGTGGAGCTCACGATGGCTGAGTTCTCGGATACCGTGCGCCCAGGCATTGAGCGGCTGTCGAGCCTCGGTCATCCCGACGTGCGGCTGCACCTCCCAAAGCACCACGCGATTGCCAGCTGGTCCACTCCTGAGGGGCGCCAGTCTCCGTTTGTCGCCGAGACGATCCCGCTGAGAGTCGATCGGCAGCGGCTCGCCCTGCATGCTGAGCACCAGCGTGCGCGTGGCGGGCGGCATCGCGCGGATCTGCGCCAGCCACACTGGGATCGCGCTCAGCGCACCGCTCACGACCAGAAGCTCAACGAGCCGGTAACAAGCGATGTCCGGGCTTCTGGCTCGCCGTCAACCAGCGAGACCAAGACGGAGTTCACTGGCTCGGGTATCGCACAGACGCCCGCCGAGAGCTTCCGTGAGCTGGTGGAGCTGGATGGCGCTCACAGTGTTCGCTGGGCCAAGCCAGTCGAGGTCCCTCGCGCGCTTGAGATCGACCGGCTGGACCTGGACATGCTGGCGCTGATCGCTGCGATGCGTCACGTACTCACCAGCCAGATGCATAGGCGCTTCAACGCCGGCCGTTCAGCGACAACCACACAGCGGCGACTCAAGCGCCTGTCGGACGCTGGCTTTGTGGAGCGCTTCCAGTTTCATCGTCGCGATGGCGGAGGTATACCCATGTGCTATGTGATCACCGTTGCTGGTCTGCAGATACTGGAGGCGCACGGTAACCCCGATGTCGTTGTCGGTGAAGGCCCAGATACGGCGCCTAGCCCGCGGCGGAAGGCTGCCGGGACGCATGGAGGCGCACTTAGGCAGGCTTGCCACGATGTTCATGTCGCGGGCTGGTCGCTGGCGCTTGCAACAGTCCTCGATGGGGCGTGCACCGGACTTCGTGGGCCAGCACAATCGGTGCTCCCGCCGCCCACTCATGCGAGCGCTGACGGACGGGTCGCGTTCGGACGCTGCGACCTGCAGCTCCCCGGCGGGCGCACGCCGCACGACTTCCTGCGGACTGACGGTGCAGGTCAGCGTGTAGAGGTGGAGCGCTTCGAGACGTTGCGTCCCGATGCGATCGTTGAGGTGGCTGCTGTGGGCTCACGCCATCCTGCAGTTGACGTGATCATTGAGCTTGATGACCGGCACGTCGGTGGAAGCGTCACACGCAAGCTCCAGCGTTATGACCATTTCCTGTCAGGCTGGTCGGTTCATACGCACCGCTACGGGCGACGCGCGGATGCCGTTCCCACGGTTGTGTTTGTGTGCCGTGATCGCCATCGAGCACGCGAGTGTGCAAAAGCCGCAGACTCGGTATTGCTTGCCTGCCGCGCCTATGCCGGTGAGTACCCGCAGGACTGGGACTACATCGGCAGGGAAAGGATCATTTTCGTCGCGGAGCGCGATGTGCACGAGCGCCTGCTGCGTGGGTACTGTGTCCAGCGGCTGCCGCCAGAGGTCCGTGTCAGCGCTGCCCATGATGACCCACGTGCACGCGAGGTAGCCGTGGAGCCGCGGGAGCTGTTGTCGGGCGTAGGCAGCGTGTCCTAGTACGGAGCGGGTAGGCAGGCGCGGGGGACGCCAGCATGTAACGTCCCCGCGCGCTGCCCGTCCTCAGAAGACGAGCTCATCCTCGCCGACGCCAGCGCTGACCAGCTCGCGCCCGTCCTCGTCCGCGGTGTCGTCGTCGTCGCCACCACCTGCGTGATCGTCCGAAGCCTCGCCGTCTGAGCGCTCGCCGGGACTGTCCAGGAACTGCACGGTGTCAGCGACCACGCTCACCGCCTGCCGGCGCTCCTGCTCGGCGGTCTCCCATTCGCGCCACTCCAGCCGACCGTCGATCGCTACGCGGCTACCCCTGCGCATGTAGTGGCCCACGCTCTCCGCCGACGCGCCATACACGCTTACGTCGAAGAAGTTCGGGCGCTCGACAAACTCGCCATCGGCGTCGCGCCTGCTTGAGTTGCAGGCAATGCGCAGGCTGCATACGCTCGTTCCCGAGGGCAGCGCGCGCAGCTCGGGGTCCCGGGTGAGGCGTCCAACGAGAACGACGCGATTGATGCTGAAATAGGACATGCCAGGTCTCCATTGCTAGTTGGTTGACCCCCCACCCGCAAGCTACGCATCAACGGGGACGGTACTCGCAGGCGGCGTACGCTTAGACCCGTTGCGGTCGATCAGCGCATCGAGTGCCACGGCCACTATCCGCTCGTCTGCCTGCGCTCCCTCGATTGCTCGCGCCAGCGGGCGACGCACGTCGGGGGCGGTGAGATATAGCGTGCCCGCGACGCAGCGACAGCGGCCCCAGGCTCGGCAGATCTCGAGCAGCCGTCGCGGAGCCTTGACGGTCAGCTCGACCTCGACGGCCACGGGTAGGCCCTGTTGGGCATCCTCCGGCCATAGCACCAGGTCGGGCCGGTGCAGCAACGGTGCGCCGTCAGGTCCGTCGCCGAGACGTGCGCTCGCCAGTTGCATGCCTGCCTCGTGCTCTTCGCGGCGCAGCTCCCGCTCGCCCATCACAACGTGATCTGGGTAGACGTGCTCCAGTGCCGCTGCGGCCGCGGCGCAGGCAATCGCGTGGGGTGCGCTGGACACGCTGAGCTGAGCCGGCTTGAAGCCGCGCAGGCCCGACGCGCGCACACCGCGGCGGGTGACCGTGTACAGCGCGGGTGCATCCGCGAGCACGCGCCGGCGGTACAGCAGGCCGGCGCGCTCAGCAGCGAGCATGCGGGCGCGCGCCGATGCGACCGTCAGACCTTCGTGCTGGGCGACTGCCTCGGCGGTGACCGCTCCGAGAGGCACCGCCCAGCGCAGGATCGCAATCTGCGCGGGTGAAGGCGTCGTGCTTGTTCGAGTCATGCTCTGCTCCTTGCTGTCGTTTTTTTTGGAAGTGCCCGATCGGGGCGGCGGGTCAGCGCTGTCGCGCGGGTGAGAGCATGCGAGCGAGATGCGTGCTGCCTCCGTGCTCCAGTACGAGCACCGCCGCCCAGCCGCGCTCAAGGCTCATCACCTGGTCGGGATCGAGCACCGGCTCACTGGCTCTCGTGCGCGTGGTTCTCCCGTCGCTGTGACGAGAGACTCGCCAGGTGCCCCTGCTGCCAGCAATCTCGGAGATCAGCTCGGCCGAGCTTGGAACCACCTGTCGATGTGCGATCAACGCGGAGAGGTTGCCCAACACCTGCTCGAGTAGACGCTCACGCCCTGGTGGCCTGAGATCGGAGAGCTCCTGCGTGCCGAGCAGCAGGCTGAAGCCGGCGGAGCGGGCCCGCCCGAACAACCTCACCACCTGCTCAGCGGCGATCGCTGAGAACTCGTCGATCACAACTAGCGTTGGAACTGGATGGCCTTGCGATGCCGAGACGGTCGTCTGTAGGTCCTGGACGATCGCCGCGCCGAGCATCTGGGCTAGTAGGGGCCGACTGTCGGATTCGAGGCTGAAGTAGATGACGGCCCGTTCGCGCACCGCGGAGAGCAGGTCGAACTGCTCGGCGCTGTCGGTACGGGGATCCAGCCATTGCCCGACGTCGGACTCGGCCAGGATCGCCAGGCGATCTCTGACCCCCGCCAGATCGCTGCGCTGGCGCGTGGACAGCGAGTCTAGGTAGGCGAATGTCCCGCGGGCCTCGTTGGGTTGGCGGCGGCAAAGCATCTCCAGCTGCGCGGGCTCGAGGTGTTCGACGATCGCCCGCAGGCTCACCTCCGCTCCGGCCTGGCGCAGCGCCCGCACGACGTGCCCGAGATAGCGTTGAGCCTGGCGTAGGTAGTGCGGCTCGGTGAAACGCTCGCCGGCCAGGACCTTGTCGGCGATCTCGCTCGCGCCTCCTCGCGCATATGGGTTGTAGACCGATCCGCCTTCTGGCGTCCATTCGAGGAAGGGCCTTCCAGCGGCCAGTGTGGCTTGGCGCACCAGCTCGCGCATGTCACGGTCACCCTTGGGGTCAACGACGACCGCGGCCATGCCGTGCTCGATTGCGCATGTGGTGGCCCAGGTTTGGGTGACCGTCTTGCCCGAGCCGGTCGCGCCCACCACGAGCGTGTGCCTCCCACTTCCTGCTGCTCCGAATGGGATCGACACGCCACGGTTAGCCTCATCCGTGCCCAGCAGGAGCTCATGGCGGCTGTGTCGTCGCGGGCCACCAAGATTCAACTGAGCTCGCAGCGCAGCCGATCGCCCGAGCCATCGCAGTAGGTCGAGCGGTGCACGTCGTCCAGCTGCGAGAACGGCGAGGTCCGCGCCGGCCTCGAGGTCTTCGCGATGCCAGCGCCGACTGCGGATCGTCGCGAGCAGGGCGGCGAGCGCCAGCGTGAACTCCACGCCTGCGAGCGCCGGCCTGGCAAGTAGCAGGAGCGCGAGTCCGCCAGCCGTCCAGCTCCAGTGCAGATGCCCGCTGCGCATCAGTCGGGCGATCAGCATCCCAAGCACCATGCCGATGACACAGTGCGTAGTCGCTGTGAGGATCCAGTGGACCAGCTGCCCGACGGCAGCCTGAGGGTCGCGTTCGCTGCCGGGAAATGCTTTCGGTGAGGGCATTGCGCCACTCCCTTCTCGGACCGACCTGTGGGGCCAGACCGCTCGGGTCGGCCGCGGCCGACCGTGGTGGTTAACGACCTGTGGCGGACCATCGGGCCCGCCACAGCGGTGCTGCATGCACGTATGTATGTCGGGCTGCTTGAGCCCGCCAAGCGTGGGTGATACGCGTACACGGTCCGGCGCCAGGCCGACCGCTGCCGCTCAGATCAGCCGGTAGCCGACCCCCCAGACATTGATAACCCAGCGTCGGGTGCCATCGAGCGCGAGCTTGCGACGCAGCCGGCTTGCGTGGCTATCGAGTGTGCGGGTCGATCCGTTGGCCCTGTATTCCCACACGGCGCGTAGGAGCTCATCCTTTGCGAACACGCGCTCGGGTTCACGGGCGAGATGCACAAGCAGCTCGAACTCCATCCGGCGGAGATCCACGGGGCGGCCATCGACGGTGACAGCATGGGCGTCCGTGTCGATCGCGAGCGGGCCGATGCTGATCACTCGCGCGTGACCTGGTCCGCTCGCGGTTCGACGCAGTACCGCCTGCAGCCGTGCTCTCAACTCGAGGTAGGTGATGGGTCGGGAAAGGAAGTCGTCGGCTCCGGCGTCAAACGCGCGGAGCATGTCGAGCTCGCGTGCTGGGTAGCCAACGACGATCGCGGGAAGCGCACGGTCCCAGGGCGTGCCGGCGTGCGGCGCCTGGCGGATCTCGTCGAGCAGTGACAGCGCGCCGCGCGGAGAGTCCAACCAGCCGAGTACCGCGAGCCTGGGAGTACTTGTTGCGGCCAGGACCCGGGCGTGCTCTGCGGTCCGCGCGAGCTCGACACGAAAGCCATCTGCCAGGAGTTGCTCGGCGATCGCGTGGCCGAGTCGCCGGTCGGACTCGATCACCAGAATCGGTCCTGCGGTGCGCCCGCTCATCAGAGCTCAACCTCACGCGGGCTGACCCCCAAGCCACTGCGCGCGATCAAAGCCAGCACATCAGTGTGGATCCATGGCGTTGTGGTGCTCCGTCCTCCCTCGGGCAAGATCCCGAGACGCCGGGCGAGCCAGCTCGTCTCGCCGCTCTCGTTGCCTCTGCGGTCACGCTTGACGCGACCGCAGCGGAGTGCGATCTCGCTCATGCTCAGCTCGTTGCGCGCGATCGTTGCGAGCACGACCTCACGCAATCGACGATTTAGCACGATTGGGCTCTCCTGGAGCCGTGTGAGCTCCCCCCGCAGCACCGTCGTTGAGACCTCGCCGGGGGTGCTGTGTAGCGACAGCGACCGGATGGTCAGGGCGCGTACCGGCTCGTAGCTCTCGAGCGAGGCGACTGCTTCACGGACGCTGACGAGTCGATCTTTGCCCGATGTCGGCTGTGGGTGCCGGCGCCACCAGCGCAGCTCGGGGATCGACATCCCGGCTTGCTGCAGCTCGAGTCGGTAGCAGCAGCCGTGGTGATCAACTGGCTGCATCTCCTTCCCTGCGGCCTCGGTGTCGAAGCTTGCGTCCTGCTGCTCGACTGAAGGCGCGCCGCGTGTGTCCTCGGCTGTCAGAAGGCGGCAGCGTCCGCGGTCTCCAGCTACATCCACCAGGTAGGTGGCGCAGATAAGGGCAGCGTTCTCTGTGGGCTCATCTGCCGCCAGATGCGCCACCAAGCGCATGTCACTGTGGGTGGCGCGGTCGCAATCGACGACGAGCACGCTGCCCACCGCGCCTGGTCGGGTGAGCACTTCGCGAGCGCGGCCCTGACGGTCGGTGTAGCGGCCGAGTGCGCGCTGATCACGTCCGATGGCGCGCCTGCGCTGCTCGCGGGCTCGGCGTTGGCGCGATGGTCTGCCGCTCTCATCGCCGGTCGGACGGCGGTGGTTCGATGTGCTGGATGCGAGTGTGGGTGCCATGAGCTGTCTCCTGCCGGTTTGGTCGGCTTCGCCCGCATGGGGCTACGCAAGGGGTAGTTGGCCGGGCTTGTAGGAGCGGCGTGGGCATCCGTCAAGGGGCCTCGGATCGCTGTCCTTGACCGCGGGTGCACGCCGAGAACCCCTAGGGGTTCTCGGAACCTCGATCAGCGCAGGCGGGCCGTGATTGAACTTGGCGCGAACAGGCTCATCGGGATGAGGCATCGGACGGCGCACAGCGACGCTGACGCGTTGGCTGAGGAGCCGTTATGGGCGCTTGGGTCTGCTCGGTCGCTCGCGTTGGCGGGCTGTGGAGAGGCAACGGCGTTTGCCGAAGTGGCTCAGGGAGAGAGAAAGAGGAGGACGCCAGGGTAGCCGTCGAGCGCTGCTCTGGTGCGCCTGTGCGATTGTCGAGCTTCTGGCAGCGCAGTCGCCTCCGCTGTCAGCCGTGCAATTTGGCTCTCTGATGGGGAACTGCGCAGTCGTTTGGCTGCAGTCAGCTGCCGGTCGCGAGCAGGGGTGACTGCAGCCAACGGACGTCCGATGGCCCCGTAACTGCAGCGAATGGGAGCCCAAACGCGTTATCTGCGGCGCAAATGCGTGGGCGTTTGCGCGCCAGGCTGTTGACTGCTTGCGACAGCGCGTAAACTGGCGCGCCGCTGCGCACTCGCGCCGAGCGATGGCGTGCCAGCCAGGACGTTCAAGGAGTGAATTTCGATGCCCGTTAATGCAAACGCGATTGGCAAGACCTACGAGCCCGTCCTCTACGCGGTGGGCCGGGAGAAGATCAAGGAGTACGCACGCGCCGTGGGGGAGACGAATCCCGTGCACCTAGACGTGGACGCCGCACGCGCGGCTGGCTACGCCGACGTGGTGGCGCCGCCGATGTTCGCTGTCGTCTATAGCGGGCCATCGGTTGGGCCGCCGATCTTCGATCCCGAGATCGAGTTGAACTTCGCGATGATGGTGCACGGTGGCCAGGAATTCGTCTGGGGGCCCCCGGTGGTGGCTGGCGATGAGATCACCACTACAGCGAGCGTCAAGGACATCTCAGAACAGGATGGTCGTGGCTACTACGTGTTCGAGTCGGTCTCGATCAACCAGCGCGGCGAGCAGGTCTGCCGCGGAACGTGGACGAACATCGTCCGAGGAGTGTGATCGGCATGGCAGAGCTCCAAGCAGGCGAGCAGATCCCCGAGCTGCGCGTCACCCCGGACAAGTACCTCACGGTTCGCTACGCAGGAGCGTCGGGTGACTTCAACCCGATCCATATCGACGAGGAGTTCGCTCGCGCGGTTGGGTTGCCCGGGCGGATCCTGCACGGCCTGTGGACGATGGCTCAGGTGGCGCGCGCGCAGACCGACGCGGCCGGCGGGCCGCAGCACCTCAGGCGTCTTTCGGTTCAGTTTCGCGGGATGGGGGTGCCCGAGCAGGAGGTGCTGGTCAGCGGCACCGTGCGCGAGTCCACCAACGGACATGCGGTGGTCGATACCTGTGCCGAGCAGGCGGGCAAGCAGATCATTCGTAACGCGCAGGCGGAACTCGAGCTCTAGCGGTGGCGCCCGCGTGCTCGGGTCGAGCGTCGGGGTGCCGCCTACAATCAAGATCATGCTGAGTCCCCGTCAGGAGAGCATTCTTTCCAAGGTAGTCGATGACTACCTGCGCACCGGACAGCCGGTGGCGTCGCGCTCGATCGCCGCGACGGGCGATCTGGACTGTGGTCCCTCGACAGTGCGCAACGAACTGGCTTTGCTCGAGGAGTATGGCCTGCTGGATCATCCGCACGTGTCAGCCGGTCGGGTGCCCACCGATGCCGGTCACCGCTACGTGGTCGATCGCCTGCTCAGCTCCGCCAGCGGGTTGCAGGCGCCGCCGCAGCGCCTCGAGCTCTCACTGATCCGCCGCGAGGTAGATGAGGCGATGCGTGCCACAACCGAGACGCTTTCGCAGATGACGAACTTGCTCGCTGTGGTCTCGGCGCCGTCGATGAACACGGCGACGATCCGCCACATAGAGGTGCTCGCATTGCAGCCGCAGGTGGTTCTCGTCGTGATCATCACCTCCGCTGGAAATGTGTCGAAGATGTTCGCGACCTTCGAGCGGGCTGTCGATCCGGGTCTTGTGGCCTGGGCGGCGGAGTATCTGAACGAGCGGCTGGTGGGCCTTGAACTGGGTGCCCGCATGCTCCAGCAGCGCCTGGTGGATCCTTGCCTCTCGCTGACGGAGCTCGCGTTCCTGAAGCGTTTCGTGCCGGCCTTCGCCGACCTCGCCTCTGAGGGCGAGGATTCCCTGTTCGTAGAGGGAACGGCACGGCTGTTCGAGGCCGGCCAGATCGAAGGCGCCACCCATGTGAACGAGCTGATCGACCTGCTCGAGCGGCGTGTGGCGCTGCTACAGGTGCTACGAGCGGCGCTGGCGCAGACCGGTGTGTACGTACGGATCGGTCGCGAGAACGAGCTCCCCGCGATGCACTCGCTCGCACTCGTTGCGACTGGCTATGGGATGCCAAGGCGCAAGCTGGGGACTGTGTCGTTGATCGGACCGGTGCGCATGGACTACGCGGGTGCGATCGCGACCGTGCGCGAGGCGGCGCATCAGCTGTCGCGCTTCGTCGAAGACGCCTACGCTGAGAGCTGACCGGACAAGCATGCCCCGCGATCCCTATGAGGTGCTGGCCGTCGCCCGCGATGCCTCCGAGCAGCAGATCAAGAAGGCTTTTCGCCAGCTCGCGATGGAGTTGCATCCCGATGTCAACGCGCATGATCCCGACGCTGAGGAGAAGTTCAAGGAGGCCGCCGAGGCCAACGAGATCTTGTCGGACCCTGAGCGACGGGCGACCTACGATCGTTACGGCCACGAGGGTTTGCGCTCCGGTGGCTACGCACCTAACTTCGACGGGTTCGGCTCGATCAGCGACTTGTTCAACGCGTTCTTCGGCGGCGCCGCCGGGCGCGGTGGTCCGGCCCAGGGCGGCGACGCGGCGCTCGCGATCGAGATCGATCTGCTTGAAGCGGCTAACGGCGCCAAGGTGGAGGTGGCCTTCGAGGCGATTGAGCGCTGCGAGCACTGTCACGGCAACGGCGCCGAGCCGGGCACCCCGATCGAGACGTGCGAACGCTGCGGTGGCGCTGGCCAGCTGCAGGCGGTGACGCGCACGATGCTCGGCCAGATGGTCCGCACGATGGTTTGCGATGCCTGCCACGGTGACGGGCGTGTGCCCCAGCAACCATGCGGCGAGTGTCGTGGCCGAGGCCGTGTGACGAGCAAGCGAACGCTGGAGGTGGATATTCCCGCTGGCATCTCCGAGGGGCAGCGCATCAGGCTGAGCGGTCGCGGTCACGCCGGGGAGGCGGGGGCGCCGGCCGGCGACCTTTACGTGCTCGTGCGCGTGCGCGACGATGACCGCTTCGTGCGTGAGGGCGATGACCTGATCACCGCCCTCGACGTAGCCGCGCCGCTAGCTGCGCTCGGTAGCACCTTGGAGGTCGCGACGCTCGAAGGCAAAGCGTCGATCGATCTCCCCGCGGGCACGCAGCCGGGCGAGGTGCTCACGCTACGCGAACAGGGCATGCCCTCGCTGAGGCGCAATCGGCGTGGAGACTTGCGGGTAGTTGTCAATGTGGTCGTTCCGCGTCGTCTCAGCCCCGAGCAGCGCGAGCTGATGGAGCGCCTGAACGACAGCCTCAGCGAGGAGAATCTGCGCTCCCAGGAGTCGGTGTTCGCGAAGCTGCGCCGCGCGCTGGGCAGCCAGGCAGCGTGATCAGGCTCGCCGTTCGCGTTAGCAGCGAGCGGGCCGAGATGGTGTTGGCGGAGCTCCTTGAGCTCACGCCGGCTGGCGTTGAAGAGGTGCAGGTGGGCGCCGATACCGTCGAGTACGCGGTCTATGGCGCCCCGGGGGAGCTGCCGGATCTCCCCGATCTGCGGGCGCTCGCCGGCGATGCGCTGGTGGAGATCTCCACCATTGAGATAGCTGACGACTGGCAGGAGCGCTGGAAGGGATTTCACCGCCCGGTGCTGATCCCCGCGCCAAGCCCCCAGGACGGCGGCGAGCCGGTGTTGCCGGCCCTGCATGTGCGCCCGCCGTGGGAGGCGCCCAGCTCACATGGCGAGGGGCTGGTGCGCGAGATCGTGATCGATCCGGGGCAGGCGTTTGGGACGGGTGCGCACGCCAGCACCCGGATGTGCCTGGAGTTGCTGCTGGAGCTGAGCGCCGGCGAGCGTTCGCGCGGAGCGCTGTTGGATGTGGGCACCGGCTCGGGAGTGCTGGCGATCGCGGCTGCGGGTCTGGGCTTCGATCCGGTGTTGGGCTTGGATCACGAGCGCGAGAGCGTGCAGGCTGCGCGCGAGAATGCCGCTGTCAACGAAGTGGAGCTGGAGGTCAGGCGTTTTGATCTGCGCGCACAGGCGCTCCCCTGGATGGCTGGCCCGGAGAGGCGTGCTGCACCGATCGTTGTGCTCGCGAACCTGTTGCGTCCCCTGTTGCTTGAGCTTGCGAGCAGCATGCCTTGCGCGCCCGCGCACCTGATCGCCGGTGGTCTGTTGCGCGCGGAGGCCGATGAGATCAGCGCGGCTTTCGCCGATCGTCTGGGGCTGGGCGAGCGCGAGCGGCGCTCTAGCGGCGAGTGGTCAGCGTTGTGGCTGACCGCGTCGTGATCAGTCGCTGTCGGGGATCTCGGTGGCGGCCCGCACGATCGAGCGGTACACCAGATCGATTGCGGGTCGCACCCCGTCCTGCTCGTTGAGCATCGCGCTCGCGGCGCTCAACGCACGACCGATCGTCTCTAGCGCCTCGCCCACCGATCCGGGGTGCGGGTCCCGGCAGGCTGCGACTGCCATGTCGAGCATCGCTTGCGCTTGCTCAACTACCCCGGTGAACAGCGCGGGGCCGACGAGGCTGGCGTAGCCGTACACACGCGCTAGACGCCCGGAGAGCTCGATCGACGGTCCGCGTCGCGGAGGGGAGATCGCGGGCAGTCCGTGGCCGTCGAGCAGCGCGGCCATTGTGCCGCCGAGCACCGCACGCGTGGCAGTCTCGTCGAGCCTTGCGTGCGCGGCCACGCGTAGTGCCATGTACAGGGTGGTCGCGGGCATCCCGTAGGGAGGATCGGAGGCGAACACGATCCGCTCGACCGGCGCGCGCGCAAGCAGCTCGATCACGTCGAGCGGAAAGAAGCAGGAGATGTCGTACAGCACGCCCGGATGCTCAGCCAGCCGCGAGGTCAGGATCCCCTGATCGCAGATTGCCCCATGTGCCAGGATCAGGACGGCTCCAGGGTGGCGTAGCGCGAGCTCGGCCAGTCCGTCGGCGAGTGGCGGCAGCCCACGTCCGGCGTGGATCAGGATCGGCACGCTGGCGGTTTCGGCGAGGTTGAAGACCGCGTCCATCTCCTGGCCGTCGAATTGGAAGCCTTGGGCGCGCGGGTGCAGCTTGATGCCGCGCGCACCGAGCGCCAGGCAGCGTTCGGCCTCCTCGAGCGGGTCTTCGGCCGGGTCAAGCCGGCAGAATGGCACGAGTCTGCCCTCGCTCTCCTGCGCCCAGGCGAGCACGCGATCATTGGGCACGCTGTAGGAGGGCTGGCGCTCGGGGTCATGCAGCGGGAACACGCAGGCACGGCGTGCGCCCGCGGCGTCGAGCTGCGCGAGCAGCTGGACGAGTGTGAGCGAGCGCCCATCCTCGTCCAGGCCCAGATGGGTGTGCGCGTCGATCACTTCTGCTGCTGGTGGACGCAGGCGCTCGGTTTCGGCGAGGAACGGGGCAAGCGCGCTGGCGTACAGGGACTCGTTCACGGTATGCACCTTATTCTGTAGCGGTGGCCTGGCAGGTGGTGATCGCTGGCGGAGGTTTTGGCGGCTTTTACGCTGCCCGTGCGCTGGAGCGTCTGCTGCCGGCGCAGAGCGCGCGGGTGACGCTGATCAACGACGCCAACTTCATGCTCTACACGCCGCTGCTTCCGGGCGCGGCGGGAGGCACACTGGATCCGCGCCATGTGGTTGTCTCGCTGCGCTCGCAGCTGCGCCGGACCGAGCTCGTGATCGGGCGTGTAACCGGTGCTGACCCGGCGCAAGCGACGCTGGGTGTGCAGCGGATCGACGGTGCGCAGCTGGATCTCGACTATGACCAGCTGATCGTTGCGCTTGGGTCGGTGTCACGCACGCTGCCGATTCCCGGCTTGGCTGAGCATGCGATCGGGTTGAAGTCGCTGTCGGACGCGACTGCGTTGCGAAACCAGGTGTTGAGCTGCCTGGACATCGCGGAGTCGGTGGAGGACCCGGCGATGCGGGCCGAGTATCTGGGTTTCGTGTTCGTCGGTGCGGGCTATGCGGGTGTGGAGGGGCTGGCGGACCTGCAGGACTTCGCAGCGCAGGCGATCGAGCTGTATCCCCGTTGTCGTGCGCAGGGCATGCGCTGGCTGCTGGCGGAGGCCAAGGGCCGGATCATGCAGGAGGTCCCCGAGAGCCTGTCTGAGTTCGCTGAGCGCGAGCTGCGCGGACGGGGGATCGAGGTGCGTACTGACACCACGCTGCTCGAGCTGAGCGCGAGCGGAGCAACTCTGTCGACTGGCGAGCGGATCGCTGCAAGAACTGTCGTTTGGACCGCCGGTGTCAAGCCCAGTCCGGTGGTCGCCCAGCTCGGTCTGCCGTTGGATCGGGACGGACGGGTGGTGGTCGATCGCACGATGCGGGTGGATGATCATGCGCTGTCATCCCCTGGCTCGCGGGGTGCCACCAATGCGGGCGCCCAAGTCTGGGCGATCGGTGACTGTGCGGCGGTTCCAGACGCTTCCAGGCCGGGACAACCGTGTCCACCTACAGCCCAGCACGCGATTCGCCAAGGACGGCTGGTGGCGCGCAATGTGGCCGCCACGCTCGCCCATGGCCGCATCCGCCCGTTTCGCTACCGCACCAAAGGTGTTGTGGCGGAGCTTGGTCATAACCAGGCGGTGGCGATCACGTTGGGCATCCGCTGGCGGGGGCTCTCCGCATGGCTGATCGCGCGTACCTACCACCTGTTGCTGATGCCTGGCCTGGAACGCAAGCTGCGCCTGCTGGTGGACTGGAACGTGGCGCTAATCTTCGGTCGCGACTCCTCATCGCCGGGGCGCTTGGGCAGCCCCACGCCGCTCGATGGTGAATAGCGCCCACGGCCTGTGGTTCGTGCGAAACCGTTGCGCCGACGCCGTAGCGGCGTATCCTGATCTGTAGATGGCGATACTGGAGCAGATCAAGCTCGACCTGCAGGGGGCGATGCGTGCGGGCGAGAAAGAGCGTGTGGGCGCGCTGCGGCTGGTGCTCTCGGAGCTTCAGAAGGCGGCCAAGGAGGGCGGCGAGGACGAGCTGACGGTGCTGCGGCGCGAGCGCAAGCGTCGGCTGGAGGCGGCAAGGGCATACGGCGAGGCTGGACGTGAGGACCTGGTTCGTGGCGAGGAGTCCGAGGCATTGCTGATCAGCTCCTACTTGCCGGCGGAGCTCTCAGAGCAGGAGCTCGAGGAGATCGTGCAGCAGGCGGTGCGCGACAGCGGAGCGCAGTCGGTGAAGGACATGGGGATGGCGATGAAGAGCGCGATGACGGTGGTCGACGGTCGTGCTGACGGCAAGCGGGTGTCGGGGCTCGTGCGAGCTGCGCTGGCGGGATGAGGACTCAGATCGAGCTTTCGAACGAGGTCGCGGCCGAGCTGGCGGGTAGCCAGGACGCGGTGCTGCGGGCACTGGAGGCGCACCTTGACTGCAAGGTGTTCCTGCGTGGCAACTTGCTGACGTTCGACGGGGCGGAGACGGAGACGCGTGTGGGCGAGCGCGTGGTGCGTGAGCTGGCGGAGTTGATCGGCGCCGGGCATCAGATCGGTCCAGGCACGATCGCCGCGGTGACAGGTGCGCTGGACGCTCACGAATCACCCGCCCGGGTGCTCGAGGACGTTGTCTGGCGCCACCGTGGGCTGCGGGTCGCACCGAAGACGGTCAATCAGAAGCGCTACGTGGACTCGATCCGCGAGAACACCATCACGTTTGGGGTGGGGCCGGCGGGTACCGGTAAGACGTTCCTGGCGGTGGCGATGGCTGCGGCGGCGCTGTCGCGACATGAGGTCAACCGCATAATCCTGACGAGACCGGCTGTTGAGGCGGGGGAGCGGCTCGGGTTCCTGCCTGGTGATTTGATGGCGAAGGTCGACCCGTATCTACGTCCGCTGTTCGACGCGCTGCATGACATGCTCGATCCGGAGAAGGTCTCCCAGCACATTGAGCGCGGCGTGATCGAGATCGCTCCGTTGGCGTTCATGCGCGGACGCACGTTGAACGACTCGTTTGTGATCCTCGACGAGGCACAGAACACCACTCCGGAGCAGATGAAGATGTTCCTCACGCGTCTGGGCTTCGGGTCCAACATGGTGGTAACAGGCGATGTCACGCAGGTAGATCTTCCGCGTGAGCAGCAGTCGGGCCTGATTGCGGTGGGGGAGGTTCTCGACGCGGTCGAGGAGATCGAGTTCGTCCGCTTTGGTGGCGAGGACGTGGTTCGCCACAAGCTTGTGCAGCGGATCGTGGAGGCCTACGACGTGCACTCCCAGCGCGATGCGCCCGCGCGGGCAGGGATCGGGGCGCGCTCGGCGGTCCGTAGCGCCTGAGCTCCGATGATCGAGGTTGAGGTGTTTGGCGCGAGTCTCGCTCCCGAGGCGCCACCGCTCCAGGAAGTACGGCATCTGTGCACAAGCGCGGCCGCACGCATGGGAATCGAGCAGGCGCACGTGGCGATCGAGTTCGTCGACGTGCAGCGGATCGCGCAGCTGAATGCTGAGTATCGCGATCGTCAGAGTGCTACCGACGTGCTGTCCTTTCCGATTGATGGCGTGGGGCCCGTGGTCGGTGGCGCGCCACCGCCAGCCGGGTCGCTGGCGGGCTCGCTTACGTCCGTCCCACGCGAGCTCGGAGACATCGTTATCTGTCCCGAGCAAACGGCGGACCTGCGCGAGGCGATCGTCCACGGGATGCTGCATCTGCTGGGGATGGACCATGAGTCTGACGACGGCGAGATGCTGGCGCTCCAGCGTGAGCTGTTGGCTGGGGTGGGCGGGTGACGCGTAGTGGCTTTGTGGCACTGGCCGGCAGGCCGAACGTCGGCAAGTCGACGTTTGTGAACGCGGTGGTGGGCGAGAAGGTGGCGATCGTGTCCGATCGGCCCCAGACCACCAGGCGCGCGATCCGCGGAGTGCACCTCAGTGGCGACTGTCAGATCGTGCTGGTGGACCTGCCAGGCGTGCAGCGTCCGCGCGATCAGTTGACGGCACGTATGGCTAGACGCGTGCAGCACGAGCTGGAGGGTGCGGACGCGATGCTGCTGATGCTCAATGGCGAGCAGGGCGTGGGGCCCGGCGACCGTTTCATCGCCAGCACCCTGACGAGCGTGCGGCGTCCGGTGACGATTGCGGTGAACAAGGCTGACCGGCTCTCGCGAGCTGCGCTGATGGCGGTGCTCGAACAGGCAGTCGAGCTTGAGCCGCGCGCTGAGGTGTTCCCAATCTCGGCGCGCAAGGGCTCGGGAGTCAGCGAGCTGGTAGCGCACTTGGCGACTTTGATGCCTGAGGGCCCGTTCATGTTCGCGACCGACGCAACGAGCGATCAGCGTCAGGAGGTGCTGTTGGCGGAGCTGATTCGCGAGGCGATCATCAAGCGCACATTTCAGGAGCTGCCGCACGCGGTGGAGGTGGTGGTGGAGGAGATCGAGTTTCCGCGCGAGGGGCTGGCGAGTGTCAGAGCGCTGATCTGGGTGGAGAGCGACTCCCAGAAAGGGATCTTGATTGGCGCTCACGGTCGCATGATCAAGGCAATTGGTACGGCTGCCCGTCGTGAACTGCAGCGCGTGCTTGGCTGTCAGGTACACCTCGAGCTGCTGGTGCGAGTCCGGCGCGACTGGCGTGCGGATGAGGGTCTGCTGGATCGCCTCGGTATCACCTGAGCGTTCCGACAGCTGCACGGGATCTACTACAAGGGAATTCCCGCTCGTCTGATTGATTCGGCCTGTGAGTGCGCCTAGGCGCGTTTTGGGATACGTTCTGTGCTGAGCCAAGCCTCGTGGGGAGGGTATGCATGTCGGCGAAGTACGCGATTTTGGGACTCGTGATCGAGCGTCCCGGCTACGGTTACCAATTGGCACAGCGCCTCGAGGAGCGCTTTGGCTCCTCCGCGTTCGCACCGTCGGGTGTGTACTCGGCGCTTGATCAGCTCAGCCGCGACGAATTTGTGCGTAGTGCTGGTGAGATGGGCCTTGGTCCGGCGCGGCGGGCGGCGCCGCGGATGATCTATGAGGCCACTGACCAGGGCGTTGACCATTTTGAAGAGTGGATTCTCGGCTCTTCGCCGGCGCCGCCGTTGCGTGACGAGTTGCATATGAAGATCGCGCTCTGTCGCCCAGGCAATCTGCCGCGGCTGGTCGATCTGGTGTATGGCCAGGAACTCGCCTGCATGGGCCGGTTGCGTGACCTGGAGCGGAGCTCTGACAGTGACGGAACGGGGGAGTGTGGGGACTGGTCGAGGTTGATGCGAGTTCTGGCCAGGGACGCTGAGGTCGCGTTATGGAATGCACGAATCGAGTGGCTGCAACGCGCCCGGGAGATGCTCGAGCGCCTCCTGGAGGAGTCACGGGCTTCACATGCCTACGGTGCGCTTGTCGCCGGTGGCGGGCGCGGCACGCGGATCACGCGTTAGATGTGCAAAGCGGTTCTCTAGTCAGAACTGAATAGTCAGAGCCGCCTGTGCGAGCGTCGAGGCTGACGCCATTATGGGCGTGCGCCATGACAGATGAGAACACGAGCGGAGCCCTGCCTGCAGGTAAAGAGCGCCGGCGCCGCGCTGGAGGCCCGCTGCATGCGGGCCAGTCAAAGAAGTCACTTCGCCTGGAGCCGGTCACGATTGAGCTGTCAAAGTCTCAGGTCGACCAGGTCATCCGTGCGGCCGGCGAGGGCGGCACGATGTCCGTGCTGCTCTCAGCACTGAAAGATCCAAAGTGGACGCTTGCCGCTGACTCGGAGGAGTGGTCCTACCCGGTGCAGATGGAGGACCGGCGGCTTTCGCGGTCGCTGCTATCGGGGCTGCTGGTGCTCTCCTGCTTTCCCGCCGACGGGGGTTCGCTGGGGATTGCTGAGCTCGCGCGCAGGCTGGACATGAACACGAGCACCACGCATCGCTATGTCACCACGCTGCTGGCCGTGGGTCTGCTCGAGCGCGACTCCTCCACGCGGAGGTACCGTCTCGCGGCTCCCTGAGCTTCCTACAGCTTTTGCTGTAGGCGCTTGGCGATGCCTGCCACTGCTGCCAAGTCCAGCTCCTCGCCCCATAGAAACGGGACGGGGATGACGTCGAATCTGCGTCGGCGTAGACGCGCGAGCTGGTTGTGCTGAAAGCGGGCCCGATCGTGCACTGCGCGCGCTGCGTGGACGGCTGAACGGGTTGCTGCCTGCTGAACCGTCTGGGTCGCCGCTGCGTTGCCGAGCGATTCGATACGCGCAAGCTCGCCAGCGGTGAAACGTCGCGGTAGCAATGCGTTGACGACGACTGCGGTCAGGTCGCGGCCGAGCTGGCGCTGGAGGCCGGCGTGGAGCTCGAGCACCTCGGTCACTGCCATCTCGGTGGCTAGCGCCACCGCCACGTAGGCGGTGTGCGATGGGGTCTCCAGCAGCTGTTGGATCTTGCGTGTGTATCCGACGATTGGGCCTACCCGGGCGATCGCGCTGAAGGTCTGCGGTGAGCTGAGCATTCCCAATGCGTGACCGGTGGCAGGGGCGTCGAGTACGACTAGGTCATAGGCACCCGAGCGTGTCCCACGTCCACCCCCGCGGGTCAGCTGCCAGATCTTGACCATCGCGATCAGCTCCTTGGCGCCGGGCGCGGCGGCGGCGAAGTATTGGAAGGTGCCGCTGGAGGCGAGCACACGACCTGAGACACGACCGCCAAGTGCCTGCAGCCACTCCAGCAAAGCGCGGTCGGGGTCAATTGAGATGCTCGACAGGTTCTGCTGCAACGGTGTCTCGACGCCCTGTTGTGGCGCTGTTACACCGAACAGGCTCGGCAGGCGGCTCTCCTGGCCGACCTCGACGACGATCGTGCGACGTCCGCTTGCGGCCGCTGCCATCCCAACGGCGGCGGCAATTGTCGTCTTGCCGACGCCGCCCTTGCCGGTGATCACAAGCAGCTTGCGGTCAAGCACAGTTTGCATCGCCATGCCAGTGTGTCTCAAATCGCAGAGCGGGCGGCGGGACCTACAATCGTGGCGATGACGACATCTCGCGCCCGACCAATTGACGAGCTGCTCGAGTATGACGCCGATGGCCTGGTGGCGTGCGTGGTGCAGGACTGGCGCAGCGGCGAGGTGCTGACGCTTGCGTACATGAACGCGCTGGCTGTGCAGCGCACCCGCGACACGGGCGAGCTACACCTGTGGAGTCGCTCACGCGGCGAGCAGTGGCACAAGGGCGCTACCAGTGGCAACGTGCAGACGGTGAGAGCGTTGCGCGTGGACTGCGACGGCGATGCGCTGCTCGCGCTGGTGGAGCCAGCGGGCCCTGCCTGTCATACGGGCGAGCGTACGTGCTTTCACAGGGGCGAGCTCGATCCGGGAGCGCCGTATGAGACGTTGCGTGCGCTCGAGCGCACGCTCACGCAGCGCGCTCACGAGCGCCCCGAGGGTTCCTACACGGTCGAGCTGCTGGACGACCCCGTACGGATCGGCGAGAAGGTGATGGAGGAGGCCGAGGAGGTGGCGCGCGCTGCGCGTGAGGAGTCTGATGAGCGCGTGGATGAAGAGGCGGCCGACGTGCTGTACCACCTGCTCGTGTTGATGCTTAGCAGGGGTCGCTCGCTCACTGACGCTGAGCGGGTGCTCGATGGCCGTCGCTCCTAGCGCGCAAGCGACGACGACCGCCTTGAGCCTCGAGCCGAGCCTGGAGCAGGCGCGAGCGCTTGCCAGTACGCACAACCTGATCGCGCTGCGATCCAGCTTTATCGAGGATTGCGAGACGCCTGTATCGGCGTTCTTGAAGCTGCGTGCGCTGGCGCCTGGTGAGCCTGCGTTCCTACTGGAGTCGGCGGAGCAGGGTCAGCGGGTGGGGCGCTGGTCGTTTATCGGCTTTCGCCCGCGGGCGGTGCTGCGCTGGTCGCTGGCAGACGGCGGTGACCCTTACGCGCTGGCGGCTGAGCGGGTGGCGAGCTTTACGCAGGCGTTGCCAGAGGACGCGGGGCAGGGTGGGCCTCCATTCACCGGCGGTGCGGTGGGCTTCTTCGGCTATGACCTCGTGCGGGCGGTGGAGTCGCTTGGCGATCCGCCGGGCGGGCCGGGATCGGATCCGCTGGAGCTTCCAGACATGGCGCTGATGCTTTCCGACACGCTGGTCATCTTTGACCATCTCAAGCATACGGTCACGATCCTCGCCAATGCCGATCTTCAGGCTGAGCCTGATGTGGAGCGCGCATATGAGCAGGCGGCGGCAACGATTGGCGAGGTGCGACGCGCGCTTGCCGGTCCCGTGCCGCGCGGCGAGCGTGCGACCGATACGGAGTCCCCGGCGCGTCAGGCGCCGGCGTTCGAGTCGAACATGTCGCGCGAGCGTTTCGAAGCGATGGTGGCGCGCATCGTTGAGTACATCTACGCGGGCGATGCTTTTCAGGTGGTGCCCTCCCAGCGCTGGTCTGCGCGTGTGCCTGTTGAGGCGTTCTCGATCTACCGGGGATTGCGCGCTGTGAACCCCAGTCCGTACATGTACTTCTTGGACTTCGGCGATTTCCAGGTGGCCGGAGCCAGCCCTGAGCCGCTGCTGACCGTCAGCGGACGTCATGTCAGCACGAAGCCGGTGGCGGGAACTCGTCCTCGGGGAGCGACTCTGGAGGATGACCGTCGGATCGCTCGCGAGCTGTTGGCGGACGAGAAGGAGCGTGCGGAGCACATGATGCTGGTTGATCTCGGGCGCAACGATCTGGGCCGGGTCTGCGAGTACGGGAGCGTCACGGTCGATGAGCTGATGGAGATCGAGTCCTATAGCCATGTGATGCACATCGTCTCCTCCGTGTCAGGGACGCTTCGTGACGGTGTGGGAGCGATGGACGCGCTGCGTGCGGCGCTGCCTGCGGGCACGCTGTCGGGCGCCCCCAAGGTCCGGGCGATGCAGATCATCGACGAGCTGGAGCCGGTGAAGCGCGGCGGCTACGGTGGCGCGGTCGGATATCTGAGCTATGCGGGTGACCTTGACACTGCGATTCATATCCGCACGGTTGTGGTCAAGGACGGTGTCGCCCACGTACAAGCGGGCGGCGGCACGGTGGCTGATGCCAAGCCGGAGTATGAGTATGAGGAGTCGGTGGCCAAGGCGGGAGCAGTCATGCGCGCGGTCGAGCTCGCCTGCGAACAGCCCGACTGGCTATGAGGGTTCTCGTCGTTGATAACTACGACTCGTTCACGTACAACCTCGTGCAGTACCTGGGCGAGCTGGGGGCGGAGGTGCACACGGTGCGCAATGACCGGGCCACGGTGGATGAGCTGCTGGGCGGCTCTTACGAGCGCTGTGTGGTCTCTCCGGGCCCGTGCACTCCTGATCAGGCGGGGATCACGCTTGAGGTTGTGCGTCGGATGCCCGAGGCGGGGATCCCTACGCTAGGGGTGTGCCTGGGCCATCAGGCGCTGGCGCAGGCGTTCGGCGGGCGTTGGAAGTTGCACTCGCCTGTGCATGGCAAGGCGACGAGCATCGAGCACGACGGGCGCACGATCTTCACCGGTCTGTCAACACCGTTGACGGTAGGTCGCTATCACTCGCTGGTGGTCGACCCCGAGCTGCCTGATTGCCTGGAGGAGACCGCTCGTGGCGATGGTGTGCTGATGGCGCTGCGTCACCGCGAGCTGCCGGCGGAGGGCGTGCAGTTTCACCCTGAGTCGGTGCTGACCGAGCAGGGCCGCGAGCTGCTGGCTAATTTTCTCGCGTCTGTATAACCATCGCGATACACCACGGTTCAACGTGGACCCCGAGGGGCACGCTGTATAGCCATTGCTATACGCCTTTCACGATGGAAGCTAAGATTTTGATGGGCGGCACCTGATGGGTGCCGTCTCGTGCGTTCGCGGTGCAGCCCGGTCGCGAAGTGTGCGTCTATAGCGCGGTCCAACAGCAAGTAGCGAAGAACACGCCAAGCACATGCCCAACGCAATCCTGACACGCGCGATCGACGCGCTTGCGTCCAGGCGCGACCTGAGTGCGGATGAGACCGCGGAGGTACTGGCGGAGATCATGCATGGCGAGGCCTCAGAGACGCAGATTGCTGGCTTTCTGATCGCGCTGAGGACGAAGGGGGAGACGGTAGAAGAGTTGGCTGGCCTGGCGCGCACGATGCGCGAGCTGGCTGCGCACGTGCCGAGCGACCGCGGCGACCTGCTGGATACGGCGGGCACGGGCGGTGGGCGTAGCTCGTTCAACGTGTCGACGACAGCCGCGCTAATTGCTGCTGGCGCTGGCTGCGCGGTGGCGAAGCACGGAAACCGCTCGGCTACGAGCAGATCAGGGTCGGCGGATCTGCTCGAGGCACTGGGCGCACGGATCGATCTCGACCCGGTCGGCGTGGCGGGCTGTATCGACGAGGCGGGGTTCGGGTTCATGTTCGCGCCGGCGCACCATCAGGCGACACGCTTTGTGATGCCGGTTCGGCGCGAGCTGGCGGTGCGAACGATCTTCAACCTGCTGGGGCCGCTGACCAACCCAGCTGGTGCTCGCCGTCAGTTGATCGGCGTCTCGGACGCCAGCTTCCTGGAGCGGATGGCGGGTGCGCTGGCGGCGCTGGGTGTCGATCGGGCGCTTGTGGTTGCAGGTGAGGATGGGCTGGACGAGGTTTCAGCGAGCGCGGACACGAAGGTGGTGGAGGTCAATGGCGAGGAGATCACCCGCTACGTGCTGAACCCACGGGAGGTGGGCATCGAGAACGTCGCTGATGTGGCAAGCGCGCAAGGTCCGCAGGGGGGAACGCCTGAGCAGAACGCGGCGGTCACTCGCGCGATTCTCGAGGGCGAGCGGACGGCGAGCGGTGGCGCTCCAGCGGGCGAGGCACTCGCTTTGATCAACGCCGGTGCGGCGATCTATGCGGCGGGCGGTGCGGACTCGGTTGCGGAAGGCGTGCAGGCCGCCCGGGCGGCTCTTGCGGAGGGACGCGCGGCGGAGGCGCTCGAGCGCTATGTGCAGGCGAGCCAACGACATGCGCCGGCCGAGGCAAGCGGATGAGCCAGGGTGCCACGACCGTGCTTGACCGGATATTGGCGGAAACGCGTACGGAGGTGGAGCGTCGCAAGCGCGAGCTGCCGTTGGCGGCAACTGCGCCCGCGGACGCCTCGCTGGCCGTCGGCGGGCGGCGCCGCTTCCGTGAGGCGCTGAACGGCGAGGGCGTGGGTGTGATCGCGGAGTTCAAGCGCCGCTCGCCGTCGGCGGGGGTGTTGCGCGAGAAGCCGAACCTGGAGGAGATGCTCGGCGCGTACGTGCGCGGTGGTGCGGTCGCCGTTTCGGTTCTGACGGAGGGCCCTAACTTCGAAGGCGCGCTAGAGGATCTGCGAGCGGCGCGCGCAGCGTGTGATCTGCCACTGCTGCGCAAGGACTTCATCGTGGACGCCTACCAGCTGCATGAGGCAAGCGCGGCGGGCGCTGATGCGGTGTTGCTGATCGTGGCCGCGTTGGAGCAGGAAGACCTGGCTGTGCTCCACGAGACGGCGCAGGCACTGGCGCTAGATGTGCTCGTGGAGGTCCACGACGGCGATGAGCTGCGGCGGGCGCTTGAGATCGGGGCGGACATCGTGGGGGTCAACAATCGCGACCTGCGGGATTTCAGCGTGGATGTGGAGCGCACGGCGCGGCTGATGGACGATGTCCCGCCTGGGGTATCCGTGATCTCTGAGTCTGGGATCGCGGGGCCCGAGCAGATGCTGCGGCTGCGCGAGCGCGGCGTGGACGCGGTTTTGGTGGGGGAGTCGCTGATGCGCTCCCCGGACCCAGCGGAGGCATTGAGAGCACTCAGATCACAGCGGCGTGAGAATATTTAGAAAAGCGCGCGCGAGGCTTTAGATAGCGTTGATCGCCGCCCACCATCATCCTCTCCCGCATGAGACGCACACTCCTTATCCCCTTCATCGCCGCCCTCCTAGGCGGGGGCGTAGTCGTTGCGGTGGTCGCTGTGGCGGGCGGGCTCGGCGAAAACAAGACGACTGTGACCACGGTCCAGTCGCCGTCGCTGCCGGTGACGCCCTCGAATGCTTCCCAGCGAACTGCCGGGTTGACCCCGCATGAAGCCTACGTGCGTGACGCGCCGGGAGTGGCGTTTGTGACTTCGACGGTGGTGCAGAAAACGGAATCGCCTTTCCTGTTCGGCCAGGAAAGCCAAAGCCAGGACGAGGACACTGGCTCGGGCATCGTCGTCAGCGGCAACGGCACGATCCTGACTAACTACCACGTGGTGGAGAACGCGATCAAGGTCACTGTGAGCTTCGAAAAAGGCAAGTCAGTGGAAGCGAAAGTGCTTGGCACCGACCCGTCCAACGATCTGGCGGTGCTGCGCATCTCCACGGACGGCCTGACACTTCACCCGTTGACGCTGGGGGACTCCAGCAGCGTCCAGGTCGGTGATCCCGTGTACGCGATCGGCAACCCGTTCGATCTCGAACGGACGCTGACGACGGGTGTGATCTCTGCGCTGCAGCGACAGATCACAGCTCCCAACGGCTTCGCGATCGACAACGTGTTGCAGACCGATGCGCCGATCAACCCGGGCAACTCGGGTGGCCCGCTGCTCAACACGGCGGGAGAAGTGATCGGTATCAACTCGCAGATCGAGACGGGTGGCAGCGGCGACGGCAGCGTTGGCATTGGCTTCTCGATTCCGATCAACACGGCCAAGTCCGAGCTTGCGGAGCTGGAGAAGGGTGGCACGGTGCGCGGTGCCTACCTCGGCTTGACGTCGCTGACGATCGACGGGTCGCTGTCGGCGCTCAACCTGCCGGTGAAATCAGGAGCCCTTGTGGAGAGCGTTGAGCGCGGCACGGCGGCCGCCAAGGCGGGCATCCGTGGCGGAACGGTCAACACGACTACCGAAAATGGTCAGGTTGCGGTCGGTGGGGACATCATCGTCAAGATCGACGGCAAAGCGGTCACCAGCTCTGAAGATCTCGCCAGCGACATCGAGGAAAAGCGACCGGGCGACAAGATCAGCATTGAACTGCTGCGCGCCGCAGGCAACGGCAAGTACGAAAGCAAAACCGTGACTGCGACGCTCGGGCAGCGCCCCAACTCCGTTCCTAATCCGAATACGCCCGAAGGCTGAGCGCCGATCCCGCCGTCCGCGGCGATCGGCCTGGAGGGGCTTGCGGATCTGCCCGGATCCACGTGGCGCTACCGTTGTGGCCATGCCGGCAATGCCCCAAAGCGCCAACAGCCCTCGAGTGAAGATCTGTGGGATCACGAACGTGGCGGACGCTGAGCTGGCGGTGGAGCTGGGGGCGTGGGCGCTCGGGATGATCTTCTACGACGGCAGTCCGCGACGCTGCTCACCTGCCGAGGCCCAGGTGATCACGGCGGCGCTTCGCCGCCGTGTGGAGTTGTGTGGCGTGTTCGTGAACGCGTCGCTCCAGGAGATTGTTGGCGCCAGCGAGGAGCTGGGGCTCAGCATGCTCCAGCTGCATGGGGACGAGGGTCCATCGTTCTGCGCTGAGGTGCGCCGCAGGACAGGCGTGCGCGTGATCAAGGCGGCCCAGGTGGCGGGGTCCGGTGACGTTCGGGATCTCGAGCGCTTTCACGTGGACTTCCACTTGCTGGATGCGCGTGCGAAGGCGACGGAGCGCCAGGGTATGCGCGGCGGCACGGGGGAGACGTTCGATTGGGGGCTGTTGGCGGAGCGGCGCTCGAAGGTTCCGCTGATCCTCAGCGGCGGTCTGACCGCTGAGAACGTCGGCGAGGCGGTGCGCGTCGTAGGCCCCTACGCGGTCGATACCGCCAGTGGCACCGAGGCGGCGCCGGGGCACAAGGACCCGGAGCGGCTGCGCGCGTTCTTCGACGCGGTCGCGCAGACGCGCCTAGAGCCGGCGTCGATCGGTCAGCCGGCGTGAGCGTCCCGCCGGGGGCAGACACCGAAGGGCGCACGCAGGCTGGTGCAGGCGAACGCTCTCCGCTGGAGCACCGTTTCGGTCCCTATGGCGGGCAGTTCGTGCCGGAGACGCTAATGCCGGCGCTGGCGGAGTTGGAGCAGGCATGGCTGGCGGCGCGCGAGGACCCTGCCTATCGTGCGGAGTTGAATGGGCTGCTGCGCGACTTCGGTGGGCGTCCCACGCCGCTGTACCGCGCACGCAGGTTCTCTGAGCGCGCGGGCCGACCGGTCTATCTGAAGCGCGAGGATCTCAACCACACGGGCTCGCACAAGCTGAACAACGCGCTCGGGCAGGTCCTGCTGGCCAGGAGGATGGGCAAGCGGCGGATCATCGCGGAGACCGGTGCCGGCCAGCACGGCGTGGCGACAGCCACCGTGTGTGCGCTGCTCGGCATGGAGTGTGTGGTGTACATGGGCGTTGAGGACACGCGCCGCCAGCGACCGAACGTGCAGAGGATGGAGCTGCTTGGGGCCAGGGTGCAGCCGGTGGACGCTGGTGCGCGGACGTTGAAGGAGGCGACCTCGGAGGCGATCCGCGATTGGGTGACCAACGTGCAGAGCACGCACTACGTGATCGGCTCGGTGGTTGGCCCGGCACCGTATCCGGCGCTTGTGCGTGACCTGCAGCGGGTGATCGGTGATGAGGCGCGCGCGCAGCTGCTCGAGCGCGAGGGTAGGCTGCCGGCGCGGGTGATCGCGTGCGTGGGCGGGGGCTCGAACGCGATGGGGATCTTTGCTGCGTTCGTTGCGGACGAGCAGGTGCAGCTGGTCGGCGTTGAGGCGGCGGGCGAGGGCATCGACACGAGTCGTCACGGCGCGCCGCTGACGGTTGGCGGACGCCCTGGGATCTTGCACGGCTCGCGCTCAGCGGTGATGCAGGACGAGGAGGGGCAGATCGTGCAGGCGCACTCGATCTCGGCTGGTCTTGACTATCCGGGGGCGGGACCCCAGCACGCGCACCTGCGCGACATCGGGCGCGCACGCTACGTGGCTGTAACCGACCGCCAGGCGGTTGACGCGTTTCGCGAGCTGGCGCGCCTGGAGGGGATCATCCCGGCTTTGGAGACGGCGCATGCGCTGGCGTGGGTGCTCGCACAGGATGACGGCGAGCTCGATCTTATCTGCCTTTCCGGCCGTGGCGACAAGGACTTGGCCGAGGTACTGAGCGAGAATGATGTGGCATGAGCGCAGTCGAGGCGACGGGGATCACGCGGATCGCTGAGGCATTTGCCGAGACCGGTAAGCGTGCAGCCCTGATGCCGTACGTGATGGCGGGCTTTCCCACGCTCGAGGAGTCGCTGCGGATCGGCGAGGCCTGTGTGCGGGCCGGAGCGGATGTGATCGAGCTGGGTATGCCCTATTCGGATCCGCTGGCGGATGGCCCTGTGATCCATGCTGCGGGTACCCAGGCGCTGGCGGCCGGCGCGAATGTGGCGGGAGTGCTGGAGGTGGCACGTGCGCTGGCAGCGAGCGTCCCGGTGGTGCTGATGTGCTACGCGAACATGGTGTTTGCGCCTGGTGTGGACGCGTTCGTGGAGCGCCTGCAGCGCACGGGCGCGTGCGGGTTGATCGTGCCCGACCTGCCTTATGGCGAGGCGCCGGAGGTGCCGCGGGCATGCGATCGGGCGGGCATCGCGCTGGTCCCTCTGGTTGCGCCCACCACGACGCCCGAGCGTCTTGCTGGGATTGGGGCGAGCGCGCAGGGCTTTTTGTACACCGTCTCGGTGGTTGGCACCACCGGCGAGCGGCGGGCGCTCGGCGATGGCCTGGCGGGCGTGATCGCTAAGGCGAAGGCGAGCACCAGCGTGCCGGTGGCGATCGGCTTTGGGATCGCCACGCCGGAGCACGCGCGTGAGGCCGCTGAGGCGGGCGCTGACGGTGTGATTGTGGGCACGCGCTTGGTGCGCGCTGCGGCTGAGGCACAGGATCCGGCGGGCGCGGTGGGCACGCTTGTGGGCGAACTGTCAGCGGTCCTCGCCCAGGCTCGCTAGGATTCCGCGCGAATGGGATTCATCCTCACAGTCACCGCGGGCCTGGTCGTATGGATCGTGTTGTGGGCGGCCGGCGCCAAAGGCATCGACGCGTTTCTGCTGGCCACGGCGATCAT
>Ga0302326_10002530_pt1 | contig 44326 bp, 36 predicted proteins | sample Palsa_T0_3_FD_202264 | JGI IMG/M metagenome (GOLD analysis project Ga0302326, IMG submission 202264) | Peat permafrost microbial communities from Stordalen Mire near Abisko, Sweden - Palsa_T0_3 | ecosystem: Environmental > Terrestrial > Soil > Palsa > Peat permafrost | place: Sweden: Abisko...
ATCAGACCTTACTCGCACTCGCTCTCTGACGATGACAAGCTTTACCGCTCAACGGCCGAGCGCGAGGCGGATGCGCTGCGCGATCCGCTGGCCAAGCTGCAAATGCGCCTGCTGCGCGAGGGGATTCTGACCGAGGAGCAGATCAACGAGCTGGAACATCAACTCGACCACCAGTCTGCGGAGGCCGCCGAGCGCGCGCTTGAGGCTCCATTGCCCAAGGTGGAAGGAATCTCCGAGCACGTCTACTCCGGTGATCTGGATCCGACGAGTTCGCTCTTCGCTACGGAGCAGGTTCGCGCGCCAGGGTCGGAGGGCGGCGGCAAGACTGGCGGCGAAAAGGGAAGCGCGCCGCGCACCATGGCTGACCTGATCAACGCCTGCCTGCACGACGAAATGCGCCGCGATCCGCGCATCGTTGTCTACGGCGAAGACGTGGCCGACGCCAGCCGAGAAGAGGCGCTGGCCGAGGTCAAGGGCAAGGGCGGCGTCTTCAAGCTGACGGCGGGGCTGCAAACTGAATTCGGCTCCGAGCGCGTGTTCAACTCGCCGCTGGCGGAGGCCAACATTGTGGGCCGCGCGGTGGGCTATGCAATTCGCGGAATGAAGCCGGTGGTGGAGATTCAGTTCTTCGATTACATCTGGCCGGCCATGCACCAGATCCACAATGAGCTGGCGCTGATGCGCTGGCGCTCGAACGGCGGATGGGCTTCGCCGGCCGTGATTCGCGTGCCCATCGGCGGCTATCTTACCGGCGGCGCGATCTATCATTCGCAATCGGGCGAGAGCATCTTCACGCACATTCCCGGGTTGCGGGTGGTGTTCCCGTCGAACGCGCTGGACGCCAACGGCCTGCTGCGCACGGCCATTCGCTGCGACGACCCGGTTTTGTTTCTTGAGCACAAGCGGCTCTATCGCGAGACCTATGGACGCGCGCCTTATCCGGGGCCGGATTTTGCCATTCCGTTTGGCAAGGCAAAAATCGTGCGGCCTGGAACGCACATTACTCTTGTCACCTACGGCGCACTGGTGCCGCGCGCCATGCAGGCCGCACAGAAGGCGCAGCAGCAGGGAATCGATGTGGAGATTCTTGACCTGCGCACGCTCAATCCGTATGACTGGGAGGCCATCGCCACATCGGTGCGCAAGACCAGCCGCGTGATCGTGGCCCACGAAGACATGCTCAGCTGGGGCTACGGAGCGGAGATTGCCGCGCGCATTGCCGATGAGCTGTTTGAGCATCTGGATGCGCCGGTGCGCCGCGTAGGCTCGATCGATACGTTTGTGGCCTATCAGCCGGTGCTCGAGGACGCGATTCTTCCGCAGCCGGAGACTATTCTCAAAGCGATTGTGGATTTGAAGGCGTATTAGTGGCCTTCCACTAATCTTCGTTCCATAACGATCGGGCAGTTCGGTTCGGGTCGATATGGGCAAATGCAGGTCCTTCGACTCCGCTGACGTACGCTTCGCTCAGGATGACAGAGTTCATGTGAGGGAAGAACCAAAAGCATCCGCAGGTCCTTCGACTCCGCTGAAGTACGCTTCGCTCAGGATGACAGGGCATTTTTTGAGATGAACTTTAGAGATAGGACGCTAGATACCAATGCCCAGGTCCAGCTCCCTCGATATTCAATCCGCAGCGGAGTTGCAGTTTGCAGCCTGATCCAACCATTCGCAGGGTCCTGATCCATCGCCTGGGCAGCCTGGGCGATACGGTGGTGGCACTGCCGTGCTTCCACCTGATCGCGCGCGCGTTTCCCAATGCCGAGCGCAGGCTGCTGACCAATTTTCCCGTGCATTCCAAAGCTCCGGCGGCGGCGTCGGTGCTGGGCGATTCGGGGATGGTGCATGGCTACATGCGCTATACGGTGGGCACGCGCAACCCGCTGGAATTGCTGCGGCTGGCCGCGGAGATTCGCCGCTTTGCTCCCGATGTGGTGGTCTACCTGATGCCCGTTCGTCCGTGGAAGGCCGCGAAGCGCGATCGGCTGTTTTTTCGCCTGGCTGGAGTGAAGCGCGTAATCGGAATTTCCAGCGAGCAGGAGATGAAGCCCTGCTTCGACGAGGCAACCGGTCTTTACGAGCGTGAAGCAGAGCGGTTATCGCGGCTGATGGCTGAACTGGGCGATGCGAATCCGGCAGACCTGGCCAACTGGAACCTGGCTCTGAATGATCAAGAACACCAGGCGGCGGATGAAGCGCTGGGCAGCCTTCGCGAATTTCCGGTGATTGTGTGCGGACCTGGAACCAAAATGCCTTCGAAAGACTGGGGCCAGGACGACTGGCAGGTTCTGCTGGGGCGGATCGATGCAATGTACCCTGGCCATGCGCTGGTGCTGGTGGGCGCGCGCGAGGAGTTTGACGTTGCGGAACATGCGGCGCGGCAATGGACCGGGCCGTGGGTGAACTTGTGCGGGCGACTCGGCCCGCGCGAGACCGCGGCGATGCTTGAGTATGCGAAGATTTTTCTCGGACCCGACTCAGGCCCCATGCACCTGGCTGCGAGTGTGGGCGTTCCATGCGTGATTCCTTTTGCTGCTACCGTGCCGCCGGGCGTGTGGTTTCCGCAAGGGGATAAGAATCAGATCGTCTATCACCGCACGTATTGCACAGGCTGCCGCCTTGAACATTGCAACGTCGAGGGCCATCCGTGCATGTCTTCGCTGACTGTCGAAGAGATGGAAGCGGCATTCGACCGCGCCATGAATGGCCGCGATGGGAACACAATCATCGTCAGGATTTCCTGAAGCTGCTTTGCAGCGCGCCAATTTCCATCGCAGCCAGCGTGATGTCTCTAAAGTTCATATCAAGAGACGCCCTGTCATCCTGAGCGAAGCGTACTTCAGCGGAGTCGAAGGACCTGCGGTCGCGCTTCGGAACTTATGCAATGAACTCTCAACTCGGGACTCTAGCGCGGGTTCGCTGGAAAACCAAGGCACATGCTTCCATTCCCAAAGCTGGGAGCCGTGCGTTTTCCAAGCAGGCTCGTGACTGCCGCATACAACGATGGATATTGAAACTTGGACAGATCTCGCGCTGCTTCCGCGCCCAGCTTCTGATGTTCGGCGTTGCCCGTCAGAAACACCGTCGTCATCCCCAGCCGCCGGCCAAAGTCAATGTCGGTGATCGAGTCGCCAATCATCACGCTGCCGGCCGCGGTGATCGATGGAAAATCCGCAACAGCCTGCTCGAACATTCCCGGCAATGGCTTGCGGCAGTTGCATCCGTCGTTGTCATGCGGGCAAAAATAGAATCCGTCGATGTGCGCGTTCTGCGTCTCCAGCAGCCCTTGAAAGTTGGCGTGAATCTCCCGGACGTCTTCTTCGGAATAGAGTCCCAGCGCAATGCCGCGCTGATTCGACACTACGATCACCGGAATGCCCGCGCCGTTGAGGAGGCCGATGGCCTCGGGCACGCCCGGCAGAACTTGAAACTCATCCCAGCGTGTGACGTAGCGGCCCTCGGGCATCTTCTCGTTCAGCACGCCGTCGCGGTCAAGGAAGACGGCCTTGATGGGGATGGGAAACGAACTGTTGAGAGCATTGCTCACCCCGCTATGATAGCAATAGAGAGATTTTGAAGCGTCCGCGGGACCGGACGCAGGCGTCGAAGTCGAAAGGGGAATCATGTCCAGCGATCCCGATGCGGCAAACATCTTCGGGAAGGCAATTGCGGAGCACCTTGAGGTGGTGCGCCGCATGGAGTCGCAGGCGCCGGTGCTTGAGGCTATTGCGAAGGCCATGACGTCGGCTCTGCGTGCGGGAGGCAAGATTCTGTGGTGCGGCAACGGGGGCAGCGCCGCCGACTCGCAGCATCTGGCCGCGGAGTTGGTAGGCCGTTTTCGCCGCGAACGCCGCGGCCTGGCTTCGATCGCGCTGACGACGGATTCCTCCGTTCTCACATCTGTCGCCAACGACTACGGGTTTGAGGCGGTGTTTGCGCGCCAGGTGGAAGCAATCGGCAATGCAGGCGACGTGCTGGTGGGCATCTCGACATCTGGCAACAGCCGCAATGTGATTGCCGCATTGGAAGCGGCTCGCGCGCAGGGTCTGGTCACCGTAGCTTTTACCGGCGAGGGAGGGGGCAGGATTGCCGCGCTCGCGGATCACGTTTTTGCGGTTGCGTCGCGCGACACGGCGCGCATTCAGGAGGCGCATATACTGGCAGGCCACATGCTCTGCGATTGGATCGAGCTTGCCTGCGTGAGCGAGAGCGCCCCGAAGCGCGTTGACGCCGCGGCAAAGGCCGAGGCTGCGCGATGATCGAGCAACTGCGGGAAGCCATCCGCGAGGTCGAGTACATTTGGGCGACAAAGCGCCTGCTGGTGGTGGGCGATCTGATGCTCGACAAATACATCTTTGGCGAAGTGGGCCGCATCTCGCCCGAGGCCCCGGTGCCGGTGGTGCACGCCACGCATCGCAGCGAGCAGCCGGGCGGCGCGGGCAATGTGGCCATGAATCTCTCCCGCCTGGGTGCGCAGGCGCGCGTCATCGGCTTTACCGGCGGCGATGAAGACGAGCGGCTCCTTGCTGCGCGGCTTGCAGACGAGCGGATTGAAGCCAGCCTTGTCGTATCAGCAGGGTTTCCGACCATCACCAAGCAGCGCATCCTGGGCGGACGCCAGCAGATGCTGCGCGTTGACTCGGAGCGCTTGGATGCGCGGCCGCAAGCCGACTACGACAAGCTGGTGAATGCTGTGCATGAGCACCTGCCGGGCTGCGACGCTCTCATTCTTTCCGACTACGCGAAGGGCGTGCTCACGCCCGATGTCTGCGCGCAACTGATTCAAGCGGCGCGTGCGCGCGATATTCCGGTGCTGGTCGATCCTAAAAGCGCCGATTTTTCGCGCTATCGCGGCGCGACTACTATCTGTCCAAACTTCACCGAGCTGGCCGCTGCCGTTCATCGCGACGGGCGCGACATGGAAGCCGTGCTCGATGCTGCCGAAGCATTGATTCCGGCGCTCGATCTCGAATTCATTATTGCCACGCTTAGCGAAAAGGGCATTGCCTTGCTGCGCATGGGAAGCCGTTTCCTCGCTCCTGCCGTCGCCCGCCAGGTGTTCGACGTATCCGGCGCGGGAGATACGGCAATCGCGGTCCTCGGACTTTGTCTCGCCTCCGGCGTCAGCGCGGAAACCGCCGTGGAACTGGCCAATCTAGCCGCGGGCATTGTGGTTGGCAAGGTGGGCACCGTTCCGGTTGAGAAGCACGAGCTGCTCGCCGCGCTCTCGCCTGAAATCGCATTGCATGCGGAAGACAAAGTGCTTTCGCGCGAGGAACTGGTCACGCGCGTCGCCCTGTGGAGAGCCAACGGCGAACGCATTGTGTTTACCAACGGCTGTTTCGACCTGCTGCACGTGGGACACATTTCGCTGATCGAGCAGGCGCACCGCTTCGGCGACCGGCTCATCGTGGCCATCAACAGCGACGCTTCGGTCAGCGGCCTCAAAGGTCCCAGCCGGCCTATCGTCGGCGAACGCGAACGCGGACGGGTGCTGGCTGCGCTGGCCGCCGTGGATGCCGTAGTTGTCTTCGACGAGCCGACGCCGCTGCAGCTGATTCTGGCCACGCGGCCTGACGTGCTGGTGAAGGGCGGCGATTACGATGCGGACACTGTGGTTGGCGCGCATGAGGTTTTGTCGTGGGGTGGGCAGGTCAAGATTGTGCCCATCGTCGAGGGCTATTCCACCACGCAGCTGATCGCCAAAGGCGCGGGTGCGTAAAGGCTTGAGGCGCAGCCAGCGTCTGCCGGATACAATACTGGGATGAGGTTTTGCGCTCCATCCTCGCGGGCCGGTCACTGGTCGCTCGTGCGTGAGGCGGTTCACCCGGCATGAAGAATGTGCTGCGCCTTCTGCGCTACGGGTTTCCGTATTCGCTCGAGTGGCTGCCGGGCGTGGTGCTGCTGGCCATGGTGGGCGTGCTTGACACCTTTCGCATCCTCATTTTGCAGCCCATCTTCGACCAGGTGTTGAGGCCCGACGCGCCCGAAGGACCTATCCTTCTGGGACTCAAAAACAGCAAGTGGCAACTCGATTTGAGGACTGTCATTCCTCACTTCATGCATCTGCATAATGCGTGGGGAGTGGTGGCCTTTGCGCTGATTGTTGCTACCGTGCTCAAGGGTCTTTGCGATTACCTCGGAACTTACCTGGTGAACTACGCCGGCTTCGGCCTCATTACCGACCTGCGCAATCATCTTTACGAAGCCACACTGCGCCGCTCTTCCAGCTTCTTCCACAAGCACGCCACAGGCACCATACTTTCCACGCTCATCAACGACGTGGATAAAGTGCAGTTCGCTCTGAGTTCGGTTATCGCCGAGTTCCTGCAGCAGTTCTTCACCTTCGTTGTCGGTATGATCCTGGTCATCAAACTTGGCGGAATACTGAGCTGGGCGCTTTTGTTGTTTGTGCCGGTGGTGATCACATCGTCGCGGAAGATCGGCAGGGAAGTCCGCACCCGCACGCGCACCGGCCAGGACAAGCTGGCCGAAATCCAGAACATTCTGCATGAAACCGTGACCGGCAACCGCATCGTCAAAGCATTCAGCACCGAGTTGTGGGAGATTTTGCGCTTCAAAAAGGCCGCCGGACGCCTGTTCCGTGCCAACCTGCGCAGCGTGCGCATTCAGGCCATCAGCTCGCCTTTGATGGATTCGCTTGGCGCAATCGCGATTGCCATGTTCCTGTTCATCGGGCGCGATCAAATCCTGCACGGCCGCATGACCATGGGCACCTTCGCCGCGTTCATCCTGCTGCTCTTCAAGCTTTACGATCCGGTGCGCAAGTTCGCTTACTTCTATAACAGCTTCCAGCAAGCCATGGGCGCATCGTCGTCCATCTTCGGCTTCTTCGATACGAAAGACGACGTGAAGGAGCGGCGACACGCTCTCGCACTCAAGGGCTTCGCGAAGGGCGTCAAGTTTGAGGACGTGGGATTTTCTTACTCGACGGAAGAAGGCGAGCACCAGATTCTGCACAATGTGGATCTCGAGGTTTGTGCTGGCGAGGTGCTGGCCCTGGTTGGTCCCAGCGGCGCGGGAAAATCCACACTGGTCAATTTGATTCCGCGATTCTTCGATGTGACTTCGGGCCGCATTCTCATTGATGGACACGACATTCGCGATCTCACTCTCGTTTCGTTGCGCCGCCAGGTGGCGCAGGTGACGCAGGAGACGATTCTCTTCAATGACACGGTGCGCAACAACATTGCCTATGGCCAGCCCGACGTGAAAGCCTCCGTGGTTGAACGCGCGGCGCAGAACGCGTTGGCGCATGACTTCATTTTGCGTATGCCGCAGGGCTACGGCACAGTCATCGGCGAAAAGGGATTTCGTCTCTCCGGCGGCGAACGCCAGCGCATGGCCATCGCACGCGCCATTCTCAAGGACGCGCCGATTCTGATTCTCGATGAGGCAACGTCGGCGCTCGATGCGGAGAGCGAATCGCTGGTGCAGGCCGCGCTGGCGAATCTGATGCAGGGGCGCACCGTGCTGGTGATTGCGCATCGCCTCTCAACCATTCGCCGCGCCAATCGCATTGCCGTGCTTGAAGACGGACGCATCACCGCGATCGGCTCGCACGAAGAGCTTTTGAACTCTTCGCCCACGTATCAACGGCTCTATCAACTGCAATTCAGAGACATGCCCGAGACGAACGGACACGATCCCTTGGAATTGGACCCGGCTCAGTTGCAACTCGCGCTTCCAACCGGTCTAGAGGAGTAATCCACGATGCCGATTTACTCGATGACCGGGTTTGCGCGCGTTCAGGTTCGCGTTCAGCTTCGCGAACAGGACGTGCTCAGCTACACGCTCACTGTCAAGACTGTGAATCATCGCTTTCTTGACATCCAACTACGCATTCCCAATGGAATGGATGCGCTGGAGATGGAGTTGCGCAAGGCCGTGAAGGATTCGCTGGTTCGCGGGCACGTGGATCTGACTCTTTCCGTCGATCGCAGCGCGCAACAGAAGGCCGGATACAATCGCGAGCTGGTGGCGAGTTATATCGCTGCTTTCGCCGCAGCCAGGGACGACCTGGGCCTGACGGGCGAGCCCGACCTCAACACAATCCTGCGCCTGCCCGGTGCATTGCAGAGCGACAATCGCGGCGACGACGACCTGGACTCTCTGGCCGAAAGCGTGCGTCGGGAGATTGCGCCGCTGCTCGACGAGCTGAAGATCATGCGCGCCCGCGAAGGCGACTCGCTCGCCGAGATTCTCAACACCACACTCGACCGGCTCACCGAGGCCACCAACGGCGTGGCTGAGCTGCGGCCGGAGATTGAGCAGCGCTTTCAGGATCGGCTCGCGCAGCGGCTCCAGGCTGCCACCGGCCCTGAATTCAACCGGCAGCGCCTGCTTGAAGAGGTTGCCGTGATCGTGGAGCGCAGCGACGTGGCTGAGGAACTGGCGCGCATGCACACCCACGTCGGCCACTTCCGCGAGTTGCTTGCAGCGGGCGGCGAGGTGGGCAAGAAGCTCGATTTTCTGCTGCAGGAGATGAATCGCGAAGCCAATACCATGCTTTCGAAGACTGGAGGCGTGGGCGGCAAAGGTACGCGCATGACCGAGCTGGGACTGGCCATGAAGGCTGAAATTGAAAAGGCACGGGAACAGATTCAGAACGTTGAATAACCTGCATGCCCGCTGTTGAATATCTGGCTTTGAGAAGGATGGGCTCGGAGTTGGATGAACGGTTTGGATCGAATGCAGCAAGTCAGCCCCGCTGCGCGGGATAGCAAGTTAGCGAGTCAGCGGATGCATTGAATGCTGAGCGCTTCGCAGTAGACGCAAGGATTTGTGGAGCTACGGCTCCTGGGAGAGACGAAGACGGTGGCAGGAATTCTTTTTATCATTTCGGCGCCTTCAGGGTCGGGCAAAAGCACGCTGGTGAGCGAGCTGCGCAAGCAGGTGAGCGGCGTTGACTTCGCCATTTCCTGGACGACGCGGCCCCCGCGCGGCTCGGAAGAGAACGGGCGCGAGTATAACTTTACTTCTCGCGCCGAGTTCCAGCGCATGATCGACGCCGGTGTCTTCCTGGAGCACGCTGAGGTTTTCGGACATTTTTACGGCACGGCGCGCCAGTCGCTGGACGAGGCGCGAGCGGCCGGCCACGACTTGCTGCTGGACATCGACGTGCAAGGCGGAGCGCAGGTGCGCGCCAAAATGCCGGAGGCGGTGAGCATTTTCGTGCTGCCGCCCAACCCCAAGGTTTTGCGCACGCGGTTGCGCAATCGCAGCCGCGCCGAAGGGGTGGTCATCGAGGCGGAACTCTATCGCCGCCTGAGCGAAGCCAGCAAGGAGATTGAGAATTATCGCGAGTACGGGTATATTTTGGTCAATGACATTCTGGACCGGGCGGTAGCGCAACTGGAAGCCATTGTGCTGGCAGAACGCTTCTATCGCAATGGCGAAGTGATCGCTTACCGTTCGCGCCGAGTGTTGGAGGTAGCCGCTGCCTGTCTACAGATCAACTCTCAGGAGCGGCTTAAACCTGTGCTGGAAGCCTTTGGCATCCTTGGTTCTCATGGCGACCAGCGGCAACTTGACTTTGGGGAAGATATCAATGCAGATGATCCCAACGAGGATGACCCCAAGGACGATGACCCCCTTGACGATGAAGAAGGGGAGGACAAGGACACCCATGACGATTGAGACGCAGTTCGATTCGAACTATCGCAAAGTTCTGGTGGCCGCGCGCCGCGCCCGGCAGTTGCAGAACGGTTCCCACGCTCTGGTCCCCAGCCAGTCCAACAAGGTTTGCCGCATTGCCCAGGACGAAATCGCAGCCGGCAAAATTTCTTATGTGAAAACTGCGACCGAGATACACAAGCCGCTGGTGGAGGGGCCGGCGATTCCGATTTTGCTGAGCTGACGCGATCCGCTTTCGCGACTCGAAACCGGATACAATCCAGGTATGAGGGTCACGGTCGGCGTTTGCGGCGGAATTGCCGCCTACAAAGCGGCGGAACTGGTGCGCGCGCTGCAGCGCCAGGCGCTTGAGGTCCATGTCGTCATGACGGCGGCGGCCGTCAAGTTCATCCAGCCGCTGACATTTGCTTCACTCACCGGCCACAAGGTCATTACCAGCCTTTGGGATGAGTGGGACTCCGCCGAATCCACACTCGAGCAGAACGGCATTGAGCATATCGGCGAGGCGCAATGGACCGAGGCGCTGGTGGTCGCGCCCGCTACGGCCAACATCCTGGCCAAATTTGCGCATGGCATCGCCGACGATTTCCTCACTACCATGTACCTGGCCACGCGCGCGCCGGTGTTGGTTGCGCCGGCCATGAACGTGAACATGTGGGATCATCCCGCCACGCAGGCTAACCTGGAAATTCTCCGCCGGCGCGGCGTGCGCGTGATCGATCCTGGAACGGGATCGCTGGCATGTGGCATGGTGGGCGCGGGACGCATGGCCGAGCCGGAAGCGATTGCCGACGAGGTGTTGAATGCGCTGGGACGCCGTCACGACCTGGCCGGCGAGGTGGTTCTGGTAACCGCCGGCGGCACGCGCGAGGCGCTCGACCCCGTCCGCTACCTCGGCAACAGGTCGAGCGGCAAGATGGGCTATGCGCTGGCCGATGCGGCGCAAAGCCGCGGCGCGAAAGTGATCCTGATCAGTGGACCGACGGCGCTGCATCCGCCCGCGCATTGCGAAGTTGTCAAGATAACGACAGCAGAGCAGATGAAGCAGGCCGTGCTTTCGCGCATGGATGAATCAACGCTCATCATCAAAGCCGCGGCGGTGGCCGACTATCGCCCGGTCAGCGTCTCCGACCACAAGCTCAAGCGCACCGGTCCCATCACGCTGGAACTCGCCCCGACGGAAGACATACTCGCTGAAGTGGTTCGTCGCCGTCGTCCCGGCCAGCTCATCGTGGGATTCGCCGCGGAGACCGAGAACCGCATGGAAAACGGCCGCGCCAAGCTGCTAAACAAGGGCGTCGACGCGATTGTGGTCAACACGGTTACCGGCGACGGCGTGGGGATTGAGGCCGACTCCAACGCCGCCACGTTTCTCACGCTCACCACATCCATCGAGCTGCACGAGATGCCCAAGCGCCAGCTCGCCGACCGCATCCTGGACGAGATCACGATGCTGCGCCGTCCGCGCTCGCTGGTGGTGGAGATGGATGAGCATGTGGACGAGAAGACGCGGCAGGATCAAGTGCTGGAGCAGGCTGCTTCGCCCGTCGTCCCTCGCCGGCAGTTGATTGTGGAGTAGGCCATCGGCCCGCGACACACGATTCCACAGAGCAAGAGAAGTTGGGGAGCAGATAAGTTGGCGCGCACCTTCGATCCCGCAACCCGCGAAGCTCTGCTGGCCCGCGTCCGCTTTTATCGTGATCTGGGGCTCACGGAGTTTTATCGGCGTCCGGTCGATCCCGCGCTGCTGGCGCAATTCGCGAGCCAGGAATCAATTCCGGGTGATCAAGAATCTGAGTCGTCACCCATCAGACCAAACCTGGGTGCCCCAGGTTTCGCTTCTGAAACCTGGGATGCGGTATCCGAGCCCATCCTTTACGAGGAGCCCACCATCTCACCCCGCAAGGCTTTCAACGCTCCACCGGAAGTTACCGCCGCGGTTCCCGCTGCCGACCGCGCCAGCGCACTCCTACTGATCCGCGAAGATATCGGCGACTGCACCCGCTGCGCGCTTCACAAGGGCCGCAACAAAATCGTATTCGGCGACGGCTCGCCCACCGCGCGACTGATGTTTGTCGGCGAAGGCCCGGGAGCCGATGAGGATGCGCAGGGGATTCCATTCGTGGGCAAGGCGGGGCAGTTGCTCAACAACATGATCGCCGCCATGGGCCTCAAGCGCGAAGAAGTTTATATCGCCAACGTGGTCAAGTGCCGTCCGCCCGGCAACCGCACGCCGGAGCCGGACGAGGGCAATACCTGCTCGCCGTTTCTGTTCCGCCAGATCGATGTGATTCGCCCGCAGGTGATCGTGGCGCTGGGCGCTACGGCGGCTACGTATCTGCTGGGGCAGCGGCAGCCGCTGGCGGGGCTGCGCGGGCGCGTCCATGCATTCCGCGGCTCGCAGTTGATCATCACGTATCATCCGGCTTATCTGCTCCGCGATCCGCGGCAGAAGAAGGAAGCCTGGGCGGATTTGCAGCTTGCCATGCGGGAGTTGGGGCTGAAGCCTCCGGCGAAGGGCTGAGTGAGGCCTGCGCCTCGCGCGGCCAGTCTGCAAAGGCCCGGGCCTAAAGGCCCCGTTTATTGCACAGTCATTCCGGGGCCTGAAGGCCCCTGCTCCCTCCGTCATCTCCGTCGGACGGGGCGACGATTCGCGGGGCTTCGACGCAGCCAACCGACCTGACCGGCTACCATGAGGACTCCGGAGGACTCTCCACGCATGAACGACCCTGCTACAACTCAAAAGCACGTCCGCAAGCATTACGATGCCGACCTGGTGCGCCCTATGTATGCGCGGCACTCGCTGCTTGGCTTCGCGCCGCGACACTCCATTCCCGCCGAGGGCATGGCGCCTGCTACTGCTTACAACCTCATTCACGATGAGTTGATTGTCGATGGCAGTTCACGCTTCAACCTGGCCACCTTCTGCAGCACGTGGATGGAGCCGGAGGCGCATCGGCTGATGGCTGAGACCTTCGACAAGAACATGATCGACAAGGATGAGTATCCGCAGACGGCGGAGTTGGAGCTGCGCTGCGTGCACATGCTGGCCGAGTTGTGGAACTCGCCGCATCCGGAGACGACGATTGGCACGTCGACCATCGGATCGAGCGAAGCCTGCATGCTGGGCGGGTTGGCGCTGAAGTGGCGCTGGCGCGAAAAGATGCGGAAGCTCGGCAAGTCAGTGGATAAGCCGAACCTGGTAATGGGCTCCAATACTCAAGTCTGCTGGCACAAGTTCGCGCGCTACTGGGACGTTGAGGCGCGCGAAGTGCCGCTCGAAGGCAACGAGGTGGTCACCGATCCGGAACGCGCCGCGGCGGCATGCGATGAGAACACGATCGGCGTCGTCTCCGTGCTGGGCAGCACATTTACCGGGCACTACGAGAATGTGCTCGCGCTCAGCGCCGCTCTCGATCTGCTGCAAGAGAAGACCGGCCTCGACATTCCCATTCACGTCGATGGCGCGAGCGGCGGTTTTGTCGCGCCGTTTCTGCAGCCGGAGCTGGTCTGGGATTTCCGCCTGCCGCGCGTCAAATCGATCAATACCTCAGGCCACAAATACGGCCTGGTCTATCCCGGCGTGGGATGGATCGTTTGGCGCGAGCTGGCCGATCTGCATCCTGACCTGATTTTCAGCGTGGACTATCTGGGTGGCGCCATGCCGACGCTGGCGATTAACTTCTCGCGGCCCGCGAGCCAGATTGTGGCGCAGTATTACAATCTCATCCGCCTGGGAAGGTCCGGCTATCGCGCCGTTCACGAGGCTTGCCGTGAAGTCGCCATTGAACTCGCGGAGAAAATTGGCGCACTGGGGCCGTTTGAAATTCTTTCTGCAGGGCACGATCTCCCGGTGATCGCGTGGACGCTGAAGGATCCCGCGGCAGCCAACTGGTCGCTCTACGACTTGTCAGACAGGCTGCGCGATCGCGGCTGGCAAGTGCCTTCTTACAGGATGCCCGCCAATCGCGGAGAGATGGTGCTGCAGCGCGCCGTCATCCGCAACGGCTTCACGCACGATCTGGCCGGGATGTTGCTGCACGACATCAGCCGCCATTTGAGCTGGTTCGCTACGCAGCCGGGATTCACTGCGTCAGGGGAGGGAGCTGGGTTTCATCATTAACCACCGGCGGCCACCTGCGGTGGGGCAGACGCGGCTTGCGCTTCACAGGAGTTGTGCTTTCCCACCCATCGCACAGAACGCGATGGATGGGGCACCCGATCATTCAAAAGCCATTCTTGGGATCGGTTCTACGGGCTGGTTGTCGCGGGCTTGGGTTTGGGCCGATTGTACGACGGAACAAAGGGCTTGCCGTCCACGTTGTATGACACAACGATCTCCACCTCAACCGGCTGGCCGTCGACAAGGTACGGTTTGTACTTCCATTTGGCCAGCGCCAACTCAATTGCATCGATCAGGTCCGGCGGCCACATCTGCTGTTTCTCGGGGTTGGGTTTGACGCTGCCGTCCTTGCGAATGAGGATGGGAACCGGAAACGATCTCCGGTAGGGCATTCCCGAGTCGTCAAGGATCACGGGAAAGTTGGCTCCAACCTCAAATATCGATTCGGGTTGAGGCTGGCCGGGCGGAACGGTATACGGTTGGGCCGCTGCCTTTGCGGAGGGCTTCACCAGCTCGGCATCGGCGGTGATTGGCTCCAGCACCTTTATTTTCGTCTCTGAAATGAGCTGGCCCTTCACCATCACTTTTACATCCCTGGCGACCGACCGGCCCTGGAAAGGCTGAATGTCGTCGAATTCTATATTCGTATCGGCGTTTGTGATCAGCCGCAGGTGCACATCGTTGTCAAAGCAGAAGTGCAAATCGGGATTGGTATTTTCCGCGTAGCGCCCAGGGTTGGCCACTGAGACGCAATTCAATACCAGGCCGGCGATGGTCGCTCGCTTGATGTTCAACTCATAATCCGGTTTGAAGTTTGGCGCCTCGTAGAGTGCATCCAACACCGGCTGCGCCAGGCGCGTGTTCAGCGTGGCGGCTTGAAAATCCTCAGAGCCTGGCTTGGCGCGGTACCGCTGCGTCAAGGACGCGCTCCACTCTGAGCCGTTCCACTCTGCCCGAGGGCTGGAATAGGTTCGCCGCCACTGGTATTGGCCCATCGACCATTCTTCAATCGTTCCGGAAGCGGGCTTTTGCATTCCGAAATCCATAAACTGAAAGTCGGCCTTCAAATGCCATGGCTGCAGACCATCGCCGCCGAGCGAATTCGACTTGACGCCGGCGGCCAGCACGCGGTGAGCGAGCGCATTCATCTTGGCCGTATCCGGCGGAGTGTGCGACGCCTGCGGATTGGTCTGCGCGGGGCCTTGCGGCGGAGCGTCTTGCGGACGCGCTGGAGTTGCGGAAGCCATGGCCGCAAGCAAAACCGCTTCAGCGATTGTCTTAGACAGCTTCATATAGAGAATTGAGTGCATTTTCTGAGCCCCCAAATTGAATGCACACATGGTACACAATCTGAGCGGAGAAGTATGTGCCGGCAGGTCTTTGCCGGATTTCCTCAGGCCTGGTCCTTCCACAGATAAACACCGCCCAGCAGCCCGCTCTCGTTGGACACGATCTCAACATTCTTCGGCGGCACAAATTCGATTTTCTTGGTGTTGCCGCCGCCGAGATAAAGATGGTCCCAGTTGAAAAGGGCTTCGGTGGTCTTGATGGCTTCCTGGATGAGCTTGTTCCATTCTTTTTTCCCGAATTTATCCAGGCCGCGGCGGCCGAGGTAGTCCTCGTAGGTCATGCCTTTCTTGCGCCAGATGGCGTGGCCGAGTTCCAGGCCAGGGCAGAGGTGTCCGCTGGTGAAAAGAGCCGCGCCCAGGCCGGTGCCGAGCGTCAGCACCAGTTCAACGCCATGGCCTTTGATGGCGCCGTAGCCGGCCACGTCGGCGTCGTTGCCTACGCGCACCGGCCTCTTCCAGCGCTTCTCCAGTTCCGCCTGCAGCGGGAATCCGCCGGCCCACAGCGGGTGCAGGTTGAATGCGCCAAAGGTTTTCCCATGCTTGACCACGCCGGGAAACCCAACCGAGACGCGGTCGAATGGGCCGCTTAGGTTGCGCAACTCTTCCAGGCTTTTGAGCACGGCGTCGGGCGTGGGCACCTCGGGCGTGAGCACGCGCTGGCGCTCGCTCACCGGCTTGCCCTTGGCGTCAAGCAGCATGGCCTTCAGGCCCGAGCCGCCAATGTCGATGGTCATGGTGATGGGGTGAGATGCAGCGGTGATGGGCGCAAGTGGCTCGGCAGGGGCGGTGGAATCGGGCTTGGGTGTCATCAGCAATGAATTGTAATGCGTTCGACCGGGATTGCGCTGCGGGGAAAATCGATTATTCACAGGCCGCCCGGACTGGCTGGGGCGTCTTCGGCGCGGAAGGCCCCGGGTCGCCTAAACTGATGGTTGCCTCCCATGCCTGTTTGCTGCGAAGTCGCGCTGCCTGTTCCGCTGGATCGCCTGTTCACTTATGCGGTGCGCGAGGGCCAGGTTCCGCGGCGGGGGGCGCGGGTGATTGTGCCCTTCCGGAACGAGAAGCTCATCGGCGTGGTGGTGGCGCTGGGTGTGGCCGGGCCGGCGGATGTTGAGGTGCGATTTCTGGAGTCGGTGCTGGACGATGAACCGCTGCTCAGTGAGCAATTGCTCGCGCTTGCCGAGTGGATGGCGCAGTACTATCTGGCTCCGCTGGGAGAGGTGTTGCGTGGGATGCTGCCGCTGATGGCCGAGGTGCGGCGCACGGTTTACTACCGCATTACCGACTTGGGGCGGGATGTGTTGGCTGGGAGTCTCGATGGAGATTCGGCGGCTTCCCACCCATTCGCCGATGAGGCTGGCGAATGGATGGGGCACGGCGCGTCTGCGGCGAATAAGCGTCCGCCGGGGACGAAGCGGCGGGGGAAGCTGTCGCCGGAGGAGCAGGATCTGGAGCACCGTGTTCTGACGCGGCTGGCTTCGGGTGAGCCGGTGAAAGTCTCGACGCTGCGCACGGCGACTTCGGCGACTCTGCCGGTGCTGGCCGCGCTGGTGCGAAAGAAATGGATTGCACGCGAAACGGCGGCCGCGGAGCGGGATGCGCGGCGCACGGAGCGCTTTGCCGTGCTCATCCCCGAGACGCGGCTGCCAGCGCTGACAGCGAAGCAGCAGGCGATTTTGGCCGAGCTGGCGGCCTGCGGCGGAGAGCTACCGCTGACTGAGCTGCGCGCGCGCGACCTGCCTTCGTCAACACTGCAAACGCTGGTGCGGCGAGGGCTGGTGCGCATCGACGAGCGTGCTGCGGCGTTTCGCCTGGGAGGCTTGTTGCCAGCCGCCGCGCCCATTCGGCTGAATGAGCCGCAGACCGAGGCGCTGGCTTCGATTGCCACGGCGCTGGGGGACTTCCATCCATTTTTGCTTCATGGAGTGACCGGTTCGGGAAAGACGGCTGTGTATCTTGCCGCCATGCAGCGCGCTCTCGATCGCGGGCTCTCGTCCATTCTGCTGGTTCCGGAGATTGGGCTGACGCCGCAGACTGCAGGGTTGCTCGATCAGGCCTTTGGCCAGCGCGTGGCGCTGCTGCACTCCGCGCTGACTCCGGAGGAACGCAGCGAGCAGTGGCGTCGCATCCGCCGTGGCGACGCGCCTATTGTTGTGGGCACGCGCTCGGCGATCTTTGCGCCTGCGCCGAATCTGGGATTGATCCTGGTGGACGAGGAGCACGACCAGAGCTACAAGCAGGAAGAGACGCCGCGCTACAACGCCCGCGATGTTGCCGTGATGCGGGCCAAGCTGGCCGGCGCGGTGGTGGTGGTGGGTTCGGCCACGCCGTCGCTCGAGACATGGCAGAACTCGGTGCTCGGCAAGTACGCGCGCATTGAGATTCGCGAACGCGTAATGAATCGCCCGCTGCCGGAAGTTGAGCTGATCGACATGCGCAAGGAATTTCAGGAGACAGCGAAGGACGAGCTCTTTTCTCGCGCACTTGTCGAGCAGACCCGCGAGGCTCTCGAACGCGGAGAGCAGGCGCTGATTTTGCTCAACCGCCGCGGATATTCATTTGCCGTGATCTGTCGCGCTTGCGGAGAAAAGCTGGAGTGCCAGAACTGCGCCATTTCATTGACGCATCACAAGCCTCCGGCCGAAGATGCAGGGCTGGCGCGTGAGGGGCAAAGACTCGAGTGCCACTACTGCGGCTTTCGGCGCACCGTGCCCGCGCGCTGCCCAAAGTGCGACAGCGAACACCTCTACTACCTGGGCGCAGGCTCGCAGCAGGGTGAAGAGCGGCTGGGCGAAATTTTCCCCGGCGCGCGCATCGGCCGCATGGATCGCGACACCGTGCGTGGGCGTCACGATCTGGAACGGTTGCTGGCGCGGTTGCACTCCGGGGAGATCAATCTGCTGGTCGGCACGCAGATGATTGCCAAGGGCCACGACATTCACGGCATCACGCTGGTCGGTGTGGTGGGCTGCGATCACTCGCTCTCGATGCCGGACTTCCGCGCCGCCGAGCGAGTTTTTCAGCTGATGACGCAGGTCTCAGGCCGTGCCGGCCGCGGCGATCTGCCGGGCCGCGTTGTGGTGCAGACTTACTATCCCGACCACTATGCGATTCTTGCCGCCAGCAAACACGACTACCTCAGCTTTGTTGATCGCGAACTGAAATACCGGCGCTGGATGCACTATCCACCCTTCGGCGTGCTCGCTAATGTGTTGGTGCAATCGCAAAAACTGGAAGAAGCTGTTGCGTGGTCCAGCGAAATTGGCAAGTGGTTCCAGAAAAATGTGCCGGAAGGCCTGCGCGTTCTCGGTCCCTGCACCGCGCCCATTGCGCGCATCAAGGGCACATATCGCTTCCACATGATTTTGAAAGCATCTTCGCGCAAGGTGCTCAACGCCGCTCTGCGCGCCATGCTGGTTCATGCCGACGCTGCTTCCATCCCGCGCCGCAATCTGATTGTCGACGTCGACGCGCTGCGCCTGATGTAGCTGCCTGCGCCACCTGCGGTGGGGCAGACGCGGCTTGCGCCGCATTGGGTTCGTGGTTCCCCGCTCTGGAAGGATGATGGACGGCCTGGCGAATAGGTGTGTATGCTTGGGCCTGCCGTGACTACACCCGGCAAGACTCTATGGAAAATTCCATCGTAGACACGGAGAAAACATCATGAAAAGGTTTCGCATTTTATTTTCGCTGGTTGTTACGACTCTGATTGCCGCGCAGTTGTGCCTGGCGCAGGCCAAGCCGCCGCAAGACAAGAAGGGCTGCAAGGATTCCCCGCTGATCAGCCGCTTCCCCGGAAGTGTAATCACCGAGTGCGAGGACAAAGATGACAAGAGCTATGACTTCGCCATGCCCGGCGCGGGTCATCAGACGGTAGAAGGTGAATACCATTATCTTTGGTACCGCACCCCGGAGAACGCGACCAATCCACAAATTCAGCGCAACATGGGCACGGCTCTGCGCAACGCCGGTTACACGATAGTCTTCGAAGCCCAGGGCCACGATACGTTCGTGGGACACATGGGCAAGACATGGATTCAAATCTATATAACCAGCAATGGGGAAGTCGCGGAGCACATCGTTACCGAGACCAAGCTGACCCAGGACGTGGTGGCTAACGCGGCCGCGCTCTCCACCGGCATCTCCGGCAATGGACACATCGTGGTCAACGGCATTCTCTTCGATACCGCCAAGGCCGACATTAAGCCGGAGTCGAAACCCGCTCTCGACGAAGTTGCCAAGATGCTCAAAGAGAATGCGTCGCTCAAGGTGTATGTCGTGGGCCACACGGACAACGTAGGCGCTTTGGCGGGCAACATGGATTTATCGAAGCGCAGAGCGGCGGCGGTTGTTCAGGAGCTGACCTCAAAATATGGAGTTGCCGCCGCGCGGCTAGCTTCGTTTGGCGCCGGACCCTATGCGCCGATTGCCTCCAATGACAAGGAAGACGGACGAGCTCTGAACCGTCGTGTGGAGTTGGTGAAGCAATAGTTGAGAGAGTAATTTCTGAACCAACACAAGAACGATGTGGGTTCGTGGTCTCCCACTCATCGCGATGGGGCCGCGATGAGTGGGGCACGCGGCTTCTTTATTGATGTTCCCCGGGCGCTCATGGAAATCCATTGATCCAGCGGAACTTGCTTTTCACCAAGTCAAACTTCGACTCGTCGAACCTCTTGAGTTTTACAGTGATCGAATCGTTTCCGAGTGACCCGTTCAATACCATATGGTCGCGGTCCGGCTGCGAATATGCGAAAGCGCTCTTGTTGGTCGTTTTGCCGGATTTGAAGACGAGAGTCACCTTCTTCGCTGCATTGTCATAGGAGGTGTCAAGGTCATTCCAGGAGTCGTCCATCTGCTCGACATACGTTTCGTCCGTGGTCAGGAACACGACCTTCCTCCAGCGGGTGGCATCGGTGGTCAACGGGGGTAATAGCTCACCGTTCCGGGTGAATTCATCGACATCGTAGATCCCGTAGAGCGGAGAGTGGGGGCTGTAAAAGGCCTTTATCTTCTGAGGCGCCATCACGGTCGTCACGATCATGTACGTGATGACCAAGGCCTTCGCTCCCACCCTGGCGATCCGCATTCGCCGGGAGGCGGGTGGAATTGGAACCATTGCGGGCGACGTGGGGCGGTTCAGTACCAGGACATTGGCTAGCCTGCCGAGATCCGGAGCCAGCAAGATTATCGCCATCAACAACAGGAAGATCACGTCGAGCTTCTCAGGCACGTCGTAGCAGAAATCGAGCATGCCTACATTCAGCAACACCGCGAACGCGACGAGTGCGCCGAGCGACGTTGTGCGGCGAAAAAGCAACAGCGCCCCGGCGAGAACCTCGGCTGCTCCAGAAAAAATTGTGTACGCCGTGGAATATCCCATGAAGGTCCACAACAGCCAGAAGGGTGAATAATCACCGTGCGGGGTGAGCAGGTCGATCAGGCTCGGAGCAGGGAATTGTATTGGGATGACCTTGATCATGCCGTAGGAGAGCATGCTGAAGGCGAGCGCATAGCGCAGAACAATTCTCAGCCACGCATAGAGCTGCCGGTACCCGGTGCTTTTACGATCCGCGAGGGTCCAGACGATTGTGGCGATGACTGCGATCAAGGCAAAGCAGACCAGTTGGACGTACCCAAAAATGCCGTCTGCGTTTCCGTCTGGAGAATACGCGAGCCGTCGGCTCAGGTGCAGAATGTGCTTTCCGGTCCAGACAACGACCGGGGCCCAGGTCTTCGCGTACGCCGCGGCGACAAATTTCCCCCCGGGCGCGAAGCCAAAACCGGTCTCCAAATTCAGATCGCTCTCGATGAACCTGCACAGGAACAGGTAAAGAGCGAGATACGAGAAGGCGAATCGGAAACCGATTCGCTTCGCATAGCTCCACCCTTCATCGTTGAACGATTCCGTCTGAGGCATTGCATCGGCCAACGTCTTCCCTCCGGGATCGAGATTTGCGCCTGGGGGGTAATTCTATACGATGCCACACTCCCATTTTGCTGGCACGCTGCGGCTTCCCCCGGATAAACTCTACAGGTTGCTCCAATCTCAACGCTCTCATTCCCAGGAGACCAAGAATGCGTCTTGTGCCTTTCAGCAGTTCCGTTTGCTATCGGGCGGTAACTGTGCTCATCGCCACCGCGTCCTTTCAGCTCGTAGCCCAGCCCGCCGCGCCGGTTCATGTCTTCTTTCGCGTGCAGACGGCCTCCACTATTGGCGCGCCCGTGAGTGGACGATTGCTCATCTTTCTCAAGCAGGGTTCCGGCGACAAAGAAGTAAGCCTGAGCGAATTTCAACCGGGAGACACCTGGGTTGCCGCTCGCGAAATCCATGACCTCGCGCCCGGCACGGCCATCGAGGTCGACGCCGATGAGATCGCCTATCCCAAGCCGTTCTCGGCACTCACCACGGGGAACTACGAAGCGCAGGCTGTGCTCGATGTAGACCACACCTACAATTACCAGGAGCGCGTCCCCGAAGACTGGATCAGCAACGTGGTGCAGCTGCCATCGTGGACGCCGGGAACCGGCGCCGAGCCGGTATTCACGATCGATCATCATCCGGAAGAGAATCCGCGCATGGCTGCCATGATGGCCGCGGCCAAGGCGCAGGCCAAACCTGGCGTCGCACAACTGGAAGAGTTCCAGAGCCCGGTGCTCAGCCGCTTCTGGGGACATTCGACGAGCATCAAAGCGTGGGTGATTTTGCCTCCAGGCTATGACGACCACGCATCGGACAAGTATCCCACCGCGTATTGGACACACGGTTTCGGCGGCGCGATCAACGGAGCGCTGTTCTCCGGGCTCTCAATTCGCGGTCGCATGGTCGACGGAAAAATGCCGCCCATGATCTGGGTGATGCTCGACGAGTCCATCCCCGAGGGCACGCATGAATTTGCCGATTCGGTGAACAACGGCCCATGGGGCGCCGCGCTCACCACCGAGTTCATTCCATACCTCGAAGCGAAGTACCACATGGACGCGCGCGCTACAGGCCGCTTTCTCAACGGCCACTCCAGCGGCGGCTGGGCTACGCTGCAGTTGCAGGTCAACTACCCCAATGTCTTTGGCGGCACATGGTCAACTTCGCCCGACCCCAGCGACTTCCACGACTTCACCGGCCCCGATCTCTATGCCGCCAATGCCAACATGTTTCACCGGCCAGACGGAACACCTGTTCCAATTGTGCGCGACAAGGGCAAGGTGATTGCGACCTTTGAGCAGTTCACCCACATCGAAGACGTTATGGGTCCTTACGGCGGCCAGGTTTCTTCCTTCGATTGGGTGTTCTCGCCCAAAAGCAAGGGCGGCCAGCCGGAGCAGATGTTCGATCACCAGACAGGAGCGGTGCATCCGGAAGTGGTGGCCTACTGGCACGACCACTACGACCTCGCTCATATTGTCGAAGCTCACTGGGCCGAGAACGGCCCCAGCCTCAAGGGCCGCATTCATCTCTTCGTCGGCACCGCGGATACTTTCTATCTTGACGGCGCAGCGCACAAATTTGAGGCTCGGCTCAACGCGCTCGGCGCAGAGCCGCACTTCACCTATATCCCCGATCGCACCCACTTCGATCTCTATCTTGTCGACAAAGATCGCCAGGGCCTCTTCGATCAGATCAGCGCGGAGATGTATGCCGTTGCAAGGCCGGGCGTGGACTGGAAGAAGAAGTGAGACGAGAGCCTGAAAGTTAATTAGAACGCTGGGTGCCCCATCCATTTCATAGCTTCATCGTGAAATGGGTGGGAAGCCACGGACTTCGTCCGATTCTTACCTGGCAATCGCCGACATCCGCGCAACCGTCAGCACGGTGATGTCGTCCTCCTGGCCGAAGGCCTGCGCGGCTGAGGCGAGCGCGGCGGCGGCTATGCCTTTGTGCAGCATTTCTGCAATGCGGTCAAAGCCGAAGAGACGGCCTTCGGCATCCTGCGCCTCGGCTACGCCGTCGGTCATCAGCATGAGCGTATCGGTCTCGGTGAGTTTGAAATTGAGGACAGGAAACTCGGTGCCGGGAATTGCGCCGAGTGGCAGCGCGCCTTCGATTGCAAGCTCACGTCCGTTGAGATACGGAGGCAAGTGGCCGGCGTTGGCCAGGGCGGCGCTGCCATCGCGCTCGATGCGCAAAGCGAGGCAAGTGGCCAGGCCACGGCCTTGCATGCGGTCGTTCAACAGAGAAAGGATGCGCGCCGGATCCGTGGTGAAGGCTGCAGCGGTGCGAATGGCGCCGACGATGAGCGTGGCCAGCATGCCGGCTTCCATGCCGTGGCCTGCGACATCGCCGACGATAATCAGCACGCTGCCGTTGGTTTCACTGGGAAGCACCTGGAAGAAATCTCCGCCCACTTCTTTTGCCGGGCGGTACTCACTCTCGATCGTGAGGCCCGGCGTGTTCGGCAGTTGTTCTGGAATGAGGTACTGCTGCACGTTGCGCGCCGCCTGTACTTCACCGGCATAGCGCTCCTCTTCGCTGCGTGTGCGGGTGAAGCGAAGGACAAGGATGGCGAAGACGGCCAGCGGGAACAGTGCGTCTGCCACCTGATCAAGCCTGATGGGGAACGGCGTGTCGGTAAGAAGGATCTCCCCGAAGAAACTATGCTGCCAGCCTATCTGATAGGAGACCGCTGCCGCATTGCTTACGAGAAAGAGGGTGCTGTACAGCAGTTGCGGCGCTAAAAGAAGGCGCGCGTCGGGTGAACCGTCTTTGGCTTTCGCAAGGATCACTTTCACGATCCAATAAGTGGCTGGAAGGCCAAGAAGAAACAAGGTGAGGTTGAGTGCCCAGATATTCCTTGTGAATCCGGAGAAGGTGTAAGCAAGGCCAAATAAAAGCGCAGACAAAATCGACGCAAGCGCAAAATAAAACAGCCATGTGCGCTTCGGCCTGAGGATATGCAGATAAAAGATTGGAACTGCAAGCCAGGCAAATAAATGCGTGGCGCCGGCAAGGACATCCCTCCATTGCAAGCTCCAAGTGTGCGTCGTCATGGATAACGCAATCCAATTTCCAACGGGATTGAAGAGCATGACGAGGCCGAACCAGAGATATTCCTGCTCTTTGCGTCTTAGCAGGAAAAGCGCGAGCGAGCCCAATCCAGCCAGAGTCTCAAGGAGCGCAAGAATCTCGTCTGCCGAATCCGCCCAGAGTCTTTGCGCGCGAATTGCTGAAATTCGGTTCTCAATCTCACTTGCATCGCCTATGAGCGCGCCGCCGGAATTGATTCCGCCCCCGACATACCCGGCCCAACCGGGGAAATGCCATACGCGGAGCGCGATCTCAATTTTTCGCGCGGAATGGCTGCCAGGCTGGAGTTTGTAGACCTGAGGGCCACCACCGTTGTAGCCGACGTGGCTCGGCGGCATCTTGCCGTAAGTGCCGATTAACTGTCCATCGGCATAGACCTCGTAGCAAGTCCTTATGGTTGGCAGCAACAGGGAGACGTAGTCGGGTCCGGAGTAAGCCGTCACCTGAAAGCGATACCAGGCAAGGCCGCTATAGCCTTCGTATCCTTGTTGGGCCCAGTCTTCGTCCGAGCGCAGCAATGGCCATTGCGAGTCGTCGAAGTTGGGGTCGGCCCATGCCGGGTTGTCGCCGGTATGGAAGCGCCACAGGCCGTCGAGAGACGCGACGGGCACGCGGCCGTTGGTGAGGTCGAAGCTCTGCGCGCGCGCTGAAATCGAGAGCGTTAGCAGCAGGAGCAGTGGTGCAAGCTTCTTCATCGTGAGCAGGTGGATTCGATGGGCCTTGGCAAGGAATAGCACGGTTGGGCATCGAACCGGAAGGGAATTTGCTCATCGCACGCAGAAGGCGGCGCGAGTCGCAACTGCCCCACCGCAGGTGGTTAGAAGGTCGACCGGAACGGATCGATGTGGAGCAGGTACATCAAGGAGTTGTTGTGGAAGGGCGTGGCGGTAAAAGTCAGTAGAAAGATCAACAGGCCAATCACTGCCAGCGCCAGCCGTCCGCGGCTCAATTCGGGAGAGACGGAAACCTTGGGATGGCGCATCGCCGGCACCATGAGAAAGATTCCCCATAGCATCCAGCCGACCCAGCAGACCGTCCCCATGAGAAACAGCACAATGGGCAGGTAGCTGGTAAAAAGCTTGTGCGCGGTGGGTGAGACGGCGTAGAGAATGTGGCCGCCGTCGAGCTGGCCGCCGGGAATCAGGTTGAGCGAGGTAATGAAGAGCCCAATCCATCCGGCCACAAGGACCGGGTGCGGCGCAATCTGGTCGAAGGAGGGGATGGATGGATCCCATCGCACCAGCAGCGCGTGGATCAGGCGAATGGTGAGCGGTTCGGGGCCAAAAACCACGATGGCTTTGGGAGCATTCGCCGCCGAGTGGAAACTGAGCGCGAATCCCACCCCCACGGCCACCGCGGATGCCACGTAACCAGCCAGCGGCCCGTAGATGCCCACATCCATCAGGGCGTCGCGGTTGGGGATGCGTTTGCCGATTTTGATGACCGCGCCGACCGTGCCGCTCAGGGTGGGCGCCGGCAGTACCCAGGGCAGGCTGCATCGAATCCGGTGCCAGCGGCAGGCGAAGTAGTGGCCGAACTCGTGGATGAGGAGAATGCCCAGCAGCGCCACCGAGAAGGGCAAGCCGGTCTTGAACATCTCCGGATGGTCGGCGAGCCAGTCCCACGGCCACAGGTCGCTGTCGCGTACCACGGGCGGCAGGCCTTCCACAAAGTTTTGCATGAACCGCGCGCCGTTGGCGGTGGTGGTAATTACGCTAATGGCCAGCAAAAGCAGCGGCAAGCCGTAGTCGCGGAAGGTGGAGCGCGCCGGGCCCGGCGGCTTGCTCTCCCGCGCATGCATGGCGGCCGGAGCATGCGCTGAAGATTGCAGGCCGAGTTGAGCCTGAGCCGAGCCGTTGGTGCTCGTCTGCGGGCCGCTCGCGCTCGTCAGCGTGTCATTCGCGCTCATCCGGGGACCGTCCGATTGGGGGCCGTCCGATGAGTCCGCCGGAGGATCCGCATCTTCAACCGCGTGGGGCCGTGCCTGTTTCAAGAGAATGCAGTTCCTTGCCTGGTTTGAAACGTACGGCTTTGCCCGGGGTGATGCTCACTTCGGTGCCAGTGCGTGGGTTGCGGCCGATGCCGGTTTTGCGGGCGCGGACGCTGAATACGCCGAATCCGCGCAGTTCGATGCGCTCACCTGCGGCCAGGGCCTGCTTAAGGCCCTCGAAGACCGTATCCACCGCGGCTTCAGCCTTGGTGCGCGGCAGGCCCGTGCGCTCGATTACATGATGGACAATGTCCTGTTTGATCAAAGGGCTAACCTCGCTGGGGGCGACACAACCTGAATGTACAACGTCTTACGCTGCTGATGCTACAGGTTTTGCGGCGATTAGGGAATAACGGGGAACCAGGTTTTCAACTTTTTTCTTGGATGAAAACGATTACTCCCCGGTCGGCCAGCCACCCGCCGGGCGAGTTTTCTGTCCAAATTCAACAGTTGCCATTGTCATTCCCAAGTGCATTTCGTAGAATCGGTAAGCAAAGTTTGCACCATTGAAAGCAATTTTGCCTGACAGGAAAATTTCGTCCGGCGCGGGAGAGGCATGTCGATTCAGAGTGACCGTTGGATCCGGGAGCAGGCAACAAAGCACCGGATGATTGAACCATTCAGCGAAAAGCAGGTGCGCGAAGGCGTTATCTCTTACGGCCTATCCTCCTATGGCTACGATTTACGAGTCTCAGACGAATTCAAAATCTTTACCAATGTGAACAGTGCGATTATCGATCCCAAGGCGTTTGACGAGCGGTCGTTCGTCTCCGTCCAGGCCGAGTCGGTGATCGTTCCCCCCAACTCGTTCGCATTGGCCCGCTCCATTGAATACTTCCGAATCCCAAGAGATGTACTTACGATCTGCGTTGGAAAATCGACCTATGCGCGTTGCGGAATCATTGTGAACGTAACGCCATTCGAGCCGGAGTGGGAGGGATTTGTGACCCTCGAAATCTCGAATACCACCCCGCTGCCGGCCAAGGTTTACGCCAACGAAGGGCTGTGCCAGATTCTGTTCTTCCGCTCCGATGAGGTCTGTGAGATCAGCTACGCAGATCGCAAAGGCAAATATCAGAACCAGCAGGGAATTGTGTTGCCCAAGCTTTGACGGCGCTTGGATTCACCCTGCGGTGCCGATATCCAGGAAGCTATTTTGTGCGGTGATTCGATTTAAATCTCCGCGCCGGTCCCAGCCCTCCCACCTACTGCCAGGGGGGAGATTTGCCCAATGCGTAGTCCCGGGCCTGTTCACATCGGATTGGTTTCCGATGAACCCATTCGGCTTGAGGGGCTGGTCAGCATTTTCGATCAGTGGTCTCAACACGGCAGCGTTTCCCTATTTCCGGTAACCGGCAGCCTGGCGGAAATGCTGGGGCGCCAGACTCTCGAGTACCTGGTGGTGGACTTGCATGGCGCGGCGCATGGGCTGGCTGCTCTCGAGTCCATTCGGCGGGCTCGTCCCGCGCTGCGGCTTATTGTGATCGGCCCGGAAGGGAACGACGAGCTGGTCATGGAATCGATCATCGCCGGAGCCCGGGCCTACCTCGACCTGAATGCCGACACCGCCACGGTCCGTCAGGCCATCGAGGCAGTCACTACCGGCTCCATCTGGGCGCCGCGGCGGCTGCTTTCCAAGTTGATTGACCGGCTGCTCAAGGCCCCCGACTCTTCGATGGGGAACGCCAAGCCGCACCTGACCGACCGGGAAAAGCAGGTGCTCGAGCTGATTTTGCAGGCCCGTTCCAATCGTGAAATTGCCCGCCAGTTGGGCATTGAAGAACGCACCGTCAAGGCCCACGTCGGACGCCTGATGCGCAAGACAGGCGCCGACAATCGCATCGAGCTCACCATGCGCGCACTGAACAATCCGCTGATGCCACAAGCAGATCCCCAGTCTCACCAGCGAGGCTCAAGCCGCAAACGGGGTGCAGTTTCTGGAGCCGTGGTGTCCGATAATCAGTCTCAGGGTTCTTAGAGACTGTTTAGAAACTCGGCGGGCTCTGCCGCCCGGCGCGCATTTTCGCCCGATTTGTTTACCAGGAAGGTGTTAACTTGCGAGTAATTTCTCTGGTTACTAAAATTCACAATACTTTCGTGCTTTAAATATGATCAAAATTGCACACAATTTCGGACGAGTTTCCCACAGACTTGTTTCCAGAAACAACGCAGATCTGGGGAAAGGAGTTCCCAGACGGCATGTTGTCCATGTTGCCTGGGAACTCCTCTTTTTTCCTGTCCTACGCCCGTGGCGGCGCGGATACCCCGGCTGTGCCAATCGGCCTTCCGCAACGTCCATCGAGCAACCAACTCCAGCCAATGACATCCAAGTTGGGTTGGGTGATGGTTCCAGCGCCCAGCGAATGCCCAGCATTCCCGCTCGGATGCTGTACGCTGTTTTTGAGTGACGCCCGGCATCGCGATGTTCCCCATCATTTTCGTCAACCATCCGCCCCGGCAAATGGGAGCGGATAGCAAAGGATCAGAATTATGAAGAAGGCTATTGCTTCGGTCTGCCTCTGTTTTGTTCTCACATTTACAGCTTCGGCAGCTTCGTCGCGGGATGATCTGCAAGCCCGCATTGACGCCGCCAAGGTAGTCCTGGATCAGATCATGAATGCCAAGGACGCTACCATTCCATTGAATATTCTGCAGCAGGCCACCTGCGTGGGCGTGATCCCTGGGCTGATCAAGGGCGCGTTCGTGGTGGGAGCGCAGTATGGCCAGGGCGTGGTCACGTGCCGCACCGGCCACGGGTGGAGCGCTCCGGTCTTCATCCGCATGGCCGGCGGGTCGTTTGGATTTCAGATCGGCGGCCAGTCCACCGACCTGATCCTGGTGGCTGTGAATGACCGCGGATTCCAGGATCTGCTCAAAGACAAGTTCAAGATCGGTGGAGACGCCTCAGCCGCCGCCGGCCCCGTGGGCCGCAACGGAACCGCCGCGACCGACTGGAAGATGAGCGCGGAGTTGCTCAGCTACTCCCGCAATAAGGGGCTGTTTGCGGGCATCGACCTGGACGGCACCAGCGTGAGCCAGAACTCCGATGACACTGCGGTCTACTACGGCCAGCCGGAGAAGTTTGAGACGGTGCTCAGGGGCGACGTGCCGGTGCCGCCGGCGGCGGTGCCGTTTGTGCGCGATGTGGCTCAGAACTTTATGAGAGCCAAGCACGGACAGTAGCGGCGAGCGCATCCAGGCCGATCGTGACGGGGCGGCAGCCACGCGATTGGAGTTAGCAGGGGCTACGCAAACGGAGGGAGCAGGGGCATTCATGCCCCTGAAGCGAGCGCAGCTAATTGGCTGGCCTTCAGGCCCGGCATTTTGCAGGCTGAACAAGAAATGCCCGTTGCCGAAGCCTGTCGCACGGGGCATCGTATAAAGGGATAAATGCCCCTGCTCCCTGCGATTGCACCCGCCTCGCTGAGCAACGGCAGTCTAAACTGGTGTTTGCCCTCCACCATGCGGGAAAAACTCGAATACTGGCTTGTGTTGGCCGTTGCGCGGCCGCTGGGGTTGATGCCGCGTCGGCTGGCGCGCCTTGCTTCCGGCCTGCTTGCCTTCGCCGTCTACTACTGCTACGGGCGACTGCGTCGCGTGGGTGAGCGCAACCTGGAATTGGCCTTCCCGCAGCTCACCTCCAAAAGAAAAAGAGCGGAGATTCTGCGCGGCGTCTATCGCCATCTCGGCTGGCAACTGGTCGAGTTTTGCCGCATGCACCGCTACACCGAAGCCAACACCCGTGAATGGATTCGTACGGAAGGTCTGGAGCATTTTCTCGCTGCCGAAGCGCGCGGCAAGGGCGTTCTTATCGTCACCGGCCACCTGGGCGCGTGGGAGCTTTCCAGCTTCTACCACTCGCTGATGGGCCATCCCATGGGCATGGTGATTCGCCGCCTCGACAACCGGCCGCTGGACGAGTATGTCAACCGCATCCGCTGCCTGCACGGCAACCGCGTGCTGCATAAAGACGAGTTTGCCCGCGGCCTGCTCACCGCTATGCACGCTGCCGAGACGGTGGGGATTCTGATGGACACCAACATGCGTCCGCCGCAGGGAGTGTTTGTGGAGTTTTTCGGCCTGCAGGCCTGCACCGCCTCTGGGTTGGCGCGCGTGGCGCTGAAGACGGGCGCGGCAGTCTTGCCCGGCTTCATGCTGTGGGAGCCTGCCGAGCGCAAATACGCTCTCCACTTCGGCCCTGAGATCGAGTTTGCCCGCAGCGGCGACGCGGAAGCCGATGCGCTGGCGGCCACGCAGCAGTGCGCGGCAGTAACGGAAGAGTGGATTCGGCGCTATCCTGACCAGTGGCTGTGGATTCATCGGCGATGGAAGACGCGGCCGGCGGGCGAGCCGAGTTTGTATTAGGGTGGTGTCTCAGAACTTCGTCGCATTTGTTGAGAACTGAGCAGTGTGTCGTAAGCTTCCGAGAAGCAGGTCCCCATTCGACTTCGCTCAGGGCAGGCTTTCGGCTCCGCTGAAGTACGCTTCGCTCAGGATGACAGGTCATTTCTTGATATGAGCTGTCAGAGGCAGGACACCGGGGAGAAACGCATGACGGTTGCGGAACTGATCGATGTGCTCGGCGGCAAGCTGGTGCAGGGTGACCCGCATTGGGAGGTGGATGGCGTTAGCTCGTGGCCTTTCGCCAGCCCCACCGACGTTGCCTTTGCAGAGAGTACGGCCGATGTTGCGCAGGCGCGTGGGAGCAACGCCGGTGTGGTGGTGGTACATACCGGGAACGCCGAACTCTATTCACGAGCCAATTGCGTGGTTGAAGCCGACCATCCGCGCATGTGGTTTGCGTTGGCGGCCAAGCTTCTCAATCCACTTCCGCCTTCGTCCGGCGTCCACCCCACGGCCGTGATTGGCCGGCAGGTGGAGCTTGGTGAGAATGTGACAATTGGCGCGTGCGCGGTGATTGGCGACCACGTACACATCGGCACGGGAACCCGCATTGAAGCAGGCGCGGTGATCGGCGAAGGAGTCCGCATCGGGGAATTCTGCCACATCTATCCGCGCGCGGTGCTCTACAAGGGAACGACGCTCGGCAACTGGGTGGTAGTTCACGCGGGCGCGGTGCTGGGCGCGGATGGCTTCGGCTACGTCCGCGATGAAGCTAGCGGCGCTTATACGCAATTCCCGCAGCAGGGTACGCTGGCGATCGAAGACGATGTGGAGATCGGGGCGAACTCTACCATCGACCGCGGTGCGTTGCGCGAGACGCGCATCCGGCGCGGCACGAAGGTTGACAACCTGGTGCACATCGGCCACAACTGCGATATCGGCGAAGACGTGATTCTGGTGGCGCTTACGGGCATCAGCGGGTCGTGCACGGTGGGTAAGGGCGCGGTGATCGCCGGGCAGGTGGGGATTGGCGACCACGCGCATATCGGTCCCGGCGTGATTCTGGGCGGCCAGGCCGGGGTGCTGAGCGGCAAGACAGTCACCAACGAGGGGCTGCGGCCGGGAACCGTCTTGTGGGGAACGCCGGCGCGGCCGTTACCGCAGGTTCTGCGCGAGCAGGTGGTGCTGACGCGTCTCGCCAGGCGCTCGCGGAAACAGAAAGACGGCGAATGAGTTTCCTCGCTAAGGGCGGTGCGTGAATGCTAATCAACAATGATCGGCTTTCTCACTGGTACGCCATATCCATTCTTGGCGGCCTCGGCTGGTTCTTTGTGGTTTGGTTGCCGGTCTTCCATTTTCTATTCAAGTTCCCAATCGCGGGGATCGCTCTCTGCGCGGCATCACTGAGTGTCGGCCAACTGGTGGTGACGCCGTGGCTCTTTTCCGCACGCGAGACAGCGCAAAATCCCAAGGGCAGAATCGGGCAGCGCTGTGTCGCGATTGCCATCTGGGTCGGACTATCGATGGAGCTGCTATTGTTGTACGCCGTGCTTGCCAGGCCATCGCACTCCGGCAGAGAATTTCTCTTTTCATGCATGGCGGGATCTCCGGTTTTCATCGCGCTCGTTGTCTATGTGGCTTACAAGACTTGTCTTTGGATGAGGCCGATTAAGAGCGACGGGGTTCTGCATTAAGCGCCGTTGCGACGCGGGGTTCTTCCGCAAACACCTCCGCTTCGCGCCGGACCTCAGGCAATGGCTCGCAAGAAGAAAAATGACGATCTGTGTTAAATGGGTATCTCTTGCGACGTTGTTTGGGTTATTCTGTCTTCCTTCAGCGAAAGACGGCCTTGGGATTCAGCGGTAAAACGATTCAGGCCGGGGATTTGTGCAGATGGCGATCATCGTGGTGGGCGGTAGCAATCGGGGAGTGGGGAAGACGGCGCTGGTGTGCGGCCTGATCGCGGCGCTGCCGGAGTACCGCTGGACAGCCGTCAAGATCACTACCCACGATCACCCGCAGCCGGTAACGACGGGCCGCCCCGGCGCTGCCGAGATCCTGGCGCCGCACCATCCGCATGGACTTCGCTCGACATCCTTCCGATATTTTTGGGAGAGAAAAGCCAGCGCACCGGCCGCAAAGCCGGAGCCGGTTTCCACAAGCAGCCCCATCTGGGAAGAAACCATACCTGGACAGGAGACCGACACCGCCCGCTACCTTGCCGCGGGCGCCGCACGCTCCCTGCTGGTCTCGGCGCCGGACGGAGACCTGTCTGAACCTCTTAACCAGCTTTGGCCCAGGTTTGGCCGCGGCACCAACATCATCTTCGAGTCCAACAGCGTGGTGCATCACGTGCGCGCCGACGCCTGCCTGCTCATCCATGGAGTGGCCGAGCGGGCGCTGCCGCTGCCCGAGCGCAAGCCTTCTTTCGTTGCCGCGGTGCGCCACGCCGACGCAATGGTGGCTCACGCCCGGGCCGACAAGGTCATACCGGACGGGCTGTGCCTTGCGGAGCCGCTCGCAGAGCAGCCGGCGGCGGCCAAGCCGATCTTTCATCTGGCGGCGCTGCAGCGGATCTCGCCGGAATTGCTGGTTTGGCTTCGCCGCAAACTCGAACCTTCTCCACGGTTCTGAGCTCGGCGCTTCTAAGCTCCGCGCTTCCGAGCAAAATCGCCAATCCCCTGACGCCGTCCATGCCACTTTCCACCAGCAGCGAATGGGCCATGGATAGAAACTCCGGGTGATGCTCGAAGTGCTTCGATGCAGCCTGCACCGTGTGCACCACGTGCGTGGCAGCGAACGCAGTTCCGTGGTGGCCCGCAACCCCGATCAAGAGGCCGCGCATCAGCGTGAACTGCGCCGCCAGCAGGGCAAACTCCCGCGTCTTGTTTGCTTGCCTGCCCGCAAGCATTCCTTCTTTTCCAAATGGAAACTGGCAGCGGACGATGGTGTTGATGAGGAAGTTTTCCATGATGTGCGGATGGCGGTCGAAGAAGGGAGCGTAGCAGCGGTCGTGGGCCCGCGCGTAGTTTGCCGCCAGTGTTTCGAGCGTTGCGCCGGGGCCGTTGCCGATGCCGGCGGTGAAAGCCTGAATGCACTCCACAAAGCGCGGGCGCACATTGGACTTGTGCAGCATCAAGCCGGCCAGGCGCAGCACTACATCCAACTGTGCGGCGAGGTCGGCGGGAAGTGTCTCCAACGCCGGCCGCAGCGCGCCGGTGGAGACGGTCGATTCAAAATCGGCGAGGACTGCCGGAGCGCTGCGCTTTAGCTCGCCGCCGGTAATCGAGTCGAGTTGCCGGCAGAGCAAGTCCAGCAGAAACAGGCGCTGCCAGAGAGGATAGATGCGCGCTTGCACGACCTTGAGGATCAACGAGCGAATCGGCCAGAAATCGGCTGGGAATGAGCCAGCGTGCGGTCCGAGCCCTGCCGCTGTTGGCAAAAGGTCAGGCGTAAGCAGCACCAGCCGCGCCGCCTCGGGACAGGAGAGCGTGAGCGCCTTTTCCTCCACGCCGCCCCTGAAGTGCACGATGCGCGGATAGGTTGCGCAGGCGTGCGAGAGGAGGCCCTCGCCCAACTGGGCCTGAATGCCGCACAGGCGATCCGTCGTGAGCAGCGGACACTGGTTCTCGTCATTCATGCGAATGGCGGCGAAAGCGGGATCGCTGTCCACAGCCGGCACAGTTGCGTCGCCCGCCTGGGCCGCGCATGGGGATTTGCGCACCACGCTCGCATTGATCAGGACGCTCAAGGGGCTTTCGGGAAGGCTTTGATACTTTTCAAACGTCGCGTGGTCGACGGGCACGGTCCAGCCCTGGCAGCAGGTGTCTTCGCAGTCCGCGCCGATGCAGTGGAAACTGTCTGCGTAGGTGGGGCGAATCGGCGGATCGTTCGGCAACCGGCGCTCCTGGCCGCGAAGCAGTGCGCGGTTGCTGCTCTGCGTGTGGGGTTTGGCAGGGATGATGCAAATGCAGAGCCGTCAAAGGCGATTTGAGATTGGAAAGCATTCACAGAGATAGGCGAGGCGAACCTTTGAGGAGTAGCGGGCGGGGCTTGAGGAGTCACCGATCAGGTGCTCCGAGGAGCATGCCTCAGGGGCTAAAGCCCACGGTCATTTTTCGCCCGTCTCGGCACGACTGAAGTCGTGCCCTGACACTTCTTGCCGCTTCCGAGGAGCTTTTCGTCAGGCACGACCCAGAGCGTGCCCCGGTCGTGGCCTGTGATCAGAGGACGACTTATTCAGAGGCATCCCAATTCCAAACCCCCAAATCCCGGATCCCCTCTCACTAAAGCTACCTTTCCGTCAGAAAAGCCTCCGGCTTGAGCGATCCGTCGCGCTGCTTCACGAGCATTTGCACCTTGCCCTCGGCGGCATCGAGTTCCGCTTTGCAGGCGGACGACAGGCCTACGCCCTCTTCGAAGAGTTTCAGCGACTCTTCCAGGGCCAGGTCGCCCTTTTCCAGTTGATCGACGATTGCTTCCAGCTTTTTCAACGATTCTTCAAATGAGGGCATTCGAATCACTCACTCTCTTCAGGGCTTCCAGAATACCCGATTTGGCGTAGGCGGGGGCCTTCATGCGCGGCGCTGATTCAGAGATCAGTTGCGGACCGATTTATCGACGATGGAGCGCGAGATAGGACCCAATCAAGATCAAGAACAGCAAAATGACGTAAAGCAAAAACGCAAGGAATACGCTGATGCCCGCAATTCTCACGGTTTTCCGCGCTCGGATAAAATCGACATCGTTGGTTTGGATTGAACCGTACTTGAACCACCAGATGAGCGCCCAGATGGGTATGCCGATTCCCAGGGCGAGAAAGCCGATGCCGCCCAGCATCCCGGCAAAGGGAACAAAGCGCAGCACGAAAAACACCGGAACAGCGAGAGCACAGCTCTTCATGTAACTGGCATCGCTGCAGGCCTGATTGATCTTCGAAAGAAGCTGGGCCGCCTCGACAGCTGCCTCGCGGTCTACGGGTTGGCCGCAAAAGCGGCACGTTTCCGCGGTATTGTCGATCGTTTCATTGCACTTGGGGCACGGGAAAAGGGTGGATGCATAGCTAGCGGCGCCGATGGTGAACCCATCTGTCATGGAGGGTGTCTTCCTTTCTAAATGAATTTCGGAAGTAGTGTAGCCCTAAATCTCATTGGCATCCCACCCATTCCGCAGAAAAAAGCGGTGCCCAGAGGGCGCCCAGATGGGGCACGGAGGACCGCAGCAAGAACAGAAGTGCTCTAAGGCAGGACGCTCTTGATGACTTCCGCGGCAACGCCGTAGCGGCCGAAGGGCGCGCTCACTTGTACGCCCTGCACGAAGGGACGGACCGCCTCCAGCATCTCCTGGGCGATCAAAATGCCTTCCTTGCGGGCGGATTCGGGCGTGTCGGTTTGTGCCATGCGCAGCAGAATCTCTTCAGGCATGGAGACGCGCAGATCGTTCTTCATGAACTCCGCGTTGCGCAGGCTGGTCAATGGCCAGATGCCGGCGATGACGGGTATGCGGAAATCTTTGATGCGCTCGAGGAAGATTTCCAGCAGGCGCAGGTCGAAGACGGGCTGGGTGATGGCGTACTCCGCGCCCGCCTCGACTTTGTATTTGAAGCGGCGCAGTTCATGTTCAATGTCGGGTACACCGGGGTTGGCGCCTACGCCGATGGTGAAGTTGGTGCTCGCCCCTATCGCGTTCGCCCCGATGTCCAATCCGTGATTGAGGCGGCGGACGATGTTGACCAGACCGATGGCATCAACGTCAAACACAGCAGTCGCATCTGGATAGTTGCCCAGCTTGGGCGGGTCGCCGGTGATGCAGAGCACGTTGTGCAGGCCGATGGACGAGGCGCCCAGCAGATCCGATTGAATGGAAAGAATATTGCGGTCGCGGCAGGTGTAATGGAGAACTGTCTCAATCCCGGTGTGCTGCTGAATCTGGATGCACAGGCTCTGCGCGCTCATGCGAGCGGAGGCTCGCGGCGAGTCGGGAACATTAATGGCGTGCACGCCGAGAGCGGCCAGCATGCGCGCGCCCTCGATCTCCTTGGTGCAGTCGATGCCTTTGGGGGAAACAATCTCCACCAGCGTTACAAATGTGCCTTGCTCGATGAGCGACCCGATGCGCGAGCGCGCGCCCAGCGCAGCCGGCGGGGTCTCGGTATTCAGTTCCGGAGCGGCGCCGGTACTTACCACGCGGGCCTGGGCGTCAATGGCGCGTACCGCCGAGCGCATGGCGCGGATGTGGTTGGGGGTGGTGCCGCAGCATCCGCCCACAATCTGCGCCCCGGCGGCGATGGCTTTACGGGCGAAGCTGGCCATGTATTCCGGCGAGCAGAGGTAAATGTTGCGGCCCTCCACGGCGCGCGGCATGCCGGCATTGGGCATGGCGGCCAGGGGCAGCGTGGTGGCCGTGCGCATGGCTTCAATGGCAGTAAGTACCGTTGCCGGGCCGGTGGAGCAGTTGACGCCAATGGCCTGCGCGCCCCACTCGGTGAGCTTGGCGGCGGCTTGCTGGGGCGACGAGCCGTCCAGGCAATTGCTCTCGTCGTCAACTGTAACCATGGCCAGAACGGGCAGATCGGGGGCCATTTCTCGCGCGGCGATCAGCGCCTGCTGCGCCTCATTGAGCGCAGGCATGGTTTCGATGATGAGCATGTCAACGCCGGCTCCGGCCAGCGCGCTGATCTGCTCGGCGAAAGCGGCGCGGGCCTCTTCCAGGCTGGTGATGCCCAGCGGCTCGAGGCGCACGCCAAGCGGACCCACGGAACCGGCCACCCATGCCTCGCCGGCCTGTTTTTCCTTCAGATGCTCCACGGCCTGGCGGGCAAGCCGGACGCCGGCAACGTTGATCTCCGCTACCTTTTCAGCCAGCCCATGCCGAGTCAAACGGAAGCGGTTGGCGCCAAAGGTGTTGGTTTCAAGAATCTCCGCGCCTGCCTGCAAATACTCCTCATGGATGGACAGAATCAGGCTGGGATCGGTGAGATTCAGATCGTCGTAACAGCGGTTGATGAATACGCCGCGCGCGTAGAGCACGGTTCCCATGGCGCCGTCGGCAAGCACTGGGCGGCTGGCAAAAATGTCAGAGAATTGGGTCATTCTCTTCCCATGCTAAGCCAAGCGAGCGACGCGCGCCATTGCAGTGGCCTGCTTTGTTATACTTCGGGAGACCTAAGCTGGTTAGAATCCGGTTCCGGAACGCGACTTTTTTCGATCTCCGAGCTTCACGTGCTTCGTGGAATCGACCGGCAATCGCCATCAATTTATTCACGCAGCGGCTCGTGCCGCGCAATTTGTCGAGGTAAGGGATTTTGAAGATTCGATTTCTTTTGTTCAGCGCCGCGGCAGCCCTGGTTGCGGCCGCGGCGCTGGCAGGCTGTGGTGGCACCACCTATTTTGCGGGCCGTAATTTGCCCCCCAGCGGCTTGACCAACCGCGTCCTGATCGCAATCCAGAATCCCGGAGCAAATAACAAAGGCGCGCTGCAGTTCGTCGACGCTTTCTATGACATCCGCAGCGGATTCAACGGCAAGCCTGCGGTGTTTTCCATTGCCGGTTTTTCGGGTGCACTTCCGGCAAGCATCCAGAACATGCCGGAAGAGCAATCAGGAGCTGTTTACAGCTCCGGCGATGGCAGTTTCACCACGATCAACTATGGATCCGAGAGCGCGAACGGCACCGCTTCCGGCTTGAACGGCCTCTCTTCAAGCATCTTCATCTCCCGCAGTCAGACCTTTGTTTTTGCGGCCAGCCAGGCCGCCCATGTGCTAACTGTGATCGACAAGAGCGCGGGCACCGGCGGCAGCTACGCGCTGAGTCTGCCCGGCGTCTACCGGGTGAGCGTGAACCCCGGTGGGTCAATGGCGCTGGCTTTCGTCCAGAACTCAAACTACGTTTATTATCCGATCAAGCTTTCCGCCGCCCAGACTACCAATTACTCCGGCGGTCCGCCCACCTGGCCCAAGGCCGCGGTCGATTGTGAGCCGCTGAATGCTCCTGGCTGGTGCCTGTTCCAGGCCCAGAGCCCCGACAAAACTGATGCAACCGGCAACTACTACGGAGCTCCGCTGGTCTTCGATCGCCCCGTGAAGGCGGTGTTTTCCCCGGATGGCGGAACTGCATACGTGCTCAGCTGCGGACCGGAATGCGGGGGCACGGCGTCTTCGGTTTCCATTCTGCCTGTGGGGCCAATGATCTATCTCATCAACCAGGCCTCAGGGAAGTTGCCGACCAACGCCACGCTGGCGAGCTCCAAAATCTCTATTCCCGGCGGTGCAAGCAATGCTCTGGTCGACTCCTCCACTCTCTACGTGGTGGGGCAGAAGCCGCAGCTGGTGGGAGGGCTCACGCTGTTTGCCGGCAATCTCACGGTGGTGAATCTCAGCAACAACACTGCCGGCAGCGCCATTGCCATCAGCGACGGCGCACCCGGCGCGCCCAGCCGCATGCTCGAGGCCGACAATAACACGCTGTGGATCGGCATGACCAAGTGCAACAATGGCGTACGGGCCGCGACCGGCCTGGTCTACGGGTGCCTGACCATGTACAACACCTCCAGCGGTTCTGTTACCCTGCTGGAGCCATACCTCGGCGACGCCACGGGGATTGCTGCCGTGACGGGACTGAACAAAATCTACACAACCGAGGGCGGCCAGGTGTACATCTACTCGACTGTCGATGGCACAGCCTTTGACAACCAGTACGTCACAGTGACCGGCACGGCCTTTGACGTGGCTTACATGGATGCCACCACCGACGCCAACAACACGGTGTATTGAGCTCGCCCGCCGTGGCTTCTTCACCTCCAATTCAGTCTTCCGCGGCAGACGTTCTGGCCATTGCCGCTCACCGCGACGACGTGGAGCAGACCTGCGGAGGGACCCTGCTTCGCATGGCGTCTCGCGGCCTGCGCACCGCCATCCTCGACCTCACCATGGGCGAAGCCGGAACCCGCGGCACCGCACTTGACCGTGCCCGCGAAGCGGAAACAGCAGCCGGATTGCTGGGAGTGAGCTGGCGGCAGGCCCTGAACCTGCCCGATGGCGCGGTTGAAAACAGCCTCGAAAATCGCATGAGAGTCGTGCGCGTATTGCGGCAACTGCGGCCACGAGTGCTGATTCTGCCCTATTGGCAGGCCCGCCATCCGGATCACTCCGGTGTCGCCACGCTGGGTTACGAAGCCAGTTTCCTATCCGGGCTGGCTAAGGTGGAGACTGGATCGACTCCGCACCGTCCCTTCAAGATTGTCTACGCCAGCCTCTACGCCGATGTGCGGCCGAGTTTCATCGTGGACGTCACGCCGTTCATTGAGCAGCGCCACGCCGCGCTGATGGCCTATCAATCGCAATACGCCAACCAGCCGGCTGGAAGCGGCCTGTTTGTTCCCGAGGAAGAGATTCGCGAGCGCACCTTTGCCGAGGCGCGCCATTACGGGCTGCTGGCCGGCGTCAAATACGGCGAGCCTTTTGTGCAGAAGGAAGTTGGCCTGGTGGATGACCTTACCCTGGTGCCGGTACAATCGATCTGACTCATACGGGCCAGCGGTTATTCGTTGGCGCGTAAGCACCGCTTATCAAACATCCAAGAGGATCAACTTTGCCTTGTGTCTCTCCGCGGGAGAAACTGAAAGGAAGGCAGTCGATGACGCAGAACTGGGACCCGGAGGCGTACGAGAAGAACGGCGCATTCGTCCATGAACTCGCGACAGGGGTGCTGGATTGGCTGGCGCCCAAACCCGGGGAATATATCCTCGACCTGGGTTGCGGGGATGGGCAGCTAATGCAGCGGATCGCCACTTCGGGCGCCACGGTCGCCGGTGTGGACTCCTCGCGCGAGATGGTTGCCGAGGCGCGGCGTCAAGGCGCGATGGCGGATCTGGGAGATGCCGAAGCTCTGCCCTACGCTGAAAACGTATTCGACGCTGTTTTTTCGAATGCCGCTCTGCACTGGGTGCGCGATCAGGACGCGATGATGTACCACGTTCGGCGCGTGCTGAAGCCGGGCGGGCGGTTTGTGGCCGAGATGGGCGGTCACGGGAATATTGCCGCAATTAGTGTCGCGCTGCGCGCTGTGCTGGCCCGCCACGGCCATGCCGGCCGCGAAGACGGCGTGAACTACTACCCCACGCCTGAGGGCTATACACGCCGCCTGACTCGCCATGGATTTCGCATGCAGCAGATTGCCCTGATGCCGCGGCCGACGCCGTTGCCCGAAGGGATGGAAGGCTGGCTGCGCACATTTCGCAGCGGAGTGCTGGAGAGCCTGCCGGAATCGCTGCGCGAAACGGTGGTTGAGGAAACCACTGCGCTGCTGGCGCCGGTGCTGCGCGACGAAGACGGAAATTGGGTGGCCGACTACGTGCGGCTGCGCTTTATTGCTACGGCGTAAACGCCGTTCCCCGAGCGAGACTCGTCACTGGAAGAACCACATGCGTCCGCCCACCACAATGAGCGTTGCTGCAAAGATGCGCCGCAGCCAGAGCTCCGGCACGTGCTGCGCTCCCACCGCGCCAAAGTAAGCGCCCACCAGGAAACCTGCGGCCAGCAGCGCTGCCACGCGAATGTCCGCGTTACCCTTACGGTAGTACTCGTAGAAGGCGAAGATGCCCACCGGCGCCAGCAGCGCGCCCAGCGAGGTTCCCTGTGCCTTGTGCTGATTCATGCCCAGCAGCCACACCAGCGCGGGCACAAACAGTATGCCGCCGCCAATTCCCACCACGCCCGACACCATGCCCACCACCAGACCAACCAGCAGGATCATCCAGGTCACTGAATCCCTCACTTTCGTGTGCGGCAAAAAATGGAATTGCGCTCCGCGCCTCAAGCGTAAATCATGGGGCGCTGCCGTGTCGCAACACAGCGTGGGCGGATAAGTCGCGATTTCGACCGGATAACTCAACGAAAATATTATTAAGAAATATTCTGCGAAGTACTTGCTTTTATTCCATGACTTATGGCAAAGTATCTACTGCGTAGGAGACTGCCCGATGGAATTTACAACGCACAATTCGTTGCGTAGGCTGGAGCGGCTGCAATCAAGCTGCACCGGTCCCTGGGCTCTCTCCGTCTATCTCCAGTAATCAACTGGTGTCTGCCTCCTACGCAAAGCACACACACAATTGATTTGTTCCGAGTGGCGAAGAACACAGGTTCATCGCCTTGTAAACGATAGCTGCCTGCGTTCGCTTGTTCCCTCGGGATAACTTCGGCTGAGTTAGCAGTCGTGTGTCTTTCTGTCGCTCCAAGGTAGTAGGTGGCAGTTATGGGGAGAGCCTTGTTTCTAACTCGATATTGGATAAGTTACAAGCGCCGGTGGTGATAGAAGAGAGTTACTTCCACCTCCAACCAAGGACGCGCAGGGCGGGTAACCCTGCCGGTTGTGCTCATTCCGCGGAGCGGGGGCGTAGTCCCGATCCACCAGGCCCCACGGAACAGAGGCTCCGATGTCCGCCTCTTTTCGCAGGTTCCCCGGCGTAGTCGTTTGGGAAGGTAGTGTTTTGAAATCCACCTTGGCCGGTGGCGTAGGCAACGGATACTTCGCCTCGGAAGCCGGAGGGCGCGGGTTCGATTCCCGCTCGGAGCGCAAGCTCCGGTAGCTCAGTGGTAGAGCACCGCAAAAAGACCGTCGCCGCTTGTTCCCCGGCCATAACTCCTCCGGTAACTCCGGCTGGAAAACGAAAAGTAACAACGCAATGCTGCCGGTGGCGCAGGGCACGGATACATCGGGTAGAGCGCCGCGCAAGCGGAGGTCGCAGGTTCGAATCTTGCTGTCAACCTTGAGTTGACATAGCTCAGTGAAGTACCATCCGCGTCCGATTTTTCCCCGGCAGATGCTTTTCATACAAGAAAGGAGGCGCACCATGCGCCTGAACATGTTCAAGCTTCGCAAGCACAACCGGCCGCGGACCCACGAGGGAGCGCCGGCCAGGGTCATCACCAACGAGCAGGCGCTGCGCCGCAGCGTACTTTCCTGCATGTTGTGGGAGGGCGAGTTCTACGAGGACGGCGTGCAGATCGCTGGGCGCATTCAGGAACTCGTCCCGCGCGTCGAGGCTGAGCGTGTTGCTGCGCTGGCTGTCGACGCTCGCGAGAAGATGAAGCTGCGCCACGCGCCGCTATTGCTTGTGCGCGAAATGGCGCGTCACGTCACGCATCGCGGCCTGGTGGCCGAGACTCTCTCGCGCGTGATCCAGCGCGCCGACGAACTCAGCGAGTTTGTTGCTATTTACTGGGCCGGCGGGCGTCAGCCGCTTTCGGCGCAGGTGAAGAAGGGGTTGGCCGCGGCATTCGGCAAGTTCGACGAGTATGCGCTGGCCAAGTACGATCGCGCCGGCGCGGTACGTTTGCGCGATGTGCTGTTCCTTTCTCATGCGCGGCCGGTGGACGAGGCGCAGGCTGCCTTGTGGAAGCGGCTCGCCGCGAATGAGCTGGCTACGCCCGACACGTGGGAGGTTGCACTCTCTGGAGCCGGTCGCGAGAACGGTGCGGACAAGCGTGCCGCATGGGAGCGTCTGCTTTCCGAGCGCAAGCTCGGTGCGCTGGCGCTGTTGCGGAACCTTCGCAACCTGCACGCAGCCGGTGTGAGCGAAGAGCTGGTGCTGGCCGCGCTGGCTGCCTTGAAGACGGACCGCGTTCTGCCGTTCCGCTTTCTGGCCGCGGCGCGTCACGCTCCGCAGTGGGAGGCGGCGCTTGAGGCTGCCATGTTCCGTGCCCTTGAAGGGCGCACGGCGCGGCTTGCCGGGCACACGGTGCTGCTGGTCGACGTGTCGGGTTCCATGGCGTCGCCTATCTCGCTTCGCTCGGAGATGCAGCGCGCCGATGCGGCATACGGGCTGGCGATCCTGCTGCGCGAGATCGCGGAGAAGGTGACGATCTACACTTTCTCGGATAACGCGAAGCGGGTGCCGGCGCGGCGCGGAATGGCGCTGCGCGATGCGCTGGATCGCAACCAGCCGCACGGTGGAACGTTTCTCGGCGCCTCGCTCAAGCAGGTGGAGAGTGAGGTGCGCGAGGGCTACGATCGGCTCATCGTCATTACCGACGAGCAGTCGCACGACCAGGTTGCTGCGCCGCGCGGCAAGGGCTACGCAATCAACGTGGCTTCTGCGCGCAACGGCGTAGGCTACGGGCCGTGGACGCACATCGATGGGTGGAGCGAGGCGGTGGTCGATTACATCGTCGAGCTCGAGGCGGGGGACCGGGCGGCTTGAGCATCTGAGGTATCCCACCCTAGCGACAAAAACAAATACGTCGCGAGGGTGGGGCACCCTGAAATTGTGAGGTGACCGCCTACCCGATCTTCGTGACCTTATCAACCAGTTTGAAAGCGCCATACACGAACGCGTAGTCCAAGAGAGCCGCTGGAAGAAGGACGACGCCTGGATAGGAATTGTTCGTCCAGTGAACGAGCAGGATAAGTGGAACGTGACAAAGCACTACGATAGCCATTGAGACCCAGAACAAGACACGCCGTCTCAGGTCCCAGAAGACCCTGACGCCGGTTAGGACCGCATAAGCGCAAATCGCTGCAGTTCTCCCTCTTCCGGGGCTTCCGAGATAGAGAAATAAGAAGTACAGCGGCGAGACGCATAGTGCCATCAATAACGCTGACTTCCAAGTCAACTTATCGAAAACCTGGCTTCGATCAACTGCTGTGATTGAAGGTTGCTCATCCATGCTTGACGTTACCCAATTCCGCCCCCTTCTCCGCCTTCCGATTCTCACTCGGCTGCGAGGGCCCTTAGGCGGAAGAGCAAGCCCGCGGCCACTCCGCCCAGTGTAGGGATGAGCAGGAAGACCCACAATTGTTGTATGGCCTGGCCGCCCACGAAGACCGCCGGTCCGAAGCTGC
>Ga0302326_10002532_pt1 | contig 44296 bp, 36 predicted proteins | sample Palsa_T0_3_FD_202264 | JGI IMG/M metagenome (GOLD analysis project Ga0302326, IMG submission 202264) | Peat permafrost microbial communities from Stordalen Mire near Abisko, Sweden - Palsa_T0_3 | ecosystem: Environmental > Terrestrial > Soil > Palsa > Peat permafrost | place: Sweden: Abisko...
AATCTCGGATTGTTTACCGCTGCGACGCTGCTGCTTCAAAGATCGGAATGGGAATTTGCTGCGAACCGTCCGTTTGTGGAAGGGATGCTGGATGACGCCCGCTTGCGGACCGATATGCCCACAATGCAATTGAACGGCGACTACGATGTATTCGGCGATGGAACGGTGATGATCATAGCGACGCCGAGCGTCACGCCCGGCAATCAGTCGCTGCTCGTGAAGTTGCCGAAATCCGGAGCGATTCTGCTCAGCGGCGATGTCGTGCATTTCCAATACGGCTGGGATCATCAGATCGTGCCCGGTAACGTCTGGAACAAGGAGAAGACGGCAGCTTCCTTCAAGCGTCTCTCCGACATCATCGCTCAGAGCGGGGCACAATTGTGGATCGAGCACGACAAGGCTCAGAGCGACACGCGGAAGTTCGCACCCGATTACTATGACTGACGACATCCCCTTCAACAGAACCCTCGACCTCGCCCCCGGCGTGGTCGAGGAGGTCGCGCCCGGCGTGCGGCGCATCCTCGTCGACAATCCGAGCCCGTTCACCTTCAAGGGCACGCTGAGCTACATCGTCGGGCGCGGCAAGGTCGCCATCATCGATCCCGGCCCGCTCGACCGGAAGCACATCGATGCGCTGCTCGCGGCGGTGCGCGGCGAGACGGTGACCCATATCGTCATCACCCACACCCATCGCGACCATTCACCGGCCGCGGCCGGGGTCAAGGCGGCGACCGGGGCGACCACCTATGGCGAGGGGCCGCACCGGCCGGCACGGCCGCTGCATATCGGCGAGACCAAGCGCCTCGACGCCGGCGGCGATACCGACTTCGTGCCGGACCGGCGGATCGCCCATGGCGAGGTCATCGAAGGAGACGGCTGGGCGCTTGAGGCGATCGCCACCCCCGGCCATACCGCAAACCACATGGCATACGCGCTGCGCGGCACCGATGTGCTGTTTTCCGGCGATCACGTCATGGGATGGTCGACCTCGATCGTGGCGCCACCGGACGGCGCCATGAGCGACTACATGGCCTCGCTGCGCCGGCTCGCGACGCGCCCGGAGACCGTCTACCTGGCGGGCCATGGCGACGTGATCCGCAACGCGCCCGCCTTCGTCGCGCATTACATCGAGCACCGCCTCGGCCGCGAGGCGTCGATTCTACATCGCCTGGACAAGGGCGAGGCCGACATTCCGACATTGGTGCGCGCAATCTATATCGGGCTCGATCCCCGGCTCGCCGGGGCGGCCGGGCTGTCCACCCTCGCCCATCTGGAAGACCTGGTGGCGCGCGGCCTCGTCGCCACCGACGGGGCGCCGTCGATCCTCGGCCGCTACCGCTTGGCGACGGGGCGCTGAGGGGTCTTTTTCGGGTCCGGCTTGACCGGCGGCTTGACCGGTTTCGGGCGCTCGGGGATGCCGGCGAGGTCGTCGATGTCGTCCAGCAGGGCTTCCACCCGGGCGGCATTGGCGCCGAAATCGGTATAACCGTAGCGCGACGCCGAGCGGGCATCGATGCGGGCGCCGTCGCGGGCGGGCCGGATGCGTACCACCACGTCGTCGCGGAAGCCCATGATCGGCGAGCGGGCGATCGCCTCGATATGGCCTTCGCGGCCGGGCTGCGGCGGCCGGGAATCGAAGACGCGCCATTTGCGCTTGGTGATGATCTTCATGGCGTCGTCATAAGCGACGGCCGGGGCCACCTTGACCAGCAGCGGCTCCACGTCGGGATAGGCATCCTTCTGCAGCTCCGCGGTCGCGAGGCCGGGATAGTCGCTGGTGTTGGGCGGCCGCAGCCGTGCCACCACTTCGAAGCGCGGCGGATCGATCGGGTCGGTGGTGATGTCCTTGATGGCGGGCAGCGTATAGGCGCGGTAGCCGAGATAGCCGGGATAGCCGAGGAGCATCAGGCTGATGATCACGCCCGTGACCGCCGCGCCGGCTCCCGGCCCGCCATTGATCCACAGCATGACGAAGGCCGCGACGGCGACCAGGATCGCGAACACCGCCAGCGCCAGCGCGGCGCCGAAGGTGACGAGCACGGGAATGATCTCCAGCGCGCCCCATTGCTCGATGCCGATCGCGAGCACCGCCACCAGCAGCGAAAAGATCGCCAGCCGGCGAGCCCAGATGGCGAGCTGCGAAGGCGGCTCTTCGATCATCCGACGGCGCGTCAAGGCCATCGTCATTGCCGTTACCCCCAACTGTGTCACCGCGTGCGACCAGCCCGCCCATGAATAAAGGGCCTCGGTGGCCGAGGCAATGGCCCCCCGGGACGAGCTCTGAGGAATTCAGTTTTGTTCCCCTCTCCCGCTTGCGGGCCCGCAAGCGGGAGAGGGAGGAGCGCGGCTCGAAAAGCCGGCCTATTATTTCTTCACCGTGATCATCTGGTCGAGGAACAGGTCCGCGCCGGCCGTGAACGGCGCGATGCGGGCGCCGTTGTAGCCGCCTTCGCCTTTGGCGCCGGCGAACCGGCCCTTGCCGCCGAGCACGGTGATGGTTCCCCTGAAAATGGTGCGCGTGCCCTGGACGGTGGCCGTGCCGGCGGTCCTGTACCACAGCACGGAGCCATCATCGAAGGTCAGGTTGTTGTAGGTCGAGTTGGTGCCGGCGCCCTTCACATAGTCGACGGTGGCGATGAAATAGGTGGTGGCGGTCGACCCGTCCTGGAACGAGGCGATGCCGGAAAAGCGCGCCACCCCGACGACATGACCGTCGACGTCGCCGACATCCTGCGTCTCCACCGCCGTCGCGTGCATCACCGCGCGCAGCTCCAGGCTTTCATCCGCATACGCCGGGCGCAATGCGCCCAGACCGATCAATGCGAGCGTTGCGAGAATGATGGTGGCTCGTCTCGACATGATGCTTGCTCCCGTGGTTGTCGATGGGTGCTGACATGTGCATGCGCGGCCGATGAATCGTTCGTTCGTCAAATTCGGCGCGGCCATCGGCGCTGCCGGCAGTCGCCACGTCATCGACAAAGTACACCACTGCAGCCGCCGAGCGAAAGGGCCGGGCAAAGCGGCCCGGCACGGCAACGCCGGCAGGCGTCGGGAATTCCCCGTCGCCGCCGGCGTCGATTGCGACATTCTCGATGCCGGTTTATGACCGGCTGAACGAATGGTAGACCTGCTTCACGAAGTTGTCGGCCGCCTGTTGGTTGTCGGCCCAGGTCTTGTCGAGGTCGGCCAGCGGCTTCGCAGCCACGACTTCCGCCTCGGTCTTGCCTTCCTTGACGAGCTTCTCGATCCGCTCGCGCGCGGTCTTCACCATCGCATTGTATTCGGCGATGCTCGCCTTGTTGGCGAGCGGGCCGTGGCCGACCACGACCTTGGTGTTGTCGTTGGCCAAAGCGAGCCATTCGGTGGTTGCCCGGACCATGCCGCGGATGTCGCCGCCATTGGCGAAGTCGACCTGCTGGTAGCGATGGCGGTTGTTCATGACGTCGCCGGTGGCGAGCACGTTGGCGTCATCGAAATACACCCAGGTGTCGCCGTCGGTGTGGGCATTGTTGACATGATGGAGCGTCGCCTTGCGGCCGCCGACCTCGATGACCTTGGTGCCGCCGGTGTAGGTCTCCTTCGGCACGCCGCCGGGAGGTGCGGGTGGTTGCGCGTTGCCGGTGGTGCCGTTCTTGTTGCCGCCGGCGACGAGACGGAGCCTGATGTTGTCCTGCGCGATGACGGTGGCGCCGTCCTTCTGGAAGTTCGCGTTTCCGCCGGTGTGGTCGCCGTGGAAATGGGTGTTGACGATGTACTTGATCGGCAGCGGCGAGATCGCCTTGATGGCCGCCTTGATCTTGTCGGACAGCGGCGCGAACTGCGTGTCCACCATGATGATGCCGTCGGTGCCGACCGCGACGGTGATGTTGCCGCCCTGGCCCTCGAGCATGTAGGTGTTGTGGCCGAGGTCCGTGGTCTTGATCTGGATCTTGTCCCAATCGACCGGTTGCTGCGCGTATGCGGAGCCCGCAAACGCGATGGTCGCGCCCGCGAGCGCAGCCAATGCGATTCTGCTCATGATCTTCCTCCTTGATTGCCGGCCGCTTCACGGCCGCCATCATCATCCCTGTCTTGACCGCGCCCTCTCGGGAGCGGGTGGCGGACAATATCACGTTTGCAGCGGCAGACGAGGGCCCTCTGGGAGCGATCCGGCCGCGACACTTGGTTCCCGGGTGCCGCACGTCGCCGCTCTTTTGCAGGCCCGCGCATCGGTGTATGTTCCTGCGATCTGCTCTGTCGACGGGGGTGCCGGAACTCCGTTCTCTGCAAGCGGCAGGCGCGGTGCCACCGGCGCGCTTTGCCTTCGCAACAGCCGGCGATTTTTTCGGCGGAAAACAGTATCGGCAATGCCACGCCTGCCCTGCGTTTGAGCGGGCAAGGCGGAGGAGGGAGGACGTATGTTCGAGCGGGGTTTTGCGGTCGCGATTGTGCTGACGGCGGCGCTGGGGATCAACAGCGCTGCGGCGTTCGACGACGCGAAATATCCGGACTTCACCGGCCAGTGGGTCGGCGTCCGCATCCCGGGGGTCAAGGGCCAGGCGGCCTATGATCCGACCAAGTCCTGGGGCCTCGGACAGCAGGCCCCGCTGACGCCCGAGTATCAGAAGGTTCTGGAGGCGAGCCTCGCGGACCTCGCAAGGGGCGGGCAGGGCGGTTGGACGACCGGTTGGTGCCTGCCGCCGGGAATGCCGGCGATGATGACGCTTTATCGGCCGATGGAAGTCGTCGTGCTGCCCGAGATCACCTACATCCTGATCGATCACGCCATCGATTCCCACCGGCGCATCTATACCGACGGACGCGACTGGCCCGAAAACGTCGAGCCGACCTTCCTCGGCTATTCCATCGGCAAATGGATCGATGCCGACGGCGATGGCCGTTACAACGTCCTTGAGGTCGAGACCCGATATCTGAAGGGCCCGCGCGTCTTCGACCCGTCCGGGCTGCCCACCGCCAAGGACAACAAGACCGTGGTCAAGGAGCGTATCTTCCTCGACAAGGCCAATCCCGGGTTGATGCACAACGAGATGACGGTGACGGACAATGCATTGACGCGGCCGTGGTCGGTGTCGAAGACCTATCGTCGCGTCGGCGGCGCCCGCCCGAGTTGGCCGGAAGACAATTGCGGCCTCGACAACGAATTGATCCGCATCGGGGCCGAGAGCTATTACAGAAGCGCCGACGGCCGCCTGATGCCCACGCGCAAGGACCAGCCGCCGCCTGATTTGAGGTACTTCAAGTAACCGCGCCGTCAGAAATGATAATTGAGGCCGGTGCGGATCACGTTGTCATGCACGTTCTTGCTGACCGCCAGCGTGCCCCCGGGGACCGCGAGCGAGTCCGAGATCGAGCCGCTGTCGAGGTAGAGGTATTCGAGCCGGCCGGTCCACCTGTCCCAAATCTGGGCTTCGACGCCGGCGCCGACGACCCATAGGGGGAAAGCGTCCGACGTCGAGAACCCGCCGAGAAGGGGCAGGTTGTACGTGGTCTGGTCGCCGCCATAACCGCCGCCTGCGGTCACGTAGAACAGCCAATCGTCCATTGCGTATCCGAACCGACCCCGCAACGTGGAGAAATACGTCATTGCGTTCACGAATTGGATCGCCGAAGCGGTGACCCCGTTCTGCTGGTGGGAATATTGAAGGTCCGCCTCCACCCCGGCGACCCAGGGGCCGAATTGCCAGTTGAATCCGCCCTGGCCGCCGCCGACGAAGCCCCTGATCTCGTCGGACGTGGTCGTCGTCAGGCCCGGGATCGTCGCGGTGAAAGTCTCTCTCCCGACTCCGCCACCGAGATTGCCGCCGGCATAAAAGCCGGTCCAATTATAGTACCCGCCGCCTTGCAGGATCGGCGCCAAATCCGCCGCATGGCCGGAAAAACAGATTGAATTCGATAGACTTGCGACTAACGCCATCGCGATCACGCGCACGCCTCGGCGGCACATTTTCATCTTACCCCCCTGTCCACGACAACTGCCGGACAGCCTACCCCGGCGGGATCGTAGCAGGGCTCGATCCGATTGACAAACCCCTCGCGGCAGGGGAGCGCGGCACGGGCCGGCGACTTCGTCGTCGATTGACTTGCGCGGGACGTTCTCCCATGAACGGGAAGGCATTTCTTGGCAAGAATTGACTGGCAAGAATGAATGGAGCAGCCCGATGTCCAAGTTCTCGTCGACATGCGCGTCCGCCGGACTGCTGTTTTGCTTCATCGCCGTGTCCCCCGCGCTCGCCGCCGAGGGGACGAAGCACGAAGGCGCATCTGTGCCCAATTTCGCCCCCGACAGCACCACTGCCTGGACGTCCGATCGTCCCGCCAGCGACGACTTCCTCCCGCCACCCGGCGGGGCCGGCCCGGTTTTGTCCGACAAGGCCCATCCCTATATTCCCAACGGCCAGGGCCAGCCGACCTATCGGGTCGCGGACCTCACCAATCCGATCCTCAAGCCCTGGGTCGTCGAGCGGATGCGCAAGACCAACGAAGAGGTGCTCGCCGGAAAAGTCCCGTTCATCGCCCGGGAGAGATGCTGGCCGGCCGGCGTTCCCGGCTTGGACATCTATAACCGCGGCCAGCCGGTTCATTTCATCCAGACGCCCCGACAGGTCCTGATCATCAACGAGCTCTACGCCCAGATCCGCCGCGTCTACCTGGACGTGCCCCATTCGGCCCATGTGACGCCGTCGTGGTACGGCGAATCCGTGGGGCATTACGAAGGTGACGAGCTGGTGGTCGACACCATCGGGCTCAATGACCGGACGTTCGTCGACAATTACCGCACGCCCCACACCGACCAGATGCACGTCGTCGAGCGCTTCAAGATGATCGACGGCGGCAAGACGCTGCAGGTATTCGTCACCGTCGACGATCCGGGAGCCTTCAACATGCCGTGGTCGGCGATCCAGCATTGGCGGCGCATAAATCGAGGCCCGCTCATCGAAGACCTCTGCGAGCCGAACAACAATTTCTTCTTCGGCTACGAAGTGGCGCCGCTCCCACACGCGGACAAGGCGGACTTCTGACCTCCCGCCCGGCGCTTCGGGCGGGGAACGGTTCGAGCGTCGCCGGCACTGGGCATCCACGCCGCCATGACCGCGCCGAGGCGTGGATGCAAAGCGGCGTTCAGTGCGCCAGGAGATCCTTGAGGAAGCGCGTCATCGCCACCTTGTATTGGTCGTCGGCGCGCACTTCCGAGGCGTTCTGCGGATGGTTGAAGGCGTGCGTGGTGCCGCTATAGAGGTTGACCTCGAAGTCCACCTTGGCGGCGCGCAGCTGCGAGATCACGGCATTGAGCTCCTCCATCGGTGCCACCGGGTCTTCGGCGCCGTGCAGGATGAGGACGCGGCCCTTGATGTTCTTGGCGGCCTCCGGCGAGAAGTTACGGAACGAGCCGTGCACCGAGGTGAAGCCGAGGAGCGGCACTCCGGTTTCGATGAGCTCGATCCCGACGGTGCCGCCGAAGCAGTAGCCGACCGCGGCGAGCTTGGCCGGATCGACCATCGGCTGGGCCTTGAGAACGTCGAACCCGGCCACGGCGCGCGCGCGCATCAGCGGGCGGTCGTTGTTGTAGATCGTGATCAGCTCCGTCATCTCGGGAACCGACTTGGGCACCACGCCTTTGCCGAAAATGTCCTCGGCGAACACCACATAGCCGAGCTTGGCGATCATCTCGGCATCCGCGATGGTGCCCTCCGAGAAGCCGGACCGGTCATGAATCATCAACACGGCGGGGCGTCGGCCTTGGATGGCGTCGTCATAGACGAGATAGCCCGACAGCGGTGTGTTGCCCTGCTTGTAGTCGATCCACTGGGTTTTCATGGCGGCTTGCGCCGCCCCGGCCTGGACGACCGCGAACGCAGCGGCGGCGAGGACGAGATACGTCAGGCGTGCGATTTTCATTGGCTCCTCCCAAGTGCGTTTGCACAACTATGCATTGTCGCATTTTGGCATCGCCTGGCAAAGGCCGTGCTGCAAAACGGCTGGAATCCGAGTTCGATCCGCCCCCGTCCGTTCGGTCCTGCCTCACGGAGCTTGCGCAGCCGCCGTGCACCCGATGCCGGCGGACGTCAGGATGCCGTCGCGCCTCTGCGTGCCGACACGATGGCGTCACCGGGATCGTCGTGTGCGGCCGGTGCGGTTCGGCCGATTGAAACGACGCAACTTCACGATGTTGTCCGGTGGTGCGGTGGTATTGCCGGAAAATCCACGATCGCAATTCGGATGCCCCCTTTAGAATTGGCCCGACAATGGGATTTTGCCATGATTCAGCCAAAGGTGATTGCTTATATGCGCCAGGGGAGCCACTGCGGGAAGGGGGGCTCAATCGATGCGGGCACGCCGGTTTGCTGCTGCTGCGACAGCATTGCTGCTGAGCGCGGGCACGTCTTTCGTTTTCTTTTTCTCGGTTGCGGACTCACGCGCCGCAGGTCCACTTGGCACCTGCGAAGACGCGGCCGAGGTCGCGATCTTGCCGTCGCCAATCGCGCCGTGGAAGGGCGCGCCTTTGCGTGTCATTTTCTCCTCGGAGAGGCCGCTCGAGGGCGAGCTTTCGCTGATCGCGCCCGACGGGAGCGTCGCCGCCAAATCGCGCGAGCGGCATGGCGGGCCGCCGTATTTCTGGTTCGCCGAGGTCGCCTCGCCGGCCGTGGGCGCATGGCATGTGACGCTCGCGCGCGACGGCGCGCCGGCCGAGTGCAGCACGATCACCAGCGACATCGCCGTGCGGCGCGACGCGCCGCCCGGGCCGCGCGCGGCGTCGGAGGGCGTCTGGCCCTTGCGCAATTCATGGAACCGCGCGACCGAAAACTTGTATTCCGCATGGATCGAGAAGCTCTTCGATGCGCCGATCGACGAAGCGCCGTCGTGGAAGGCTCTGCATGAAGTGCTGCGCGATCGGTCGCGCAATGTCCTGTTCAACTATCTGGGTCTCGGCGAGGACCAGAAGGGGATCATCATTCGCCCCGACTGCGCCGACCTTCCGTACTTCCTGCGCGCCTATTTCGCATTCAAGATGGGTCTGCCGTTCGGGTACTCGAAGTGCTCGCGCGGCGACGGCGGCGAGGCGCCGAAGTGCTTCGAGTGGTGGAACGTCGAGAATCCCGAGCCGCCACGTCTCCCGCCATCCGAGCAGACGGCCGCGTCCCGCTCGCTGTTCGGGGTGGTTCAGCAGCCGGTGGTGCGTCCGGTGAGCGCGCCCGCGCCGGCGCCGAAGCAGCTGGGGCTGGTGCCGTCGTTCAGCCATTATTTGCCGATCCTCGCCGACGGCGTCCATTCCGGCTCCGGGCGAACGGCGCTGGCCGACAACAACACCGATTATTATCCCGTGCCGCTGAAAGAGGAGACGCTGCGCCCGGGGACGGTGTATGCCGATCCGTACGGGCACATTTTGATGATCGCGGGACGCGTGCCGCAGTCGGGCGACGCAGCCGGCGTGCTCCTCGCCGTCGACGCGCAGCCCGACGGGACGGTCGCGCGAAAGCGCTTTTGGCGCGGCAATTTCCTGTTCGCGAAGGATCCCGCGCTCGGGGGCCCCGGGTTCAAGCGCTTCCGGCCGATCGTGCGCGAGAGGAACGGCGCCTTGCGGCGGCTCACCAACGATGAAATCGCGAAAAATCCGCAGTACGCGGACTTTTCGCTCGATCAGGCGCACCTCGGGGTCGAAGACTTCTACGATCGGATGGATGACGTGATCTCGCCGGAGCCGCTCGATCCGTTGCGCGCGATGAAGGAGGTGATCACTTCGCTCGAAGAGCAAGTGAAGGCGCGCGTGACGTCGGTCGAAAACGGGCGAAAGTTCCAGGGCAGCGGGAAGGGCGAGGCGGAGATGCCGGACGGCGCTACGATCTTCGAGACGACCGGCGCGTGGGAAGATTTTGCGACGCCGGCGCGCGACCTGCGCCTGTTGATCGCGATCGATGTGGTGCGCACGTTTCCCGATCGCGTCGCGCGGCGGCCCGAGCGGTACGCGATGCCCAAGGAGAAGAGCGTTGCGGACGTGAAGGCCGAACTGGAGAGCGTGCTCGCCTCGGAGCTGGCGGCGCGCAAATTCTCCTATACGCGCAGCGACGGCTCTCCATGGACGCTCTCGCTCAAAGACGTGGGCGATCGCGCGGGCGATCTCGAGATGGGGTACAACCTGAACGACTGCGTCGAGCTGCGGTGGGGCGCGGCGGACAACAGCGATGAGGCATCGACGTGCAAGCGGCATGCGCCACGGCCGCAGCGCGCGAAGATGACGGAGTACCGCGCGTGGTTCCACGAGCGGCGCCGGCCGCCGCGCGCCTAGAAATCGGTGTCGGTCGTAGCGGAAGTTCGATCCGGTAACCAACCTTAGGGCCGCTGGAGCCGGGCGATCCAGTAAACACTGACCGGGCGTACTGGATTGCCCGGTCAAGCCGGGCAAGGACATCATTTGGGTAAGCCTCCGGCGAGCCGCCCCCGCCCAGTGCTGTTCGGAGCCCGGAAGGGCGCCCGATGTGCTCCGGAACCCCTTGATCGATGAAAACGGAGGCGCCCCGCGAATTTTCGCCGGCGGGCCTCCGCTCCGGGTATTTTCGCTACCAGATGCTCTGAAGCGAAGATCCGGAGACCGGCCGGCTCTGCCGGAGACGGTTCCGACGTGGCAGGAGAATGCGGCAATGAACATCCGACGCGACATCGCAGCCGTGATCGCCGCAGTTGTCGCCATCGCGGGCGCCATCATGGGCGTCTTGGCGGCACGACCGGCGGCGGCGCAGCTGCAGATCGCGGCGGAAGCGCGTGTGACGCTCCTGTCGCGGGCCTACAACGCCACCGGCCAGCAGCTGTTTGGACGTTTCGCCGCCACGCCCGGCAATATCGTGTTCTCGCCCTATTCGATCGGCACGGCCATGTCGATGGCGCTGACGGGCGCGCGCGGCGACACCGCCTCGGAGATGATGCGGGTGCTGATGATGCGCATGTCGGCGGAGGCGGTCGATACGGCGAATGCCGAGATGCTGTCGATCCTCAACGGCTACGACCACAGCGGCGCGGCGCCGGTCTGCCCGCCGGGCGCCGCCGTCAATGGGCGCAATTGCGAGATGCCGCCCGCCGGCGACATGGCGAACCAATGCCGCTACGGCATGCTGCTGCAGGGCGACCGCTGTGTCGGCGCCGGCACCGTGCCGCCATCCGCCAGGCTCCTCGCCGCCAATGCGCTGATGCTGGTCAAGCCCGGCGACGTCATGTCCCCGGATTATATCGCCACGCTCCGGACCAAATACGCCGCCGAAGTGTTCGCGGGCGCGAGCCTCGCCGACATCAACAGCTGGGTTTCCCGCAAGACCGAAGGCCGCATCCCGACGATGCTCGATCGCCTCGATCCCCATTCTTCCGCGGTCCTCCTGGACGCCATCTATTTCAAGGCGCGGTGGGCCTCGGTGTTCGACAAGAAGCTCACCAGGGACGAGACCTTCCATCTCTCGCGGTCGCAACAGGCGGAGGTTGCGCTGATGAACCAGACCGGCAGCTTTTCGCTGGTTTCGCGCGGCGGCTACCGCGCGCTTCGGCTGAACTACCAGATCCCCGAGCTCGGCCTCGTGGTCGTGCTGCCGGACGATGTCGAGGGCGCCGATGCGGTCGCAAGGCGTCTCGGCGCGGACGAGCTCACGGAGCTGTTCGCCGCCTTGCGCGACGGCAAGGCACGCAAACCGGTCGCGCTGGCGCTGCCGCGGTTCAAGGCCGAATACAAGGCCGATCTGGTGGTCCCGTTCCGGCAAGCCGGGATGGAGAAGGCGTTCGATCCCGTCGCCGCGGATTTCTCCGGCATGACCGGCCGTCCGGCTGTGCAGGAGCGCCTTTACATCAGTGGAATCATGCATCGCGCCGTCATCGATGTCTCGGAGGAGAGCACCGAGGCCGCCGCGGCGACCGCGGTCGTCGTGGCGCGCACCGCCGCGGTACCGGTGCGGATGGCGCCCGAGCCGTTCCGGGTCGATCATCCGTTCCTGTTCTACGTGGTCGACGACACCTCCGGCGCGATCCTGTTCGAAGGACGCATCGCCGATCCCCGGTAGCACGCCGCGCGCGGCGGCCGGCCGCCTCACTCCGCCTTGATGTGGGCCTTCGCGATCACGGCCTTCCATTTCGGCACTTCGAAGATGATGCGGTCGTGAAATTCCTGCGGGCCCTTGCCGGTGGCGCGAAAGCCAGCATGCAGCAGCTTGTCGCGAATATCCTGGCGCTGCACGATCTCGATCAGCGTTGCGGCGAGGCGTTCGACCACGTCTTTGGGGGTGCCGGCCGGGGCCATGATGCCCTGCCAGGTGTCGGCGGAAGCGGCGGGAACGCCGGCTTCCGCGATGGTGGGCACCCCGGGCAATTCCGGCCAGCGTTCGCGGCTCGTCACGGCGAGGCCCTCGAGGGCGCCGGCCTCGATGAGCGGCATCGCCACCGCGACCGACATCGCCGCGACCTCGACGGTCCGGGTCAGGATCGCCTGGGCGGCGGGCGCCGCGCCGGGATAGGTGACGTGAACCATGTCGATGCCGGTGTCGAGCTTCATCAGCTCGGTCACCAGATGCGGCACGGTGCCGATGCCCGGTGTGGAGTAGTTGAGCGTGCCGGGATAGTTCCGCGCCCGCGCGATCAATTCCGCCAGCGTGTGCACGCCCATGTTCGGGCGCACCGTGTAGACGATCGGAAACGTGCACAGCTCCGCGACCTGCTCGAAGTCGTGCAGGGGATCGTACGGGACCTTGACATAGAGGCTCGGGTTGACGGCGAATCCCGACGCCGCCATCAGCAGCGTGTAGCCGTCCGGCCGCGCATGGGCGACCTGACCGATGCCGATATTGCCGCCGGCGCCGCCGCGGTTCTCCACGATGATCGGCTGCCCCAGCGCTTCGGCGAGCGGCCCTTGGATCAGCCGCACCACCACGTCGTTGGCGCCTCCGGGCGCGAACGGCACTACGACGGTGACGGGACGTTCGGGATAGCCGGCGAAGGCGCCCGCCGGCAGCAGGCTTACGCAGCCGATCGCCAGCGCGAGTTTCGCGCAAAGCCGGGCGAGGGCGGTCATTGCACCAGACCATAACGGCCGTCCGCGGCATCGCGGCGCAGGCGGCCCTCCCCGTGCAGCGCTTCCAGCGCGAGCACGATGTCGCGGCCGTCGTCGCTGCCGACCGCAGCCATCAGCTCGGCGAAAAACTTCGGTCCGTCGCGCAGTGCCGCTTCGATGGAGGCGAAGCGTGGGCCATCGAACCGCGGCGGCTTCGGGATTTCGCCTTCGAGGCCCTTGGCCGCGCCGGGCATGGTGAGGTCGTAGCCGATCTTGGCGCCGGTGGTCTCGTCGCCGAGCGAAGGATCGAGCGGCAGGGTGCGGAACCCGCTCGCCACCACGACGTCGCGGTGGGGCTGGAACCGCGTCGCCAGCGCCCATTCCATCTGCTCGTCGGAGAAGACGTCGATGTCGGGGTCGACCACGAACACGTTCTTGACGTTGGCCTGGGAGCCGAACGCCGCCGCGATCGCGTTGCGCGCCTCGCCGGGCACGCGCGCCCGCATCGCGATGCGCACGTTGTAGACGCCGCCGGTGGCGGGCGGCGCGTAGACCGCGACCGGTTCGCGGATCGCAGTCTCCAACGCGCGCCACACCAGCACCTCGGTGCGCAGCGCCGCGAGCTGCGCCGTATCGGTGCGGCTCATGGTGGCGCCGCCGATGGTCAGCGTCTGGAACAGCGCGTCGGCGCGGCGCGTAATGGCGGTGACGTGGAACACCGGATTGGTCTTGACGCCGCCATAGTAGCCGAGGAATTCGCCGTAGGGGCCTTCCGGCTCGCGATAGCCTTCCTCGCCCAGATAGCCTTCGAGCACCCATTCGGCGTCGGCCGGCACGCGGATGTCGTTGGTGATGCTCTTCACCACCGCGAGCCGCTCCCCGCGCAGCGAGGCGACGAGCCCGAGCTCGTCGACCGGCAGCCGCATGGTGGCCACGAAATAATCGATCGGGTGGCCGCCGACCACGATGCTCAGCGCCAGCCGCTCGCCGCGCCCGAGGCTGGCGAGATAGATCGCGCGCAGGTCGCTGGGCGCCACCAGATCGATGCCGGCCGTCGCACGGCCGCGCAGCATCAGGCGGCGCAGGCCCACATTGGTCCAGCCGGCGGCGCGGTCGAACGCGAAGTCGATGGCGCCGGAGATGTAGGGGCCGCCGTCCTTGCCGTGCTGCAGATGCACCGGAAGTTTCGTGAGGTCCACCTCGGCCCCGGTCGCGACCACGGCCTGCACCGGCGCCTCCTCGCGGGTGACCTCGATCAATTCGGATTTGCCGCGCAGGCGGCGCAGGATTTCCGGCAGCAGCTTGCCCGCCGGCACGCCGAACGCGGCGGCAAACCGCGTGCGGCTCGCCAGCACGTTGCCGGCCAGCGGGAAGCCGCCGGCCGCCTCGAACAGCACCGCCTTGGGGTTCGCCTCCAGCGCCTGCGCGACCTCGGACAGCGGGGTCGTGCCGGCCCGGCGCTCCAGCTCGCCGATGCGGTCGAGGTGCTCGACGAAGCGGCGCAGCCGGAATTTGTCGTAATCGACGGCTGCGCTCGCGGCAGCGGTGACGTTTTCCAGCCCCATCGATGTTGTCCTGGCTTTGTCCGCAGGCTTACCACAGCTTTGGCGGCAATGCGCGCTCGCCGGGCGTCGCGCCGGTGTGGTCTCTGCTATACAACGAAGTCCAGGGAGAACGGAATGCTCGAGACCTTGACGCCGCCCCTACCGGCGTCGACCGGCATGCTGATCGTCGGCGCCGGGCCGGTCGGGCTGGCGCTCGCCGGCGACCTCGGCAGCCGCGGCATAGCCTGCCTGCTGATCGAACAGTCCGACGGCACCATCCTCCAGCCCAAGATGGACATGGTGGGCGCGCGCACCATGGAGTTCTGCCGGCGCTGGGGCCTGCTCGACGCGGTGCGCGACGCGCCCTATCCGCGCGACTTGCGGCAGGACTGCGTCTGGGGCACCAGCGTCACCGGCTATGAATTCGGCCGCGAGCGCTTCGCGTCGCGCGGCGACGAGCAGCCGGCGCCGGGCTCCCCGCAGAAGCGCGAGCGGGTTCCCCAGGACATGTTCGACCCGATCCTGTTCGACTTCGCCCGCCGCCAGCCAACCGTCACCATCCGCCATCTGTGCCGGCTGGTCACGTTCGAGGAGCAGGCGGACCAGGTGCTGGCGACGGTCGAGGATGTCGTGACCGGCGAGCGCCATGTCGTCGCCGCCGCCTATCTCGCCGGCTGCGACGGCGGGGCGAGCACGGTGCGCACCCGGCTCGGCATCACGATGTCGGGCCATCCGGTGCTGACCTATACCACCAACGTCATATTCCGCAGCCCGGCGCTGAAGACGCTGCACGACAAGGGTCAGTTCTACCGATTCATCGCCTTCGACGAGCGCGGCATGTGGGGCACCATGGTCGCCATCGACGGCCGCGAGTGCTACCGCGTCTCCATCGTCGGCAACGACCAGCCGCGGCGCTATTCGCAGAGCGAGATCCGCGACTCCATCAGGAAGATCGTCGGCGTCGATTTCGCCTTCGAGATCGTCTCGGTCCTGCCGTGGATACGCCGCCTGCTGGTGGCCGACAGCTACGGCACCGCGCGCGTCTTCATCGCCGGCGATGCCGCCCACATGTTCTCGCCCACCGGCGGCTTCGGCATGAACACCGGCATCCAGGACGCCGTCGACCTCGCCTGGAAGCTGGAAGCGGTGCTCGCCGGCTGGGGCGGCCGCCACCTGCTGCAATCCTACGACATCGAACGCCGCCCGGTCGGCATCCGCAACATCACCGAGGCCGGCGGCAATCTCGGCCGCATGGTGATGCCCAAGGCCGATCCACTGGTGTTCCAGGCCGGCCCGGCGGGCGACGCCGCCCGTGCCGATTTCGGCCGCCGCTACACCAATGCGATGCGGCGCGAATGGTTCTCGACCGGCATCCACCTGGGCTACCGCTACGAGCATTCGCCCATCGTGGTGCCCGACGGCACGCCGGAGCCGCCCGACGATCCCGCGATCCACATCGCGACCTCGCGGCCTGGCCATCGCGCGCCCCATGTCTGGCTCGCCGCCGACGGCCGCTCCACCCTCGACCTGTTCGGCCGCGGCTTCGTGCTGATGCGGCTCGGCGACGCCGCGCCCGAGCCGGCCGCGTTCCTCGCCGCTGCGGCGGCACGCAAGCTGCCGGTCATGGTGTTCGAGTCGAGCCAGCCCGACCTGGTCCACGCCTATGAGAAGCCCCTGGTGCTGGTGCGGCCCGACGGCCACGTCGCCTGGCGCGGCGAAGCGTTCCCGCCGGACCTCGGCGGCCTCGTCGACACCGTGCGTGGCGACACGGCGCCGGGCGAGGTGCCACGACCCGAGGTGGGGTTCGGCCAGCGTGGGGTGTTGCTGGCGGCGCCAAGCAAAGCATGACCGGAAAATCGCGGGCGGATCGGGTAAACTCATGTTCAAGATGTTCTCGACACTCACGCGCAGAAGGAGTTCGGTCATGAATCTCGGATGTAAATCGGCAATCGTAGCGATGGGCGTGGCGCTCGGCGGCGCGGCGGCTTCCGCCCAGACGCTGCCAACCCATCGCATTCCGGCTGCGCTCGCGTTGGAGGCGGTCGGCGAAGCGGTCGCGTCGTGCGCCAAGAGCGGCTATCAGGAAACCGCCGTCCTGCTCGACGCGGACGGCGCCACCATCGCGGCGCTGCGCGGCGACGGTGCCGGCATCCATACCCTCGATAGCGCCCACGACAAGGCCTACACCAGCGCATCGTTCAAGAACGACACGATCAAGCTGGAGGAGCTGGCGAAGAATGCGATTGCCGGCCTCGCGAAGCTGCCGCACGTGCTGTTTTTCGGCGGCGGCGTCGTCATCAAGCGCGGCGACGAGGTCATCGGCGCGATCGGAGCGAGCGGCGCGCCGGGCGCCATGCTGGACGACAACTGCGCCCACGCCGGCCTGGAGAAAATCCGGGATCGGCTGAAATAGGGCGGGCCTCAGCCCGGCTCCATGCCGTGCCGGCGCAGGATCGGCGCGGCTTGCGGGGCGGTGAGGAATTTCAGCAGCGCCCGGGCCGCGTCGGGAGCCGGCGCGGCAGCGTGGACACCGGCGGAAAACACCGTGACCAGCTGAATCTCGGCCGGCAGCGGCCCGAGATAATCGATGCCCTCGACCGACATCAATTCGCTCATCTGGGTGAAGCCGATCTCGCCTTCGCCGCGCGCAATCGCGGCGCCGACCCCGAGGCCGGGACCGATCTGGATGATCTTGGCCTTGAGCACTGCGGCAATCCCCAACTTCTGAAACAGGGTCGGCAGGTAGAGGCTGCTCGGCCCCGACGACAGCACGATCGATTTCGCCGCGAGCAGGGTGTCCTTGAGCGCCTGCGCCGACGAGATGTCGGGCCGCGGCGCGCCGGCGCGCACGGCGACGCCGACGCCAGATTTCGCGAGATCGACACGGCCCGCGAGCTTGCCCTGCGCGACGAAGTCGTCGATGCGGGCGGCCGGGATGATGACCACATCGGCCACCTCGCCGCCCGCGACCCGTTTGACGATATCGACGGTGCCGCCCCAGTCGACCGTGACCTTGTGCGCGGTCTCCTTCTCGAAGATCGGCATCAGCTCGCGATAGGGCTCCCTGACGGCGTTCGAGGCGATGACCTTGATCTCGCCGGCGCCGGCGGCCGGCGCCAGGAAGGCGGCGAGGGCGGCGGCGACGCCATAGAGAGCGGTCTTCATGGAGGGCCTCGCGTCCATCGCATTGCCAGAGCGTCGCGCGTCGATGCCTTTAACCGTCTGCGACGGGGGGAGGCGTTCGGACGCGGCTGCAATTTAGCAGATTATGCGGGATCGACGCGGTCGAAAGCCTTGGGCAAATCGCCATCTGCCTGACCGCACCGGGATCTGGCCTTTCTCGCGATATCCATCACCGTGGGTGATGGGCCTCTTCGTCGGACGCATCGCGCCCGGAACTCGAAATTGTCCTGGTCGAATATCACGGCCGGCCGCGGGCCGGCCGGCAAAGCGTCGGCTCAAGCCACCAGCAGAGTCAGCAGGCCCGCCAGTGCGGAGCCGCCGATGAGCATCAGCCAGTCGCCGGCATCGAAACCAAGAACCCGGCCTTCGGCAGTCATGCGCGCGATCATTTTTCCCTCTTGATTCGTCTCGTTTCCGTGAGTTCATGCGTAGCAGGTCAGCCCGGTCATGGCTGTTGCAGGTGTGCAACGAAGGGCGACAATGTGAGATTTTCTGGAAATTCCATATTCGCAATTAATTAACCATATCAGAAAGTTATATGGCATGACGGGGGCCCTGTCGGAGGCCGTGGGAAAGTGTTGCATTTCTACATCGCCTGGCCCTGTTATGGCCGCAATGGCGCCATCTTCCGAATCGGTTCCGGCCGATCCATCATTCCTATACGTCGTGCTTGCGTGGAAACCTGCGCACGAATTTCGGCCGCCGGGCCCGTCCACCCGCATGTCAGAACCGGTAGAACGCCGCCGGTGTGTCGACCATGATCTTGCGGCGCATGCCTTCGTCGGTCACCCAATCGCCGAAGGCGTCCACCAAGTCTCCGTCATTGGGATTGACGATGTACTTGTTGGGGTGCGGCCAGTCGGTGCCCCACATGATCCGGTCCGGGGCCGCCGCGATGAGCGCCTCGGCCATCGGCTTCACGTCGTCATAAGGGGGCAGGTCGGTCGCGCTGACCCGGTTGGCCCCGGAGATCTTGATCCAGGTGTTGCCGCGACGCATGAGCTCCAGCAGCGCCTGGAAACCCGGCGCCTCCACCCCCGCCGTCGCCGGCTGGTAGGCGAAGTGGCCGATCGATATGGGCACCGTGATCTTCGCGAACACCGGCATCAGCTCGATGATGTCCTTGCCGGGAAACAGGAACTCGATGTGCCAGCCGAACGGGGCGATGCGGGCGGCGAGGTCCGGAATGGCGTCGATCTCGACCGGCATGCCACCCTTGTTATCGGTGTTGAGCCGCACTCCGCGCGCGCCGGAGGCATCGAGGGCCTTCAATTCGTTGTCGACGACGTCCGCGGTGATCGCCACCACGGCCCGCGCCCGGTCCGCGGTCTTGGCATTGAGAGCCGCCACGCCGTTCAGGATCGCCGAATTGTCGACGCCGTAGACGGACGGCTGGGTGAACACCACCCGGTCGATGCCGAGGGTGGCGTGCAGGTGTTCGAGATCGGCCAGCGTCGAGTCCGGTGGATTGTAGCCGCGGTCCGGGGACAGCTTGTAGCCGGGCTCGAAGACGTGGACATGGGTGTCGACGGCTCCCTTCGGCAGGACGACGTTGGGCTTGCGGGGATTGCGATCGGGTGGCAGGCAGTCCCTGATTTGTCCGGCCATGGTCGTTCGTCCTCCGATCGTTGCCCGCCAGACCCCTGTGGCTGTAGCGGCCCCGCGGTGGTCTAGTAAGCAACGATCGGGCTTCGCGCAATCCGGCAGATGAAAGTAGACAGCGGGACCCGCATCGCAGCGCTCAAGCGGGCGGAATGATCTCTTCCGCACCGTGAACCTCATCGGCTTCCTGGCGCCGGAACAGCCGCCGTTCCATCACGAAATAGTATGTCGGGATCAGGAACAGGGTGAGAAGCGTCGCCATGAACAGGCCGCCCGCCACGACGGTAGCGAGGCTTCGCTGCACGTCGCTGCCGACCCCTGTGGCCAAGGCGGCCGGCAACATGCCGACCGTCGCGACGGTCGCCGTCATCAACACCGGTCGCAGCCGTTCGCTGGCACCGGCGACCACCGCATCGATGAGCGGAATGCCGGAATCGCGGATCCGATTGAGATTGGCCACCATGATGACGCCGTTCATCACGGCGACGCCGAACAGCGCGATGAAGCCGACCCCGGAAGCGACGTTGACGGTGACGCCGGTGACGTGCAGCCCGATCAGTCCGCCCAGCGTTGCGAGCGGTACTACACCGAGGATCAGGGCCACTTGGCGCAACGCGCCGAATTCGGCAAACAGCAGCACCACCATCAGGCCGAGGATCAGCCCCAGGATCAGGACGAGCCGCGCCTCAGCCCGCTCCTCGCCTTCGAAGTCGCCGCTCCATTGGAGGCGGTAGCGGCTCGGATCGAGCTTGACCTTCTCGGCGATGGTCTTCTGCGCCTGCGCAACCAGGGCCGGCAGGCTGCGGCCGAGGGAATTGAGCTTGACCGAGAGGTAGCGGTGGTTCATGTCGCGGTTGATCGTGCTTTCGCCGGTTTGGAGCTTGATGCTGGCGACCTGCGACAACGGCACCAGCGCCCCCGAGCTCGACGTGAGCAGCAGGTTGCGGATCGCCTCGGGACTGTTGCGCGTATCCTCGCGGAAACGTACCGTCACATCGTAGTGGCGTTCGGCGATGAAGACTTGGCTTACAGCGACTCCGCCGATCCCGGTCTGGATGAGGTCCGCAATGTCGCCGACATTGATGCCGTAGCGCGCCGCTGCTTCGCGGTCGGCGGTGATGACGATCTGCGCCAGCGGCGGGAGCTGATCGACCAGCACGTCGGCGGTGCCCGGTATCGTCTTGAGCACACCGACGATTTCCTTGGCGATACGGCGCAGTTCGTTGAAATCGTCGCCGAAGATCTTCAACGAGAGCTGGCTGTGCGGATCGAACACATAGTCCTTGACGCCGTCGATGATCGGCTGGCTGAAGGCAATCTCGTAACCGGGCAATTGGGAAAGGCGCGCCGCCATGCGGCGTATGAGGTCCTGCTTGGTGCCCCCCGACGGCCAGGTGTTGTAGGGACGCAGCGTGATGCCGGCCTCGACGTGGGACGGCGTCCAGGGATCGGTGCCGTCGTCATTGCGCCCCACATGGGTCACGACGTTCTCCACCTCGGGAAACTCCATGACGACCTTGCGCAGCCCGGCGTCCATCTCCATCGCCTTGGCGAGCGAGATGCCGCCGGCCATTTCGGCGTGCAGCCAGATCGAGCCCTCGTCGAGCTCCGGCAGGAATTCGCGCGAGACCGTCGTGCCGAGCGCGATCACGGCAACGGCTGCCAGCGCGCTGGTGACATAGACGAACCCCGGCCGGCGCAGCGAGTGCTGCAACGTCCTGCGATATGCCGCCTCCAACCGTTCGAGCACGCGGTTGCGGAACACCGGCCGCGGCTGGCGATAGGCGATGAAGGCGAGGCCCGGAACCAGCAGCAAGGTGAGCAGCAGTGCACCGAGCTGCGCAAATCCGACCGCATAGGCCATCGGGTAGAACAGCTTCGCCTCGACCCGTTGGAACGCGAACAGCGGCAGATAGGTGGTGATGATGATGAGGGTCGCAAACAGGATCGGACGCGCCACCTGATGGGCGGCGATCGCGGCGTCGGCCTCGGTGAGAGGCCGATTCGGGTCCGCTTCGCGCCGCCGCAGGATGGCCTCGGTCATCACGATGGCACCGTCGACGATGATGCCGAAATCGATGGCCCCGAGCGAGAGCAAGTTGGCGGGGATCTTAAAGAGATTCATCAGGATGAATGCCGTGATCATGGCGAACGGAATGGTAACGCCGATGATCAGGGCGCTGCGCACGCTGCCGAGAAACAGAATGAGCACCACAAGCACGAGGCCGATGCCCTGGAAAATGGTCTCCCCGACTCGGTCGATCGTCGCATCGACGAGGTCGGCGCGGTCGATATAGGGCACGATCTGCACGCCGTCCGCCTTCAGCCTTTCGTTGAGCTCGGCGACCTTGGCGTGGACGCCCTCGATGACCCGCGAGGGATTGTCGCCGCGCAGCAGCAGCACCGTTCCCTCGACGGCGTCGTTCTTCTGGTTTTTACCGAGGATGCCATGGCGCTCCTGGTTGGCGAGCTTCAGCTTACCGAGGTCGCGCAGGAAGATCGGCGTGCCGTTGCGCTGCGTCACCACGATGGCGCCCATCTCGTCGAGCGTCTGCACGAGGCCGATGCCGCGGATCACGTAGCCGATCTCGCCGCGGGCGACGACGCTGCCTCCGGCGCTCGCGCTGTTGGCGTTGATGGCGGCCTCGACATTGGCAAGGGAGAGGTTGAAGCGGACGAGCTGTTGGGGATCGAGTTCGAGCTGGAATTGCGTCGTGAGGCCGCCGAAGTTGCTGATGTCGGCGATGCCCGGCACCTGCTTGAGTGCCGGAATGACGACCCAGCGCTGTATCTCGGAAAGCTCGCGCAGGCTCTTGGTGTTGGATTCGAGCGTGTAATAATAAATCTGGCCGGTCGGCGACGACAGCGGATCGAGGCCTGGCGTCAGGCCGGGCGGCAGGACGGCGTTCTGGATGCGCTCGTTGATGCGCATGCGCCACCAGTAATCCTCGGTGCCGTCGCGGGATACCATGGTGATCAGCGACAGGCCGAAGGTGCTCTTCGAGCGCATCAGCAGCAGCCTGGGCGTGCCGTTGAGCTCGCGCTCCAGCGGGATGGTGATGCGCTGCTCTACCTCCTCGGCGGCCATGCCGGGAGCCTGTGTGACGACCTGCGCCTGGGTGTCGGCGATGTCCGGATAGGCCTCGACGGCGAGCTGCGTCCAAGAATAATACCCGTAGATCGCCGCGAATAGGCAGATCATCGCCACGACCGTGCGCTTCCTCAGGGCGTAGGTGACGAGGGCGTCAATCATTGAGCAGCACTCCGCCCTTGACGACCACGCGGTCACCGGCTTTCAGGCCGCGCGCCACGATCGCCTGATCGCCCTGCTGGAACGCGACATCGACGGTGCGCGGTTCGAACACCCACGGCTCGACCTCGACGAAAACCTGATCGGATTCGTTGCGCAGAACGAGCGCCGTCGTCGGCACCACCGGAACTTTCCGCAGGCGTGCCAGGAACGTCGCGTTGGCGAACATGTTCGGCTTGAACCGCAAATTCGGGTTGGCGAACTGGATGCGCACCTTGGTGCGGCGGGTGTCGGGATCGAGGACATCGCTGACGAACTCGACCTGGCCCTTGAACACCTCGTCCGGATAGGCCGTGAACACCACATCGACGGACTGCCCCACGGCGACTAGCGCTGTGTCCTTTTCGCTGACGTTACCGGTGACCCAAATGGTCGTCAGGTCCGCGATCGTCAGTACGGCCGCAGTAACGTCGTTGAGGAACGACCCCTGGCCGATTTCCAGGTCGATGATGCTGCCGGCGACCGGGGCCTTCAGGGGCAGAAGCCGCGTATCCGACTTTTGGTCCGCCGATACGCCGATGGTATGCAGGCGTGCCTGAGTGCGGACGTATTCGGACTGGGCCTGGGCATAATCGCTCTGCGCCTGCTCGCGATCCTTGACGGCAATGGCTGAAGATTTTTCCAGTACGAGGAGGCGGTCGAGCGCTTGCTTGGTCAGCTTGAGGGCGGCCCGCGCCTTTTCGTCGTCCGAAAGGGCCTGCCCGAGATCGCTGGAATCGATGATCGCGAGCACGTCGCCTTGCGCGACCCTGCTGCCGAGTTCGACTTTCAGCTCGAGGACGCGGCCGGTCACCGGCGGCAGCACCTTCACGGTGCGGGCCGGATCGGCTTCCACCATGGCCGGCAGGGTCAGGCGGCGCTGAATATCCTGTTCGAGGACCGGCGCAATCTCGAGCATGGTGCGCAGCGGCGAGCCCTCCGGCACCGTGAACTTCGAACCCTGAACATTAAAAAAAGTAGCATTCTCATGGACGGAAGTTTCCTGAGCCCGCAGCGACCCGGTCGAGCGGGATACGACCCGATAGAGGCCGAAAGCGGCCACCGCGACCAAGAGCAATCCGAGCGTCCACCCGAGGGCGTGCCGGCGGCCCCCTGGGGGCGGGCTGTCGCCGTCATCTGAACTGTGTGTCATGTCGGGTCACGCCATTTATCCGGATAGCGGCGCGCGGCGGCCGATTCCGGCCTGCGGTCGCGCGTGTGTGGGGCGCAATTGAAGTTGTGGCGCGGCGGCGCGGCAAGTGCCGCGGCCGGTGGGGCGCCTGGGCTCAGGCGAGGGGTGGCGCGCGGGCTTGGAAAATCCCAAACGGCATCGCTGCAAGGACGACCGAAAGATCCGTCCGAGGCTGTCCGAGGCCGACGGCGGTCGGCAAATATTGCGTGGATGCCGCAGCCGGCAGCGCGCTTCCGGCCAGATGGATGACGGCGCACAGCAAGCAGTATTCCCCCGCCGCGGGTGTCGCCGGATTTGATTGGGCGGACGCATCGGCCGCGCCGATCGTGCCGATGGCCGGCTGGGACGCCGGCCAAAAAGCGCCCTGCGCGTAATGCTCGTGATTGAATAAGACGACCAATTGGATGGCGAGCGCGAACAGCGCGCACCAAGACCCAAATCTAAGGTTCGACCGAACCCATCTCATCCAGGCACCAATCCAAGAGCAGTTTCCCGCGAAGCCGGTGATTGTTTCTTGTTCCGAGAACGCGCGTCGGCAAACCAGCAAGCCGCCGTGCCGGCGTCCACTTTGGCTTGATGTTACAACTTTACGCTGCTTCCGGTGAATTTATCGATGTGGCAATGCAACGCGATCAACGGAAGCGTTAACCCGCGCCTTCCGGGCGGGATCCAAAAACCTTCACCGGGCAGGATTCCCGGCGTGGCGCTTCCCGCCGGCCTTGCGTTGCCCGGCCGTCCCGATGATAAGGCGTCGCCGGCAATGACCGGCAGGCTCATTCAAGCCCATTGTCACACAAGGGGAAACGCCATGCAGATCACGCGACGCCACATGCTCGGTGCGGGCGCCGGCGCAGTCACGCTCGCGGCGGCGCCGCGCGCCATTGCCGCCTGGGAGCCCAGCCTGCGGTATCCCGATCCTGCCGTGCAGGTTCTCGATCCGAGCTTTGCGGGCTATCGCGTCGTCCAGGCGACGGTCGAGCAGCTCTTCACCGGCGGGAGGTTCAGCGAAGGTCCGGTGTGGTTCGGCGATGCGCGCTGCGTGCTCTGGAGCGACATCCCGAACAACCGCATCATGCGATGGGACGAGCCGAGCAACCGGACCACCGTCTTCCGGCAGCCCTCGAACTACTCCAACGGTCTCGCCCGCGACCGGCAGGGACGGCTCATCGCCTGCGAGCCGAATGCGCGCCGGGTCACCCGCACCGAGTACGACGGATCGATCACCGTGCTGATCGACAAGTTCGACGGCAAGCCGCTCAATTCGCCCAACGACATCGTGGTCAAATCCGACGACTCCATCTGGTTTTCCGATCCCGCGGCCCCCGGCTTCGACCCCTGGGAAGGGCGCGTCGAGCCGCCGGTCCTGCCCACCAACGTCTACCGGCTCGATCCCAAGACCGGCCGCGCCACGGTGGTCGCCGGAGACCTCAGGCCCAACGGGCTCTGCTTCTCGCCCGACGAGCGCATCTTGTACCTCGCCGACAACGGCCCGACCCCGAAGGTGATCCGTGCCTATGACGTGGTCGACGACGGCACGCGGATCACCAACAGCCGCGTCGTCGTCACCTGCGATCCCGGCGTCATCGCCGACGGCTTCCGTTGCGACATCGACGGCAATCTCTGGTGCGGGTGGGGACCCGGCGAGAATCTCGACGGCGTGATGGTGTTCAACCGCGACGGCAAGCGGATCGGAAGAATCGCGCTGCCGGAACGCGCCGCCAATCTCTGCTTCGGCGGCCGCGACCGCAATCGCCTGTTCATGGCGGCGGGCCACTCGCTCTATTCGCTCTTCGTCAGGACGCAGGGCGTGGCGGGGCGCTGAGGCGGCGGATTAGCATATCGCCGTGCGAGAAGGGCACTATCACCGCCTGCAGGTCGGCGCGCCGTGGCGCGCCGCGCCGTCTAACCTCGTGGATGACGCTTGCTGTGGTTCGAAGCGACGACGGCATCGATCTTCGACGAACCGCTCGCCAGCTTGGCCACGTGAGGCATCGCACCCGCGCTGCTTTTGGCGGCCGCTGTGCGTTTCGCATGATCCGCCAGTCTGCCGGCGGCCTTTATGTCCGCGTCCCGTCCTTGCGCGTAATAGTCGGGGCCAAGATACGGCCGCCATAATACCCATAGTAATCGGCGTAGTTCGGATAAGTCCAACTCGCCCAAAACATAAGCGGCGCGGGAACGGCCAGGTAGTTGGCGTCGACATATCCGGGGATGCCATTCACGCTGACTTGACACCACCCATCGGCGCAACCACCGGCATCCACGATCCAGCCGGCCGGAATCACCACGGCGATGTCGTAGTCGTAACCCGGCCCGAAGCGCAGATTGAGATAGTCCAGGACGACCGCCGGAGCGGCCGCGGCCCATCCTGACGAAAGCGCCAGGATACTCGCGCTCAACATGGAGCATTTCCAAGGGTTCATGCCTGCCTCCTCGCTGGGCTTCCAGCAACTGCTGGCCTTCGCGGCAGGGGAACGGTAGGCCGCGGGCCTTACCGTTCCATTATACTGATCGAGCGGCATCATCATCCATTGATCCGGTTTGCTAAACCAAAGTATAGCCGCCAGCGGTCTCGTGTCGGGTTCACAGGCCGGGCACCGCGGCTTTGGACGGCGGCGTGCTTGCAGGAGCGGGCGCGGCCGCTCGCTCGAGGCGGCGGTCGTGAGGGCCGCTCTCGCGTGGCGCAAGAAAGCGCGGCGTTCCGGCTGTTTCGGACTGCTCAGCCCATCCTCCGCATCGCCCGCAAGCGCCGCCACGGCACCGGGGCGAGCAGTAGCGCAAACGCGAGCAAGCCTGCGCTCACGACCCATCGCGCCCGCTCGCGCGCCCGCGCGCGCACTTCGTCCATGACGAATTGCTCGCCCTTTCGCATTTCCGCGTAGGATTTCAGGAACGAGGCCATGCGCGCCACGCTGAAGTCGTCGAGCGCGTCGCCTTCGGTGCGGCTGCGTTTCTCCCGGTCGTTGAGCGCCTCCGCCTCGGTGCGATAGCGCTCCGCGTATGCGCCGGCGTCGGCGAAGGTCGCCTCCTCGGCGCGGGTGAGATACAACGTGCGCAACCGGGGAAACGCCTGTTCGGCCATGTCGATGAGCGGCTGGTCCGCGCGCGGCGCAATCGCGAACTGCAATGCGGACGCCGCCAGGATCGCCGCGGCGCTCCAGCGCGCTGTTGCGATCATAATGGCCGTCGCGCTGCGGCGATCGCCGCGCAGGAACGGATAGAGCAATCCCGCCGCGGCCAATGCGGCGCCGAACGCGCACACGATGGTCGCGCCGGTCGGCAGGTCGAAGGCAAACGAGGCGGCAAGCCCGGCGGCACTGGTGACGGTGCCTACGCCCCAGCCGATGGCGAGCTGGCGCACCGGCGACGACGCGAAAATCACGCCGATGGCGGCGGGAATGATGAGGAACGAGAACACCAGCAGCACGCCGGCGATGGCGACCGAGCTGGTGACGACCACGCCGAAGGTCGCGTAGAAGACGAACTCCCAGGCGAGCGACCCCGCTCCGGTGAGCCGGCGACGCAGCAGCCAGTGCAGCGCGCCCACCGCGGCGTAAAGCGGGACGATGACCGCAAGCTCATCGACCCCGCTGGTCAGGATATTTCCGGTCAGGATCTGCTTGAGGTGCTCGGCGCCCTGGGGCGCACGGTCGATCAGCAGGATCGCCGCCGCCGCCGCGACCACATAGACGACGCCGATCAAGGCCTCCTGGGGCACGCGGCCGGCCCATGCCCGCGTGAAGGCCAGCAGCACGGCCGCCAGCAAAGTGAAGGCGAGCGAATAGCCGTAAGTCGCGGCGCCCTGGGCGGGGTGACCGAGCATGAAGGCCGTCGTCGCGCCGAGCGCCGCGACCTGCGCCAATGCCAAGTCGACGAAGATCACCCGGCGCGCAAGGACCTGGATGCCGAAATAGGTGTGGATGCCGACCAGGCACGCCGCCACCAGAAACGCCGGCCACAGAAAGTCGAGCGCCTCGGTCATTTCGCGGCAGCCGCCGCTTTCAGGGCCGCCACGTCGGCATCGAACAGCGCGAAGTAATCGCCGGCCTGCGGCAGTGCGCCGACCGAGGCGGCCAGCGTCACGACCGTCGCCCCGGCCTTGTCCGCCACGAAGGCGACATCGCGGTCCGGCTCGTGCGGCTCGCGCACGACGATGCGGGCACCGCCGGCGCGCATCGCCTGGATGAGCCCGGCGAGGTGCGAGGGGCTCGGCGGCACGCCGGGCTTGATCTCGATGAAACCGAGGAGGTCGAGCCGGAAGCGGCGCGCGAAGTACGGCCAGCTGTCGTGGTAGGCGACCATGGGCAGGGCCTTGAGCGGCGCCAAGGCGTTCTCCCATTCCGCCAGCTTGGCTTGCAGGCGCAGAAGGAACGCCGCGCGCCGGGCCTCGTAGCCGGCGGCGTGCTCGGGATCGATCCGCTCCAAGGCTTCGAGGATCGAGCCGGTGATGAGATCGGCGTTCTGCGGATCGAGCCAATAATGCGGGTTGCCGCTGCCATGGGCATGGCCGTCGCCGGGGCCGACGCTCATGCCGCGAAGTTCGAGCGCCGCGATGTCGCGGGAGGTATCGACGTAAAACGGCCCGCCGCGGCCGATCTCGGGCCGGCCGGCCTGCGCGAGCAGGCGATCGACCCACAGGTCATAGTCGAGCCCGACGCGCACCAGCAGGCGCGCATGCGTCAGGCGCACGACGTCCTGCGGCTTGGGTTGGTAGTCCTCGGCGTTCATGGTCGCGGGCGCGAGGCTCACCACCGCGACGCGCTCGCCGCCCACCGCCTCGGTGAGGCTGCGCAAATCGGTCGTGGTGGTCACGACCTCGATGCGGTCCGGTCGGATGCGATCTGTTTGGACGCGGTCCTGCGCGAGTCCTGGCGACGCGAGGGCGAGACAGAGCGCGACGAGGGCGAGTTGCCGCGCCCTCGGGCGCGGACCGGCGAAGCGCCTCGCCGCCGCTCCCAGCCTCTCGTCAATGCGCGACAAAGATGCTCTTCGGCAGCAGGCAGTGCACATTCTTCTCGGTATCGGAGACGGCGCCCACCCGGCAATCCATCGCGACGCTGGCGAGGCCGTAGGCATCGAGCCGCGCGATCTTCTTCTCCGTTTCGAGGAATTTGATCATGCCCATCGATGCTTGGTCCATCGCCTTGTTGAGGTCGGCATCCCTGACATGGGAGACGTAATAGGCCGCCGTCTCCGCGGCCGGGCGCTCCATGTCTTCCCTGTCGCCCGCATTCTTGGGACTGAGGCAGTGGATGCCCTTCTTGATGTTCACGACCTGGGAGACCCGGCAATCGGAAACGCCCGGCATCAGCGCCTCCGCCTGGGCGGCGGAAATGCCGCGCTGCTCGGTGAGGAACTTGACCGTCTGCGCCTTGGCTTGCGTCCACGCCTTGTTCAGGTCCTGGTCCATTCCCATTGTGATCCAGGATTTCGCCGTTTCGATCCGCGGGAAGTCGAGCGGCATGCCCTTGACGACCTCCACGGTGATGTTGAGCTCCTTGTAGGCGGTCTCCATGGCGGTGAGGTTGATCTCGCCATTGCCCTGGCCGGCGTGGGAGTCCCCGCTCCACAGCAGCGCGCCGGGCACCTGCACCGGCACATAGAGCGTCGAGCCGGGAACGAAGTCACGGATGTCCATATTGCCGGCGTATTCGCCGGGCGGCACGCTCGAATAGCGGCCGGGTTCCTTGCGCGCGACCCCCAGCGTGCCCGGGAACGGATGCAGCGGCAGCACGATGCCGGGCAGGAATTCGGTCGTCATGGTGTCGAGATCGAGATAGAGATATTTGACCTGCCCGTCCTGATAGAGGCTCGGGAACTCGCCGAACATTCCCGGGACATTGAAGTTCGTCGCGTAGGCGCGCGGGACGATCTTGTTCAACGTCACCTTGAGCACGTCGCCGGGCTGGGCCTCCTCGATATAGATCGGTCCCGTCAGCGTGTGCGGCCCGCGGCCGGGAAAATCGGTGCGCAGTTTCTTGATCTGTTCGATGGTGGTGCCGGGGACCACCTGATTGTGGCTGTGCATCATCGTTTCCATCACGATGGTGTCGCCGGAATGGACGCGAAGCACGGGCGGCTGGGCATTGTCGAACCAGCCCCATTGCGTGGTATCGAGCGTCGCCGGCAGCAGGTGCACCTTCTTGCCGTTCGGCAAATCCGTCACGCGGAGCTTGGGGTCGGCAGGCCCGAGGGCGGGATAGCCGGGCGTGGTGATGGTCGCGGTCGGCGGGTACGGCGGAGCGGGAGGCGCCGGCGTTTGCGCGAGCGCCGCGGCGGCGATGATCGATGCGCCGGCGGCGCCAAGAGCGATCCGTGCCGGCAATTTCGCGTGAGCCATGCTTACCTCCACAACCGGCTGATGGTCCCAGCCGTTTCACGCTAACCCATTTGGGCTTGCGTCAGCAATCCACAACGCCGTAACGATGCCCGACCGAATTCACGGACGACAGAGGCAAGAACGATGCCTGCCGAGATCGATGCGCGGACCCTGAAGGCTTGGCTTTCCGACGGCCGCGAAATCGCGCTGCTCGATGTCCGCGAGCACGGCCAGTACGGCACCGGCCACCTGTTCTTCGCCGTCCCGCTGCCCTACAGCCGTTTCGAGATCGCCCTGCCCAAACTTGCGCCAAATACCGCGGTGCGCATGGTCCTCTGCGACGGCGGTGACGGCGTGGCCGGGCGCGCTGCCGCCCGCGCGGCCGCGCACGGCTATCGTAACCTGTTCGTTCTCGCCGGCGGCGTGAAGGCATGGGACGAGGCGGGATACACGCTTTATGCGGGGGTGAACGTTCCCAGCAAGGTGTTCGGCGAACTGGTCGAGCACCAGCGCCATACGCCGCGGATTTCGGCCCATGACCTCGCATCGATGCGCGCCGCCGATGAGGATTTCGTCATCGTCGACGGGCGTCCGTTTGCCGAATTCCGCAACATGAACATTCCCGGCGGCATCTGCTGTCCGAACGGCGAACTGGTCCTGCGCATCGGGGACATCGCACCCGATCCGAAGACGAAGATCGTGGTCAACTGCGCGGGGCGCACGCGCTCGATCATCGGCGCGCAGACCCTGATCGATTTCGGCGTCCCGAATCCGGTATTCGCGCTCGAGAACGGCACGCAGGGCTGGTTCCTGGCGGGGCTCGAGCTGGAACGCGGCGCCAGCCGCCGTTATCCCGACGCGGTCGGCGCCGCCGATCTCGCCGCGCTGCGGTCGCGCGCGCGGCGGGTCGCCGAGGCATGCGGGGCGCCGTTCGTCGCGCCGCGCACGGCCCACGCCTGGCTGGGCGACGAAGCGCGTACGACGTTTCTGTTCGATGTCCGCACGGCGCAGGAGTTTGCCGCCGACGGCCTGGCGGGCTTCGTCCACGCTCCCGGCGGCCAGGTCGTCCAGGCCACCGACCAGTGGGTCGGCGTCAAGGGCGCGCGGATCGTGCTGTTCGACCGCGAGCTGGTGCGCGCGCCGGTGATCGCCGGCTGGCTGCGCCAGCTCGGCCATGAGGCCTGCGTGCTCGATGACGCCGATGCGGCGGCAGCGCTCGATTGGCGCAGAGCCGCCGATACGTTCGAGCCGCCGGCGCCGCGGCCGATAACGGTGCAGGAGACGGCCGCCGGATTGCGCGCGGGCGCGGTCGAGGTCCTCGACCTGCGCCCCGGCATGGCCTACCGCAAGGGCCATATGGCGGGGGCCGCATGGGCGATCAGGCCCGGGATCGCCGGCGCGCGCATCGACGCCGCGCGGAATTCGGCGCGGACAGTCGTCCTCGTCGCCGACGAGCCTGCCGTGGCCGCGCTCGCCGCCATCGATCTCGCCGAGGCCGGATCGAACGACGTTCGCGTGATGACCGGCGGCTATCAGGCGTGGTGCGAGGCCGGCCTGCCGGTCGAGGCCTCGCCCGATCGTCCCGCCGATTCCGACTGTATCGATTTCCTGTTCTTCACCCACGGCCGCCATGACGGCAATGCCGAGGCGGCCAGGCAATATCTCGCCTGGGAAACCGGCCTGCTCGGTCAGCTCGATGCCCAGGAGCGCGGCGTGTTCCGTGTCGCCAGAGGATGATCCCGAAAAGTTGCAGACTTTTCGGATAAGATCATGCTCAAATCAATGCTCTAACGTGCCGCCTCCTACTTCGCCTTGATCCTGGAACGCTTGACCTTGTCGAGGTTCTTTCCCTCGATGCGGATCAGCTTCACCGGCGCTTCGCGCTTGGGCGAATGGACCATGCCGACGTCGTAGAATTGCACGTCGCCGGGATGCATCAGGTAGGTCCGGACCGGCTCGACCAGCGACGGCGTTTCCGCCGCCCCTTGCTCGACGATCTTCCATTCCGTCATTTCCGTGACCCCGGTGGCCTGTCCGTAGATCGCCCAGCTCGAACCATGATCGTGCGGCGAGCCGATCGCCTTGCCGTCATAGACATGGGCGCAGACGCAGAAGCCGAGCTCGGGATCTTCGTAGAGAATCTCCCGCGGATCGGACCCCGCGGGCCTGTCCTTGAGGTGGGTCGCGACGAATTCGCCGTCGTTCAGCGCGCGCGACACGTGCCGGCACACCGCCTGCTTCGCAGCGACGGAGGGATCGCGCGACAGCTCACGATGGATGTCGGCGGCGAGCGCGTCCAGGGTGTAGCTCATCGTCCTCGTCTCATTCATCGATCTCGTCTCCTTGCCGCAATGAGTACGCGGGGCGATGATCCACTACGGGAGCGCGCTACGCAAGCGCCCCTGCGAGCCGCCCAGATCCGTTGGCGTGTTTTGGAATAGGTTGACTCACAACTCGCTGTCATCGCCCGGCTTGACCGGGCGATCCAGTAAACACCGACCGTGAGTACTGGATTGCCCAGTCAAGCCGGGCAATGACACTAATTGGATCAGCCGAATCGGAAATGATTCGGACAGATGTCCCAGACAAAGGCCTGCAATGAATCCGAGCCCGCCGACCCAGCCGCCATCATCGTCCCAGTTGGACATCCTGTGCGCCGGCGCCATGCATCCGGTCATGGATGAGCTGATCGGCGCCCTCGAGCGCATCGCCGGCAGACCGGTGATGGTGCAGTTTGCGAGCTCCGGCGGCGTCAGCGCCCGGGTGATGGCAGGCGAGGCGGCCGACGTCGTCATCACCACGGCGGCCGCGATGGACGATCTCGGGCGTCACGACAGGATCCTGCTGATGACCGTGACCGCGGTGGCGCGCTCCGCCATCGGCGTCGCCGTGCGCGCCGGCGCGGCGCGGCCGGACATCGGTTCGGTCGAATCCTTTAAGCGCGCGTTACGCGATGCGCGTTCGATCGCCATCGCGGATCCCGCCACCGGAAGCCCCAGCGGCAATCATATCGTCGCGGTGTTGGAGCGGCTGGAGCTGACGACGGAGCTGGAGGGCAAGATCAGGCGGATCGGGGGCGGCACCGGCGGGGTGGTCGTGGTCGGCGATGCCGTCGCGTCGGGCGAAGTCGAGATCGGGATTCAGCAGGTTGCCGAAATCCTCGCCGTGCCCGGTCTCGATATGGTCGGGGAGCTGCCGGGCGAATTGCAGCACGTCACGGTGTTCTCGGCGGCCGTGGCGGCGACCGCGACGGACCTGCCGCCGGCGCATCGCGTGGTCGCGTTCCTTGCTTCATCGCAAGCCGCAGCGGTCATCAGGGCCAAGGGCATGGAGGCCGCGGAAGCGGAGTGCGGGCAGCTTACCCGCTGACGAGGCCGCCTTCCTCCAGCGGACGGAAGGTTTCCGCGGCCGGGTTGGCGGCGCGCGTCGAGCCAGCGATGATCACCTCGGCGACCCGTCCATGTCGACGATGTCCACGGGCATTGCGGTCGTGCGCCCGTCGCGCTTGACGGTAAGCGCGACAGTCTTGCCGATGCCGACCCGTTCGAGCAGGTTCGTCAGGTCGAACGGACTGCGGATCGGAACGCCGTCGGCGGCGACGATGACATCGCCTTGCGTCCCAGCCTGCGCATTTGCGCCGTGCAGGCCCGCGCGCTCCGCGGGGGATCCGGGGCGGACCTGGGCGACGACGACGCCGTCGATTCCCGCCCGCATCGTGTCGGCTTCTTCGGCCGGAACGATACCGATGCCCGCTGTCGGTATCCGTCCCTTGCTGATGAGTTCGGGAATGATCCGGCTCGCGACATCCGACGGAATTGCAAATCCCAGTGCGGTATTCGGTGCGGCGAGCGAGAAGAAGGCGCTGATCACGCCGATGACGCGTCCCGCCGAGTCGAGCAGCGGACCTCCGGAATTGCCGGGATAGACCGCCGCGTCGGTTTGGATGATGTTCGCGATTTCGCGGCTCCTGGTGGTCGGCAGCTGCCGCCGCAGCCCGCTGATGACGCCGGTGGTCAGGGATTGCTCGAGGCCGAACGGGCTTCCGATGACATAGGCCGACTGCCCGACCTTCAGAGCGGCGGACGAACCGACCGCAATGGCGGGCGGCAGGCTGTGCTTTGCCTTCGGGCGGATGACCGCAAGATCGTAATTCGGCGCGACGCCGACGATTTCGGCCTCGAATTGCTCCCCCGATGGGAGCCATATGGTGATCGTGCCGGCGCCGCGCACGACGTGATTGTTGGTGACGATATGGCCGGCCGCGTCCCAAACGAAGCCGGACCCGGTGCCGATGTGGAACTTCGCGGGATCATCCGCACCGACGATGACGCTGACCGCCACGACCGAGGGCGCCACCCGTTCGAACAGCGCGATGGTGGCGCGCTCGGCTTCGTTGAGCGCGGAACGCGTATCGACCGCGCGCGTTTTCGCAGCCGCCGGCTGCATGCAGGGCAAGGAGGTCAGTGCCAGCAGGAGGGTGAGAACCCCGAACGGCGGGAACGAAGTGGATCGATCTCTCACTGTCCGCTCCGCCTGTCCCGGGTAGATGCCGCGCCGGAAGCTGGCCGGCATGATCCCGACGCAGCCTCGCAATATCATTGCGCAAGATCAACCTCAAACGGCGTCATTCCGGGGCGCGCGGTTTCGCGCGAACCCGGAATCCAGGCTGCGGCGAGGGCGGCGAGGCCGTCTGGATTCCGGGTTCGCCGTTACACGGCGCCCCGGAATGACAGCGCTTCGCCCGCCGCTCAGCCCGGCTCCATGCCGGTCTTCCTGATGACCGGGGCCGCCTCGGGCGCGGTCAGGAATTTGAGCAGCGCCCGGCCCGCATCGGCGGCGCCGGCGGCTTTGTGCACGGCGGCGGAGAATACCGTGGTCTCCTGGATGTCGGGCGGCAGCGGCCCGAGATAGTCGATGCCCTCCACGGGAAGCAGTTCGCTCACCTGCTGGAAGCCGATCTCGGCTTCGCCGGCTGCCACCATCACGCCGATCGGCACGTTGCGGCGCGCCGGCACGATCTTGGATTTGACCTGGTCGGCGATGCCCCATTTCCGGATCAGGTCCGCCATGTAGACGCCGCTCGGCCCCGTCGAGTAGGCGATCGTCTTGGCGGCGAGCAGCGCCTTCTTGAGGCCCTCGGCGGAGCTGATGTCGATCTTCGCGGCGCCGGCGCGGATCGCCACGCCGATGCCGGACTTCGCGACATCGACGCGGCTGTCCGGGATGAGCTTGCCCTGCTTGATGAGGCCGTCGATCTGGGCGGCGGGGAGCATGACCACATCGGCGGTCTCGCCGTCGGCGACGCGCTTGGCGACATCGTTGACGCCGCCCCAGACCGTCACCACCTTGTGCCCGGTCGCCTTCTCGAAGCCCGGCACCAGCCGGGTATAGGGTGCCCTGGTGCCAGGCGAGCCGATCACCCTGATCTCGGCCGCATGGGCGATGCCGGCCAGCATCACCATGCCGGCGGCCCCGAGTGTCGCCAGCGCGGCGGCGGTGGTGTGGGACGTCATGGCTGTCCTCCCGATGTGCCCGCCGGCGTTTCGCGCCGGCGGGGCGATTTCCGGCCAGCATAGGCATCGGCCTGCCCGGCCGCAATGCACCGCAAATCGACGGCGGAAATCGACGGCGGAAATCGACGGATGGACATTCGCGCCGTATGCTCCATGCTGATCGCGGGCGCCGCTGTTGCGGCCCCGGGAGCGTCTAGGGAACATCCAGGGAGCATCTGGCATGGCGGACCTCGCCCAGTGGTTTACAGGCCTGCCGTTCAGCCTGGCGATGCGGCGGATCGCGTGGCTGTTCCCGCTGCTGCAGACCGTTCATATCCTCGCGATCGGAATGATGCTGTCTTCGGTCATCATGGTCTCGCTGCGGCTGTGGGGCGTGTCGCGGACGCAGACCATCGCCGCGCGGGGGCATCGCTACCTGCCCTGGATCTGGACGTCCCTCGTCGTCCTCACCGTGACCGGTGTCGCGCTGGCGGTCGGCAATCCCAGGACCTTGCGCGATCCCGCCCTGCAAGTGAAACTGTGGATGATGGTGCCCGCGATCGCGGCCACGCTGATTCTCGCGGTCGCGATGCGGGGCGAGGCATTGTGGGAGAAAAACGCTCGTGCGCGCGGGATGGCGGGCCTCGCCGCGACCGCGACGCTCATTCTATGGCTCGGGGTGACGCTGGCCGGGCGTGGGCGGTGGATGGCGAACCTCATCGGCTGAGCGGCGCTCGGCGCAATGAGCCGATCGAGGGAACTGAAACCGGGGAACTGAAACCGAGGGAATTGAAACGTGGAACCCGTCGCGTTCTTGCACTGGCTGGAAACAACGCCGCTGGCGCTGACCGTATCGCAGGGGATCTTCGGGTTCTCCGCCCTGGACATGATCCATATCGCCGCGATCACCGTGGTGTTCGGCATGATCGCGGTGGTCGACCTGCGCCTGCTCGGCATCGCATCCAAGGATTGCGCCGTCACCGACATCTGCCGCCAGGCATTGCCGTGGACCTGGGTCGCCTTCGGCATCGCCGTGCTCACCGGCGTGCTGATGTTCACGGGGCAGGCGGTCAAGTATTACAACAATTACGCCTTCCGCATGAAGCTGCTGCTGCTGCTGCTCGCCGGCATCAACATGCTGGTGTTCCACTACATCACCTATCGCGGGGTCGCGAAGTGGGACCGTGCCGCCACCCCCCTGAGCGCGCGGCTCGCCGGCGCGATTTCGCTCGCCTGCTGGATCGCGGTCGTCGCCTATGGGCGGTGGACGGCGTATTACATGTTCTAAGTGACCGAGCACATGGCCGTAACCGAGCAAAGCCCTGCCGTCCCCGCGATCCCGGCCGTCGCGGCGCCGGCCGTGCGCCGGGGCGAGGTCATGTATCGCCACGGCGCCGTGGTGCGGGTGACCCACTGGATCAATGCGCTCTGCCTCGCCTTGCTGCTGATGAGCGGGCTGCGCATCTTCAATTATCATCCGGCGCTGTACTGGGGAAATTACGGCTATCGCGGCGTGCCCTCCTTCATTTCGATCGGCGCCATCGAGGATTCGGAATCGGACGAGATCACCGGCATCACCCGGATCGGCGGCTGGAGCTTCGTGACCACGGGCCTGCTCGGCGTCTCCGCCGATGCCGATGGCGATCCCGCCGCGATGGCGTTTCCCAACTGGATCACGCTGCCGGGCGGCCCCGGCCTCGCGCTGGCGCGGGACTGGCATTTCGCGCTCGCCTGGCTGTTCGCCGTAAACGGCGTCCTCTATCTGCTGTTCGGCCTGATGTCCGGTCATTTCCGCCGCGACCTCGCGCCGGCCGCGGGCGAGCTTCGGCCGCGCCACATCCTCGCGCAGGTGTGGGACCACATAAGGCTGCGGACGCCGCGGGGCGAGGCCGCGCGCCGCTACAACGTGCTGCAGAAATTTGCTTACATCGCAGTGATCTTCGTGCTGCTGCCGGTGATGGTCCTGACCGGGCTCACCATGTCGCCGGCGGTGACGGCGGCGGCGCCGGTGCTGTTCGACGTGTTCGGCGGCCGCCAGTCGGCGCGCACGATCCATTTCCTGGCGGCGAACCTGCTGGTCCTGTTCGTGCTCGTTCATGTCGTGCAGGTCTTGATCGCGGGAGCCTTCAACGGGATGCGTTCGATGATCACGGGACGTTATGTGGTGCGGCCGGAGCGCGGCGCATGAGGAAGCTCATGACCCGCCGCAGGCTGATCGCGGCCGGCGCGGCGGCGGCCGCGGCGCCGCTGCTCACGGGCTGCGACCAGCAGCTGTCCGACGCCCCGCAATTGCGCTGGTTCCTCGATCTCGGCCAGGCCATGTCGCTGCGCGCGCAGCGCCTGTTGCTCGCCGGCCAGCCCTTGGTGCGCGAATACACCATGGCCGACATCTCGCCGGATTTCCCGCCCAACGGCACCGCCATGCCGCCGGCCCCGCTGTACCGCCAGATGATGATGCGGGGGTTCGATAACTGGAAGCTCACCGTGGACGGCCTCGTCCGCAAGCCGCTGACGCTTTCGCTCGAGGACATAAGGGCGATGCCGGCGCGCACCCAGATCACCATGCACAATTGCGACGAGGGCTGGAGCGCCGTCGGCCAGTGGACCGGCGTCCAGCTCAGCCGCGTGCTGGCGGAGGCGGAGCTTGCGCCCGAGGCCCGCTACGTCGTGTTCTACTGCATCGACGAACTGGTGCGCACGCCCGACCGCAGCGGCTTCTATTACGAGAGCCTCGATCTGTTCGATGCGTTGCACCCGCAGACCATTCTCGCCTACGACATGAACGGCAAATCGCTGCCGGTCCGCCACGGCGCACCGCTGCGCCTGCGGGTCGAGCGCCAGGTCGGCTACAAGCACGCCAAGTACCTCACCCGCATCGAGGCGGTCGAACGGCTCGACCGCATCGGCAAGGGCAAGGGCGGCTTCTGGGAAGACCGCGGCTATCAATGGTATGCGGGGTTGTGACGCGGCGGCGCCTCGGGCCGGTATTGCGGCTTACTTCGCTCTTGCCAGCCTCAGCTCCGCCGCCGACGTGGAGTAGCCGCATAATGCCCGGTAAACGAGAGCGGCGGCGCATGCGCCGATCAGCCAGCCCCAGTCGCCGACATTGATGACGGAACCGTAGGCGCCCAGCAGCGCCAAGCCGATCGACAGGAAGCCGGACGCCGCGAGCGCGATGACGGCGTTTCGGTTCCAGCCGCGGTCATAGAAGTACGAACCGGTCGGCGACATGGAGTACAGGTCGTCCACCTTCACGGCCTGCCGCTTCACCAGGTAGTAGTCGGCCATGATGGTTCCGAACAGCGGCCCCAGCACGGCGCCGAAGATGCTCACGAACAGCGTGATCGCCTGCGGGCTGGAGACGAACAGCCACGGGCAGACCAGCACCGACAGGATCGAGGTGATCAGGCCGCCGAGCCTGAAATTGATCTTCTCGGGGTAGAGATTGGCGATGTCGTAGGCGGGCGAAACGAAGTTCGCCACGATGTTGATCCCCATCGTCGCGACGATGAAGGTGATGGAGCCGATCGCCACGACGACCGGATTGCCGATCTTTTCCACGATCAGGACGGGATCCATGATCGCGGAGCCGAACACCTGCAGCGTTCCGGCGGTGACGATGACGGTGATGATCGAGAACACCAGGAAATTGAGCGGCAGGCCGAGGAAATTGCCGGTCTTCATCGCCTGCTCGCTCTTGGCGAACCGTGCGAAGTCGCCGAAATTCAACAGCAGCGCGCCGAAATAGGCGACGATCAGCATCGCGGCATTGGCCATCAGTCCGGCGGTCGCGATGCCGCTGGCCGGAGCCGCGCTGAGCTGCAGCGACAGGCTGGAGACCCCGGTCTGCGACAGCATCCAGATCGCCAGGGCGAACATCACGACATAAACCACCGGCCCGCAGAAATCGATGAACTTGCGGATCGTCTCCATGCCGCTGAGAAAGATGACGAGCTGAAAGAACCACATGAACAGGAAGCTGAACCAGCCGAGCGGCGACAGCCCCACGAATCCGCCGTGGGTCAATCCGGCGGCGGACGGCAGCAGCGTCACCACCAGCACCTGGACCGCCTTCGATGCGAAATAGGTCTGCACGCCGTACCAGACGATGCCGACGACCCCGCGCACGACGGCCGCGAGGTTCGCGCCCATGACGCCGAAGCTGATGCGCGCGACGACCGGATAGGGAATGCCGTAGCGCTGCGACGGCCTGCCGATGAGGTTCATCAGGAAATAGACCGCCATGATCCCGACGATCATCGAGATCAGCACCTGCCATCCGGTCAGTCCGAGGAAGAACAGGCTGGCCGCGAACGTGTAGCCGCCGACGGAATGCACATCCGACATCCACATTGCAAACAGGCTGAACACGCCCCAGGTGCGACCTTGCAGCGCGGTCGGCGCCAGATCGTGGTTATACAGCTTGCTGTCGGCGCCTGGAATCGGCACCGGCGAAGCGGATGCACCTGACGACATCGAGCCTCCTGCTCGGGCCTGATGCGGCCTGTCCGGCCTACCCCCACGGTTTGGAGCAATAAGCATGCCACGCACGTCGATTCGCCTCGACGGCGTCTTGACTATCGTCGTCAGCCGCGAATGGTGAAACAATCGACCATCCACAGCGACCTGTGCCCGCCATCCGCGCAATCTGCCGCGAATGACGGCCTCGCCGCGCATTGCCGAGGCGCATTCTAAAATTCGTTTCGATATTTATGCGCGCAATCTGCTTGGTTCATCGTTTCGAGGACCGTCGCGCCCGGGCTGCGGCCAAAAGCGTCGGCGGCCGATACCCCCTTCCCAACTGCGCCGGCATGGTGGAAAGTCTCGCCAACACGGGTCGGTGCCAAGGGAGTGAAACATGAAGGGTCTGAGTCCGGTCCTGGTTGCATTGGCAGCCGCGGGCGCGATGTCCGCCTGCGATGCGAATGCGGAGACGATTGCGCTTTTCACCAAGAACAACACCAATCCGTTCTCTCAGGCGATCCGCATCGGCAGCAACGCGGCGGCGGTGGCGCTGGGGATCATGGTGGTGCACTACGTGCCGACCACCCCGGACAATGTCGTCGAGCAGACCAAGCTGGTGGAGGACGCCATCCGCAACAAGCCGGACGCGATCGTGTTCGATCCCGTCGACAACGAGAAGCTGGTGCCGGCGATCCAGAAGATCAATGCCGCCGCCATTCCCGTGACCGAGGTGACCGACCGCAGCGTCGGCGGAAATTTCGTCTCCCGCGTGCTTCCCGACGACTACCAGCTCGGGCTCGCGGTGGCGCGCCGCCTGTTCAAGGAAATGGGCGGCAAGGGCACCGTCGTCATCCTCGAGGGCATCGCCGGCAACACCACGAACACCGAGCGTCTCAAGGGCTTCAATGATGCGATCAAGGAAGCCGCGGGGGTGAAGCTGCTGGCGTCCAAGTCCGGCAACTACCAGCGCAAGCCGGCTCAGAACGCGATGGAAGGCTGGATCAGCACGTTCCCCCAGATCGACGGCGTGCTGGCGGCCAATGATTCGATGGCGGCGGCGGTGACCGACACCCTGGAGAAGCACGGGCGCAAGTCGCTGGTGGTCGGAATCAATGGCAGCAAGGAGGCGGTCGAGCTGATCAAGGCCGGTAGAATGCTGGCGACCGGCGAGTTCAACGGATTCGTGCTGGGTTGCCTGAGCACGGAACTCGCGGCCCTCAACCTGCGCAAGCAGCCGGTGCCGCAGGATTTGGTGCTCAAGCCCGCCATCTACGACAAGTCCAACTACGAGAAATACGAGGCGCGGATCGAGATGAAGAAGTGCCCGACCGTGGAAGAGGTCTCCGCGGAATAGCGGAACCGGAGAACCCCATGAGCGACCGCACCTCCCGGCTGGTCTCCCGCCGCACCCTGATGGGCGCCGGCGCCGCGGTCGCGGCCGGGGCGCTGTTCGGCCGGCCGGCCGGCGCGCAGCAGTCGATCCTGTGGTACTCGGCGTCCGCCTCCGGGGCGGACGAAGAGTGGTCGAAGATGTTCAAGGCCAAGACCGGCGCCGCGGTCGAGTATTTCCGCATCGGCGGCGTCAAGCTCGCCGAGCGCATCGAGCAGGAGGTGCGCGCCAGGCAGGTCCGCTTTGCGGTGATGGACATCTCGATACCCGGGCTGATGAGCCTGTGGTCGCGCACGGGACTGCTGGCGCAATATGACAGCCCGGAAAGCGCGCATTATCCGGCGGCGACGCGGCTCGCCGGCTATTGGACTCCCATCAACGTGCTCACCCTGAGCATGGCCTACAACGCCGACGCCATCCACCCGGAAGATGCGCCCAGGACCTGGGAGGATCTGCTGCTTCCGAAATGGAAGGGCCGCATGACCATGTCGGATGCCCTCTACAGCGGCGCCGCGCTGCACTGGTACGCGGCGCTGCGTTCGACCTATGGCAAGTCGTTCATGGAAAAGCTCGCCAAGCAGGACATCCTGGTGCGCAACGGCTCAGGCGAGACCACCGAAACCATCATCTCCGGCGAGCGCCCCCTAGCCGCCATGCTGCTCGACTATTACGTGGTCGCGGCCATGCAGAAGGGGGCCAATCTCTACCTGGTGCAGCCTCCGGAGGGCATTCCCGCGAGCTACGAGGTGATCGGGCTGCCGGCCGGAGGCCCCGACCCGGATCTCGGCAGGAAATTCCTCGATTTCGCCCTGTCGCGTGAGGCGCAGGAGGTGTGGGAGGCCAAATACGGCACCGTGTCGCTGCGCGACGACATCACGCCCGCCAAGGCCGAGCGCGGCCGCCGCCTCATCAAGGACACCAAGCTGATGGCGAGCACGGTCGCCGACATGGACAAGTTCTTTCCCCAGCAGCGCGAACTGCTCGACGAGTGGATCGACCTGTTCAAGTGAACGGCGCGTATGCACGGCCCGTTCCGAGGGCATGGCACCACCAAACGCCGTTCCGCCATCCCAATACGGGACCCGTCACCCTGAGGTGCGAGCGCTGGTTGCGCGAGCCTCGAAGGGCGACGGCCCAGGCAGTACCGCAAGCACGCTTGTGGCGACGCCTCGGCCCCATCCTTCGAGGCTCGCGCGAAGGGCGACTCAGGATGACGTTTCCCTGGGGACAAAAGCTCTTCGATGCCCGGGGTGAGCCCTTGGCAGACTTCCGAGTGCACCGATGTCGAGCCTGACCGACGCCCCCCGCGCCCCCCGCCGCCTTACCGGCCGCCCCGCCTGGGCGATGCCGCTGTTCGCCGCCCACGTGGCGGTGATCCTTTTCCTGTGCGTGCTGATCGTCTATCCCGCGCTGATCCTGCTCGACCAGTCCGTGCGCGCGGATGACGGCACGCTCTCAGGCGTCTGGTACGTTGCGGCCTACACCAGCCTGCGCAACTACGAGGCCATCCTCAACACCATCGTGATCGCTGCGGGCACCTCGGCGATCGCCGTCCTCGCCGGCACCTTTCTCGCCTGGGCGGTGGTGCGCACCGACATGCCGGGGCGCCGCCTGGTCGAGCTTGCAGCGGTGATCCCCTTCATATCGACGCCGCTGGTCGGCGCGCTCGCCTGGATCCTGCTGGCGAGCCCGCAGACCGGCCTCATCAACCAGGCGTGGCGGTTCTTCGGCGGCGGCGGGCCGCTGCTCAACGCCTATTCGCTGCCGGCGATCATCTTCGTGCAGGCGCTCTACGAGGCGCCGGTGGTGTTCCTGCTCGTCTCCGGCGCGCTGCGCTCGATGAACCCGGCACTGGAGGAGGCCTCGCTCTCCGCCGGCGCCGGCGTGTTCCGGACCGCGCTGCGGGTGACGCTGCCCTTGGCGCTGCCGGCGATCCTCGCCGGCGCGCTGCTCGTCTTCATCCTCGCGGCCGAGCAGTTCGCGGTGCCGGCCGTGCTCGGCACCCCCGCCAAGATCAGGGTGCTGACCACCAGCATCTGGGAAGCCCAATCCGTATACCCGCCCCGGGACGGCCTTGCCGCGGCGCTGAGCGTCACGCTGCTGGCGATCGCGCTCGGCGGCCTATGGCTGCACAAGCGCCTGCTGGGGCTGCGCTCCTACACGACCGTGGGCGGCAAGGGCACACCGCCGCGCCGCATCGGCCTCGGCCGCTGGCGCGGAGCCGTGCTGGCGCTGTGCCTCGTCTATCTCGTGTTCGCGGTGCTGCTGCCGATCGCGACCATCTTCGTCAGCTCGATCCGCACCATCTGGACGGCGGATTTCCGCTGGGAGCAGTTCACCCTCGCCAACTACCACCAGGTGCTGTTCGACTATCCGGCAGCCCAGCGCGCCATCGTCAACAGCCTGTTCATCGCCTCGGTCGGCGCCACCGTCACCATCGTGCTGTGCGCCTTCATCGCGGTCCTGACCCAGCGCGTCCGCCTGCCGGGATCGAAGCTGCTCGATGCCCTCACCATGATCCCCATGGGGTTTCCCGGCATCGTGCTGGCCGTGGGCCTCCTGCATGCCTGGATCACGCCGCCCTTCGTGCTCTACGGCACCATCTGGATCCTGTTCGTCGCCTACATGACGCGCTATCTGCCGGTGGGCGTGCGCTCGGTGTCGGCGACGCTCAAGCAGATCCATCCCGAGCTGGAGGAATCCTCGCTCGCGGCAGGGGCGAGCTGGTTCATGACCTTCCGCCGCGTCACCCTGCCGCTGCTCAAGCCCGGGCTCGCCGCCGGCTGGGCGCTGCTGTTCGTCGCCT